>Ga0310120_10000046_pt1 | contig 86467 bp, 95 predicted proteins | sample CB27_AW_983_MG_FD_203506 | JGI IMG/M metagenome (GOLD analysis project Ga0310120, IMG submission 203506) | Marine microbial communities from Western Arctic Ocean, Canada - CB27_AW_983 | ecosystem: Environmental > Aquatic > Marine > Oceanic | place: Canada: Western Arctic Ocean | collected...
AAGAAGACGAGTCGGCTCCACGAAGCGCGCATCTCGCGCCCCGCCATACGTAGAACGAATCTCACTGGCCCGAGCTCCCGGCCGCGGGCGTCTGGGCGTCCTGGGCGGGCACGTCAGGTGCGGCGCCTACGGTGCCGTTGGCAGTCTCTGGGTGGTCGATGCGCCCGTCCTTTAGCGCGAGCGTTACGTCTGACATCCGCGCGAGCTCCATGTTGTGGGTCGCGAGCACGATCGTCATCCCTCGCCGCTCGTGGACGCCAAGGATGATGTCGATGACGTGCTTGCCGTTCGAGCTGTCGAGGTTTCCCGTCGGTTCGTCCGCGAGCAGGATAGGCGGGTCGTTCGCCAAAGCGCGCGCGATGGCCACGCGCTGTTGCTCGCCGCCCGATAACTGCGACGGGTAGTGGTGGGTTCTTTCCGAAAGCCCGACCTCGTCGAGAAGCGCGCGCGACTTCTTTTCCGCATTTGCGATGCCGAAGATCTCCATCGGCACGAGCACATTTTCGAGTGCCGTCAGCGACGGCAGCAGGTGGAAGAACTGAAACACGAAGCCGATGCGCTCTCCCCGGAGGCGGGCAAGCTCGTCTTCGCCCAGCTCGACGAGATTGACTCCGTCGATGAGAACTCTGCCTTCCGTTGGCGCATCGAGCCCGGCAATCAAACCGAGGAGCGTCGACTTGCCGCTTCCCGACGGGCCCACGATGGAGAGGAACTGCCCCTCCGGCACTTCGAGATCGAGCGGGTGAAGAATCGTGAGATCCTCGGAGCCACTAACGACGACTTTCTTGATTTGTTCGAGGCGGATCATTGGAGCATCGGCTTCAAGTACTTCCAGACGTTCTCGGCGACGATACGAGCGCCTCGGGCGGTGGGATGTTTCCCGTCCGACTGGTTGAGCGTCGCGACACCCGCGACGTTCTCGAGCAGATTGGGCATGAAGGTAACGTCGCGCTCTTCGCCGAGCTGAGCATAGACAGCGAGCAGATTTTGAATGTAGCGGTCGTCCGGCGTTTCGTCCGTGCCGAGCCCGGCGAGGAGCACCGGGATGCCCCGTGCCTCCACACCGTCGATGATCGTCCCGAGATTCTTTTTCATTTCGCTCGGCGGCAAACCGCGCAAGGCGTCATTGCCTCCGAGCGCAAGGACGAACGCCGCTACGTCGCGATCTTTGAGAACCCATTCGAGCCGGCGGACGCCCCCGGCGGAAGTGTCTCCAGAAACACCGGCATTGATCACTTCGTAAGGATAGCCCGCCGCATCCACGAGCGCTTGAAGGTCCGCGGGGTAGGCTTCGTTGTAACCGATGCCGAAACCGGCGGTCAGGCTGTCGCCGAAAACAACGATCTTGCGCTGGTCGTGACGATTTGGGTTGGCCGAGTCGGCCGGAGCTTGCTCGGCCACGGCAGGCGCGGGCGGCTCGGGAGGCGCTTGCTCGACCGGGGGCTCGTCACAGCCCACGAGGCAGAAAAGCGCGATCCACGCGCCAATTAGCCGCATGGACTTACACTAACCATCCCTTCCGCCTGACGCCAGAGGAATCGCTTGAAAAAACCGCGCACTCTGTCTAGAATCCGCCCGCACAGAGACAGAAAAGGAAGAGAAATGGCAAAACTCACCAATCCTGAATCCTTGGCCACGGACGTCCAACAAGCCTTCGAAACGCTGCGCTCCGATCACGAGCTTCGCTCCGTGACGGACGAAGAGAGCGGCACCGGCGTCGACCGGCTGGCCACGGGCGTGTACGGCTTCACCTATTCCCCCGCGGTCGAGAACTTTCCGCTCTTCAAGGAGCGCAATCTACGCTGCTACGAAGGCCACAAGCTTGCGGACGGAAGCGTTTTCCTTCTCGGTTTTCTCACGGCGGCCGAAAAACAGACCGCCGACAACGCATCCGCCACCGGCCAGATCCATCTGTTCGCCGAGCCCAAAGACGACGCCACCGAGCTCGTTCGCATTCCCATGACGCGCGTGAAGCGCTCGGTGGAACATTCCCAGCGCGGCAATAACGGGCTCGAAATCGAACTCGGCTAGCGCAACGCCCCTCCGGCTTGGAGCGTCGAGCAGAGCACGGCCGTTTTGGGCTCGATGCGCAGGCAAATGCCGATCGTCAACCGTGAAAAAGGCCGGCGCTCGGAGAGCTCCGTCGACAGCGCGTTCAGAATGGGCATGTGGGCGCGCAACCAGGAGATGCAGGGTTTCACCATAACTTCTAGGGGCGCCCCTCGAAAACGTCGACGGACGGTGTCGGGTTCCCGCTGAGCCGGCGCCAGGAATTGATCTGCCCGACATGGGTGAGCGCGTCGGCCACGGGGCCGTTCATGACGTTCCAGACGGGGTAGCGCACGCCGCTCCGCCGCAATACTTCGTGGGTCGCCAAGCGGTCGTCGGAAAGCTCGTCTAGATGCTCGCGAATCGCTCGCAAGTTCTGAAGGATAGCCTCGCGCAAGACATCTGGGTCCTCGCTCGCGAACCGCTCGCGCTCGTCGGCGTCGAAAACGGTCTGCTTGATCATGAAGACGAGATGCAGCATGTGCTTTTGCAGCTCGAGCAGACTCATGCTGTCCCTCGACGGCCGGAACGCGTAATCCTCCGGACGAAGCCCCTCTGTGGCCCAGTGATAGCGGAAGGCGAGCCCGTCGACAAAGCGGGCAAACACGGTCGTTCCCGAGAACACTTCGGGATGGCCGGAGATCTCGTGTCCAAACATGGTGTTAAAGCTTATCTTGGTCACTGACTCCGTGCTAATGTGCACGTATGGCATCCAACAGGGCATGCAGCATCACGATGGGAGCTCTAAGGGCTTCGCCGAGCGGAAGCCAGCACGCGCTTCCACGCCGGGTGGCGTTGGATCCGAGCCAGCGCTTTGCCGAGCAGCGTTTTGCCAGGCTCCATGCGATGCCACGTCGACGCCCCCGAGGGATGAGGGAGCGGGATGACGTCCGCCTCCACACCGTGGACGTCGAGCCGGAATTTCGCACCGACGACGTCGACGAGCTTGTCGAAAGCCGTTAGCTGCGCGATGGCGAGCTTCCCCACCGGTAATACGAGCTCCGGCTGCAAGAGCTCGACTTCCTTCTGGAGCCACGAAGAGCAATTCGCGATCTCTCCGGGTCCAGGTACGCGGTCTCCGCCCTTGGGGTTCTTCCCAGGAAAGCAGCGGCAAACGGCAGCCATGTAGACCCCGCTCCGGAACGCCTCTTCTTCGAGACCTATCGACTGAAACCACTTGAACATCGTCTTGCCGGCCGTCCACGCGAAAGGCTTTCTCACGACAATCTCTTTGTCACCGGGTGCTTGGCCGACAAGGAGCACGGGCGAGAACACAGGTCCGCCTATGACAACGGGTCCTTGCATCTTTGGGCAACGGGTGCATTGGCTCAAACGCCTTTGGTGACGCCTTAGCGCGGCAAGTCCTTGGGTCATGGCATCCAGCCTAGCCTACATCACTTGCGGTCTCGCATCTGAAGAGCGATACCCCAGATCGCCGCCGCGAGGATGAAGTTCACCATCTTGGCCATCGTGATCGGCGGCTCGGTCGGCATGTCGCCGCCCGCGGTCTCGTAGATGAACCCATAGAGCGGTACAAAGAGCCCGATGACGAGGAGCGCTATGTTGATCCGTGCTTCGAGGAGCCCGAGCCGGGCCATCCAGTCGGGAGAAACCGGTCCGACGAAAGCAATCCCGACGCAGAAGACGTAATAGGCGGCTTTCCAGAAACTGTGGCCTTCGAGCGCCGCCGTTCTGAAATTCGCGCCGAGAAACTCGTCGGCGAGCCAAAAGGCGGGTGTCAGCCAGTAGTACACAAGGACAGGCTGCAAGGGACGGTTCCAGAATGCACCATCTCGAGCCAGCGGTCGAATTCGGAGCCGCTTCGCGTTAGAATTTCTTATCGACCGCATCCTATGAGAGTTTTGGCTGTGACGCCGGGGCCGAGATTCGTCTCGCCCGGCCAGCGCTACCGTATCGAGCAGTGGGATCCCCTGCTGCGCGCGGAAGGGATAACACTCACCCACGCGCCGTTCATGGAGAATGGCCTCAGCTCGCTTCTGTATCAGGCGGGAGGCACGTTCCAAAAGTGGCCCGCGTAACCTCGGCGTTTTGGCGCCAATTGAGCACGATTTCGGAATCAACCCATTTCGATCTCGTCTACATCTTTCGTGAGGCCGCGATCATCGAGCGGCCCATTGCCTCGGGCGGCACCCCGATCGTCTTCGATTTCGACGACGCCGTGTTCCTCCGCTATCGAAGCCGGGCCAACGGCTATTTGAGCTATCTCACATTCCCCGGCAAAACGGCGACGATCTGCCGCCGGGCTCGGCATGTCATGACCGGTAATCGCTACCTCGCTGATTACGCCACAAGATTAAACGACGCCGTCACCGTCATCCCAACGACGATCGATACGGAAATCTACAGCCCGGAGCTCCACCGCCCGCGCTCCGGCGCTCCTGTCACGATCGGTTGGACCGGAAGCCATCGCACACTGCAGCATCTCGAGCGTCTCGTCCCTGCGCTCGCGGAGCTTGCCCGCACCCACCCGTTTCGTTTGGTCGTCGTCGGCACACAACCCCCCGACGTGCCCGGCGCGGAAGTAGTGCCGCGCCGCTGGACCGCGGAGACGGAAGTCGAGGACTTGAGCGATATCGATATCGGGGTCATGCCACTTCCAGACGAGCCGTGGACACGCGGCAAATGCGGGCTCAAGGCTCTTCAATATATGGCTCTCGGCATCCCCGCCATTGTTTCTCCTGTCGGCGTGAACACCGAGATCGTCGCCCACGGCGAGAACGGTCTCGTCGCGGACAGCGACGCAGCCTGGCTCGCGCACTTGAAAACCCTCATGCTCGACTCGGCACTGCGGCACCGGCTCGGCGCCGAAGCGCGCAAGACCGTCGTGACCCGCTACTCGGCGCGTGTCATCGCGCCGAAGGTGGCCGAGATTTTTCGCCAAGCCGCGCACTAGTCCCCGCCGAGATCTCGCGGACAGCGCGGTATATCATGATCCTGCTGTCGACTAGATGGAGGAATCATGACGCGATCGAGTCTTTTTCTGTGGGTGTCCGTGACGCTCGCCGTTGCTCCGCTCTGCTCGTCTCAAGAATCCGATGACGAGCTCCGTGCCCGGGCCGCCCGGTTGCATCAGAGCGCCATCGTGGTGGATACCCATACCGACCTGACGCCCTTCATCATGAAGGACACCAAGCCCGCCGAGATCACCGACTCGGGTATGGCGGGTAACGCCAATTTCCCGAAGGACGACCTCCTTCACGCACCCATCCGCAGCCCGTGGATGCGGGGCTTCCCGCCGGGCGCTTGGAGCTTTGCCGAACGGCACGCTGACGGCTACATGGATTTACCGCGCATTCGGCAAGGCGGTCTCGATGCGGAGTTCTTCGCCATCTATATGGAGCGGGAGCCGCGCCCGGGGATGGCCGTCAAGAGAGCGCTCGCGCAGATCGAGTCCGTACACGCGCTTTGCGAAAAATATCCCGATGATATTGCGCTGGCAACCACGGCAGATGAAGTGCGGGCCATCGCTGCCTCGGGACGCGTGGCCGCGTTGATGGGCCTCGAAGGCGGCCACATGTCGAGGACGACCTTAGAGTCCTGCGCATGTTCCACAGGCTGGGTGTGCGTTACATGGCACCCACACACGCCTTCAACATCCATTGGGCCGACTCCTCCGGGACCGGACGGCCCGTTCCCGAACGACATGGCGGGCTCAGTCCTTTCGGTGTGGAAGTAATCAAAGAAATGAACCGCCTCGGGATGGTGGTCGACGTTTCGCACGTCGCGGATGCGACGTTCTTCGACATCATCGAGGTGACGAAAGCTCCCGTCATCGCCCCGCACTCATCGGTGGACGGCGTCAAGGAGCACGCCCGCAACATGTCGGATGCGATGCTCCGCGCCCTTGCGGAGAACGGCGGCGTCATCCAAATCAACGCGGTTATAAAATATATCGATCCGATCGAGCGCGAGCACACGCCTATCTCGGTTTTCATGGATCACATCGATCACGCCATCGAGGTCGCGGGAGCGGATCACGTCGGCATCGGGCTCGACTACGGCTATACGGCCCCGGCCCCCGTCGACCTCGAGAACATCTCGAAGCTCGGGAACGTGACCTACGAGCTTCTGAAGCGCGGCTATGACGAGGAGACGATTCTGAAGGTGCTTGGCGAGAACACTCTGCGCGTCATGCGTGAAGTGGAAGCGGTCGCGGCGCGCTGACGCTACCGAGCACGTGGGCTCTACATAGTTGCGCGAGCCATCGGAGGCGCTATACGATAGATTTATGGGCACAGGCGGGAGTATTAGCGGGCTACCTTCATCGAAGCGCTCCTTCGTCTCACGTCAGCCGCCCCATGTCTCGTTCGAGTTCTTTCCCCCGAAGACGCCGGCAGGCTGGGACAAGCTCAAACAGACCGCGGCGCAATTGGCCGAGTACGAACCGGATTTCACCTCCGTAACCTTCGGGGCCGGCGGCAGCGGTAACGTTCGAACTTTGGAAGCCTGCCTCAGCGTCCAAAGCGTGCTCGAGGCAGACGTCGTGCCCCATCTCTCCTGTATCGGCCAGACCCGCGACTCGATTGAAGCACATCTAGCGGAGTTCCACGACGCGGGTTTCACACGAATTCTCGCGCTCCGAGGCGACGTCCCCATCCATGCCGAAAGCACAGAAATTTCGTTCCCGCCCGGCGGTTTCCGCTATGCCGACGAGCTCGTCTCTTTCATCAAGAGTCATGGTAACTTCCACATTCTCGTCGGCTGTTACCCTGAAGGGCATCCTGAAGCGCCCAGCCTGCAGACCGACATCGACAACTTCATCCGTAAAGTCGAAGCCGGGGCGGACGCCGCCATCACACAATATTTCTTCAACAATGCCGCCTACTTCCATTTCGTCGACGAAGTGCGCCGGCGCGGCCTCGACATACCAATGGTCGTCGGTTTGATGCCCATCTGGCCTTACGAGCAAGTCCTTCGCTTCTCCGGGAAGTGCGGCGCCGATGTGCCGCTTTGGATCCGAAAGCGCATGGAAGGCTATGAGAACGATCCCGAGTCCCAGTTCGAGTTCGCCGTCGAGGTCGCCGTGACCCAGTCGGAGGAGCTTCTCAGAAACGGCGCCCCCGGTATCCACTTCTACACGCTGAATCGCCCCGAGGCAACGCTTCGCATCTGCGCGAACCTCCGCGGCCAGAAGATCGAGCGCGGCCCCGCATCCGATGACGTTGCCTATGGCGAGGTCGAAGTCCCCGCAAGTCTCTCCTGAATCAGTTCTCAGTTTTCAGTCAGAACCCCTTCGATCACCACGTGGTAGCGATCGGCCGCTAAATTCACGCGCTCGGTTTGCTCTCCGCTCGGCCAGCGGATCCGGACCTCGTCGACGACCGTCGCCGCGCCTAGCCCGAAATGCAGGCGCGAATCGCTGGACGAGAAAATACTTCCAGAGGCGTGGACCTCCTTCACCTGGGTTCGCCCTCCGCTCTCGAGCCACACGCGGGCGCCGGCGGCGTCACGATTGCTCTCACGCCCGATGAGAAAAAGACTCACCCAAGGCCGGCCGACAACGTCGTTGCGCAAGAGCGACGGCGCCTCGTCGATATTGACGACCACGACGTCGACGTCTCCATCGTCGTCCACGTCACCGAAGGCCGCGCCCCGGCTCGGAGCCGCTTCCGCAAAAATCGTTTCTTCCTCGAAGGTACCATCTCCGCGGTTCAGGAAAATCTAGTTCGCCTGTCGATAGCTCGTCGCCGTCATTGTCCAGATCAACAAAGTGTGTCCCCCAGCCGAGCTTCCCTAGGCTCGGTGTAGAAAGGCCCAGTTCATCGGTAACGTCAGTGAAGAGCCCGTCCCCCGAGCTCTCATAGAAGGTGTTCGTCTCGTGAGAAAAGTTGGTGACGATGATATCGAGACGCCCGTCCGCATCGGGATCGCCGAAATCGACGCCCATCCCAGCCTCGGTATCTCCGGTGGCGTTGTAGGCAGCCCCCGAGAGCAGACCTACTTCGCGGAAGAGTCCGCGGCCGTCATTTTGGTAGAGGAAGTTCGGCAATGTGTCGTTGGCAACATAGAGGTCGATGTCACCGTCGTCGTCGTAATCGGCCGCGATGACGCCCAGCCCGTAGGTCCCTGTGGGATCGTGAAGCCCGGCAGATTTCGTGGCCTCCACGAAGCGGCCATCCTCATTACGACAGAAGACATCGCTTTGCCCGTCCAAGCCACGAGGCCCGCACATGACCGGCAGCCCCAGCCACACGCAGGTCGGATCCGAGCGGGGCGCCGGGATCTTCGACAGGTCTGGATCGACGTAATTGGCAACGTACAAGTCGAGATCGCCATCACCGTCCGCGTCGAAAAAAGCCGCGCTCGTGCCAAATCGCCCATCGGAGGCCTCTCTGACTTCGAAGAACGTGCCGTCGCCGCGATTTCGATAAAGAACGTTCGCGGAACTGACGAAGCTCGGGCTCATCGTGTCGGAGGTGACGGTATCGCGTTACATGCCGCGCCGGCCTGCCGAGCCCGACCAAGTGAAGCGCTGGGTCGCGTTCTTGCGCAACCACAAGGACGACATCGCAGCGATGGATTTGTTCACGTTGCCGACGGTGTCGCTTCGGCTGCTGTATGGCTTCTTCGCCGTTTCCAGTGGCGCACGTCGCTTGGCCCGAAGCCGTGACCGTTCTTGCTTTCCGATCATCAAGTCCGCAGTCGACGTGACGGTGGCGCGGTCTCACGCACGTCGACCTTACTTTCTTCTTCTTCGTCGTCGGGGCACACGAGCCCGCAGTTCCCGCGCCGATTAATAATGGCGAACGACAGCGGCCGTGAGCAGCACAACGAAAGCAAAAGCCGGCATAGCGAACACCTCCCAGCCATCAATCTATCACGACCGCGGGACGCTTCGATTGTGGGCGGGAAACGGTTACACTACCCACGTGACTGACACGTCCACGCCGACAACCATTCTCTTTCTCTGCGTCGCCAACTCGGCGCGGAGCCAAATGGCTGAAGGGCTGGCCCTTTCTCTCGCGCCCGAAGGGATTACGATCTTGAGCGCCGGCTCGATGCCGGCTCAGGTGAGCGCCTACGCGATTGAGGTGATGAGCGAGATCGGCATCGACCTGTCGGCGCATCACTCCAAGTCGGTCGACGACATCCCGAAAGAGAACGTTGCGACCGTCATCACACTCTGCGCCGAAGAGGTCTGCCCGGTTTTCCCCGGGGAGGTCGAAAAGCTCCATTGGCCTTACCCCGACCCCGCGGGTGTCGTCGGGTCGAAAGAAGAGATCCTCGAATCGTTCCGCCGGGTTCGCGATCAAATCCGCGCCAAGCTCGTCGCATTCTTCGATAGAGGCCCTCGCGGGCGAGCTCGCCATGCCCGAAAAGCTCAGATTCCGCGCCGGAAGCGCCGAGGAAGCGTGGGTGCAGATGGAGACCGCGCTCGCGCCCGGCATCAAGGACGCGAAGTTCTTCTATCACGCAGGATGTATTCGCGCCGCGCTTGCGGATTCCGAGAGAGCAACACATTACTGGGAGCGCTCACTTCGGCTCGACCCCTATTCTGAAGTGGCCGCGGCAGCGAAACAGGCCCTCGCTGAGCTCGCCGATTCCCGAGCGACGTAACTAAGATTCCCAGGGCGCGGCGCGCATAAGTTGGACTCATTCGGAAAGTGCCGGTCTTGCACAACCTGCCTCCTCAAGGTTGAACGTTGATGAGAAAGTCCGCTTCGAGCACCGCGGAGCTAGTGCCGAACTCGACATTCTGGAGATTCAACGTTTCGAGGCTCACGCGCCCGGCCCCGCGGTGAGCTCGGCAATATAGCTCTCGATGTAAGGCTTCGCCCGGATCCTCATCTGCGGAGTGAGCTGTCGCTCGATGAGCTTCGAGAAAACGTCGAAAAGCTTGTGCTCGGCTTCGAATCTCAGCGCCTCGAGAAAGAGCTCCCCGTCCCCATAGCTCGGAACGCCGCTCACGACGATGTCGAAATTGTCTCCAGGCCCGACGCACGTCCCGGCGACTTCCTTGCCCGCGCGTGCTGCAAAGAGAAACCGTATCTGGAGCCGCTCCCCGACCGCGCTGACCCTGGGCTCCTGGATGAACGCGTAAGCACACATGTCCTCCGGCGCTCCTTGGAGATAGCGCCGGCCACCTTCGGTCAAAAATCTCGTCGTGAGGATCCGCTCCACAGACGCATAGGCCACATCGAGCTTGGCCGCCGCGCCCGCCACTTGAACGTGTAAGAGAAAAAGGAGCAACACCGCCATGAACGCCTTCATCATTGCCACTCTCCTTGCTGGACTCGGCGTGCATCATACCAATGAGTGAACGCAAATCGAAAAACCGGAACCCCCGAGAGGTAACGTACCAGCTCGCTCGTTGGATGCACGCTCTCGGAAAAAGCCCGGTGCGATCCACGGTCTGCTCATAGTGGCTCTCGAAGGAGCTGAGCTCAAATCGGCCCGAGGTTCCGTCTCTCCTTCGGATCCCGATTCAGGTCGAAAGCTTCGAGAAAGGAGCCCGCGACGGCCGCTACCAGTAAGAGCACTCGTAGGCGAGGGCTCAAAAAAAGAAACCCCCTATAGCTCGTATTGAGCGAGAGCCAAAACATGCAAGCACGAACGTATTATATTTCCGCCTCGTCTCGCTGTCGTCGCTCGTCGTGCAGCTTGATGTCACGAGCGTCGCACGTCCGTCCTCGGTGAAATAGTCGTCTTGCGGACCCAAGACGATGCGGAGCGTGACGCCGGTTTCGCTCGTCTCGGCCCGCTCCTTCAACGACGGCCAACGGCGATTGCTTCAGCTCCTAATAACGTTAGCTCGTCGCACGCTTGAAGCGCGCGGCCTTGAAAGCCGCCCACCTCGGCAAGGACATAGGTGGAGCGTGAGCCGAGAACGGGCGGAACGTCAATCCCGCCCGCGAACCAACGTAGGCTCTTGACGGACGCATACGCCACGTCGAGCTTGGCCGCCGCACCCGCCACTTGGATGTGTAACAGAAAGAGGAGAAACAGCGTTGCTTTCATTCTGCCCCCCGTTCTTGGTTACCCCACCCGCTTGCCTTCCTTTTCCCATTCACTCGAGAGATCGGAGAGAACCTCGACGATCCGGTCCTGATCGTCCTCTCCTAAATAAGCATGCATCGGAAGACTGAAGATCCTGCGCGATGTCTCTTCGGCGCACGAGAGCGAGACCGGACAGAGCGCGACATCCCGGAAGGCCTCCTGCTGATTCAAAGGCTTAGGGTAGTAGACCGCCGTGGGAACCCCCGCCTCTCGCAGGCGCTCGCGATCGATGGTGCGCTGGTCGCTTAGCAACGAGTACTGCGCCCATACGGACCGGTTGCCCTCGGGGATCTTCTGAAGCGTTCGCGCTCCACTCAAGCGATCCGTGTAGCGGGCGGCAACAATCTGTCGCTTGTCGACTTCCTCTTCGAATATCTCGAGCTTCTCGAGAAGCACCGCCGCCTGAAACGTATCGCAGCGGCCATTTAAACCGATACGCACGTTGTCGTACTTGTCACGACCTCCCCCGTGGACCCGCAGAGAGCGCAGCGTTTCCGCAACCTCATCGTCGCTCGTGAAAACCGCCCCGGCATCTCCGTAGCATCCGAGCGGTTTCGCTGGGAAGAACGACGTCGTTGCGATGGGAGCGTTCGACCCCGCGCGTTGGCCCGAGGCCGTTGCTCCAAAGGATTGGGCCGCGTCCTGGATCACGAAAAGTCCTTGCTCCTCGGCAAGCGCGTGGATCGATTCGTAATCCGCAACGAGGCCGAAGAGATCCACCACAATGACCCCACGCGGGCAGCCGAGTCCTTCATCACGCACACGGTTGATGGCATCTCGCAAGCTTTCCACGTCCAGGTTCCACGTCTCCGGATCTATATCGACGAAAGCCGGCGTCGCACCGATGAGAGGCAAAACCTCAGCAGTGGCCACGAACGTAAACGCGGGTACGAAAACAATGTCTCCGGGAACGACGTCCATAGCGAGAAGAGCCATGAGGAGCGCGTCAGTGCCGCTAGAACAACTCACCGCGTGCTTCACCCCAGTGAAGTCCGCGAGTTTTTCCTCGAGCTCGAAGACTTCCGGTCCCATGATGTACTTCCCGTGATCGAGCACTCGTCGGATCCGCTCCTCGATGCGCTCGCGCAGGCGCTGCTGCTGGGCCTTTAAATCGATGAACTCCATATTGAGATTGTTCGCTCCCAGGTTGACATTCTGGCCGAGATTACACTATCGGCCGATCGTCGAGCTTAGTGTTTCATCAAGCGCCAAGAATAGAGTATCGCCGCCAGACGAGCAAATCGGCAGGGAGGTTCTCCTGAACAGCGAGCTCGAGCGGTGGCGCGTTAGACCTCGACGGCCCGGAAACGAACGCGCTCGCCCGGTAGAAGCTGCGCGAGCTTCGCGACGTCGTCGCCGACCACAGTGGCGATCTTCGGATAGCCGCCGGTGGTGGCGCGGTCGGCCAGCATCACGATGGGAAGGCCGTTCGGGGGCACCTGGACGGCGCCGAGCATCATCCCGTCGGAAATGATCTCCTGAGCGTCTTTGTGCTCGAGCATCGACCCTTCCAACCGATAGCCCATGCGGTCCGAGGCAGGCCCAACCGTGTAGGCCGATGTCACGAGCGTCGCGCGTCCTTCCTCGGTGAAATAGTCGTCTTGCGGACCCCAGACGATACGGAGCGTGACGTCGGCTTCGCTCGTCTCGGCCCGCTCCTTCAACGACGAGACACGGCCAACGGCGATTGCTTCGGCTCTTAATAACGACATCTCGTCGCCCGCTTGAAGCGCGCGGCCTTGAAAGCCGCCCATCTCGGCAGGAACATAGGTGGAGCGCGAGCCGAGAACGGGCGGGACGTCAATCCCGCCCGAGAACGCAACGTAGGCCCGCGCACCCGAGCGCCGGCCCTCGAAGGTCAAGACGTTGCCTGGACGGAGCCGAAAGGAGCTCCAAGGGGGCACGGGCCAGCGCTCGAGGTCGCGGCGCTCGACGACCGCGCCCAAGTCGGCCCCCGTCACCGAAGCGATCGTCGTTTTGAGGCAGCGGAGCCTCGGCCCGCTGACGGTACATTCGAGCGCGGCCGCGACGGGCTCGTTTCCCACGAGCTCGTTTGCCGCGCGAAGCGCGGGAGCGTCAACCGCACCCCCGACCGGGACACCGTAGCGCTGATAGCCGACGCGGCCGACATCCTGCACCGTTGTGAAGAGGCCGCCGTCTTCGACCGCAAGACTGGGGCTCGTCGTCGGAAGCTTTGGATTCGCGGGCGACGGAGGCTCATATGCCGGAAGCCTTTTGACAGGCACGAAGCGAACGCGGTCGCCCGGAAGAAAGCGGCTCGGAGGATCAGAATGGACGTCAAACATCGTTCGGTGCTCCGCGCGGCCGAGAAGATGCCATCCTCCTGGCGTTGATTGCGGATAGATGCCCGTCTGTCCCATCGCGATCGCCACCGCTCCGGCTGGCACGCGCGTGCGCGGGGAGTTGCGGCGTCCGAGCGCAAGCTTTTCGTCCGTCATTCCCATATAAGCGAAGCCAGGCGTAAAGCCGACGACGTAGACGAGGTACTCCGTCCCACTGTGAAGCCCTATGACATTTTTCTTCGTGACGCCAGCGAGCCGCGCCACGTCATCGAGATCCTCTCCGTCGTAAACAGTGGGAACCTCGTGCGAACGCGTCGGCGGTCGCGTCGGCGAGGCGTCGAGTTTCTTCGCCAGGTTTTGGACCTGCGCTTTTATAGCTTCGAAGCTCGCAGTCGCCGGCTCGTAGAACACGAGCAGCGAGCGGTAGGTTGGTATGGCTTCGATGTAGCCATCGAAGGGTGCTTTGAGAATTGCTTGGTCGAGCGCACGGACTTCTTCGTTCAAGCCGGGGTCGATAGCGTTTCCGAGCTCGATCACGACGGCAGCGTCGCCCGCCCGAAGAAAGCGACGCTCGCTCATGCCCTCACCCACCTGGTGGGCATTCGGGAGAGCCCAACATCACCCGATGGGGCGAACGTCGACGCCACTCTTCCTGAGAGCGGCCCGAACGATCCTCGCATTGTCGAGCGCGGCGGGGTTGTCGCCGTGAAGGCAAAGCGTCTCCGCATCGAGTGGCACCACTGTGCCGTCATGCGCGGTGACCTGCTTTTCTGCTGCAATCGATACGGCTTGAGCGCCAGCACGTTCGGGGTCGGTGATGACAGAGCCTTCGATCTTCCGCGATTGCAGCGTCCCGTCCGCGTTGTAGACGCGGTCGGCAAAGGCTTCGCCCGCATAGCGCAGCCCATTCGACTCCGCCGCCGCGCGCATCACCGCAGACCCGGCGAGGCCCACGAAGATGAGGTCACGGCTCACGCGCGCCACCCCGCGCGCGATAGCACCGGAGAGCTCTTCATCGGTGACGGCTTGGTTATAAAGCGCGCCGTGCGGCTTGACGTGGACGAGCGGCAAGCCATGCGCTTTCGCGAAAGCCAAAACGGCCCCCACTTGATAGACGATATCGGATTCCACGTCATCCGGGCTCGCCGCCACGTTCTGCCGCCCGAAACCTCGAAGGTCGTGGTGGCTCGGATGAGCGCCCACGGCAACCCCGTGTTTCGCAGCGAGGCCAACGGTGCGGTCGATGATGCTTGGGTCGCCCGCGTGAAAGCCGCAGGCCACGTTGGCCGACGTTACGAGCTCGAGCATCGCGTCGTCATCGGCGCCGATGCGGTAGATGCCGAAGCTCTCCGCCATATCGCAGTTGAGATCGATGCGCATGCCGCGATTGTATAACTTCGCTTTCACTCGCCGAAAGCGCTAAAATAGGCATCCTATGGGTAAAGGCGACCGAAGAACAAAGAAGGGCAAGATCTTCCAAGGCACCACTGGCAAGATCCGTCCCAAGGCGAAGAATAAGAAGAAAAAGGCCTCCGGCGCGACCACCACTGGGAAAAAAGAAGACTAGCCGGCGGCTGTTCTCTCTTCGATCAGTCGGTCGAGCTCCTCTTTGAGCCGAGGCAGAATCTCCTCGTAGGAGAACGCGCCGAGGCCGTCCCCTCCTTTTTTCAAGTTCACGTATTGCGGAGCGCACCAAAGGCCCAGATCCGCGTCGTCGGTCTCGCCCGGCCCGTTCACCCGACAGCCCATCACCGCGATCGTGATCGCGTGGTCCTTCGCATAGCGCGTCATTTCCTGCACTTTTTGCGCAAGCTCGACGAATTGCTCATTCTCGACCCGCGAACAGGACGGGCAAGAAATAATGTTGAGCGAGTGGCTCAATGTCTTGGGTACCGAGCGAAACCGGCCGGAAGCGATGTCTTCGAGGATGCGATGCCCTATTTCGACCTCTTCGTGTTTCGTTGCGTTCGGCAGCGTGAGCGAGACGCGGATCGTGTCGCCGATGCCTTGCGTCAAAAGCTGCTCGAACGCGATACGCGTCTTGATGATGCCGTCTGGCGGTAGACCGGCTTCGGTAACCCCTAGATGAAGCGGCACGTCTGGACGCTCGGCCGCAAAACGCTGATTGCCTTCGATGACCTTGGCCGGGTCGGAATCTTTAAGGGAGACGCAGTAGCGGGTGAAGCCAAGAGCATCGAGCATTTCAGCGTGCTCGAGCGCCGAAGCCACCATAGCACCCACCGAGTCCTCGCTAAATTCGTCGGCGCGGGCCGGGTCGATCGAGCCGCTGTTGACGCCAACCCGCATCGCGCAGTCAGAAGCACCCGCGATGTCGACGAGAAAGGCCACTTTGTCGCGCACAGGTTTTTCCCGCTCGTGATGGTAGAGATGGCCTGGGTTGTAGCGGATCTTGTCCACGTGGGGCGCCACCTTCTCAGCAAGCCGATAGCTTTCCTGAAGATCGATAGAGAGGTTCGCGCTCGTGCGCTCGCGAATGGCCGCGACGGCTTCCGCGTCCTTGACGCTGTCGACCGCGATACGAACCACGCCCGCCCCAGCCCGGCGGAGCTGCTCCGCCTGCTCGACCGTGGCGTCGACATCCTGGGTCTTGGTCGCGCACATGCTTTGCACAACGACCGGCAACCCGTTGCCGATCGTGACATTTCCTATTGAGACGCTTCGCGTCGAGCTCCGCCGTAAGGTCATCCTCCTTATTGTAGTGTTCCAGGCTCCCGGAACACCATGGATCGACCATAAATCTTGCCGATTTCGGACTTTACTAAGAGGCTCCACTCGGCGTAGCATGTGAGCGGAGGAGTATTCATGGAGAAGCGTTCTGAGTCTCACCTCAGGCCTGACGGCGCCATCAAATGTTTGGTGGAGTGGGAAAAAGGCCGGGAGGAGGGCCAAATCCACAATGTCTCCCCCAGAGGCGCGTTTCTCGAATCCAGCAGCGATTTCGGCATCAACCGCGTCAAGTTGATCATCGACCTCGAGACCCTCGAAGCGCCACTCACGCTCGAAGCCGCCATCCGCTGGCACGCCGTCTCACCCGAGGACGAGACCGACCATTATGGCCTCGTGTTTCGCAACCTCGACGAGGAGACTCAGGAAAAACTCTACCGCGCCATCGAATCTCTCGCCGCCACGAGCTGACGGACGCCCAACAAGGGCGGGCCGTACATCAGAAATCAGGAGATCCTCGAATGAAGCTAGTACCTTTCGTCATGGAGCGCACTCAATCCGTCTGGGAGAACCAGGTCGAGCTCAACATCTCGGAAAGCGGCGTTACCCCGCTCACACTCGGAGAGCTGCTCGACGGCGCGTCGATCGACGACACGAAACTCATCTACCCCCAGACCAACGGCACTCCGGAGCTGCGCGACGCGATAAGCGATCTCTATCCCGGCTCGGTCGCCGAGAATGTTCTCGCAACGAACGGCACGTCCGAAGCGAACTACATCTCGGTCTTGAGCACGCTCGAGCCCGGCGACGAGGCCGTTGTCATGATTCCGAACTATATGCAAGTAGCGGGCCTCGCTCGCTCGATAGGCGCGAACGTGAAGCTGCTCCCTCTTCACGAAGAGCTGGGCTGGGCGATCGACCCCGACGAGCTTCGAAAAATGGTCACGGACAAGACAAAGCTCATTGCCGTGTGTAATCCCAACAACCCAACAGGCGCGGTGATGAGCGAGAACGCGATGCGTGATGTCGCGAAAATTGCCGGAAGCGTCGGGGCTTGGATCCTCTCCGATGAAGTCTATCTCGGCGCCGAGCTCAACGGCGAGCCCTCCGCGACCTATTGGGGCTGGTACGACAAGCTCATGGTGACCGCGGGCCTCTCGAAGGCCTATGGGCTTCCCGGCCTGCGCATGGGCTGGGTGGTCACCGACAAGGAACACGCAGAATATCTGTGGTCCTACAAGGACTACACGACGATAGCGCCTTCCGCGCTCTCGGATCGCCTTGCGACCCACGCGCTCGAGCCGGCACGCCGTACCAAGATCCTGGAGAGGACGCGCGCGATCTTGAACGATCAGCAGCCGGTTCTCGCGGCCTTCGTCGAGCGGCACGGCAACCACATGTCCTGGGTGAAGCCGAAAGCCGGCGCCATCGCTTTCATCCGCTATAGCTGGGATATCAACTCCACGACCTTGATGGAGCGCCTCCGCGACGAGAAGGGCGTGTTCATCGTGCCGGGGGATCACTTCGAGATGGACCACTACATGCGTCTCGGCTATGGGTACCACAAAGAGGTGCTCGAGAAAGCCCTCGCCCGCTGCTCGGAGTTTTTTGAGGAACTCAACTGAAAACAGGTGCGCATCGAGGAGCGCGCGGCGGATGGCTCACGTAGAATGGTCGTAAGGTGCTTTTTCTCGAACGTCTCGCCGAACAGAAGATCCAGGCCGCCATCGAGCGGGGCGAGCTCGACAATTTACCCCTCTCTGGAAAGCCCCTCGGGCTCGAGCCTCGCGGCCTCGTGCCCGAAGATCTGAGGCTCACCTACAAACTCCTCAAGGACGCGGGTTTCCTGCCTCCCGAGATAGAGCTTCGGAAGGAGATCACGACGCTTGGGGACCTTCTCCGAACCGTCCATGAGGGGGACGAAGACGAGCGCTGTCGCCTCGCCCGCGAGCTCAACGCCAAAGTGCTCCGGCTAAACCTTCTGATGAAACGCTCGTTCGACCGCGAAGATCGCCAGGTCTACGCAGGCAAGCTCAGAAACAAGATGCTAGAATCGAAGTAAGCATCCCCAAACAAAACTTACAGTCTTTCCCAGGCATCCCCAGGGGGGAGGCAACGTGGCTTTGAAGCCTTTCGTCAAATCGCAGCTGGTCGAGGTCATCGAGTGGGTGGACGACTCGACCGACACGCTGGTCTACCGCTTCCCTGTCGAGGGGCAAGAAATCAAGATGGGCGCCCAGCTCACGGTGCGAGCGGGCCAGCTGGCGGTTTTCGTGAACGAGGGGCCCATCGCGGACACCTTCGAGCCGGACCGGCACCGCCTCGCGACGCGCAACATGCCCGTCCTGACCAAACTTCTCGCGTGGAAGCACGGTTTCGAATCGCCGTTCAAAGCCGAAATCTACTTCGTGTCCGCGCGCCTGTTCACGGACCAAAAATGGGGTACATCGAACCCGGTCATGATGCGCGACCCCGAGCTCGGCCCCATCCGGCTGCGTGCTTTCGGAATTTACTCGTTCAAAGTGCGCGACGCAGCTCTCCGACACGGCCAAGAATCGTCCTCGTACCTGCACACCTTTTTCATTTCATCGCACGACTCGTTTAGAGGGTCTCTCGACGGCCAGCCCCCCTAAACAGGGGAGCCATGCACCTTGCGGACGATGTCGCTTTGAAAGACCGTCCTTCTCATCCGGTCCTTGTCGTCCAGGACCATGTCTTGGCAGGTCACTTCCTTCACCACGCCCAGAGACAGGTCCGAGTGGTAGCTGACCTTGTTCGGTCCGAAGATCAGGCTGTAGGCAAGGACCGAGTGCTTCCGGTTGTCGACGAACGCGCTCACCGGAGTTTCCGAGCCGGCAACCACTCGAACGAAGTCCATGTCGCACATCACGGCTTTGCCATCCACGCCCTGGGGAGGCCCGTCCACGAACACGAACTGGTATGGATAATCGGGCACCTCCTTGTAAACGTGCCCCCGCACGAACGAGTAAGAGTACACTTCGATTGGTGATTGCCGTATCTCGACGAATGGCTTGAACTGGTCGGGCAGCGCCGACAGCGCATGCTCATACCAGATCGGATTTGCTCCATCGAGACGAGCTTTATCCCGTCAGCCGGAGTCCCATTGAGGTTCTCCAACATGGCCTGTGCGATGATCATGGTCGACCTGCCAGTGCCGCACTCGAGGACGAAGCTGGGTCGGTCGGTCCTGATCTTCCTGTACAGGGCCACGTAGTCGGTAGTACTGACGCCGACGGATGGGGATGCTACGTTGGCATACGCCAGGATGTCTTTAAGTCCTGGTGTCTTGCCCATATAGTCGTTCGCGGCGGCGAGTAGGCGCAGCCTTCTTGGTCTGCTCCTGATGCGCTCGAATCTATGCTTCAGCCCTGTGATCATAACGCGCCTCCCGAGAGTCTGGGAACGAAGCTGTCAACAATATCGCCCTGTAGATCGAATTCGGGCGCGTAGCTGGCATCTGGCCTGGGATGAGACGCGATTTGCGGGGCTGGCGGCACGTGTTCTCCCACAGTTGGCGAACGGTGCATTTGTAGCTTCCGTACAACTTGCAACTTTTCAGATATGAGCGACGAATTCCACTCTCGTGTCGATGCTCGCAACAGCTCTCGAAGCTGCCTCACGTCGCGGACACCTCTGATGGGGCGCGGCCCTCGGATACAGCCACTCGACCGTTCTCTACGGATATCACCTTGTGGAAATCGAACGCCCTTGCCCGACGGGCCAATGCCAGCAGGCCGACTGCCACGGTCGCCAGAACCAGCAGGATGGCGGGAACCCACCCATCAGAGATCGCGACATCCCAGCCCACCGTTTCTAATACTTTGGCCACCAGGTCAACTGCCTGGTCGGGGGTAAGCAACAGATAGACCAGCGTCAAAGTCGCCGTCTCCAGAGACGGCAACGCGAGAGCCAGAGAAAACAGGGTCGCGAGCGCTAGCTTGTAGCGACGGGCGATGTCGGCTAGCTGCCTGACAGGCATTCTATTCTATGCCCTCATGCACCGATTTGGTGGGTCTGTCGGGCATCATTATTGCGTATCCTCTTACGCTCGATGGAATCCTGTGCATTGCGGGGGTAAGGGGGCGCCAGCCGAACGAGGAACCGATCCTGGGTTCAGCCAGCCGTCTGACGAGGAGGGACCACGTACTCTCTCTGCTCGACGCAGCAGTTATAGGCCCAGGCCTCCTTGGACTTGGCCTCGTCTTCCTGGGGTGGCGCCACGTACTCGCTGGGGTCGTCCCAGTCATCCATGCGCGTCTCCTGCATACCCTGGAAGAAGCGCAGCCGATACTTCTGCTGGTACTCGTCTAAGATGCGGTTGCCCTCCTCGGTATCGCTCTCCGCCTGGCGTATTTTGGGCCACTCGTCTTTGGGGAACTGGACGTAACAGATGAACGTCCGCATCAGGCCATCGATTTCGGCCGACGATAGCTGAGGCATGTTCAGAATGGAGTTCGATGTTGTATGAGTGGTGATGAGTTGGCATCCAAGTAGCCGCGGGCGACTGCCATGCGAGTCTGTAGGGAATCTCTACCGGATGCTTTGGTAGGGATCGGACACCGCGCGCCTATCTCCCGCTCTCCATAGCCCAGCGTGTAAATTGACGCACGCCCCGTAACGGTGGAAAGGAGGGTGTGAACCCAGTCGCAGAATGCAGGGTAGAGATGTCAGCGGCGATGCCGAAGATGTCGCCCGGGGTGCCCTCGGCCACCTCAACTGTAAGCTGGTCCGAAACGCCTAGTTCGTCGGCGATAGCGGAACTGAGCTGCCTAATAGTCATCGCTTCACCAGAGCCCACGTTGAATGGTCCATCAGTCTCGTTCTGGGTCGCACATAACATCCATGCCGTGACTACGTCGTCAATATGCACGACGTCACGAAACCGCTCCAGTGGGCCCCGAGATACGATCCTGGGGCTTTTCAACAACATCGCCACGAATATGCTGACCAGACCCTGGTCCATGCGGGTCAAATCCTGCCCTGGACCATAGACGTTGAACATGCGTAGGTTGTTGAAGGAGATTCCCCGGTCGCTGCAAAAGATGTGAACCAGCCGCTCACACGCTAGTTTCGCGATAGCATAGTGGGACATGGGCAGGCAGGGCGTATCTTCCGTCACCGGGTTCTGCTCAATAGTTACGTTGCCGTAGACTGTCATACTCGACGCATGGAGGATGCGCTCGACACCCAACCGTGCGCCCAGCTCAAGGACATTGTAGGCGACCCGGTAGCCATCGGCCACCGTGCCTACGGGGTTCCTGGCCGATGAGGGACCCGATTCGGCTGCCGCCAGATGCATGAGGCAATCCGCACTTGATATACTCACGGCCGCGACAGAATTTGCGTCCTTCAGGTCGACTTGGACGAGAGTGGCACCCGGTACGCGTTCTACAACCGAGGTGACCGAGCTGTCGAGCATAGTGACCTGGTGGCCTTCCTCTACAAGCCTGGATGCAATCCGAGAACCAACGAATCCCAAGCCCCCGGTAACGACAACGTGCATCTGAATCCCTACCTTTACCCTACTTCCAGGTTGATATTTCTCTATTACGTACTCGGGGCTAATCGCGAAAGAAGTTGTTCACTGATTCAATAATGTAGTCTTGTTGTTCGCGCGATATTTCCGTTTCCCGGCCCGAGGCGGTCTCCCGAGGGAGTGTTGCGCTCACTCGGTGTCAACCTCCAGCAGAGTCTTAAGGTGGTCACGACGACGGGAGCCGGCCAGAGCATCCCGAAATTCCCCTAGCGGCAATATGTCCTGAAAATACGCGCCCAACTCCAGACTGGGGAGCACGCCCAGTGCCTCTTCCATCTCCGCGACACCACTTCCAACAGAGCCCACGAGTGTCTTGTCGTAGGCAACCGGGTCCTGAAGAGAAAATCGCTCGTGTGCAGACGGGACCTCCAGAAGCAGAATCGTCGCTCCGGCCGGGCTCTGGATCAGCATGGTCTCCAACACCTGCGAATCGCCCGTCAGCTCGACCATGACGTCGAAGGTTTCAAGGTGGTCCAGCGTGTCCGTGAGGCGGACGTCCGAAGCCGCAAGGTATTCCCGTCGGGCCGGGTTGCGATCATAGACCGTGACCACGTGGCCCTGGCGCGCCAGCACCTGTGCGCAGAAATGTCCTTGAGGGCCCGCGCCTGCCACAAGGAAATGACGATTACTCGCTGACGGCGGTATTGCCCTCTGCAAACGCTTCAGGCCCTTGAGCACAGTGGCCAGGGGCTCCGCGAGACTGGCGGACCTGAGGTCGACGCCGTCCGGGATTCGAGCCACGAACTGGCCTGGCAGGACCACGTACTCGGAGTGGGCGCCGTTGCGCCCGAAGAGGCCCATCTCGACCCGCTCAGCACAGCCTATCTCGGAGCCACGGCGACACTCGGCACACCTGCCGCACCCTTGGATGTAGGCGCCGACCACCGGATCGCCCTCCATCCAGGAGTCAACGTTGACACCCGTGGCTACCACGCGTCCGCTGAACTCGTGCCCAAGAACAATGGGGTACCGAGCGAACCCCTCTTTCACGTAACGGTGCGTTCCGTCGAGCACTTCGAGGTCTGCCTGGCAGACGCCGGCGTACGCGACCCTTACCAGCACTTCTCCCGGCTTCAGCCTGGGGAGATCGATCTCCTCCAGGGCCGCCTGCCCAGGGCCCCGCGCGACCACGGCCTGGCAGCGCCGCCGGGCGAAGTACATGGCATCCTTGCTCTCTAGGTCCGCCACAGCGGCGCCATCCAACAGGCCCCTGACCGTTCCAATGGCCTTGTTCATTCGGAACGAGAAGATCTCCGGTGCCCGCCTCCAGACGTTGTCCTCTCGCGTGGCACGGTACAGGTCGATGAAGAATCGGCCGGCTTCGCACGCTACCTCGACGGGGACCTTCCGCTGGCCGGTCAACCCAATCATCTTCCCCGCCACCGCCTCGCGATAGAATCGCCGGCGTACCTGGGGCCAGTTCTCTTCGTGTATGTGGTAGAGGGCCGCCTGGGGCTCGTACTTCACGTGTAGGCCCCGTTCCATCCAGTACTTGGCCCACTCGATGTCTTCCAGGCCCGGCAGGGCCTCGTCGAACCGGTGCGTCTGCCACAGGTCACTGCGTATAGCCGAGTTGGCATTGTTGGCGAAGAAATTGGGCGGCTTTAGCAGCTTTGGCTTGCTCCCGAATGTACGCCGCAAGTCGATCGCCTCGCTGAACTTTGTCGCCTCCCAACCAAGTTGCCTGCCATATACCATGGCGGTGTTCTCTTCACGGAGGGGGGCGATGAGATTGCCGAGCCAGTCGTTGTTCAGCGGCTTGGTGTGGGCCGACACAATGGCAACGAACTGCCCGACGCATGCCTCCATGCCAACGTTGAGCGAGTAGCCGTAAGTGAAATCGCTGCCGTCGATTCGCAGGATTCTATCGGTGTGACGGGCCGCGATGTCCCTGGTCCGGTCGTACGACCCGGAGTCCACGAAGACGATCTCGTAGTCGCGGTAGGACTGGGTGGCCAGCCCCTCCAGTAGCTTTGGAAGGTGCTTCTCCTCGTTGAACGTCCGTACCAGTACAGACGTCTCTGGGGTCGGGCTCACACCGACGCCTCGCCGCTTCGGGCCGAGACCCGAAAAGGGCCATGCCAGATTACGCGGGGCCCGAGACGAAGGCTACTCTTCACCCTGCCCTGACCTCATCTCGACCGGGTGCATACTGACTCACGAGCGGGTCCTCCTTCATCAGCGACTGGACCATTACACGGTCAGCCTCGGTGTCGACCGCGTGGCTTGCTGTGCTCGGTCTCCACCATGCGGACCTTATAGCCGTGTTCCAACAGACGCATCATGTCGACGGATTCGGCCACTCCAGCGGCGTTGGGTCCAGTCGCGCGTACTCGAGAAGCGTCTCCCGCCGGAACGGGATGACACACACCTGTTTGTGCACCGGCGTTCCAGCTAATCCCGATGGAGGGCTGGTAGGGATCGCTTGCCGCGAGAAGTACAGTGCATTGCCACTGCCGTCTATCACGACCTTGACAGTGTTTGGGTCCCGGTACTCTTCCATGGTGGTAATTCGCTTTGCCAGGTTCACACATCCTATCATTCAGGCTCTCAGACTGGCAAGAGTCTCTAGACGTGAACATGACCGGAACATTCTTGTTGACCCAGGCGGTGTGCAGGGTCTTCGAAGAACAAGGGTCGGGTAACATTATCAACATCTGCTCGACGTATGGCCTCATGGGCCCGGACCAGCGAATCTACAACGAGGGCGAGGAGATGACATTCGTCAAGCGGACCACCTACTCGGTGACGAAATTAGCTGTGCTGGGGTTCACCCGCTACCTCGCTGCCTATTACCGCGGAGGAACATCAGGGTGAACGCCCTTACGCCCGGCGGCGTCGAACAAGACCACGACGAAGATTTCGTGCGCCGCTACAGCGCTAAGACCATTCTTGGGAGGATGGCCCGCCCTCACGAGCTGACCGGAGCGCCTAAGTTAGGCTGTCGTTTCAGCTTCGTCGCACGATTGTGGCGAACGCTTCGGCGACGCGACCAACGTCATCGTCATGAATGTGGCAATGGGTCACGAATCGGATGGTGTTGTCTGAACGCAGCATAGCAGCTCTTCCGAAACCGGATCTAGGGCAGCCCATTCAAGCCACATCGGCGCTGCGGACTGTCGCGCCTTCGCGAGATCGAAAGGCGTCGGCTCTCTTAGGGTCATGCCCTGATCGCGCAGCTCCCGCCGCGCGTCGAGGTCCATGGCGGGGATCTGTCGTCGAAAGGTCGCGCTCCAATCTCTGGCGTTACTCTGCAGGATTGTTTGCAGCGAGGCCGGCAGCTCGCTCCACGATTTCTGGCTCATGAGCACGAACTGATGTCCCATCGAGAGATTAAGCATGTAGCCGTGCTCGATAAAGTCGTATAGCTTCCAATCACGCACGGAGAGAGCCGACGTGATGACGCCGTCAATCACTTTTCGTTGGAGGGCGATCGAGCCTCGGCAGACGCGATGGACACCGGAACCGCGCCGATTGTCTTCAACATCTCGACTTGCTGCTGATTCCAGACCCGGATCTTCTTGCCCTTCAGGTCCTCGAGACGTTCGATGGGTGTGTCCGTCCACACATTCTGCGGAGGCATCGTCCAATGAAAGAGCACGCGGACGTCAGCTTTCTCGTTCAAATGGTCCGCGAAAATAGTGCGGGTGCCCCCGACGGCCTCGTTGAACTCATCGAAGCTGACGCAAAGAAACGGCATGCCGAAGACGTTGAGCTCCGGCACGTCGCCCGCCAAGAGACCAACGCTCCCGTCGACGAGATCGACTTGATGGGCCGCAACGATCTTGATCATGTCGAACGGCGTGTAGGGAAGCTCGCCGGCGGTAAACACCTGAAGGCTCAGGGCACCGCCGCTATCATTGCGTAGGTCGAAGGCGAGCTCGCGGTATAGATGCGCCACCTGATCGTTGGTGGGAAAATAGGTAAAAAGCCGCAGACGCACGGGCTCCGACGTTTCCGCCGCCGCGCTCGCTCCCGCGGCGCAGCATCCGATGAGCAAAACCGCGATCGTCCGGCACCGCACCTTCCTACTCACGGCTGAGCCTCTCACGCTCTGTGATGGTTCGCTTCTCGTCAACGGCGCCACCAGCTTCATCGAGAACCACGCCCGTACACTCTTTTCGCGCGCGCGGGCGTCACCCGTCCGGCCAAAACGTCCTGAAGCACGAGTGACGGCTCTCGTTCGAGAGGAGAGCCGTAGCCGCCGCCCCCCCCATTTGAACGCTGAACGTGTCTCCGGGCGCGAGCTCGACCGAGGTTTTGGAGGAATGCTCCTGGAGTTCCGAATCTGGGTTCAGCCTGTACTTCGCGCACCGTGCGGGCTGTCCGCCGGCCAACCCCAGCGGGGGAAACTTGCCGCGGTCCGAGAGCACGGAGAAGACCACCTCATGGTCGAAGAAATAGTCGCGGCGAAGTCCGAGGCCGCCGTGGTAACGCCCCGCGCCTTGGGAGTCGGGAATCAACTCGTAGCGGGAGATACGAACCGGATACCACGCCTCGGTCTCCTCGACGGGGGCGTTTTCGGTGCTTTGGCCATGGGGCTGAACGGCATCGATACCGTCTTTAGAAGCCCTTGCGCCTAGCCTCCGCCCATGGCCTCGTAGAAGACGTAGTACTCACCGGTCCTCGGGGAAATCCCACCGAAAGAGATATTGCATAGAGCACCCTTGGAGCCCGCGGCGAGCCGCTCGGACATGCACTGCCCGAAAGCTTCGAGTGCGGTCTCGCAGACCCGGAACGCCGTCTCCCAACCGCCTCCGATCGCGGCCGGTGTCCGCGCGTTCACGATCGAGCCCTCGGGAGCAATGACGTCGAACGTTCTGTAAAAGCCTTCATTGATCGGAAGACCGGGATCCATCATGACCCGGAGCGCGTAGGCGCAGTTGGAGAGCGTCATGGCGTACGTCGCGTTGATCGGGCATTTGCGTTGCGCGTCCGAGCCCGTCAGATCGAACACGACCTTCTCGTCTTCGACCGTAATCGCGACGACGACTTTGATAGGCGTTTCGGTGAACCCGTCGCCGTCCATGAACCCTTCCGCCTTATAGACGCCGTTCGGGATGTTTCGGATCTCCTCCCGCGTCCGGCGTTCGCTATACTCGATGAGCTTTGAGACCGTGCGGTCGAACGTGTCGACGCCGTATTTGTCGAACGTTTCGGAAAGACGCCGGGTTCCCGTGTGGATGCCGGCAATCTGTGCCCTGAGATCGCCACCCGTCTCCTTCGGAGACCGACTATTGGCTTGAAACAAATTGAAGATGTTTTCGTCGAGCTCGCCTCGATTGAGGAATCTCACCGGAGGGATTCGGAATCCCTCCTGGTAAATCTCCTTGGCGAGGCCGATGCTTCCCGGCGTCAAGCCGCCTACGTCGAGGTGATGGGCAATCGTCGCGACGAACGCCACGAGCTCGTCATCATAGAACACAGGCGAGACGAGACAGACGTCGTTCATGTGGACGCCGCCGTTCAGACCGTCGTTACATAGAATCCCGTCACCGGGCTCGAGCCGCTCGACGCCGTAAGCGTCCATGATTCGCGGGACGAAGTGCACGAGCGAGCCGAGGTGCACGGGCTGGGAAAAAGACTGGGCGATCACGCGCTGTGCGCGGTCGAAGATCGCGCACGAAAAATCCTGGCGAGTGGTGATGTTGGTGGAGTAAGCCGTTCGTTGAAGGGCAACGCACATCTCGTCTGCGGTCGCTGTCAATCGATGGCGCAATACCTCCAGGAAAACAGGATCCTCGTGCAAGGCGACGTTCATCGCGTTCGCTTACTCCTTCTTCTTTAGTAACAGGACTCCATAGATGCCGACTTCGGCCTGGTACCCTGGATGGAGGAGCGTGGTCGAGTCGACCTCCTCGATCACGGCCGGGCCGGCCACGACGTTGTGTTGCTGGAGACGATAGCGGTCGTAGATGGGACAGTCGACGAACACGGCCGCCTCCTCGAAATAGACGGGGCGCTCTCCCTTAAGAGCGTGCGCCGACGCCATCGGGAACGTTCTCGAGGCGGGGTTTCGGAGCGCGCCCCACTGCAAGGAGACCGACGTTTACGATTTCGAGTGGTTCGCCGGGGACGGAGTAGCCGTAGCTCTGGTGATGCGAATCGTGGAAGGTGCTCTCGAGCTTCGCGAGCCTGTCTTCCGTCAGTCGCTCGGACGGAGTCGGGATTCGAAGCGTCCAGGACTGGCCCACGTAGCGCATGTCCAGGTAGTGTTCGAGCGTGACGTTCTCGCGGTCCACACCTTCGTTCGACAGATCGCCAAACGCTTTGGACTCGAAATCCTCGTAAATCTCGTTCAGTGCATCGAAGCCGGTCGGACCGAGGTCCGTGAGACGCGTGATTCGATAATCATGACGCAGATCGCTGATGAGCATTCCCATCGCCGAGGCCACGCCGGGGCTCGGGGGCACGACGACGACAGGAATGCCGAGCTCAGCGGCGAGCCGGTTGGCGTGCACCGGCCCGGCACCGCCGAACGTGACGAGGCTGAACTCGCGTGGGTCGTAGCCGCGCTGAACCGAGACGAGTCACATGGCCTCGACCATCGTCGAATTCTCAATCTCGACGATCCCCATGGCCGTCGATTCCACGGGACGGCATAGAGCGTCGGCGCATCGAGCGGCGATGGCGTCGCGCGCCAACTTCCGATGGAGAGAAATCTCGCCCCCGAGGAAGTAGTCCGCGTTCAACCGGCCAAGAGTTAGATTCGCGTCCGTGACCGTCGGCTCTCGTCCACCTTTTCCGTAACACGCTGGACCCGGATCCGCGCCGGCGCTCTTCGGCCCCACACGCATGAGTCCGCCCGCGTCGATCCAGGCGATGCTGCCACCGCCCGCCCCGACTTCGACCAGGTCCATCACCGGCACCAAAATGGGATACCCGCTCCCTTTCGCGATACCGCTTCCCGAGCCGGCGACGCCTCCGGCTTCGAACTCTGATACGACGGACTCGGCAGGCTACGAGGTGGCAGAAATAGATCGCCTCACCAAAGGCCTCGGGGTCGTCTTTCGGAACGCCTTCGTGTATAGAATACCGCGATGTCTTTTTGTTCCGGCCACGGGATGGCTTTTTTGTGGCAACACCATTTAAGATGACACCGTCCTGGTCGGGACGAAGGAGGAGCGACCATGAGCTACCGAACCTTTCTGTCACGCCTCTCTGGCGCGATCCTCGCGCTTCTCGTCGGCCTCTCCATCTGGCAGCTCGGAAGCACCGACGCCGCCAACGAGGCTGCTGTCGATTCGGCACTCCGCACTTATCAGAAAGAGCAAGGCTACCGCCCCGAAGTCGAGATCTGGGGCCGCAAAGCTATGGTGTCGAGCTCGGTGCCGCTCGCGAGCCTTGCCGGAGCTCGCGTCCTCATGGAGGGCGGCAACGCCGTCGACGCCGCGGTCGCGATGGGCGCCGCGTTGAACGTGACGTGGTTCAACAACTGCCAGCTCGGTGGCGACACGGTGATGCTGATCTACTGGGCGGAAACGGGCAAGTTCGTCACGATGGACGCCTACTCGCAAGTTCCGGCGAATCCCGAGCTTCGCAATATGTTGGAAGCGCTTCCAGGTGTGCAAGGCAATCCCGAGGCTTATCGCGAGGAACCCCGCACCGCCACCCAGGAAACCGGACTTCGTCCGCGCGGTGACGGCGTCCTCGTGTCCATGATCCCCGGCACCGCGGCCGCGTGGACGCGGGCGATGGAGAAATTCGGGTCACTTTCTCTCACGGACGTGCTGGCACCTGCCATCGAGTACGCTGAAGAGGGCTTCCCCGTCAATAGCGGTCTCGTCGAGAGCCTTTCAGCCATGGAAGCGTCCCTTCGCAAATATCCGTCGACCGCCGAGATTTTCTTCCCCGGCGGCAAGGCACTCGAGCCCGGTGACGTGCTCGTTCAAAAAGATCTCGCCGCGACGCTCAGAAAGATCGCTGCGACAGGATTCGACGCTTTCTACAAAGGGGAGATCGCCGAGGCGATCGTCGACTATGTTCAGGAGAACGGCGGCGTCATCACGCTCGACGACATGGCCGGCTACGACGTCATCTGGCGGGAGCCTTACCGCGCCGACTATCGGGGCTACGAGGTGATCGCAGCGCCGCCACCCACTGCCGGCATCCACGTCCTCCAGCAGCTGAACATCGTCGAGCAGTTCGACCTCGCCGCGATGGGCTACCACAGCGCCGATGCGCTCCACGTGATGATCGAGGCAACAAAGCTCGCGGGCGCCGATCGCCGCGCGATGGGCGGCGATCCGGACTTCGTTGACATGCCGGTGACGGGTCTCATTTCGAAAGAGTACGCCGCGACACGGAAAGAATTGATCGACATGGATCGAGCCATCGAGCCAAAGTTTCCCGCGGGCGATCCATTACGTTACGAGACCGAGGACACGACCCATTTCGTCGTCGTGGACGAGCAGGGCAACATGGTCTCGACCACCACGACGCTCGGAGGCTGGTTCGGCTCGAAAGAGGTCATCGCCGGTACGGGGCTCCTGCTTCAAGACCGCACGTGGTGGCTTGCGCTCGACCTGCGGAGCCCGAACATCGTGGCGCCGGGTCGCAGGGGCAACATCGGCCACACACCCATCATGGTCTTGAAAGACGGCAAGCCGTTCATGGCCATCGGGAGCCCGGGAGGCGACACGATCCGCCAGACGGTCTTTCAGGGCATCGTGAACGTGATCGATTTCGGCTTGAACATCCAGCAGGCCATCGAGGCCGCGCGTTTCGCGGCCAATCCTCTGGAGAATTCGGTCCGCATCGACTCGCGCATCGCCGCCGATGTGCTCGATGCGCTCGAAAGCCGCGGGCACAAGCTCGTGCGGGCCGACCCCTGGCGCGGACCAGGAACACTCGAGGGCTTCGTGATCGACCTGGAGACCGGTGTGATCATGGGAGGCTACGACCCCAAGGGAGGATCCATTGCCATTGGTTGGTAGGGCGACCGCCTCTCTTCTCGTTCTTCTGGTCGCGAACCAGGCCGCGACAGCCGAAGATTGGCCGGAGTGGCGCGGAAAAGGCCGCCTCGGTGTCTGGACCGAGGACGGGATTCTCGACGTTTTCCCCGAGGAAGGTCTCGACGTGAAGTGGCGTAGGCCCGTGGGGAGCGGCTACGCCGGCCCCTCCGTCGCGGACGGCCGTATCTTCGTCGCCGACTTTCGACCCACGCAGCACAACCGGGGTTTCGAACGGGCTCTTGCTCTCGACGAGGAGACCGGTGAGGTTCTCTGGGAGCACGAGTGGGAAGTCAATTACACCGGCCTGCAGCTCGTCTACGCGATCGGCCCGCGAGCGACGCCCACGGTCGACGGGGATCGCATCTTCGTGCTCGGGGCAATGGGGCAACTCCTCGCGCTCGCGGTCAAAACGGGCGAGGTCTTGTGGCAGAAGGACTTCGTTCGCGACTTCGAAGCCTCGCTGCCGGTATGGGGTATGTCGAGTGCACCTCTCGTCGATGGAGAGCGCGTGATCGTCCTCGCTGCCGGTGAGCCCAATGCGAAAGTCGTTGCGCTCCATCGAGACACGGGGCGAGAGATCTGGCGAGCCTTGTCGTCCGACTGGGAGCCCGGATACAGCCAGCCTGTGATCTTCGATCCGGGCGGCAAACGCCGGCTCATGATTTGGCATCCGCGAGCGTTGAGCGTGCTCGACCCTGTCACGGGAACCGTTGAGTGGGAACAGCCCTTCATCGTGAGCATGGGGATGACGGTCTCGACGCCGATCCTGGTGGGCCGTCACCTTTTCGTCTCTTCGTTCTACGACGGCGCACGAATGTGGAAGCTCGACGAGGATGGCGCGCAAGCCACGCTTCTCTGGGCAAGCTCGGGCCAGAGCGAGGTCCGGTCCGACAAGGTCCACACCCTGATCAATACGGCCGTCATCCAGGGTGACTATCTGTACGGCATCGATAGCTACGGCCAGATGCGCTGTCTCGAGCTCGAGACGGGGAAGCGTGTCTGGGCAAGCCTCGACGTCACCCGGGAAAAACAGAGATGGGCGACCGCGTTTTTCGTACGCCACGGCGATCGCTACTTCATCAACAACGATCGCGGAGAGCTCATCATCGCCCGATTCTCGCCGGAAGGCTTTCACGAACTCAGCCGCACGCAGCTGATCGAGCCGACGTCGCCTACGGTGCGGAGGCGTGAGCTGAATGCCGTTCACTGGTCGCATCCAGCCTATGCGAACCGCCACATCGTCGTTCGGAACGATAGAGAGATCCTGAGAGCATCGCTCGCCAGTCCGTGATGCGGCTTTCGATCGTCTGCCTCACGCTGTGTTGCTTGCAGACGCAGGCGGAGGCCGCTTCGAAACGGCTCACAATCATCGTGAGCGATCTCCATCTGGAACCCGGGAGTCGCGACGCAGCATTCACTCATTTTCTGGGCGAGATTTCCGGTGGATCCACAACCCTCGTCATGAACGGCGATGCGTTCGAGCTCCGCGAACGCACGGAAGCCGAGGCCCTCTCGAAGCTCGAGGGCATTTTCGAGTCACACGCGGCACTCCTCGATCGGCTCGAAGTGTTCGCAAGCTCGAACCAGATCGTTTTCGTTCCGGGCGACGAAGATGCCGCCCTGCTATTTCCCGGGGTGGCCAAGCGCCTCCGGGATCGTCTGGGAAGCGTCGGGGTCGAGCGGCAAGGATTCTGGGTCTCCGAGGACGAGCGCATCCTCGTCGAGCACGGCCATCAGCTTCCCCGGGGTAGCTGGGTTGAGCGTGTTCCAGACGGACTCGTCATCGATGGGTTCGCCAAACGTCTGGCGGGACTCAAATACGCGCTGTCATCCGAGCGTGGCAAGCCGGTGCCGGATGATCTTTTGAAGCTTCTCCTGCTGAACGTGTCGTGGCAGCAATTTCGTCGCGATCTCGAGCTCGAGGTCGAAACTCCCGAATGGGATTTGGCGGCGGTCCGTTCGACGGGGGACGCGTTTCTGCTCCAGTCTATCCCGGAAGACGATCCGCTTTATGAAGCGTGGCGCCGAACCACCCTGTCCGCGAGCGAGCTCACCGATGACGAATTGCGCCTCGTCTGCGATTACCGTGCGGCCGTGCGGAGGGCAAGGCGCCGCATGGAGCGTGGTCTCACACAGCTCGCAAGGGTCGGCCCAGTCGTGGCGGAGTGCCCGCGGCTCGAGCACACGCGGAATCCGTCGTTCTCGTACTTCTGGAGCTCACGCGACGCTCTATACGAGAAACGACTAGCGTCGTTCTCGAGCGCGCCGGACGTCTACGTCCACGGCCATACGCATCTGCCGGATCGGGGCTTCGTTCCCGAAGCACAAGCTGATGGGCCTCGGATTTTGAACAGCGGCGCATTCAAAAGAGTCATCACGCCCGTGAGGTTCGAAGCTATGAAGCAAGAGAGAGGTGTGACGACGACCGACCTCCTGAAAGAGCTCGGTCCCGAGGACCTACCTCCTTGCTACAGCTACGTCGTTGTGGAGCCCTACGAGGAAACGCCGGACGCGCAGCTCACCCACTGGCAGCTTTCGCCCGATGGGAAGTGGGGCGTGGGGCGCCGGTGCGAGATGTGAATCGTCGAAGTAACTGGACCGCCGCAGTCGCAGCAACCGTTCTTCTGAGCATTGCAAACGCCGGCCAAGAAACTGCAGTTCCTGAAAAAGTTAAACAGCTTCGCTTGGCCGCAGAGCAGGGCGACGCGGACGCCCAGTTCATCCTCGGAGTGAAGTACGACCTCGGAGAGGGTGTTCCGGAGAACGACGCTGAAGCGGTGAAGGCGTGAGCGTTTTTATAGGCGTTGACCCTGGCTTGTCGGGAGCGCTTGCGTGTATCGACGAAAACGGTGACGTGCAATGCTACAGGTTGCTCCGACCGACCAAAAACGCTTGGGCATTCGTCCACGGCGCTAGGCGTGACGGAAAAGTGACTTGGTGTCAAAATTTCATCGAGAAGTCGAGGCGTGGACGAACGCGGCGACTTCGCGTGCGGCGATGCGAATGCCGTGCGCGTTCCAATGTGTGTCGTCTCTCCAGAAAACGTACTCTTCTCGTTCGAGAAGAGAGTGGGCTCCTTCGATGAGAGCCGGCGTGAGATCGATGACCGGTATGCCGTACGGCAAGAAGACTTGTTCGAGGGTGGCGTGGCCCGGAGAAGGAACCCGTAGACGCCGTCCCGGAGCATCGAGCAGCGAATGGTAGACGCGATATTTCGTCGGCACGAAGAAGACGGCCTCGACGTGATCAACGGCTCCAGGAAGGGCCGAGCCCAGTTCGATCTCTAGCGAGTTCGCCGTCGCCTTGTCGATATAGCTCCCATAGAAGCCCATATCGTGCCGTCCTACGCGGTAGATCTCGACCGCGGCGTTTACCGGCGGAAACAGAATGCGGCCGAGGAGCCTGGTCCCGTTGAAGACCAGCCGCCCGAGCCCAAACACGGCGCCGACGGCGTTCCAGCTACGGACCTTGAGCTGATCGTACGTGCTCGGCCGCGTGAGGCCCCTCCCGGGTCCCCGGAAGTCGTTGCCCTCGAACACGAACACCATCGCGTGAATAGACGGAGCCGCGTTCGCCTCGAACATCTTGATCGCGTTCAAGTAGTCTCGAGGTCCGGTCGCGGATGCGATCGAATAGGCGTCGACGCCGTGCTCGCGCCGCAGCACGTTGACGAGAATGTCCTTCTGGTCGTTGCCCGTGCCGACCAAGAAGGAGTCACCGGCGAGCGCGAGCGGTGCGCCCGCGTAGTCGGAGTCGTTGCGGTATCCGCGATTGTCGGTCTCGAAATGCACGACCCGCGGTTGCCGGATCGTGTGCGACACGAGTGGATCGATGGCCGCGAGGTCGCCGTGAGGCATCGAGAACGTCTCGTCGACGTCGCGCTCGTATCCCCGGACCCTTTCGTGTTTCTCGTGCGGCCGGTAGTAGGCCGCAGAACCCGCTCCCCGGAGGAGGAAGCGCGTCGCGACCTCGCATAAAGCGAGCGAGAGCACTATGGCACCCAGCAGGAGCCGCAGTCGGGGCGTGGCCGCCCGCGCCGCCAGCAGTGCGAACAGCGCGAACGCGACTACGTCGATGGCGAGGGGAAAGCCGACCAGCCAGAACAGACCGGCCAATGCGAGAAAGAGGTTGAAGCGCGTGAAAAACGTCGGGATCGGGCCGGCGAACGCCTCTGGGTGCGGCATGGTGTCGGATTATATCGAGCTTTCATTCGATCGCGGGCGAGCTCGCGGTTGCGGTTGATTGCTTCGCCCCGCTCACCGTCCAGGCTCAGACCCGACCAAGGGCACGGGCTGGTCAGGCGTCTTCTCCGCGGTTTCCCCAAAGCTATGGACGAACCTTTCGGCGAGGACCCGACGGCCGAAATTGATCTCGTCCATGCGCCATCGAACGGGACTCGAAAGCCGCGCCGGCGACGGGCATGGGGTCAGGAGGCCAAACCTGAAACGGGCCCCAAAGTACAGGGGTTACGAGGATTCGACTAGGGTCCGAGCGTCGCAGCGGCTAGCTTCGTCCACAACTTCGGGAAACCCTGACGCCAGGCCAGGCGTCTACAGGCGATTCCGTCCTCGCCCACCAAAGGCCCTCGTTTTCCTCGGTGCTACCTAGTGGTATCGCTTGGCTTCCCCGGAAAGCGTGATGCCCAGCGCGATCACCACCATTGCGTCGGCAAACGATTTCCCGTCCAGGAACAGCGCCACCACATCTTCGCCGGACAGATCCCGTTCCTGCATCTCACGAAGTTTCGCCGCGCTCGCTTGTACGAAACCTAGGGACACCGTCGAGCTCGACAGCCCGATAGCGCCCGGTATCGCTTCCGCAGCAGCCTCGTAGTTGCGACACGAGATTCCGTACAGCACTCGTTTCAGCAGCAGATCATTCACCTCTCCGCCGTCGTTCAGTGCTTCGTAGGAGCGAAGCGGTATCTCTACTCCCTCTTGGCTCCGAACCCGTGGCACACGGATCGGTACCCGCTGGCCGGCAAGCCCTACCGTGCCAGGGTTGGTTCCGTGGCGGCGGCCACACTCCAGTTCGTCCTTACGAGCGTATCGCTCTCCCGCCAACTCCTTCACTTCGTCGGCGAGTAGCTCGTGAACGTGCATTAACCCAAGCGGGATTAGCGAACGGATCATCTCTATTTTGACGTCCACCTCGAGCTCCCCGTACTCCTCGCGCGCCATTACCTCGGGCTTACCAAAACGACGTGACTTCTTGTGTTTCTTGGCTGGACGTAGCAGACTTCCCATCTCGGCTCCTTTCTCTTGCGGCTTGATGTTGTTTTTGCCAACGTCATCAAACTACGGGGTTGGGAGCCGTTTCAATTTCCAACTCAGAATGGCACACTCTCAACAGCGGCCGCGACATCCCCACATTGGGGACGCATCCGTTTGTTGTTATCTTCCTTTTTTCATGTTACAAGGAGACAAATTGGTCTGTTTATTTAACAAATAAGGGCAGGGAGGGTGTTGACCTATGGGAGAAGGATGAAGCTCTAGCCTCGAGGAGGGAAGAGTTCCGGAAACGGCTACCTCCGACCGGCAAGCCGAAGCACCAGGCCAGGGTGGTTCGGCTAACGATGACAATGTTAGTTCTAATACAAAAGATAGGAGTTCACAAATGAATTTTGGAAAGATTGCGCTTATTTTGGGTTTGGTCGTAGCAGTCGTTGCCCCTTTTGCCGGAATCCCGTATCTAGCTGTGGCACTGGCTGTACTAGGTCTAGTCGTAGGTATTACCGATGACTCAGATCAAGTCACAGTGTTAGTCACTGCTTTAGCATTGGCGGCTGTTCATGGAGCGCTGAATGAGGTTCCTGCGGTGGGTACCCATATCACCGGCATTCTTGGTGGCGTTTCTTCTCTGATCAACGCCGCTGCCCTCGCAGTGATTGCCAAAGGCATCGTAGCGCGCGTGTCGTAGCGCACGTATGGTAAGCACCTTCATCTTAGGGCAGAGAGTAATTAAACTTCTCCAAGACCCGCTGGTGAGGGTGATACTAATTCCTGAATAATCTGTTTGATTGAGTCACCTGTAAATACTCTTAGGCAGCAAACTCATCGCTGTTCAAGGGGTTTCGGTTTGCTTCTGAGCGCGTGAGCGCCCATATGGCGATGGCCTTTGATTCGCCGAAACTTCTTCTCCGCGGTCGCGGTGGCGAAGCGGAGAGCGGTCCATCGGCGAATCAAGGCATCGTTCGCTATCGTACGGATGGGCCGACGAATCTCGGCATCAATCCGTGGGCGGCGGAGTTTGGCTTGGATAGCGCCTGATTGAGCTCCGAGTCCAGTTTCGTCGGAATCGATTCCGATTCCACCGCGCGAGAGTGTCGGCGTTGACGATGGCCAAGTGGCTCTCCCACGCCGGCCCCGAGCTTCGGCGCGCAACCTAGGCAACCTAGAAGGCTCGGTCAGTGTCTCCGAGGAGCGGGACCAATCCGAAATCTTTGCCCTTCGAGGTGCGCTTCGACACGGAGCGCACGACGGGCACGCTTCAACCACCTTCCTGAGCATCCTGCTCATGAATATCCAATCGTTCTCGATGATCGGCGCCGCCTATTTCAATCCAAAGCCCTCCGGCTATTTCGCAAACGTCGACCGCTGGATATGGGCGCCGGCATCGTCTTGATGATCCACCAAAGCCGATCGAGCGGGCGCTCAGTGCGGAGCTATCGCCACACTCGAGTTGGACGGTCGTATTTGTTAAACGTGGCGTTTCCTCTGCAAAGCAGGAGTGCTTCGTGGCGCGTGAGGAAGTTCCCGGAGCAAGAAGCCAGGGGTTCACATCGACGCAGCCCTGGAAAAGGCTGGGTGGGCGGTTCAGGACGCCAACAAGGCCAATTCTCTTCGCGCAGCGCGGCGTGGCGGTCTGTTGGCCGGGATTCTCGGTACGCCGTTTCGCGAAGAACCTGGCCAGGCATCCGATCCAGCTCGTTCGAGCCTACTCCGGATCCCGATTGAACCTCTGCTCAGGGGCCGATACAATCCCCTACAGGTCTCGATCTCTCGCTCATTAGCTTCATCCGATCAAGCGCTTCCCGAGGGCGTCGCGGTGGACGCCATGGGCAACGTATACGCGGGAGAAGTGGCGGGACGGAACCTGAACAAATTCGTCAAGAAATAACGTACCTGGGCACGCATCTCTGTTTCCAGCGGAAGGAAGGTCGAAAATGAAACCGGCTCGCCTTTTTTCTCTCCTGGGCCTCGCGGCCCTCTTGTCCTCATCGGCTGATACCTGGGCGCAGTCGGAGGTCTATTATCCGCCCCCGGGAGAGTGGGAGCACAAGAAGCCCGAGGAGGTCGGGATGGACTCCCGCCTGCTGGCGACGGCCATCGAGTACGCGAAGTCGCAGGAAGCGAGCAAGCCCATGGATTTCTCCGATCAGGAGGAGATCTTTGGCAAGTTACTGGGTCCCATCCCGACGCTGCGCGCGCACACCAATGGCCTCGTCATTCGCCGTGGCTACATCGTCGCCAAGTTTGGCGACACGACCAAGGTCGCCCGACCTACAGCGCCGCTAAGAGCTACCTGTCGACGATCGCCGGACTCACCGTGGATCGCGGCCTCATCGCCGACGTCCACGATCCGGTAGCGGACTACGTGGACGACGGCGGCTACGCGTCGCCCCACAATGCGATGGTCACCTGGTATCACCACCTCCAGCAGACGAGCGAATGGCAAGGCATCATGTGGGACAGGAAGGACGACTTCGTCGGGCACGAGGCGTTCGGCCAAGCCAAGCGCCCGCCCCGCAAGTTGCAAGCGCCCGGGACGTACTATGAGTACAACGACATCCGTATCAATCGGCTGGCGCTCTCGTTGTTGCGCCTGTGGCGAAAGCCGCTTCCAGAGGTCCTCAAAGACGAGGTCATGGATCCTATAGGTGCGTCCGACAGCTGGCGGTATCTCGGCTACGACAACGCCGACGGCGCGATCGACGGTCAGGTGATGCGCTCGGTCACGGGAGGGACACGGTGGGGCGCGGGCATCTGGATCAACTCGTATGACCATGCTCGCTTCGGATATCTGTTTCTCCGCAACGGCAAGTGGAAGGATCGGCAGATCATCTCGGAGAAGTGGATTCGGATGGCCACCACTAGAGGGACCGTCGGGCGGGACTACGGGTATCTGTGGTGGTTGAACACCGAGGGTGACACGTGGCCTGAGGCACCCAAGACCGCCTTCCGCGCCAGCGGCAATGGCTCGAACACGGTGTGGATCGACCCCGAGCACGACCTGATCGTGGTCTGGCGGTGGCATCAGGGTCGAGCCTCGAACGAGTTCTATAAGCGCATCCTTCAATCCATCAAGACCCGCGCCACATCCGAAGTGGGTCTGGACTGACCGAGATCAGAACTGCGATGGCGCGGAGGTGCACAGCATGGGAGGTCCAAAGAGTCGACGGAGATTCTTCAAGGCCCTCGCCGCAGGCGCGGCGGTATCCGCTTCGGGAGCCCTTCCCCACCCCTCCGGCGCGCAAGCGCAGCGACCGGAAGGTATCCGTAGCTTCGACCACGTCGCCGCTCCGATGCGACACACGGAAGCGATGGTTGCGTTCTACCGCGCCCTCGGCTTACAGGTGAAGGAAGGTTCCCAGGTCTGCTCCGTCCATTTCGGGGACCAGAAGAGCAATTTTCACCGTCCCGCGCTGTGGCAGCGCGAGACGTTCACGCTGCGTGCTCCCGCGGCACGGCCACCGGCACGAGCCTCTACGTGCGGGAACCGGACGGCAACCTCCTGGAGTGCATGATCTATTCCTGAGGATCGAAAAAATTAAGGTGGTCGGACCCGCGCGGGAGGTGAGGGAGGGCACTTCCGTGTGGTCGGGAGAGTGGTTCGTAGGTGGTCTGCCCATTTCTGGAGAGCACTGCGCATCTCGTCGAGGAAGCCGTGGCGCTGGTAGATGTGCGTCGCATCCGAACCCGGAGGCTTGTTTGCAGCTGCACGAACTCCCGGTGCTCGCTTACCGCGTCGTTCGATATGGTGGTGGGCTTGTTCATGGCGCAATCCTCCTCCTCGCCTTTCCAGGCGGGTTTGGTTCTTGCTAACCGGAGGTTACGCCATTTCTATTTCCACGAGAAGCGGGACGGATCCGGAATGAGAGCCACGTCTCAGTGCATGTTCGGTAAGTAGTCCGAAGAAGCGTTCTACCATATTCATCCACGAGGCATGCGTGGGGAGTGAAGTGAAGATAAAAACGGGGGCGTTTGTCCGTGAACTCCGTGACTCTGCGCTGAATTCGTTTGTCCGCAGCGTTCTTCCGCGAAAGGTCAGGGCGCTCGCGCTGTCGTGTCGATCTCAGGATACAACCACGAGTGCTGCAGCCCCGGGTGCCGTGCGCCGTATCGGGCGGGAATATCCTGCGTCCAGTTGCTCGGAATGGTCAGACAGAATAGGAGAATGCTGGTCAGCGCCAACTTCTGAGTCGCAAGCGGTGACTGTTCGCGAGGCGCGGCCTGCCGCCCGGCCGCAGCCCCCCCCCCGCCCGCCAGGCGTCCCAGCCGCCGCAGGCGCGACCGGATCAAGAAAACGATCCCGAGCAGAGTCATGATGATGTTCAGGGTTTGCCCGGTGCCGAGAGCGAGTCGATGGGTCGGGTAGTCACGGAAGAGATCGATGAAGATCCGCAGGTAGGCGTACCAGAACACAAATCGAGCCGCGGTAGCCCCGGGAGTCGGATTGGTCTTCCGAACCCTGAGGAGAAAGAGCATCAACAGGAGGTTCTTCGCGCCGTCGTAGAGAACGACCGGATGGCGAAACCCCTCGGCATCAGGGAACTTCACAGCCCACCACACGTCGGTCACGCTGCCGACGATCAGTCCATCGATGAAGTTACCAATCCGGCCCATCCCCATCAGAAAGGCCCCCGGGATGACGAGCTCGTCGGCGAGGGCGAGGAACGACTTCTTGTAGGCAAGCGCGAACGCGACTACAGCGGCGGCCGCACCCAGCATCAGTCCGTGGGTAGCCATGCCGCCGAGCCAATAGGCTGATATCAACCTGGGATTCTGTCGGTAGAATGGCCACTCGTCGAACGTCACCTCGATGAGGCGACCGCCAATGAGCACGCCGATCACCATGAAGAGACTGAGCGTGTAGACCTCGCGCAGTGTCAGCCCGAGGCCGCGATGACGCCGGAGAAAAAGATGGATTTGGAGGAACCCGAGGGCGAAGCCAAGCCCGTACCACCAGAGGTACACACCACCAAGATCGACGAGCACCGGATCTATCCTGTGGACGAAAGGACCGAGCATCGCGAGCACTCATCCTGCGGCAATGGTGCCGAAGGTGTCAAGTGGGGATCATCTTGTGGGGTAGGCATTCCACCCGGTAATCTGCTTACAAATCTCGTACCGCTGACCGCTGATGACTACGGTACGCGTCAATTTCTTTACCCACCCTCGACTCTCGCCCATGGAATTTCAGCAGGACGGAGCTGGCGGGCGGAAATTGCTGATGCGATCGAACGTGCGGAGCGAATTCTTTTCTACGTCTCTGACGCTTCCCTATCATCGACACAATGGGGCAACCTTTGCAGAAGTCGGCACATGGTCTTATCTTAGGACCGTCTCATGACAGCAATCCGATCCGCGATGCTCGTAACGTTGAACTTCGCGCTCGTCGCGACGGCGCCTTCGTTCGACGCCCGCTCGGTTTCCTCCTCCGACGACAGGCTCCAGAGCCGCTTGGCGTTTCGATCGGCGCTCAGCGCGTTGTCGACTACCCGGGCGACTGGCCGCAGCTCTTCCGCCCTTCTCGTGTAAGTGTCGGGGACTCTGCCCATCTTGTGGCGCGAAGCGAGCGGCGATTTTCTCCGAGTTGCTCCAACACAAGATTCTCGCGGATGTGCCTCACGCTCAATGGGTGTTCTCGATACCAAATGTTGAGACCCTACTGTCTACACCATCGAGAGCTTCTAGGTGCTCTCGCAAGACTCGCCTACGAAACCGCCCGTGAGATGATGGACGCCGCTGTCAATGAGCCCGACGCACGCCCTGGTATGGTCGTCTTAGCTTAGGGCCTCTGAAAGTCCGAATTCTGCGGACGGGCTACATCGCTCGGATCCTCCCCTGACTAGGCGAGGGGCAGATAGGAAGTTCAAGCTACGTTTCCGCTGACCGATAAGTAGGCATTCTGTCCACTAGAGACCGGTGAAGGGATAAGGCCCCGATACGGGGCAGATAAGGCGTCCTTATTGTTGGTCATAAACGCCCCAGCGGTAACTGACGGCGGAATGCGAACTGGGATACGCTGCCTTCGTCAATGTTCAGGAAGGCCTCATCACGATTATCGATACCGAAGACAGCCTGCGCGAACTCTATCCGCCGCAATCCAAAATCGTGCGCCTCAAAACGCTGCCGGCGATTGATGAGCATCTCGCCCGATTCATTTCCCTGTCGCCGTTTTTGGTGATTCTAACCACCCCAACCGCGGTACGGATGTCAGCCCTCGTGGCGATACCCCGGGCTTTGTTGAGATAGTCGACGCAAATACCCTGATGATTCCCGACCGGCCCGGCAACAATCGCCTCGATACCCTGTCAAATATTATGTTGGCTTGGTGTTCTTTATACCGGGCGTCGAGGAAACCGCGCGCGTTAACGGGAATGCGCGGATCGTCACAGACACGGAGAAGCTGCAAGAATTCGAGGTAAAGGGAACGGTGCTTTGCGCCGCGATCCTGATTGACGTGGCCGAGACGTCTCTGCACTGCGGAAGGCGCTGAAGCGTTCAAAGCTGTGGGGCAAGGAATACAGGATTGAACGCAGCGAACTGCCGACGCTGGGCAAGATTGTCTCGGACCAGATAAACGGTGAAATCAGTGTCGGGGACGCTGAAGCAGAAGTGAAAGCCAGTTATCTAGATGGGATGTGGTAAGCCCCCTGATGGAAAAAACACTGTCTACCCAAGTCTAGATATATTCGACCGAAAATTCACTGCGCATCAGAGTAGACTTGATTAAACCGTGCTGCAATTCTCTACGTCTAATCGCAGTACGGACCAACGAGCCTCCTGACACCCAACCCCACAAGCCCCAACCCAAGCAGCAGGGCCGGCGAGGGTTCGGGGACCAGGGTCCAGCCTACGGCTACGGGGTCGAAGAAAGTAACCCCGTCGTCCGCCCACGCAGAGATGAAGTCGGTCGATGAGTCGTAGTACGGCGAGCCCGTAGTTTCCCCGACCTCCGAGTTCACGATTTGGTCGATCGTTACTCCGTCGACTCCGACAAGGCCTCTCCCGTCATGCGACCCCGGGATCTCGAAAGCGAGCCAGATGGCGCGACGACCCATCTCACCGTCGTCGACCGGGGCGGCAACATGGTGGCCCTGACCCAGACTTTGGGAGCGGGGTACGGATCCAAGGTCATCGTCGGCGATACAGGACTCATTTTCAGCAACCAGATGCGGCACATGCACCTCGATCCCCAAAGCCCGTCACAAATCCGGGCCGGCATCTGGCAGCGTCTCGCTCAGGTCATCGTGAATGTGCTCGACTTCGATATGAGCATTCAAGAAGCGACCGACGCTCCGAGGTTCGTCTACGGCGGACCCCAAGAGACGGGCGACGCCATCGCGCCCGTCTGGCACGTCGAACAAGGTATCGCGGCCAAAGCCATCGACGCGCTCACCGAAATGGGACACCGCATCGAGGTCGTGCCGCGCGAAGGCGGCGCCGTCAACGGCATCACCCGCGACCCCGAAACGGGCGTGCTGGTGGGGGGCGCCGACCCGCGCAGGCGTAGCTACGCCATGGGCTATTGAGCAAGTATGACGTCAACGATAGGAGCAGGGATAGCTCGAAGTGCGCCATCGCGAAGCCAGAATCGCGCCGTACCGCTTCCTCGTAGAGCCCGTAGGGTCAAGATATTCATGCGGCTTCCCGATGGTAGAAACGGAGCAACCCGCCAAGCCGTTCACGGCACTGAATGGCGCTCTCTAAACCGTTAGTCTGAGCGATCGCGGGCTCGGGAAACAATAAGAGATTGTCCTTGCCTTGATGATTCCTCTCGTGGTGATGATGGGCGACGTACTCCTTCAGCGCGTGACGCAGCGAGTTCTCCCCGATTTGGTTGGATCGTCAGTAATTTGGTGCCGAGGGGGAGTATTCGAGCCCAAGCCGAGACCTTAAGCCGATTTACAGGACTTACGCGCCCCCTAAGTGTCCCCTATTCTCATTCTGGCCCGCCTTCTCATCCCTGTAACTCGTTGATTTAATTGGTGGAGCTGACGGGGATCGAACCCGTGGCCTCCTGAATGCCATTCAGGCGCGCTCCCAGCTGCGCCACAGCCCCACAAAAGGAATCTCTTATCCTAGGCCGAGCCGGTGACTCGAGTCAACAAAACGAGGGGTTTGGCGAGAGGAGTGAATGGAAGCGAGGGCCTGATTAAAGGAGGGTAAAACCAAGGAGCGTTTTTAAGGAAGTATGCCGCCCGAAGGCGAGCGGTGGTCCAGTCTCATCAGTATTCTTATTGGGTATGGGGCCCTCGCCCCACTCAAACCATAGTAAGCATAGAACTCGCCATAACGCAAATCCCGATCATCAACATGTGAAATAGAGAATTTATATGTCGGGGAAGCGCTTCGCATGACACGTTGACTCCGAAGGCTTTAGCTGGATAGATGAGTCCGGAGAGCGATCCCGCTCCTGCGATCCATGAGCTCTTGCAGCGATGTTTCTTGCGGCTCCGTGAGCTCGACAAACCGTATGGCCACGCGATACTTGACCGCCGGCTGGCCGGCGTTGCCGCGATCGAATCCTTGCACGTAGCTGCGAACGACCTCTGCCTCGAAAGCCGCGGCGTCCGACGCCACGACCTTGAGGATGTAGCGGCGTTGGCGCTAAGTGTCGAGGGCATCTCTAGGAGCGCTCCAGAGAGCGAGACGTCCACGAGCGGAACGTCGATCTTGCCCTGCAGCTCGCCCGCGATGGGAACGCGAGGGTGCTCTCGCCGTTCATTTCCTTGCCATGCAACCGACATGTGCAGCGCCCTTCCAGCGTGGAAGACGTTGCTTAGGTTTTAGTGTCTGTAAGGCCCATGATACTCGCTAGATGCAGCGAGCGCAATTTCCAGCTTTCAGTATTCAGAATTCAGGATCATGGACTCCGCATCCAGTTGCGGGCTCGGGTTTAACTCACGGTGGGCTCCTAATTATTTTCCTCGACTGAGGATACCGGCTTTCGTGGTCGTCCTATGTCCTTAGGCACTCGCATCTGAGACAGGCCGACTTCTCAACGGACTGCACAGAGCCCTGTCTCAAGGAGCTGAATGCTGAATGCTGTATCAATGAATCTTGGTCGTCTTGCGCTTCACGTAATCCATCAGCACGTACTGCCCGAGCTGGGCGGGCGTCGTGAAATAAGCCTTGCCTTGCACGATTTCAGTGACTTTCTTCACGAAGCCCACGAGGGAGTAGTCGCGCGCGAGCATGAACGTGTTGATCATGATCCCTCTTCGGCGGCATTCGACGACCTGTTTGAACGTCTGGTCGAGGATGAGCGGGTCGAGGCCGAAGGGGTTCTTGTAGATGCGCCCATCTTCGAGGGTGAGCGCCGAGGGTTTACCATCCGTAATCATGATGATTTGGCGCATGTCGGAGCGTTGGCGCATGAGAATTTCTTGAGCGAGCCGGAGCCCCTCCGCCGTGTTCGTGTGGAACGGGCCGACTTGAACTCTCGCGAGGCGGGATAAAGGCACTTCCTCGGCGCTGTCGTGAAATAGCACCAAATGCAGCTTATCGCCTAGAAATTGAGTGCGGACGAGGTGGGACAGCGCGAGGGTGACGCGCTTTGCCGGGGTGAAGCGGTCCTCGCCGTACAGGATCATGCTGTGGCTGCAGTCCAGCATGAGCACGGTCGCGCACGAGCTTCGATATTCCGCCTGGTGCACGTGCAGGTCATCCGGGGTCAGGTTTAGGGGAACACCGAGTCCTTCGCGCCTCACCGCGGACAGAAGCGTGCGCGAGACGTCCAAGTTCAACGTGTCGCCAAACTCGTAGCGTTTCGAGCTTCCTATGACCTCAACGCCTGTCGAGAGCTCCTGGGTCTCGTGCTGGCCGAGGTTCGCGCGTCCCAATCCGCCAAGCAAGTCTTTGAGCGCTTTGAAACCGAGGAAATCGACTGACTTGTCGGTGAGCTCGAAGCGCATCGAGCGGGGCTGCGCAACATCGCCCATCTCGTCCGTCTCAGGATGCCCCACGGCCGTGAGGTTCGGGTCCCGGGGCGTAATGTTCACATAGCCCTCGTCCTGCATGCGCTGGATGATCTCGTCGAGAATCTCGCGCAGGCGCGAATCCTCGAAACTCTCGGCATCTCCCATGAGCCGCTCGATATCCGCCTGCGTGAGCCTTCCTTGCTGGAGGAGCGCTCTCAGGATGGCCTCTCGGAGCGACTGCATCACGTCGTCCGATAGCTCATGGAACCCGTACATGTCCTGGAATCCGCTATCGAGGAAGTAGTCCGAGAGCCCTTCGAGCAAGTCGGTGATATCAAAATCGTCGAACAGGTCGGGACGAAATTTGCTGTACTTGGTCATCGACATCGGACTAGTCCTGGCCCCTAACTTAGTTTTAGTTCAAATGCGACTTGGTGTGACCGAGCGGCTCCTCATAGCCGATCTCCGGCTGCCGCTCCTCGTTGCGATGGTAGCCGCGCTCGTCGTTTCTCGAAATCTTCTTTACACCGGCCAGCCCTTCTAGAAGAAACTCGGCGGCGGAAACACGCTCGGGCGTCGAGGATTGCTCGGTCACCGAAACAACAGATGTGCGGGCGAGAAGCCCTGGGATCTCTGCGAGCGCTTGCAAAACTTCTTCCGAAGACGCGGTCTCCGGCACGCGGCAATAGCCGCCGCCGTCGAACCATTCGATGACGCTCTCAAAATCCTCGCTCGAGGCGTATTTCTGAAAGGCTGCGCCGACGGCGCGCTTGATGAGGTCTCGGGCGACGACATCCGCGCCTTTGAGCTCCCCTTCATATTCGAGCTCGAGCTTTCCCGTGATCGCGGGAAGCGACGCATAGACGTCCGAAACGCGGAGCGCCGTGGCCGCCTCGCCACGCTCGAGCGCGCGCCGCTCGGCGTTCGAGATGGCGCTCTCGAGCAGCGAGATGGGGAGCCTTTGGCTGACCCCCGACCGCTTGTCGACGCGCCGATCCGAACGCGCTTGGATGGCCACTTCCTCGACGATTTCCCGAACGTAGTGCGGAATGTGAAGTTCGTCGCGTCCCGCGCGATCCGTCCAAGCCTCGTCCTTCGTAATCGCGATTGACTCTTCGAGCGTCGCGGGGTAGTGGGTACGGATCTCCGATCCGATGCGGTCTTTGAGAGGCGTAATGATCCGCCCCCGCGCCGTATAGTCTTCAGGATTCGCGGTAAAGACCATCAAGATGTCGAGCGGCAAGCGTAGCGGATAGCCTTTTATCTGAACGTCCCCCTCTTGGAGGATATTGAACAAACCCACCTGGATCTTTCCCGCGAGGTCGGGGAGCTCGTTGATCGCAAAAATGCCGCGATGCGCGCGCGGCAAGAGGCCGTAATGGATGGTGAGCTCGTCGGAAAGATCGAGCCCGCTTCTGGCGGCGCGGATGGGATCGAGGTCGCCGATCATGTCGGCGACGGTCACATCTGGCGTCGCCAGTTTCTCGACGTAGCGGTCTTCTCGATGGAGCCACCGAACCGGCGTCTCGGCACCCTTTTCCGCGACGAGCTTCTTGCAGGCGCCGCAGATCGGGGCGTGCGGGTCGTCATGGATCTCGCAACCGTCAATGACCGGGATCTCCTCGTCGAGGAATCGGGTCAAGCCGCGGAGCATCCTTGTCTTAGCCTGGCCGCGGAGCCCCAGGAGAATGAAATGGTGCCGCGACAGCAGCGCGTTCACGACCTGGGGAATAACGGTATCGCCGTAGCCGACGATTCCTGGAAAAAGCTCCTCTCCCGAGCTCATCTTCAGCATCAAGTTGTCGCGGATCTCGTCGCAAACGGCGCGCGGTTGATGATTCTGCAGTTCACCGAGGGTCTGGGCTTTGCTCATGATCGGATTATAGCCTGATGCCATCTGGGAGACGCTAGTGAACTGTAACAGATACTCGTTGCGCAAATCGCGAGGTCATTTTGTGGGCTGGCGAGGCGCGAGGACGACGTTATATCTGGATATTACGAGGAATCGCAACAAAGCCAGCGCGCAAAAGGACCCGCGATTTTGGCAGCGAGTATCTGTTACAGTCTACTAGTGGTGGTACGCGGGTGCTGGTTGAGTTAAGCTTCTCTCGAAATGTTCTGGTTCGTTTTCCGCATGGTTTTTAGAGCTATCACACTCGTGATACTCACGGGCACGGCTCTCGTTTTGTACTACCTCTACGAGTCCGGACAGTTTCCTGTCCTCCAGCACGTCATCGAGGATACTGCCGTGACCGCCTCGGTCCGCGCGGGGTTCGCCATCCATCGGGATCTCGCCGATCGGCCCATACACGTATCAACCGCCGACAGCGTCGTCACCCTTTCGGGGCGCGTCGCGTCCCAAGAAGAGAAGGACGAAGCCGAGGCGATAGCAGCGACGATCGAAGGGGTCGACGAGATCGCGAATCATCTCGAGATCGAGCCCGGGCTCGAAGACACCGACGGCGAAACGAACGACAAAAGCTTCGGTGAGCGGCTCGAGGACGCTGCACTTCTGGCGAAAATACGCACCGCCCTGCATCTCGACAGAGAAGTACGCAAGCTGGATGTCGACATACGCGTCTCGTCGGGCCAGGTCATCCTGAGAGGTGAGATCCCGTCCGAGGCGCTGATGGACCGCATACGGACGCGGGTGGCAAGCGTCCGCGGCGTCGAGCGTCTCGAAGACAAGCTCGAGCTAAAAGAGTAGCGACAGGCTCCCCGCCGAAGCCCGAAGGGCGAGGCTAGTCTTTTTTGAGGCTGGCTACAAGGTCGTCCCGGTCGAACGGTTTTTCCAAGTAGCCGTGGAGAGCGAGCCCCGTTCCGCCCGGAAGGTCGAGGTCGGGAACTAGGGTATCGAAGAGCTCGCCACGGATGAGCTGAAGCGCCCGCTGAAACTCCACGACCGCCACGACATCAAACCCAGCTTGCTCGAGGAAAATTGTCAGTGTTCGGCGCATGGATGCGTTGTCTTCGACGATGAGAACACGTTGTGGGTCGATCATTTAACTTCGTTAACAAGCAAGAGACGTACCAAATTGGGGCGAGGGTGTAAGCCGCAGCACACAAACAACTTGAAGAAACTGGCTTCCGGAACCGATTCAATGCTGTCACTAGCGTGCCACAGGCGAGCCACTTTTTGCCACCCGCCTTCGCCCTTCGGGCTATGGCGGGCAGGCCCGCCTTACTCTGGGGTTGGGGGGGGTTGTTAGGGGCGGGTGGAGCGCTCGACGTCCACAGCGAGGATGAGGCCCTTGTCGATTAGGAAAAGGGCGCGCCGCTCATCACCATCATTGAGGGCCCGCCGCGCCTGAGCCACGAAGCCACGGGCGGACGCGAATTGCTGCCGCTGGCTGTCGGAAAGCTTGCGCGTGCTCAGCGTGCCCATGAGTGAGCCCGCGCGCTCGAGCTTCGTCCAGAGCTCCGGGTCGACACGCTTGCTCCCCGCGCGCCCCCGCGAAGGGGTCTGAGGCGCTTTGTCGGGAGGTTTGGGCGGTGGCGGAGCCGGAGGCGCTTGTATGGACCCCCCATCAGGGCGGGGCGCGGGCTCTTCGACGGCCGGCTCGGGCTCCACCTCCACGACAGGTTCTTCAGCAGGCCGTGTCTCTTCGGGCGCTTCAGGCTCCGGATGGTCCTCGCCCGCTGGCGTCGATGCTGCCGCTGGCGCGCGCGGGAAATCCGCACGTCGGGCGCGCCAACATCCGGCCAAGACGCTGAGCCCGATCAAAAGCAGGACGCTTAGCAGAAGACCCCTCATGCGATGTGGCACCCGACTTCCGTCACGCGCGCATCTCGGGAAGGTGGATTGTGAACCGCGTGCCGTTACCCTTCTCTGATTCTACCGTGATTTCGCCGCCGTGGAGTTGGACGATCCGATAGACCATCGAGAGCCCGATACCGCTGCCTTTTTTTTTCGTCGTCACATAAAGGTCGAAGATCTTCTCGAGCATTTCCGGCTCGATGCCCACCCCGCTATCCGCGACGACGATCTCGACCCCGTCTTCCGTGCGCGACGCCTCGACGCGGAGCCGCCCCCCTCGAGGCATGGCTTCCTCGGCGTTCTGTACGAGGTTCAAAAAGACCTGCTGCAGGAGCTCTCGGTCGCCATGAACAGGGGGAAGCTCCTCTGCTACCGCGGTCTCGATCTCGATACCGCTCGCTTTGGCCTCCGCCGAGACCAGCCTTTCGACCTCGTCCAACAGCTCCCGCAACGGCACCGAGGTCAATTGCAGATCCTCGGGACGCGTGAAGCGCAAGAATCCTTGGATGACTCGATCGAGCCGGCGAATCTCCTTCTCGAGCGTATCGAGCGAGGATTGTGTTTCCGGAGAGGCCCACCTTAGCCTCTCCCTCAAGAGCGCGACATGGATCACCATGGCATTGAGCGGGTTCTTGATCTCGTGCGCGACGCCCGAGGTCAGCTTTCCGAGCGCGGCGAGCTTTTGCGCGTAGGAGAGCTGAGAGCCGAGACGCAAGAGCTTCTCCTTGTCGCGCGCACTCACCATCACGCCGGAGACCCCGCTCTCGTCGCGCAGGACCTGCGCGCTCAGCGCATAGACGACCGGCCGCTTTCCGTTCGCGATCGTTTTGTCGACGGGCCCGACGGGCTCGTCGCGCTCGAGCGCCGTCTTGACGATCTCCGCCACCGGATGCTCTTCCGGAAAAAACTCCGCGAAGAGTTTCCCCTGAATCTCGTCTCGCCCGAGACCGAGAAGCTCCGCGGCGCGCTCGTTCAACGACAAGACGCACCCCTCGTTACTAAAAACTAGAACGGCGTCCGAGAGCCCCCCGAGCATCGTCGACAGCCAGCTCGCATCGTTCTCGCGGACGCTCCTCTGGTCATCGAGCCTTTGGCTCATGCTTGCGAAAAATTCCGCGACGCGGCTCACATCCGCTTCGCTCTGAAGATCCAGGGGTGGTTCGCCGTCCACGGGTTGGAAGCGGCCGAGCTCGCGGCGCAGCAGCTCGATCGGAGCCCATAGCCAATTCGCAAAAAAAAGCGACACAAAAAAGGCTGCGACGACAGCGCTCGTTGCAAGCAGCACGTTCTGCGTGACCACACTCCAAATCTCTTCCTTCAGGAACAGAGTGGAGATCGCGACGCGCACGACCCCGAAAGGCTCCCCATCGCCGTCGTCGAAGGGCATGGCTACTTCGAGAACGTTGTGGCCTTGCCTGAGCTCCCAGAGCTGCGCGAGAGGGTTCTTCGCGACGAAGCTCTCGAGCGAAGGGGCCGGCGTGAGCTTGTCTCCGAGCTCGAGGGGATTGCTGTGGACGAGCGCAAAGCCGTCGCGATCCGTCACCGCGACATACATCGTCGTCGCGGAGTAGCCGACGATGCCTTCGGCGTAATTGCTCAGGGCCGGATCCCATGTCAAGGCAGAACGGAGCTCCGCCGAGTCGTTTTGACGAATCACCCGTGAGGCCTGATGGCGGAGTGTTTCGGCCAGAAGTCGAGCGCGGGATTCTGTCTCGCCGACCGAGAAGCGCACGAGCGCGGTCAGATTTACGAGGCTCGTGGCCAAGGCGACGGTGGCCGCTACCAGCGTCAGACCCGCGATTTGTTTTCTGCGAAATCCCACCGGATTTGAAGCTCCCCTCTATTCGGGCCGGTTCAAGACGTCTTGCGATATTTCTTGAGCTTGTTGTGAAGCGTCTTGAGGCTGATTCCCAATATCTCGGCGGCGCGCGTCTTGTTCTGCCCCGTAGACTCCAGGGTCTTCAAGATCAAATTCTTCTCCGCTTGCTCAACCGTCGTTCCGACCGGAAGCTGCTCGACGTTTTTCGACGCCAGGTCGTTTCCGGGCTCGAGGACTGACGGCGGCAAATCCTCTCGCCGGAACAGGTCACCCTTCGCCACGATAACAGCGCGCTCGACGACGTTGCGAAGCTCGCGGACGTTTCCAGGCCAAAGGTAGGCTTTCAAGGCTAGGGCGGCTTCGTCATCCATGCCTTTGAGCGCCTTTCCGTTTCGCGTATTGAACTCGTGCACGAAAGCCTCGACGAGCGTCGGAACATCCGCGATCCGGTCGCGAAGCGCTGGGAGCTCCAGCGTGAACACGTTCACGCGGTAGTAGAGGTCCTCGCGCAAATCGCCAGCGTCGAGCGCCTCTCGCGGATCACGGTTGGTCGCAGCCAGGATACGCACATCCACGCGAATCTCCTCCTCGCCGCCCAGACGGCGGAAGCTTCGCTCCTCGAGAACGCGTAGCAGCTTCGCTTGCGTCGAGGGAGCCATCTCGGCCACTTCGTCGAGAAACAGCGTGCCGCCATGCGCCTGCTCAAACAGGCCGCGGCGCCGCCCCTCTGCTCCGGTAAAAGCCCCTTTTTCGTGTCCAAACATCTCGCTCTCGAGAAGCGTTTCAGGGATGGCAGCGCAGTTCACCGCGACAAACTGTTTCTCTTTTCTCGCTGAGAGCTCGTGAAGCGTCCTCGCGACCATTTCTTTTCCGGTACCGGACTCGCCAACGATGAAGACCGAGGCCGCGGAAGGGGCGACTTGGCTCATGAGCTCATAGAGCTCTTTCATCCGATCGCTCGTCCCAACCATGCTCCCGAACCGGCCGATCGTCTCGAGATTCCTCTTGTAGCGCTCGACCTCCTCGCAAGCCGCGTTGCGCTCGACGGCCCTTTCGAGCACCTCGCGAAGCTGCTGCGTGTCGACCGGTTTGGTCAGGTAGTCGAAGGCACCTATCTTCATCGCCTCGACCGCAGTCCCGATGCTGCCTTTGGCCGTTACCATCACAACGGCGAGACGATCGAGCTCGGAGACGAGTCCGGAGAGAAGACCTAGGCCGTCCATCCGGGGCATCACGAGATCAGCGATAACGACTTGAGGGCGGAAGCTCTCGGCTCGTGCAAGGCCTTCGACGCCATCGGCGGCCGTATCGGCCTCGTAGCCCCACCCGCGCACGAGCTCGGAGAGACCCTGTCGGGAGCCCGCTTCGTCGTCGACGATGAGAACGCGTGTGGTCAGCAATTTCAGCATTCAGCATTCAGCATTCAGGCGCGACGACTGCGACGTCGCAGCTTGCTGGACGCTACTTCCTCTTCAAACGTATTTTTAGCAGTAGCTCGATTTCTTGCTCGGCAAGGCTGTCGTCGACTTCGATGGTGACCGGGACCTCGATTCGCTGATTCGCTATGGGCCCGGACACACTCGCAGGAGGTATGGTCGTAGCTTGATCACGAGGCATCGAGATCTGCGTTTTGATGAGCTCACTCAAGTTCTCGGCCGCGCTCCGTCCCTGCTCCGCATCGAACGTGCCGCCGAGGAAATCCGCTTCGAGATCGCGTACGACGTGTTCTTCGACGGACGGCTCTTTCAGAACCGTCGCCGCCACCTCGACGCCAGCGCCCTCATCGAGCAGTCCGGAGAACATCGAGTCCTCGGGCGCCTCCGGTGCGGTCGGTGCAGAATCACTCGGGGCGTCTGCTCTGGACTTGGTGTCTTTGGTTGTCGCATCGTCCAACCTCAAAGCGTCATCGAGGATACTCTCGATGTTGAGGTTTTCGAACGCGTCTAAATCTGCATGGTCATCGTCGTGTGAGGCCACGTTCTCTTTCTCCGAAACAGACGGCCAAGTGCTGGCAGCCTTGGCTGAAGCGTCCTGGCTGGACGCGACTTGGCTCACCTGAGCCCTTTCTCCAGTACTCTCCGTGACGCTGGTGGAGACCAGAGACGCAGGGTCGGTCAGCGCCGAGTTTGTAACTGTTTTTTTCGCGCTTGCCCATGGGCGACATCGCGCGGGCTCCGCCATAGCGGTCGATGACCGACTTCAACACGAGGCCGCTGATCGCTTGGAGCGTCTCCTCAACGCCGATACCGTCTTTGGCGACAGCCTCGTAAAACGGCGCGTTCATCGTATTGAGCGCGTCGTTCATCTCCTCCACCGTGCAAACGTCCTCGAGATCACGCTTGTTGAACTGCATGACCATCGGCAGCGCCTCGAGCTTCAGGTCGTGAGCCGCCAGATTCTCCCGCAGGTTGTCGAGACTCTCCCGATTGGCCTCGGGCATGCTCGGTTGCGAATCCGCGACGAAGACCACCCCATCCGCACCTTTGAGGACCATCCTCCGAGTCGCGTTGTAGAAAACCTGACCCGGCACCGTATAAAGCTGGACCCGAGTCTTGATCCCGCGGACAATCCCAGCATCAACAGGAAGAAAATCAAAATAAAGAGTACGATCCGTATCCGTCGCCAGCGTCAACATCCGCCCTGTGTTCTTAATCGGAAGATCTTCGTAGATGTACTGCAGATTGCTCGTCTTACCAGACAAACCAGGCCCGTAATAGACAATTTTAGCGGTCAACTCCTTCAGAGCGCAATTAAAAAGGACCACTGGTTTACCTTCCGGCCAGATTGCACTGAATCTTATAGTGTACCAGCATTCAGGATCAGTGGTCAGCATTCAGCATTCAGGAACTCTCAAGACTGCCACTCTGAGATGGTCGGCAACAGTCCTGAGAGCATCCTGAATGCTGGATGCTGAATGCTGATCTGAGATAAACTCCCAGCACACGATGTCGCAGATTCTGGCGCCGGCGGACCGAGGCCATGCTCTTCAGAACGTCATTGACGAGCTGAAAGGAGGGGCACAGCAGCTGCCGACGGTTACGGCCCTGAGGCATTTTCCCGCGGTCCCAGCCCATTTTGCTGATTTTCCGGACGAGCTCCGGCCGGAGATCGTCGAAGCACTCAGGCGGCGCGGCATCGAACGGCTGTATTCCCATCAGAGGGAAGCTTTCGAGAAAGCCTCCGAAGGCAATAACATCGTTATCGTCACGCCAACCGCATCGGGAAAGACTCTTTGCTACAACCTTCCCATACTGAATCGCGTCCTCGAAGAGCCCGAGACGCGCGCGCTCTATCTCTTCCCAACCAAGGCACTCTCGCAAGATCAGCTCGCGGAGGTGCATGGGCTCATCCAGGACATCGGGGCCGACATCCGCACGTTCACCTATGACGGCGATACGCCCCAGGATGCGCGCAAAGCGATCCGCTCACGCGGGCACCTGGTCGTGACCAACCCCGATATGCTGCATAGCGGCATCCTGCCTCACCACCCAAAATGGGTGAAGCTTTTCGAGAACCTGCGCTATATCGTCATCGACGAGATTCATGCCTATCGCGGTGTCTTCGGCTCGCACCTGGCGAATATTCTGAGGCGTCTCCGGCGCATCTGCCGCTTCTATGGATCGGACCCGCAATTCATTTGCTCCTCGGCGACGATCGCGAACCCCAAGGAGCTCACCGAAGAGCTCATCGGGAGCCCGGTGCAGCTCATCGACCGAAGCGGGGCGCCGAGAGGCGAGAAATATTTTGTGTTCTACAACCCGCCGGTCGTGAACCAAGAGCTCGGCATACGCCGCTCCTATGTCAACGAGACGCGCCGTATCGCGGCGTCGTTTCTCAAGCGCGGGCTCCAGACGATCGTGTTCACGACGAGCCGGCTGAACACAGAGATTCTCGTCACCTATCTCAAAAAGGAGATCGAGCAAGACGTGACCCGTCGCGATCTCATTCGCGGCTATCGCGGCGGCTATCTTCCGAAAAAGCGCCGCGCGATCGAAACTGGGCTTCGAGAAGGTAGCGTGCTCGGCGTCGTCTCGACTAACGCGCTAGAGCTCGGGATCGATATCGGCGCGCTCGACGTCGCCGTGATCTCAGGCTACCCCGGAACCATCGCCTCGACATGGCAGCAAGCGGGACGGGCGGGACGGCGTACCGGCACCTCCGTCGCCGTCTTTGTCGCGAGTAGCAGCCCGCTCAATCAATTCGTAGTCAATCATCCGGATTACTTCTTTTCGGGCTCGCCCGAACATGGCCTCATCAATCCGAACAACCTCTCGGTGCTCGTCGATCACATAAAGTGCGCCGCTTTCGAGCTGCCGTTTCAGGACGGCGAGAGCTTCGGCGCCGAAAACCTCTCCGAAATTCTCTCTTTTCTCGAAGAGCACAACGTGGTTCACCATTCGAGAGAACGTTGGCATTGGACGAACGATTCCTATCCGGCCAACAATGTCAGCCTGCGCTCGATAAGCTCCGACAACTTCACCGTCTATGACGAGACCCGCGAGCCCAAGATCATTGCTGAAGTGGATTTCGTCAGCGCCCATTCGACGCTCCATCCGAAAGCCATCTATATCCTCGAAGGCCAGCAGTTTTATGTCGAGAGCTTCGACTATGACGAGAGGCGCGCAACCGTGAGGCAATGGGAGACGGACTACTTCACCAACGCTATCACCCATACAAAGGTCAATATCCTCGAGAAGTTCGATAGCTCGACTGTTCTCGAAGGTGAGAGAAATCACGGCGAGGTTCACGTGGTCTCGCAAGTAGTGGGCTTCAAGAAGATCAAGTTCTATACCCTCGAGAATGTAGGCTCGGGCGAGCTCGACATGCCAGAGCTCGAGATGCACACGACATCTTATTGGCTGACGGTGCCGAGAGAGGTCATGGACTCGCTTCCGGCTAGCTCGGAAGAGCGCCGAGACGGCGTTATCGGGCTAGCCAATACGCTCAAGACGGTAGCGATGCTCTTCCTCATGTGCGATCGCTCAGACATCGGCGTGGCTCTTGGCGACAACTCGCAGGGGACCGCCAAAGTGGAACGCGGTTTCAAGCGGCTCGGACCCGGCGGACTCCCCGCTTCCGAGCCGATGGACCCGTCCTACGAGCCCAACATCTTTCTCTACGACAGCTATCCGGGCGGTATCGGCTTTTCGCAACCGCTATACGAGCTGCACACGCGCCTCGTTTCCGAGGCCAAAACACTCATCGAAAGCTGTCCTTGTCACCAAGGCTGCCCGTCCTGCGTCGGTCCCGTGGGCGAGGTCGGACTGCGGGGAAAGGTAATCGCACTGGCGATTCTGGAGCGGCTGGCCGCTTCATGAACACGCGCACGACTCGGGAAAAGCTCGACAAACTCTTTCCTTCGCCCCGCAAACGCAACAATGACTCGCTCTACAGCCTCGAGAAAGAGGTTCTCGGATCCGAGGCGAGCTCCGAGGGCGAGTTCTCCGTCAAAGAGCGGCTCGAACGTCTCCTCGCCGTCACAAAGGCCCGTCCCCGCACGTTCCCGTCGCCGGCAATAGCGAGGCCGCCAGCGCTCGAGCTCGGCGAAGTTCTCGACGGCGAGGAAGTCTCGAACGACTTCGGCAGCTTCTACAGCGTCGACAAGATCTACCCGCTCGCACATTTTCAGGGTCGGATCCAGCTCGCTCGGCTCACGAGCGTTCCGAGAGAAGCGTTCTCGATGCTGTCACGCGGCGACGACGTTTTCGAAATTGACTTGAAGGAGGCACTGTTTCTCGACACCGAGACGACCGGGCTCGCGGGCGGCGCCGGCACGTGTGCTTTTCTCATCGGCTTGGGGTGGGTCGAGAACGAGAGCTTCGTGCTGCGGCAGCTCTTCATGCGCGACTATGGCGAAGAAGCCGCCATGCTCCATGCGCTCGGTGAGATCCTCGCGCGCTTCGAGCTGCTCGTAAGCTACAACGGCAAATCGTTCGACATCCCCCTGCTCGAGACCCGCTTCGTCCTCACGCGACAACGCCTGTCCTTCGAGCATCTATTGCATTTCGACTTGCTGCACTCGGCACGCAGCCTGTGGAAGGTCCGCATCGAGAGCTGTCGCTTGATGGAACTCGAGCATCGTCTACTCGGGCTCGAACGCGAAGACGACATACCGGGTCACATGATCCCCGACTTGTTTTTTCGCTTCCTGCGAACAGGAGACGCGATTCGCCTCGACCACGTCTTCCATCACAACCGACACGACATCCTTTCGCTCGCCGCTCTCACGATATGCGCCTCGGACTTGCTCGACGAAAGCCATGTTCCAGAGGATCCTCTCGACGATCTCAGCCTCGGTCGCTTGTTCGAACGCTCCGCGCAGCCCGAACGCTCCATGATGCATTACAGCCGCGCCGTCGAGGCCGGGCTGTCGGGCGCCGCGCGCCGTCGGGCCCTCGCAGCACTCGCGGACCAGCACAAACGCCGCGGCGATATTGATGACGCGCGCAAGCTATGGGGTGAGCTCGCCGACGGCGAGTCCGTAGAGGTCGTCCAAGCACTTCACGAGCTCGCGATGCTGAGCGAGCATCGCGAGCGGGACTTCACACAAGCACTCGGCTTGTGCGAGCGCGCGCTTTCCTACCTGGACGAGAATTACGAGCTGACGCTCTCGTTTCGCTTCAAGTGGCGTGACGCCTTCGCCCATCGCCGCTCGCGTTTGAAAAAACGCCTTGCCAAGAGCAGATAAGCCAGACCGATCACCGCCTCGTGATCGATCGCAGTCGCTCTTCGATCTCGGCGCCTTCTTTCTTGCTGCTGCAGATGATCAAGATGGTGTCGTCCCCGGCGATGGTTCCCATGACTTGCGGCCACGCGACTTCGTCGAGGCCATGCGCAACGCCTTGCGCGTTTCCCGGAGGGGTCTTGACGACGATCAAGTTATTCGCCCGCTCGATGGTGCGCACGAAAGCGACAAGGGGGGAGAGGGGGCCATCTCCCAAGGGACCGGCGGTGTAAGAATAGCCGCCGCGCCCGTCCGGTCCTTTTGCGATACCGAGCGCTTTCAGCTCACGCGAGAGCGTCGACTGCGTCATGGAAATACCGGCTTCGGCCAGCGCTCCGATGAGCTCGCTTTGATTGCGGAGGGCTCGCGCGCGAACGAGAGACAGGATGATCTCTTGCCGCGTGGTGCGATCCGACATCAGCCGCCGCTGACAGGAGGAAGAAAAGCAACTTCGTCGTCTGGCTGGAGCTCCGTTTCTTTGCCGACGAAATCGTGGTTCACCGCGAATTGAAGGGCAGCGCCGTAAGGCTCGAGGCGAGGTTCGTCGCTCACGAGACGCTCCCAGAGCCCCGTTACCGTCGTACCCGATGGCAGCTCGACTTCCAGTTCTTCCTTGTCCATGACCTCGCGCAAGGCAGCAAAGACGCGTACTCGTACGTTCAACGTATTTCCGCCGTTTCCACCGGGCCTTCGACCCAAACTTCGCCGTCATCGAAGACTTCTTTTTTCCAAATTGGAACGATGCGCTTGAGCCGATTGATTGCGTATTGGCATGCGGCGAAGCTATCGTCGCGATGGGGCGACGAGACTACGATGACCACGCTCGTCTCACCAACATTCAGCCGCCCAACACGATGCTGAATGTGGAGGCTCTCGAGACCCCAATTCGCCTTGACCTCTTCCCCGATGCGCTCCATCATTTTGACAGCCATCTCCGGATAGGCTTCATATTCGAGGAAGAGAACTTTCTTTCCTTTATTGGTGCCTCGCACAATCCCCGAGAACGTCGCGATCGCGCCGTCGCGATCGCTGGCGACGCCTCGTGCAAGCGTTCGCAAATCCAGAATATCGTGCACGATTTCAAACATAGCCAGTGAAATAGTAGCCTGTCCCGAAGCCCCGAACAAGTTCCTATACGCCTGCCCCAACGGCTTTACCGATCTTGGGAAGTTGGAAAGGAAGAGAAAAAAGAAAGGGGAGGTGGGGATAGGGGGATAAAAAAAGATTAAGAGAATCTTTGTTCTTATCCCCACATCTCCACCCATCCCCACCTCCCCTTGCTTTTGCTTTTCCAGCAACTTGCTTTTGTTCTTCCAAGCAGCCCGGCTAGTCTAGTCGCTCTCCGGCCACACTTTTTGGCCGATGAAGTGGTCGACGGGCCCGTGTCCTCGTCCGATTGAAACCCCTAACTCGAGGGCTCTTGTTAGATAGGCCTTGGCGATCTCGACGGCTTTCTCGAGGGCTACTCCCAGGGCAAGCTGAGCCGTGATGGCCGCGGAAAAGGTGCACCCCGTGCCATGTGTGTTTCGGACGGAGAGACGCGGCGCCGTGAAGCTCATGAACCGGCGCCCGTCATACAACCAATCCACGGAGGCATCTCCCGTCGCGTGTCCGCCCTTGACGACAACCGCCCGCGCTCCCATTTCTACGATCCGCCGAGCGGCGGCATGGATCGAGCTCTCGTCCTCCATAGGAAAACCCACGAGCGCCTCGGCCTCGGGGAGGTTTGGGGTCACGAGAAGGGCGCGGGGGAGGAGCTGGTCGCGGAGGGACTTGACGGCTTCCGGCTGCAGCAGTCGATCCCCGCTTTTCGACACCATCACCGGATCCACGACGATTTTATCGACACGGTGCTCTCCCAGTTTCCGGGCTACCACCTCGATGACCGGCGACGTGGACAACATGCCCGTCTTCACCGCATCGATGGCGATATCATCGTATACAGTGTCGATTTGAAAACCGATCGCCTCCGGAGTCAGTTGAGAGACGCCGGCGACCGTCTGCGTATTCTGCGCGGTGACCGCAGTGATGGCACTCGTCCCGTAGACGCCGTGGGCGGCGAAAGTCTTGAGGTCCGCTTGAATTCCAGCGCCACCTCCCGAATCGGAGCCGGCAATCGTCATTGCCACCGTCGGGCGGCCTTGCTCTTTTGCCATGAAGAACTTATAGCATGCCAACCTTGACGGCAGCGATCTGTTCTCGTATTCTGTTGGCAGAAAGGGGCTTGCCCCTCGCGGGAGCCTGAAAACCTCTAGGACCATGGCCCATGTCGAAGTCGAGCCTTCGCTCCTTTCCGGGTGATCGACCGGAATCACGCTCGGACTTTCGGGCGGCGTTCGACCGATCGCCGGTGGCAACGTTTCTGTTCGACGATGCGACGCGCGCGTGTCTCGAGGCAAACAAAGCCGCCGAGCTTCTCACCGCGTTCAGCCGCGCGGAGCTTCTCGATCGCCGTATAGAAGACCTCCACACTCGCGAGCACCGGGATCGTACGCTCAAATACTTCCAGAGGTTTCGTCACGAGCCCGGATTCACCTACGATGATTTGAAGCTCGAGACGAAAGACGGACGCGTCGTCGCTGTCGAAGTCCGGGGCATGAACCTCGGGTTCGACGAGCGCAAGATCATTCTTGTCTACGTCCGCGACATCACCGAAGAGCGACTCTTGCAGCGTGAGGTCTTGTTTCAAAACCACAAGCTCACGACGCTCAACGCGCTCTCCTCGGCGATCCGAAACTCGATGGAGCTCCACCAAATTCTTTCGGGATCGTTGCGCGTGATCATGGAGGCGAGTGGAAGCGTTTAAGGAGAGGTTCTGATTTATGACGAAGACAGCGAGACGTTCCAAATCGCCACGGTTCGGGGAGAAGGAGCCTCTGAGCCGCCTCGAGGACCCCCGAACGCCGCGGATTGCGAACTTGCGAACCGCGTTCTCGCGAAGGGCAAGCCGATCCTCCTCGACTCGCTGGCGCACGAGCCACGGCTATCCGAGCTTCTGAGAGGATAATCGGGCACCGGGGCGGCCGCGGGGGTCCCGCTTCGCAACAAAGACCGCGTCATGGGCGTCATGCAGCTCGCGATCGCGACGGACCAACTATTCCTAACGTTCGATTTCGAGCTGTTCACCTCGATTGGTGTCCAGATCGGGATGGCAGCTGACAACGCCGTGCTCTTTCAGAGGACGGTACGCCAAGCGAAGCAAATCCAGCTCCTGAACAATATCGCTCGCATCATCAGCAGCAGTCTTCAAATCGAGGAAGTCTTCGACTCGTTCACCAACGAGATGGAAAAACTCTTCGACTTCGACCGTCTTTTGGTGGCGTTTCTCGAAAGCTCGGGGAGCTACCTTCGGATTTTCGCTTCGGGCGCGCGCACGGATTCGGGGTGGGGCATGGAGTCGCTGATCCCCCTCGTCGGGACCGGTCCAGGGTGGACGGTCTTGAACGAGACGCATTTCATCCATCCGGACACGAAGGAAGAGCAGAAGTTCATCGAAGACCAATTTCTGTACGAAGACGGGATTCGTTCCTACATCCTGCTGCCCATCCACTCACGCGGTAAGATCGTCGGCACTTTTGGACTCGGCTCACGCAAGCGCAACGGTTTTTCGGAGAAAGATCTCCCTCTGCTCACGCAGCTCTCGAAGCAAATCTCCGTCGCGATCGAGAACGTCAAGCTCTACCAACAGACGAAGGAGACATCGATCCTCGACGATGTGAGCTCTCTCTTCAATTTTCGCTATTTCCATCAACCCCTCGACCGTGAGCTCAAGCTCGTCGCGCGACACAAGTCTCATTTGAGCCTGATCTTCATGGACCTCGACAAATTCAAGCAAATCAACGACGTACACGGACATCTTCGGGGGAGCAAAGTGCTGCGTGAGGTGGGGTTCTGTTTGCGCGCCGCGATCCGCGAGACCGATATCGCTGCCCGCTACGGCGGTGACGAGTTCGTCGTGATCCTGCCCGACACGGACTACGCGGCGGCCAAACGGCTCGGCGAACGTATGCGCCAGCTCGTTGTGCGAACGACGTACCTCAAAGAGGAAGGCATCAACGCCCGTATCGGGGCAAGCATCGGCGTGGCCACCTTCCCGACCGAGGCACCGTCCAAGGACGAGCTCATCGCCTTGGCCGATGAGCGCATGTACCGAGACAAGGAAGAGAATTACCGACGAGCAGCATCGTCGCCCAAAGATTTCTGACTCGTCCCCATGAGGCGCCTCAAGAATGGCCAAAGAGGCACAGAGTCACAGAGTTTCGAAAACACCCACCGCTTCCGCTGGGCACAACGATATGCTCCAGGGAGCTCCCGGCGTCATCGTCCGCGGGACGCTGCTAGCAGCGTCGAACACGGAGGCAACGATAAAGGCGGGAGAGTGCTCTTCGCTCGCTCTCGCATTCTCTGTGCCTCTGTGGCCAACCCCCGTTGATTGCGGCCGCAATAGAGGCTAGCGGCGCGCGGTCCTGAATGAAATGATCACCGCGGCACCGGGCTCGCGGTCGGCGGCGCCGGGCTCCGCGACGATTTCCTGTCCATCCTCGTCTTCAATGGCGTCGTAGAGGATCAGCTCAATCTCTTTGGACGGCTCGAGCTGTTTGTTCGGCTTTACGGTGAGCGTGCGTGAGTCGCGATCATAGGAGACTTCGAGCTCCGGGAACGGATTACCGATACCGTCATCGTCGGCATAGAGCAGGTCCACGTTGCGGTTGAAGGTCTCGGCCTTCATAGAGCTCGAGAACTGCATGTGGAACTCGCTGTCGAGAGGGATATCCCGCTCACCTGGGAGCGGCAGAGAGAAAGTGACTTCCGGCGGGGGACCGAGCGTCAACTCCTTGGGTTTGACGACTTTGACCGGCTCCAAGTCCTTGTCTTCGGGTTTGTCCGCGAGCTCGATTTTCTCGGCTCTCAAGTAGTAAGTACCGCTGCCGTCGTGCTGCCAGGCCGTGCCGATCACGTTGAGCCACTTGCCCGTATCCCGTCGCTTTTTGGGGTCGAGTCGAAAGCCGTCGCCCCGCGGCCTGCGTCCCGTGACCCAGATGGCGGCATCCGCGAGCTTGATGATGAAGTCGCGCGGCGTGCGTTTGTCCTTGATCGACAAGTCCCCGTAGAGGTTGTTCCCGCGAAACTTTCCGTAAACGACGATTTGCTCGCCGACATAATTGGCCGGATCCTTGACGAGTTCCCTCAAATCAACGCCGTTCACACCCGACACATCGATGTCGGGATCGACGATATCGGGCTGCTCCTCCGGCTTGTCCGGGTCCATCGGGTTCTCGATCGGCACGATCACGTCGACGGTCGAGACCGCGAGGAAAGACTCCTTGTTGAAACCTGCCCCGTCCGTGCGCTTGGCGCCCGGATAGTAGCGAAGGATGGGGTGATATTGGGGTTCGAGCACAGAATTCATATCGAAGAAAATGCCCGAGATCTCGACTTGCTGCCCGGACATGAAACGGAGATCCTCGAAGCCCCGCGCACCGGTCCCAATGCGGATAGTGTTGAGGAACATCTCTCCCTCGAGCTCGAAGATGTTGTATTTCTGATCCTCCATGTCGCCGTATTTGACCTTGCCTTTGGTGATGACGGGACGGTCGTTGTAGCGGATACCGATGCTAGCCAGATCCTCCACCGAGACCCGGACGGGCTCCATGCCTTGATACTGTGCGGCCAACAGACGGACCGCGATGGTGAAAACAAACAGTGACAAACAGGAGAGCCCCACTCCACGCATCGCTTCATCCTAGCTACGCGTCGCGCTCGGAGCAAGTCTCAGCGCCTTGGCGCCCGCGGAAGAAAAGACGTGTAGAATGCGAGGGGTGGCCAAACAGACTTCCTCTTCCGCTCATCGCCCTTTCGAGGTCCTCGAGAACATGGTCAAGGGCGGCGAGCTCGATCTCGCACCCAAGACCGACAAGCTCGTGCCACCCCCGTCAAGAGTAGACGGGAACCTCAGCGACGAAGAAGCCTTCGAGAGCGCAATGGAGGAGGTGCGGCCGCTTGGCTGGAGCTCGACCGCACTTGATTTGACGAAAGCGTTCGAGATTCCCATCTGGTCCGATAGCAAGTCCGAAGCGCTCTGGGAGCTCGAATCCTTCGTCGCGGGAAGAGGCGAGATGGATCCTTTTGCCACGGGTGAGGGCGTCGAGGGCGCTTCGAGCCGTCGAAACGAGCGCTACCTAGAACGCCTCAAAAACAGCGACTTCTCCGTTCAGGATCATCTAGACCTGCACGGGCTCGATGCAGAGGATGCGCGAGAAGAGCTCGCGGCCTTTCTGCGACGCTCGCAGCACAAAGGCTATTCGTGCGTCCGGATCGTCCACGGTCGAGGGAAGCATTCGTCGAGAGAGCCCGCGGTCGTGAAACGCGCGGTGCTCCGGTCTCTCTCTTCGCGCAAGATGCGCCGCACGGTGATCGCGTTCGCTTCGGCGCGCTGGAAAGACGGTGGGAGTGGCGCGGTCTATGTGTTGCTCTACCGCAAATGGCGACCGGCTCAAAGGTAGCGGCGTGAGCGCCTGAGGGCTCCGGCCTCACCGAGCCGTAGCTCGACATCTGGTTCGAGACCGAGATCGGAGAATTCTTTCCGCTGGTACTTCGCATATCCGGCCGCCGCAATCATCGCTGCGTTGTCGGTCGAGAGCTCGAGGCTCGGGAAAATAGCGGGGATCTCGAGGCGGCGGCCGAGCTCGCCGAAGCTAACTCGAAGCTCGCGATTTGCCGCCACCCCGCCCGAGACGACTATGGCGCGCACGCGAAAGCGCTTGGCGGCTCTCTCAGCACGCATCAGGAGGGTCCTGACGACCGTTCGTTGAAACGCCGCGGCGAGGTCGCAAATATCCGCACGCTCGTTGGGCGCCTCGCCCTCACGGAGCCCCTCGATCGGACCTTTCTGAATGGCGCGCAAGACCGCGCTCTTCAACCCGCTAAAGCTGAAGTCCTCGCTCCCATCCGAGAACTTGGGCACGGTGAAGCTGTGGGCGTTCGCGTCGCCGAGCGCTGCGAGGCGGTCCAGTATCGGTCCGCCCGGATAGCCGAGACCGAGCCGCTTGGCAACCTTGTCATAGGCTTCGCCCGCCGCATCGTCACGCGTCTTGCCGATGAGCTCGTAGCTCGACGCTTCCTTCATCAGAAACAAGCTCGTATGTCCGCCCGAGACGACGAGAGAAAGTGCGGGGTGCGGGACCGGCTCAGAGCTTTCGATATAGGCTGCTCGGATGTGGCCTTCGAGATGGTCCACCGCGAGAAGAGGCACATCGCGAGCGAAGGCGATCGATTTCGCGAACGAGAGCCCGACGAGGAGCGAGCCGATGAGCCCCGGGCCTTGGGTCACCGCCACTGCGTCGATCGCGTCGAGCGCGATCCCCGCTCGAGCGAGCGCGGTGTCGACGACTGGTCCGATCTGCGTCAGGTGCTGGCGCGAGGCTAGCTCGGGAACGACACCGCCATATGGGCGATGGATCTCGTCTTGCGACGCGACGACGTTCGAGAGAATCCGTCGACCATCCTCGACGACCGCGGCCGAGGTTTCGTCACAGGAGCTCTCAATGCCAAGAATGAGCATCTGGTCAGTCGAGTCGGGGCTCAGGCAGCCTGGTGACTCTTCGCGAGCGCTCTGAGCGATTCGTCATACGGAGCTTCCGCCACACCGTTCTCGCAAACGATCGCGGTGACGAGCCGTGACGGCGTCACGTCGAAAGCGGGATTCCGGATGCGCACGCCTTCGGGTGCTATGCGGACCCCTTGGATGTGGGTCACCTCGTCCGGCGATCGCTCTTCGATGGGGATCTCTTTGCCCGAGGCGATAGAAAGATCGAAGGTCGATGTCGGCGCTACCGCGTAGAAGGGAAGCCCGTGCTCTTTAGCCAAGACCGCGACGGAGTAGGTGCCAATCTTGTTGCATACGTCGCCATTCGAAGCGATCCGATCGGAGCCTGTGATCACCATGTCGATCTCGCCGAGCGCCATGAAGTGGCCTGCCATGTTGTCAGTGATGAGCGTGACGGGAATGTTGTCCTGGACGAGCTCCCAGGCGGTGAGGCGCGCGCCTTGGAGAAACGGGCGGGTCTCGTTGGCGAAGACTTCGATCTTCTTCCCTGCCTCGACCGCGGCACGCATCACGCCGAGAGCGGTCCCATATCCGGCCGTGGCGAGGGCACCCGCATTGCAGTGGGTGAGGATACGCGTGCCATCCGGCACGAGCGCGGCCCCGTGCTCGCCCATTCGCCGGTTGATCTCGATATCCTCTGTCTGAATGGCCATCGCTTCCCGCTCCATCCCGGCGAGCACCGCTTCGACGCCGCTACTAACGAGCTCTTCGAAACGCTTTGTCATCCGATCGATGGCCCAGAACAAATTGACGGCGGTCGGTCGCGTGCCCGCCATCAAGGTCGATAGCGATTCCATCGATTGACGAAGACTCTCGGCGTCCTTTTTGCCGGACTGTTTCAGGCCGAGTGCGATCCCGAAGGCCGCGGTCACACCAATCGCCGGCGCGCCACGGACAACCATGTCTGTGATAGCCGCGGCCACGGCCTCGGCGTTGCGGCAGGAGAGATAGTCCTCCTTGAGCGGTAGATATCTCTGGTCGATGAGGGCGACGGCATCGCCGTCCCAGCGAATAGTTTCGAGCACAAATCCTCCCTGATCAGCATTCAGCATTCAGGAATCCCAGTCTAACGGTCATCGCGTAGGAACTGCAACGGCGTGGTAGATTTTGTTCGGTCTTCGACGTGTTGCGACTCATTATTCTTTCTTTCATCAGTGCGGGGCTGTAGGCGTTGCTTGCGGTTCGCAGCGATGTGGAGCGGTCCGAGCTCTTCGAGCAGAATGTCGAGTTCTACGTCCTTTGGGTCGGGCTCTTCATCGTGTACGCCATGGCCATTCGCACGGCCGGCCGAAAGAACGACACTGCGGTCTATGTGGTTGTTTGTCTTACGGCCGCCGGTTTCAGAGCGACACAGTTTCTTGGCAGCGGGCTCGATCATTCCGATACAGCCGTATTTTTGCACGGCGCCTCGCCGTGGTCCGTGCTTTTCGACCACTTCGAGGCCTCGTTCGAGGCAACAGTCTCGCGGCGACGGCTGCCGATTTGGGCTCGCTTCTGCTCGCGCCTTCCTTGCTGCGCGCCGCAGGCTTGCCAATCGGCGCTGCTCTCGTACACGGGTGGAACCCTTTCATCGTCAAAGAAGTGGCGGGGAGCGGGAGACTCGACGCGGTCGCGATTTTCTTCTTGATCGCGGCGCTCAGGCTCGCTCAGACGCCGCGGTTCCGGGGCGCCGCCGCGGTCGCCTACGGTGTCAGCCTCAACGGACCGCTTTTGCTCGCGGGGTCTCTCCCGCTCATGGGGCGGGCACTGCGCGGCTTTGTCGCACCGGCGCTCGTCATCGGTGTTTTGGGGTGGACGCTCACTTTCCCGGTTCCTGGTACATGCGCGCCGGGGGGCCGCCAGAAAATTCTCTGGGCGGAAGCCTCACGCCTGCGCTTCAGACATTGGCGGGACTCTTCTTGACCCGCCATCCGACGATAACGCTTCTCGCGACGCTTCTGCTTTGGCTCGTCTGGTCTCTTCGGAGGGCTACGCGGTCGCAGGACCCGAAGCGTTGGCCCCTAGAGACCCTGGTCGTGCTCGGCGGATTGATCTTCGTGATGCCTCAGGTTCTGCCATGGGCGTTTCTCCTCGTCGGCACACTGGCGCCGTATTCGGAAAATCGAGGATGGCTCCTATTCACCGCCACTGCGCCAGTGACTTATCTGGCGTTCGGCGACGGTGCGTTCGGATTTTGGCTAGGTTTTACTCAGTACTTCGCGGCTTACGCGGTACTGATCTTCTTCGGGCTCGGTCGCCCGCCGCGCGAGGCGGCGGGCGACGGGCCGACTAGGCGCCCCAGAGCACCAAAAAGATGATGAAAGCAATGAGCAGCACGTAGATGACGAGCGACTCGATGAGAGCGAGACCGAGAATCAGTGCGAAGCGGATCTCGCCGGAAGCGCCTGGATTGCGAGAAATGCCGTCACAGGCGGCCGCGATGGCGCGACTCTGGGCGTAGGCTCCCGAGGCCGCGGCGATTGCGAGCGCAAAAGCACCCGCGAACAGGGCGGCTTTGTACATTTCCGACGACCAGCCAGTTATCGGTTGGTGCCCCTGATCCTGAGCAAAGGCGGGTGCGGCCAATACAAAAAAGGCGACGGCTGAGAATGTCGCCAGCATAACTTTTCTAATCACCGGGTTTCCTCCTTGGGAAAGGGATCAAAACTCGAACTTAGTGCTCCTCGGAAGCGACAGCGCCTTCGAGATAAACCATGGTCAGCATGATGAAAACGAAAGCCTGCAATACTCCTCCAAAAACACCGAAGAGCATCATGGGCACAGGAACAAGGAAAGCCACCATTATGCCGAGCGCGGCGATGACGAGCTCCTCACCAAAGATGTTGCCGAACAGACGTAGAGAGAGTGAAACGATACGGCTGAAATGGCTGATGATCTCGATCGGCAACATGAGGGGTGCAAGCACGGGAAGAGGTCCCAGGAAGTGCTTGAAATATTTCCCGGCGCCTTGAGCGCGGATGCCCTGGTAGTTGTAGTAGAGAAAGGCTACCAGAGCGCAACCGAGCGTCATGTTCAAGCTCGTTGTCGGCGACGAAAAATAAGGCACGAGGCCAATCAAGTTACACATCAGGATGTACAAACCCAGCGTGCCGACGAGACCCAGAAACGGTCTTCCCTTGGTGCCGATATTCGCGACCAGCAGGTCCTTCAGCACATTCACGATCGCCTCGAGCACTAACTGGAGCTTTCCGGGACTCTCGACGCTGATGCGCCCGCGGAACCAGATCGCGAAGCCGGCGAGCAGCATCGCGACCAACACCGCCATAATCAGATGATCCGGCATCACTTCATGATGGAAGGTGTGCTCGAGCCAGTGATAGATGAACGATTTGTGCTGTAGCTGCTCCATAACTACATGTTAGTCATTCGAGAAGACCGAATGCCCGCAGCAAAGTCCCTTCAATGCGTTTTCCGTAACAGGTAAGCGGTCGACGGACCGCAGGGAGGTGTCATGCCGTGGGGGTGATCTCTACTGGACTTCTTTACGCTCCGATTTCGACTCCCGGTAAGCCCGACGAGCATAGATGCCGCACTCGACGAAAACCGCGGCTACTGGCACAGAAAACCCTAGAGCCAAGCCAACAACGTTCGCATGCCAAACGCTAATTATAACAAACAGGGCGATACTCAACAAGATGTAGCGGAACAGCACGCCGAAGAGCCCCAGCCACGACACCTCACCGGGCCGCTCCGCCGTGAGCTTTTTCACTAGCCGGGCGAGAACATCGAGATTCGCCATGGCCAGAAGGCCTCCAGAAAGCACCCCGAGAAAGAACCGAAATCCAAAGATGACGCCAAAAAGAGTGAAGACCGCAGTCGCCCACCATGCGTGGCGCCGAAAGCGGGCCATCGAAACATCGGGGTCGAGATTCAATCGTGCGGATCGAAAGCCTTCACGGCCTTGAGAAGGTTGATGAACCCGGCAGCGACACCAAAAAGAAGACCGAGCAGTGTCAACCAAGGAAACGTCGCGAGTTTTTGGTCCAGGTAGTGGCCCGCGAATCCGCCCGCCGCAATGGAGACGGGGAAGATGAAGGCAAGGCTCGATAGAAGCGCCAAACGCGCCCGGGGAGAGACGGGCGGCGGCTCTTTCTCCTCCACGCCCTCCGGGGACATCAGACCTCGTCTAGTTGCCGACCGGCGCGGCCGCGGTAGCAGGCTCCTCGACCGGAACACTTGCCGTCTGCGTGCCGTTTACCCGCGCCATGATCGCCTCGACCGGCACACGCAGCGGCGCGAGAAAAGGCTTCGGGTAGACGCCAATCCAGATGCAGAGCAGGACGAGCGGGACCAGCGTCGCTTGCTCACGCAAGCTGACGTCCTTGAGCTTTTCGTTCTCCGGATTGTCTATCGTCCCGAACATCAAGCGCTGATAGAGCCAAAGCAGATAAGCCGCGCCGAGCACGATGCCCGAGACGGCGAACAATGCGTACCACGGACCCGCATGCGTGCTCGCAAAGGTGCCCTGAAGAATCATGAACTCGCCAATGAAACCGTTCAGGAGCGGCAGGCCCATCGAAGCCAGGGCGATAATGAGAAAAAGTGCCGCGAAGACGGGCACGACTTTCGCAATGCCGCCATAGGCCGCGATCTCGCGCGTATGCGTCTGCTCGTACATGATGCCGACGATCAGGAAGAGCCCGCCCGTCGCCAGGCCATGATTGACCATCTGCAGGATGCCGCCCTGAAGCCCGAGCTCGGTGAGAGCGAAAACACCGAGCATGACGAAGCCAAGATGGCTGACCGAGCTGTAAGCGACTAGCTTCTTCCAGTCGGACTGGACCAGCGCGACGAGGGCCCCGTAGATGATGCCGATCACCGCAAGCACGAGGATGTACCATCCGAATTCCTGGCTCGCCTCGGGGAGCATCGGAATCGAGAACCGCACGAAGCCGTAGGTTCCCATCTTCAGGAGCACTCCAGCCAGGATGACAGACCCCGCCGTGGGCGCTTCGACATGCGCGTCCGGGAGCCACGTGTGAAACGGGAACATCGGAACCTTAATGGCGAACCCGATGAAAAACGCCCAGAACACCCAGTTCAGCTCCGGATAGTTAATCGTCCACAGCTGCGTAATGTCGAACGTATAGATACCCGTCTCACGATAAAACGCAAAATAGATCGCGAGGATTCCGAGAAGCATCAGAACGCTCCCGACGAGCGTGTACAAAAAGAACTTGATGGCCGCGTAGAGCTTGCGCGGTCCTCCCCACACGCCGATCAGGAAGTACATGGGGACGAGCATGACTTCCCAGAATACGTAGAACAGGAAGAAATCGAGCGTCACGAACACGCCGAGCATGCCTGTTTGGAGCAGCAGCAGAAAAATGTAGTACTGCTTGACCCGATCCGTAATGGCGTTCCACGAAGACAGGACCGCGATGAAACCGAGAAGCGTCGTCATCATGACGAGCAGCAAGCTGATCCCATCCATACCCAATTGGTAGCTGACGCCGATTGTCGGGATCCACTCGGCTTTTTCCAGAAACTGGAATTGGGGCCCGCTATTGTCGAAGGCGAACCACAGCGGCAGAGAAATAAGAAACCCGACAAAGGTGATGATGTTAGCGGCCCACTTGATCTGAGTTTCCTGCGTTTTCTTCATGAAGAACAAAATGAAGAGCGCGCCTAGTGTTGGAAACCAGACCACGAGCGACAGGATGGGGAAACCGAATGCGTTATTCTCCATGAACCGTCCTACGTCCAGAGGTAAAAGTAGAAAAAGCCGATGAGCGCCCCGACACCGATGAGCATCATGAGCGCATAGTTCTGCAAGAGGCCTGTCTGCAAACGGCTAAAAGACTTGGAAAAGCTCGCCAGGATCTTCCAGACCGCGTTGACCGCACCGTCCACGAGCCCCGCATCCGCGAGGTTCGACACATCGGCGGTCAAGAGCGTCGTCTTGGCCACGCCGTTGACGATCCCGTCCACGACTTCGGCGTCAAAAGCGTGCAGCCCGCGCGCGCCAGCGAGCGTCCCACCGACCACCGTCGCATCGTAGACCTCGTCTACGAAATATTTGTTGTAGAGAAGCCGGTGCACACCTGGCCAGCCCGCGGAAACGACCTTGTCACCTTCGGGCTTGTTCCAATACATCTTGTATGCGAGAAAGATGCTGAAAAAAGCTAGGCTGACCGAGACCGCCATGAAGCCGATCTCGACGGCGACCGAGGCGTGATGGGCCTCTTCCGCTGCCGCAGTACCCGCAAGCAGGGCGGGCTCTAGAAAAGGACCAATCATCGAGTAGCCGAACGGAAGCCCCACGTAGCCGGCAAGGATGGAGCCGACCGCGAGGAACACGAGCGGCGTGGTCATCGTCGAGGGGGATTCGTGAAGATGCGACTCCATCTTCTCGCCGCCGCGGAAATCGCCAAAGAACGTCAAGATGACTTGGCGCATCATGTAAAACGCGGTCATCCCGGCAGCGAGAACTCCGACCATCCAAAGGACGGTGATGTGGCCGCCTTGGGTCGCCGACCACAGAATTTCGTCCTTGCTGAAAAAGCCCGCGGTGAGCGGGATGCCGGCGAGCGCGGTCGTGGCAATGATGAACGTGTAACCCGTCTTCGGCATGTGTTTGAGCAAACCGCCCATGTTACGCATGTCCTGCATCGCGTTGTAGTCGCGATGGCCGCCCGACGCGTGCTCGGCATGCTCCATCGTATGGATCACGCTTCCGGAGCCGAGGAACAGACAAGCTTTGAAGAACGCGTGCGTCATGAGATGAAAGATCGCGGCGGCATAGGCCCCGACCCCGAGACCAAGAAACATATAGCCGAGCTGCGAGACGGTCGAGTAAGCGAGAACTTTCTTGATGTCGTTTTGGAAGAGACCAATCGAAGCCGCAAAGATCGCCGTGGCACAGCCGACCACGGCAACGACCAACATCGCGTTCGGCGCGTGCGTGAACAGCACCGAAGTGCGCGCCACCATGTAGACGCCCGCCGTGACCATCGTCGCGGCGTGGATGAGCGCGGAGACCGGAGTCGGACCTTCCATGGCGTCGGGAAGCCAGACATGGAGCGGGATCTGCGCGGATTTGCCCGTCGCACCCACGAAGAGCAAGAGCCCAATGAGCGTGAGAACGCCCCAACCCGCTTCAGGCGCTTCGAACTGCGACGCCACAGCTTGCATGACTTCGTAGAAATCAACCGAGCCGAAGTGAAAGAAGATGAGAAATATCGCCAGAAGGAAGCCGGCATCCCCAATCCGGTTGACGATGAAAGCTTTCTTGCCGGCTTTAGCCGCCGCGTCCCGCTCGAACCAGAACCCGATCAACAGATAAGAGCAAAGACCGACACCTTCCCAGCCGATGAACATCAGAAGGAAGTTGGCGCCGAGCACCAAGTTCAACATGAAGAAAGTGAACATGTTGAGGTAGGTGAAAAAGCGCCAATAGCCCCCGTCATGGGCCATGTAACCGACCGAGTAGATGTGGATGAGCAGCCCGATGCCCGAGACGACGAGCACCATGATCATCGAAAGCGAGTCTAGACGGTACTGCCACAACGCCGTGAAGTTCGCCGTCGTGCCGTCGGCCTGAGCCACGCTCATGCCGGGGATCCAAGTAAAGAGTGTTTCCTCGAGAACGGTCTCGCCGCCTCCCGACAGGAACGGACCGAAGAGGCAAGCAAGAGCGATCAGAAAAGAGAGCGCGACGGACCCGACCGCGACCATGTTGATGGCGGATGTGGGGAGGCGCTTGCCAAAGAGCCCGTTGATGATGGCCCCGACACCGGGGATAAGCGGAATGAGCCAGAAATAGTCACTCACAATCAAAGCTCGCTATTGGCGAAATTTAGGATGAAACGAACAGAAAGGGCAATGAGGTTCCTGTCTGGGCTTATCAAAACGAATCGTGCTTTATAGCACTCGGCCGATATTGTTGTCAAGATCATCCGGGCCTGCAACCGCCCCGTTATACGTTGAAAAGCCAGCAGTTAGCTCGGAATTTTCTAGAACACCCCCTTGACCGCTCCACCGTCAATCTGGAGGCAAGTGCCGGACACATAGCTGGCGCGCTCCGAGCAGAGAAAAGCAACTATAGAGGCGAATTCTTCGGGCTCCCCGAGCCGGCCCATTGGGATTTGGTCCGTCCATCTCTTGAAGATGGCTTCTTTCGGGACCCCATCCTGCTGACTCATGCGCTCGGCAAGATCGACGAGGCGGTCGGTTTTCGTGTAGCCCGGGCAGGCGACGTTCACGCCGATCCCGTGCGGCGCGAGCTCGTTCGAAAGAGACTTCATCAGACCCACGACACCCGATCGCGCGGTGTTCGACAGAATCAGACCGTCGACGGGCTGCTTTACCGAGATGGAGGCAATCGCTACAATCCGGCCCGAACGTCGCTCTCGCATGCCCGGAACGACTGCCCGACACAAGTGGATCGTCGATAGCAAGTTGAGCTCGAGCCCTTGCCGCCAAGCTTCGAGGTCCGTCGTCTCGAAACGGCTCGCGGGCGGCCCCCCAGCATTAGCCACGAGGATATCGATGTGCCCGAAGCGCTCGCTCGCCGCATCGACGAGCCGGCGGACATCCTCTTCCTTCGTGACGTCGGCAGGAACGGCGAGAACGTCACCCAACGCTTGCTTCCGGACATCGTCGGCAGCCGCTTCGAGAACCATCTGGTCTCGTGAGGCGACGACGACATGGGCGCCCTCTGCGGCGAGGCTCTCGGCCACCGCTTTTCCGAGGCCCCGACTCGCGCCCGTAACGAGCGCGACTTTGCCCGCGAGACCCAGGTCCATGGCTATAGGGTGCTGTAAGAGAGGTGACTCAAGAGTACTGCTTTTCTTTGCAGGCGATGCAAACCTTCGTCCAGGGAACGGCTCCAAGCCGCGCGGCGGAGATTTCGTTCTCACAATCGACGCAAACGCCGTAAGTCCCGGCCTCGACGCGGCTGAGCGCGTCCTCAATGGCGCGAAGAAGCTTGATGTCGGTTTGTTTCAACTGGATGCTGATTTCCTCCTCATTCGCGGCCGACGAGTGGTCCGCGAAATCGCCGTGCCCGTCCGTTCCCGATCTGCCGGTCAGGCTTTTCTTGCCGATCGAGCTTTCGAGGTCCTGCTTCTTCGCAACCAGGGCTTTCTTGTGCTGAGTGAGCTCAGATTTCTTCATTCAAAACCGCTCTAAGGAATCCCGAAAAACCAGCTATTCTAACATGCTCTGGTGGATCCGGCAATTTGGCTGAAATTGCAGATTTGCAGTTCTGAAAAGAACGGGTCAGCGCGTGAGAAAACCGCGCAGAATATCCGCGTCATCGCTTCCGATAGACGTGAACTTCAGCGCGGCCTCACATTCCTCGTCGGCATCGAGCAAACGGAGGACTTTCGCCTCCACGATAGCGACCTCGCCACCGTCAAGAAACAGTTTGACGAAGTAGGTCGAGCCGGGCGTCAAGGCGCGTTTGAGCCGAAGGAGCATGCCCCCGATGCTCAAGTTCAGGACCGATGCTTCCCGTCCGCCGCCAAGTTGAGCGAAACATCGCCCCCATGCATTAATCCGCGGGTGCCGACGCCGCGATGACGTTAACCATATCGAGTGTGCCCATCGGAGCGCGCTACCTCTCTGGGACCATCCCCCCGAGTAACCTTTTTTCCGCAGGTATCGTACCCCCTAGCCACCCCCGTGACAACTACCTATGCTGGGTACGGCCGGCCAGCACGTCGAGCGCATGCGGAAGCGTGGGCGCAAGCGCGAAAAGCCCCTGCTGCACGGCTTTGGGGCTCCCCGGCAGGCAAACGATCAGAACGGCCCCCAAGCTCCCCGCCAAACTACGGGAAAGCACGGCCATCGGCGTATGACGCAGGCCGTCCGCTCGCAAAAGCTCCCCATATCCGGGAATTTCGAGGTCCAAAATCGGACGGACAGCCTCGGGCGTCACGTCGCGCGGACCAAGCCCAGTGCCTCCCGTGGTAACGACGAGAGCGACCTCCTTTCTATCGACGAAGCCACGGATCCGCTCAACGATAGGTCCTTGCTCATCGGGAACCACAGCGCGCTCGCACACGACAAAGCCGAGCTTCTCGAGCTCCGTGGCCGCAACTTCACCCGAGAGATCCTCGCGCGTGCCCGCGGCGACTCCGTCGCTGACAGTCAGCACCGCGGCTCGCTTTTCTTTTCCCGCAAGATTAGCCACAACAGAAGTATAAGGCTATATTGGAGCTCGAAGCGCCATGCAAACACCTCTTCGCGCCTTAGGCTATGCTGCCCTTCTCGGATTCCTGGTGCAGACCCCCGGGCTTTCGCAGATCGACGATTCTCGCTACCAGTTTCGTGTCACCGTCGACTTGATTTCGCTCAACGTCACCGTCACCGATACCCGGAACCGCTTCATCACCGACCTCTTGCAAGAAGAGTTCTCCGTATTCGAAGACGGCATCTCGCAGGAAGTCTCAGTCTTCTCGCGTGAGGATCTCCCCATCCGTATGGTGCTCCTGGTCGACGCGAGCGCGAGCATGGACGAGAAGATGGCCTTCGCACAGGAAGCGGCGGTGAACTTCGTGGGGGAGATGAAAAATGACGATTTGACCGAAGTCGTCGACTTCGGGAGCAGAGCACACGTCCTGCAGCCTTTCACGGCCGACGTGGAGAAGCTGAACCGAGCCATCCGCATGACGCAAGCCGGGGGCACGACGAGCCTCTATAACGCACTTTATATCGCCCTCAAGAACCTCAGCCGGCGGCGACAGGATATCCGGCGTCAAGCCATCATCGTACTATCCGACGGTGAAGATACGAGCTCGCTCGTCACTTTCGATCAGGTGATGGAGCTTGCCAAAGACACCGATGTCACGATTTACACGATCTCGCTCCGAAAATCCGGCGGACGCCGCAGTCGGGCGTTCTCGAGAGCGGAACATGTTTTGAAGAAGCTCGCCGAAGAGACCGGCGGTCAGTGGTTTTTTCCGGGTCAAATCCAAGAGCTCGACTCGGTCTACGTGCGTATCGCTACGGAGCTCAAGAACCAGTACAACATTGGCTACGTCTCGAACAATCCGAAGCGCGATGGATCCTGGCGCCGCGTGGTCGTTCAGACGTCAATCAAGAATCTGCTCGTGCGCACGAAGCTCGGCTATTACGCTCCCGAAGAGCAGTAGCGCCATCAATTCCAGCCATTCAGGCCCAAGTCGATCGCCTTTTGCTGCGCCTGGCCGAGCTGATTTCTCAAGCTGACGGTCGTCGCAAAGGTCTTGCGAAGATGGGTGTCTTCAGCGGCGAAGACTCCCGGGCTCCCGCCTGGAAGATTTGTGCTTGCGCTTCGACCGGAGACCGAGACTCGGACACGCGTGATGAACCTCTCGGGGTCATGTCCCATCGGTACGAGTGAAGGCTCGTCCTCGTAGAGCTCCGACAGGCCCTGAGCATATTGAAGCTGGAAGTTCTCGATATTGCTCGAGACCGGGATCCATTCGTCCCTGAGCGCGAGATCGCGGCGCTCGAGAGTCGGGCTGTCCGCGGGCGGGAGAGGGTTCACACGATACTGCGCGATGTGGAATTGGCCGACGACCGCGCAGGCAAGGCTGACCTCGTGCTGAAAAATATCGGTGGCGTGGAGCGCAGCGGCTTCGCTTGGGCTGTGTTTCAAGCTGAGCGTGCCGCAACGATTCGCTGTGGTCGTCGCACCCCCAGCCCCTATGCACTTGGGCGGCTCGAGGATTTCGAAACGTGTAATGCCCGGCTTGACGTGATCGCAGACCGGATCGCCGTTGGGCCCCTGGAGCGCAAAGAGGGTCATCCGCTCCTGATAGGCGGACTCCATGACGAGCGGCATCGGACTGAAGCTCGCGGCGTCGATATGAAGCACGGTCGAGGCCCCGATCGTGTCGCAGATCATGCCGTCGTTAGACATGCATGAGACTGGCGCGCGCGCTCGCCGTCATGTCGGTGACTTTCCGGCGCGCGCTCAAAGCTGTCCTGGCCTTTCTTCAAAAGCATGAAGACCGAAGCCATCACGACCATCGTGATCGAGAGTGCTATGAGGATCTCGACCACCGAGAACCCACGTGCTTCGGTTGCACTGTTCGGTGTAACGCCATTCATTGAGGTAGCCTCCCGCATCACAAACGTCTGGCTCGAAACAACTACCTATTAGCAAGTGCCATTCCCTCTGGGTTGAAACGTATAAACCGTTACTATAAAACCACTTAGACATTCGTTGAGCAGATTCCCCCTCGTCCAAAGTGTGGGATTTTTTAGCGAAAGACGCGCATTCCGGGAGCCCGAAACGAGGGCTCGAGGGCTAACGCACACGTTTTGAATCGATTGAGGGCGGCGATCTATTTCGGGAAGGCCGTAGTGAAAAACCCCAGGGACCTCCGACAGAGCCCACAGACGCCAATTTTCTTTCGGGGGCTTAGAAAGAAAATTTACATCGAGTCGCTCCGACAGTCACGCGCCCAAAACCTAACCCGCTGTGATGAAAGCACTTGAGCGCTTTGGACCATGTGGCACATGACTTGCTTTTATGAATGACGTCTACTAACCGGACGCTCCCGCGCTGGGAAAGGGCCTAGCTCGGGAGCCCGAGCTCCCTCCTATCGTAGGCACGAAAGGGGCCGAACCTGGGCAGGTTCGGCCCCTTTTTTTTAGAGCAAGCTTTTGACAGACCGCCAAGCCAACAGTTACTGTCAAACTGTGCCGGATCGCAGTTTCTTCGAACAACAAGAACGGCAGATCCTCGCGCCTTACGCGGCATTCAGCGAGAGCTCACGCGGCAGACGCCACGACGAGCCCGAGCATCTATTTCGCACCGCTTTTCAACGCGATCGCGACCGCGTCGTCCACTGTACGGCGTTCCGCAGGCTCGAATACAAGACGCAGGTCTTCGTCAATCATGAGGGAGACCATTACCGGACGCGGCTGACCCACTCGCTCGAGGCAGCTCAAATCGCGCGGACGATGGCGCGTTTTCTTCAGCTCAACGAGGACTTGACCGAGGCCGTCACGCTGTCACATGACCTCGGGCACACACCCTTCGGCCACGCGGGCGAGGACGCCATGAACACACTCATGGCGGAACATGGCGGCTTCGAGCACAACTTGCAGGCGCTCAGAATCGTGGACCACTTGGAAAAACGCTATCCGCGGTTTCGGGGCTTGAACTTGACTCATGAAGTCCGAGAGGGAATTTTCAAACATTCGCCCAAGCGGGCCGATGAGATTCCCGACGATTTCGACAGCCGAGAACCCGTCCTCGAAGCACAGCTCGTCGACCTCGCGGATGAGATCGCCTACACGAATCATGACCTCGAGGATGGACTGACTTCGCGCATCCTCGAGCTGAGCTCCCTCGATGATGTCGAGATCTGGAAGAATCATTTCGAGAAGGCGCGGACGAAATATAAGGGAGAGTCCAACAAGATTCTGATCCGCGTCACTATTCGGCGCATCATCAACGAGCTCACCACCGATCTCATCGACGAGACGAAGAGCCGGCTCGAAGCTCAATCGGTCGAGACCGTGGAAGACGTTCGAGCGGCCGAGCGTTTGGTGCTGTTCACTCCGAAAGTCGAAGCCAAGAAAGCGCGGCTCAAGCAGTTCTTGTTTCAAAATATGTACCGCCACTATCGCGTCGTGCGTATGGCCGAGAAGGCGAAGCGCGTCATCTCCGAGCTTTTCGAGGTCTATGTCGCAAACCCCAAGCAGCTTCCGCCTCATATCTCCGGGCGCGTGGATAGCGAAGGGCTTTACCGAGTCGTGTGCGACTACATCGCAGGTATGACCGACCGCTTTGCCCTTGACGAGCACCGAAAGCTCTTTGATCCCCACGAGCGGCTGTAGTTAGAAAGTTACACTTCCCTGCCTGTCACAACCGAAAAGCCATGAACGCGCGGCTTCACGGCTAGGACTCAACCCCTTCCCTGTGAGTGGTTTCGGTCGACTTCGGCCAGATTCAGAAAGCCTCTGGCCCGAGTTTTGCTCTCTCTTACAGGAAACATTTTCGACTAGGGAGAGATCCATGAGCCATTCTATTGCCACCGACCAGCGAGAACACCGCCGACTCCAATTGGCGCCAACGATCATTCGTGCCGACATCGAGCAAGACGGTAAGCGCCGAGAGGGCTATCTCATCAATGTGAGCCTCGGAGGCACCTTTCTAAGCATCGCGGACCCGCCCGCCAAGGACACTACGACGGATTTACATATGGTGCTGCCGTGGGGCATCGGGGAGTGCCACGTTCAGGCATGCGCCGTCTGGGAGCAGACCGATCATCAAGAGCGCGCGATCGGCGCTGGCCTTTCGTTCATCGACCTCTCAGAGGACACGAGCAACCAACTACAGAGCTACCTCGATCGTTTCAGAGAGAGATCTCCGCCGAGATCACGAGCTGACAAAGCACTCGAAACTCAGAAACAAACTGTTGACGCGGAGCTATTTCAAGAAGCGCGTTTGCGGACCTTCTTGATTCCCTTCGCTCGGCCCAGGTGCTCGAGCAATTGAAGGAAATCGTCGCGAAGCATTTCGATCTTCGACAACTGACGCCATGCTGTCAACAGCCGCCGTTCCCGGGGATCTCCCGGCGTGGTCCGCGACTTGTCACTTTCGCCCGGCAGAAAGTACGCGACCGGCGTATCCAAAGCCTCGGCAATCTTGTGCAGCCAGTCGAGCGAAATCCGCCGGCGGCCTTTCTCGAAATTGGTCAATGCGCCCGGCGAAATACCCACCATACGGGCCAGAACTTTTTGACGAATGCGCTTCGACTTGCGCACCTCTCGAATTGTCTCTCCGACTTGCAATTCTCGCCTCGATGTCACTTTTGAACTCACCTCTCTAGATGGACTGAGTTTCACGCCCACCGGCATCACACCCGCGATTTCGGTCCCCACAGCCATGATCTCTTCTCGCATACCCAATTGAAATCTCAGGCCCTCCTGAATTGTTCCAGACCATAACACTAGAAAAGGACCGGACACAACTGGGGATTTCCCTAGGGGTAGGGGATTGTTTTTCCAGAGAAAAAGACCGGTCGCCTACAAGTTAGGAGAAACCGCCGGATCTTCTGTTGTATCAGGACTCAGGAACTTCTCGAGCCCGGGAGCGCCGATCTTTTTCGGCACCTGCATTTGCCCGCGACTCTGCCAGCTCGATGGGCCGACGCGGACGAAAATCTCGACGGTGACTTCCTCCCATTTCTCATTGACAAACATTTGCTCGGGTGCGTCCTTGGAGATCACATACGTGTCCGAACGGAGGGTGACCAGATCGGAAGCTTCGTCCGGTTTTATGGGCTCTTCGGAGACCGAGTAAGTGAAAGCGTTACCCCAGGGCTCTTCAGGCAAAAACTCTCGTTTGAAGATGGCCATGGCCTGAATGTAGCCGACTTCTTGCTCCGCACCGTTCATCACGCGGAAGCGAACAACCGGACGAATAAAGTTGTTGCCTTCCTCGTCCTTCCCGATCACCGCAAAATAGGAGGCGAAGTCCTCGAGGCGCAGGCTCTGAAGCAGTGCTTCGCTTTCGGCGTCGGAGCACGACACGGCAGAGACCAATAGGACTCCCGCCAAAAATTGACAGAGCACAACACGCTTCATTAACATTCCACGCTTCCAGCGAGAACTATGCCAGCGAGAAGAATGACAGTTGCGATGAACTCGATGCTCGCTCGCCTCACTCGGCCGATTATACTCCACGGCTTCACCAGAAGGTCTCGCGTGTGATCGAAGTCGAGAACATCACCAAGGAGTACGGGTCTTTCACCGCGGTCAAAGACCTCAGTTTTTCAGTGGGCCGGGGCAAGATTCTCGGTTTTCTCGGTCCGAACGGCGCAGGCAAGACGACAACCATGCGCATTCTGACCGGATTCTTTCCGCCCACAACGGGCTCGGTGCGCGTCGCCGGCCACGACGTTCTCGAGGCGCCTCTCGAAGCCAAAGCGAAGATCGGCTACCTGCCGGAGAATCCGCCGCTCTACCCGGAAATGAGCGTACTCGACTATCTGCGCTTCGCCGCCCAAATCAAAGGCGTGGCCAGGAAAGTGCGGACCTCACGCGTCGACCGCGTGGTCGAGCGGTGTCAATTGCAAGAAGTGCGCGACAAGCTGACCGGGAATCTGTCGAAAGGCTACCGCCAGCGCGTCGGGATCGCCCAAGCCCTCGTCCACGAGCCCGAGGTGCTCGTACTCGACGAGCCGACGGCGGGGCTCGATCCTAAACAGATTGGCGAGACGCGCGAGCTCATCAAAACCCTCGGCGGCGATCACACCGTGATCTTGTCGACCCACATACTTCCCGAAGTCTCGATGACGTGCGATCACGTCGCCATCATCAACCGTGGCCAGCTCGTGGCCCACGGAACGCCGGAAAGCCTCACCGAGCAGTTTCGCACCACGACCGTGATCGACATCACCGTGCAAGGCGAGCCCGCGCATGTCGCGGAAGTGCTTTCGAGCTTCACCGACGTCTTGGGTTTCGAAAAACAGGAGCGCGGCGAAAGAGGAGCGACCTCGTGGCGTCTCGAGGTCGCCGAAGGCGCCGACCTGCGCCGCTCTCTCTCGGAGCAGATCGTCGCACGAGGGCTCGGTCTTCTCGAGCTCCGTCAATCGGGCGTCAGCCTCGAAGAGATTTACCTCCGCGCCACAAGCGGGGTCGACAACTAGATGAGCAATATCTGGGCGCTCGTCCGCCGTGAGCTACAGGCCTATTTCGCTTCGCCAATAGGTTACGTGCCGCTCGCGCTGTTCTTGTTCTTTTACGGTTTCTATTTCTATGGGGAGCTCGAGATTTTCATGGACCCGAGACGCGCGTCGCCGGGGCAGGTTCTGAACGTCAACCAGGACATGATCCGATGGCTCCTGCACACGACAGCGTTCATCATCCTGTTTCTCCTCCCGCTCGTCACGATGCGATCCTTCGCAGAAGAGCTGCGCTCCGGCACCATCGAGCTTCTTTTCACTTCCCCGCTCACCGACCTAGAGATCGTGCTCGGTAAGTTCTTCGGCGCGCTCGTGCTCTACACCATCATGCTCGGCTCGACGCTCGTCCATATCGGCATCCTCTTCTATTTCGGCGACCCGGAATGGAAGCCCATCGTCGTCGGCTATCTCGGGCTTTTTCTTCTGGGCGCAGGCTATATCGCGTTCGGTCTACTGTTCAGCAGCATGACGAAAAACCAGATCATCGCGGGTTTCATGGCGTTCAACTTGTTCGTCTTTCTCTATCTGATCGAGTTCGCCGAGTCGTGGGGCGGATGGGCGGCGAGCGTCGTACCCTACCTCTCCGTCAGCCGTCATCTCGCGGAGTTCGCAAAAGGTGTTCTCGACACGCGCGATATCGTCTACTACCTTTCCTTCATCGGCTTCGGGTTGTTTCTCACGAAACAAAGCATCGAGTCCTACCGCTGGCGCGGCTAGTGCAAAAACTCACGCCTTATCTCGGCACGCTCGGCCTCGGCTTCCTGATCGCCGGTGTGCTGCTTCTTGCACTGCAGCGGCAAAACGAGACTTATTGGGCGAGCTTTCTCATCGCGGGCCTGGTGTGCTCCGCGTTTTACACCGCGAGTCGCTTCTCGGAGCTCGCCAGCTTGTTCGGGCGCCGTAGCGCGAAACGGGGCGCGAATGCGGTGCTCCTTATCGTGATCGTTGCCGGGATCGTCGTCCTCGCAAACATCATCGCCAACCAGCAAGCCACGCAATGGGATTTCACGGCCGCCCGGCAATATTCGCTCTCGGAGCAGACGGTGAAGATCCTGGGGGAGCTCGCGACTAGCAACGACGGCGATATCGAGATCGTGCTGCTCGACCGCCGCGGAACCGAGCAACAGCTGCGCGCAAGCGACCTGCTGCAACTCTACGACGACGCGAGCTCGCGCGTGCGCGTCCAGGTCATCGATCCCGAAGCGGAGCCCGAGCGAGCGCTCACTTATACGAGCCCCACCGAGCCCGGCGTCGCCCTGGGAACGATTATCGTAGCCGCGAAGGAACGCACTCAGCGAGCCACGGCAGCCACCGAACCGGAAGTGACCAACGCCATCATCCGAGTATTGAAGACGGAGAGAAAGAAGATCTACTTCACGTCGGGGCATCAGGAGAAAGATCCGCTCAAGACCGACGCGAACGGAATCTCGGGGATCGCATCGAAGCTCGAGGATTCCGCCTACGTGGTCGAGACGCTCGTCATCGCTCGCTCGCAATCGGAAGACGCGCTTCGGCTCCCCGAAGACGCCGCGGCCGTCGTCGTGGCGGGGCCAAAAACGGATTTCCTCGAGGCGGAGCTCGACGCTCTTCAGGCTTATCTCGACGGCGGCGGGAGCGCCACCTTCCTCATCGACCCTGAGACCCAAGGCCTCACACCGGAGCTCGATGCCTTTCTCGTCGAGCAAGGCATCGTTCTCGGAAACGACGTCGTCATCGACGCGCTCGCTCAGCCGCCCGTCTATCCCGTAGTTCAAAGCTACGGGCTGCACCCCATCGTCGAGAGCTTCGGAAACGTGATGAGCATCTTTCCTCTTGCGCGGAGCGTCACGACCGCCGAGGAGTGGCCCGAAGGGGCAGAGATCCGTGAGCTCTTCACCACCGCCGACGAGAACAGTTGGGCGGAGACACGACTCGAAGAGCTCGCCGAAAGAAGTGGCCCGACCGCGGACCAAACCCTCGGACCCATCGGGCTGGCCATGGCCGCGACCATTCCACGCGGTGAGGAGACCGCCTCACGTCTCGTTGTCGTGGGCGATTCGGATTTCATCTCCAACGAGCTCACTTCCGCGCCGCTTCTGAATGCCGACTTGTTCTTGAATATGACGAATTGGGTCGCACAGGACGAAGACCTCATTTCCATTCGTCCCCGCAAGCCCGAAGATCGCCGGATCGCTCTCAGCGCGCGCGAGCGTACCAACGTTTTCTTCCTTTCCCTCTTCATCATCCCAGGTGCCGTCGTCGTAACGGGCGTCTCCGCCTGGTGGGGACGGCGAGCGAGATAAATGAAACGCTCAACCTTGGTCGCGGCTGTCGTGCTCTTCTTGCTAGGCGGCTATGCCTATTGGCTTCAGGATGACGGCGCACGCGACCAAGGCAGCGAGACTGTCTTCGCCATCGAGATGGACGCTATCGCGCGCGTTGAGATCCGGCGCCACGGCGAGGAAGCCGAGAACCGCGTCGTCATCGAGCGAGAAGAAGGGACATGGCGAGTCGTGTCCCCCATCATGGCCCCTGCGGATACGAGCGAAGTCGAGCTCGTACTCGAGAACCTAGCGACGATGGAGCTCGAGCGAGCGATCCCTATAGAAGTCGGAACGGACCGGGGCGCCTTCGGCATCGAAACACCCCGTCTCGAGGTCAGATTCTTCACGGTTGACGGCGCCGAGCACGGACTTCGTTTCGGAAAGGACACACTCACCCCCGCCAACCAGTACGTAGAGCGCATCGATGATGCGGCCGTGCTCGTCGTCGCTTCCGTGCTCTCGAATAACTTGGCAAAGACCGCGTGGGACCTTCGGGACAAAGCCATCTTCAACCTGCGCGAAAACGTGCCTGCGAAGCGGATCTCCGTGCGCCGCCCCGATGACGCGCTCGTGCTCGAGCACGAGGGCGAGCATTGGATAGTGACAACGCCGCGCCGAGCGCGCGCGAATCGCTTCGACGTCACGGGCTTCCTGTCCCGTTTTCGTCGCGCCGAAATGGTCCAGATAGCCGCCGAGACGGCCGATGATCTTTCCGAGTACGGCCTCGCTTCGCCGCGGCTAGTTCTCCGCATCGAGCTCGATGAAGGAGAGCCGATCGTGCTCGAAATCGGAAACAAGAACGTGCTCGACTATTTCGCACGCAACCCGTCACGGCCGCAGGTCTTCCTGCTCAAAGCGGGACTCGTGGAACTGCTCGAGCAAGACGCGCGCGATCTCTGGTCGACGCGGCTCTTCGACGCGCCGGCATACGAAGTGACACAGTTTCAGATCAACGCTCGCCGCGTGGACAAGGCGACAACGGATGCAGGCGACGTATGGCGCGAGGCGGGGACCGAGCTGGACAAGAAAACCGTGGCCGAGCTCCTCTCGCAGATCACGGCTATCGAAGCAACGGCTATTCGACCCGAAGCGCTTCCGTTCGAGTCTTTAACCACTATCACGCTCTGGACCGAGACGGCCGAGGAGGAGATCAAAGTAGGCAGGGAGAAAGACGACACCGTAATCGCCCAGCGACGTGGCGACGCCGTAACGCTCGAGCTCGACCTGGAGACGTGGCGCGAGATCGAAGGGCTCTTGAACCTCGACCCGCTCTGAATGCGATCTTTGCGCCTTTGCGTTACGCTTTTTTAATATTGATCGCTTTTAGCTCTTCTCTGTAAAGAGTTCTCTAGCGCACTCGGCGGCTTTGACGACGGCCTTGATCAGCGTGACACGGAGCTTGCCTTCTTCGAGCTCTAGGAGGCCGTCGATTGTACATCCTGCTGGCGTCGTAACTTCGTCTTTGAGGAGTGCAGGATGCGCGCCGGTGGCGAGCACTTGCTCGGCGGCGCCTTTGGCGGTTTGAGCCGCGAGAAGCGTCGCCGTCTCGCGCGGAAGGCCGAGCTTGACGCCAGCCTCGGCGAGAGATTCCAGGATTACATAGATATAGGCGGGCCCGCTGGCCGAAAGACCCGTGACGGCGTTCATGTGCCGCTCGTCCATGACAAGGGTGCGGCCGACCGTATCGAACAAACGCTCGGCCAAAGCGACATGTTCGTCTCGGGCCGCCGCGCCACGGCAAAGCACCATCATGCCGCTTCCGACCGCACATGGTGTGTTCGGCGAGGATATCCTGAATCTAGTTGAAATCGGTGAGTGACTCCCTACAAGATCGTCGGTTATTGAAGCTGGCGATAAAAAAGAAAGGAGCCCCCCGGTGAGAGCAGATACGAAGAAGAGAAAGAAAGCAA
>Ga0310120_10000047_pt1 | contig 86145 bp, 79 predicted proteins | sample CB27_AW_983_MG_FD_203506 | JGI IMG/M metagenome (GOLD analysis project Ga0310120, IMG submission 203506) | Marine microbial communities from Western Arctic Ocean, Canada - CB27_AW_983 | ecosystem: Environmental > Aquatic > Marine > Oceanic | place: Canada: Western Arctic Ocean | collected...
CCATTTTTGGCGTCGACCCACCGGGCGGCGACCAGCGCGGAGCAGCGCGGCAGGGACGTCTCGTCGTCGTTGCCGTCCCGGTGGAGGAGCACCGCGTTGGGTTCGCCGCCTCGGAACCGCGTTTCCGAATTGGGCGGGTCGGCGTGGCGGCGACAACGATCGCCGCCGCCGATGTCCCGCTGGCGACCCTTCGTCGGTCACTCGGCGTGGTCGATGAGCGGTCGATTGCGTTTCCGGTCGATAGCCTGGCCGCCCTGACCGCCGGCACATATTCCGTCCAGGCTGTCTTGATCGTGAATCGCGATCTCTATCTGACCGACGCGCCCGGTAACCTCTATAGCCCTCCGCGGACAGTCACGCTCGACCCGGCCCGCGATCCGGTCATCAGACTGGAGCTGACCGAACGTATCCCGGCTGAGGAGTGGCCACCGGACGAGACCGAACTGGTGCGATTCGTGCGGATTCGCTCCGAGCGTCTGTCCGCGTTTCACAGACGACCGATTTTTCTCAGAGCTGGTGTCGTCTTGCCGCGCGGATTTCAGGAAGACACCGAGCGTCGCTATCCGCTTCGCATCTCGATCGGTGGATACGGTCAGCGCTACTCGGCCGCGACCGGTCTGATGCGGTCCGGGTCGCGAACGGGACGGATATGGCGCGCTGACGACACACCGCGGATGCTCCGCGTGATGTTGGATGGGGCCGGTCCGTATGGCGATCCCTATCAGGTGAATTCGGCGAGCAACGGCCCGTATGGCGATGCTGTGACCCAGGAGCTGATTCCGTATATCGAACAGCAATTTCGGGGGATCGGCGAGTCGTCTGCTCGCGTGCTTGACGGAAGCTCGACAGGGGGCTGGGTATCCTTGGCGCTTCAGATCTTTTATCCGGACTTTTTTAACGGCGCGTGGGCATTTTGTCCAGACGCACTCGATTTTCGCGCGTTGCAACGTATCAACATTTACCAAGACGCGACCGCGTATCGGGATGAGGCGGCCCGCGAGCAGCCAAGCCGGCGGGGGACGGATGGTGTGGTGCGGTTCTCGATGCGACACGAGCTGGCGATGGAAAACGTGCTGGGCGTCGGCGACAACTGGTCGCGGTCCGGACGGCAGTGGGGTGCGTGGAACGCCGTGTATGGCCCCCGCGGAGAGGATGGCCATCCGGTGGCGTTATGGGATCCGCACACGGGTGTGATCGATCGCGGCGCGGTTGACTACTGGCAACGCTATGACCTGCGCCGCGTCCTGGAACAGGACTGGGACGTCTTGCGCGCCAAGCTCGACGGCAAGCTCTCGGTAGCCGTGGGGACGATGGACGATTACTACCTCGAGCAGGCGGTTCAGTTGTTTGAGGAGGCTCTCCGAGAGCGTGATCCGTCGTTCTCGATACATGTGGCCTACGGCGCGGGCCAAGGACACTGCTGGAGCGACATGAGCGAACGCGAGCTGCTCCGACAGATGGGCACTCGGATGGGCGCGACACCGTGAGGGGACTCTTTGTGACCAGTCGACGAATGAACGTGCTCCGACAGACCGGGCAGCGCGTAGCCGGCGCCGTCATTGCCGGCATGGCGTGCCTGGGTGCTCTCTCGATCGCCGTCGGCCTTCCTCGCGGTGCTGTCGTGGCCTCGGTGGGCGCCACCGGCGGCGCATCGTCGCAGCCGGTCCTGGCCCGTCACGGCATGGTCGTCTCGCAAGAGCCTCTAGCGACTGGGGTCGGTGTCGATGTGCTCCGCGATGGCGGTACCGCGGTGGACGCCACCGTGGCGACCGCCTTTGCGTTGGCCGTTACTCATCCCACTGCCGGCAACATCGGGGGTGGAGGCTTTCTCCTTGTCAGATCGGCGTCAGGCGAGACCGTCGCGTACGACTTTCGGGAAACCGCGCCGGCCGCGTCGGCTCCGGATATGTTTCTCGTCGATGGCGCATACGACCGGGCGCGGCATCACAATAGCCACTGGGCGGTCGGTGTACCAGGGACGGTGGCTGGGCTACATCTCGCCTGGACCGAACACGGGTCGCTGCCGTGGCGCCGGTTGGTTGAGCCGGCAATCGCGCTCGCGCACGACGGGTTTGCCATTTCGCCGGGTCTTGCCCGGTCGCTGAACGCAGTTCTCCCGCGTATGCAGCCGTATTCCGCATCTATCGCGACGTTCTCAAAAAACGGCGTTCCCTATGAAGTGGGCGAGCGCCTGCAGCAGCCCGCGTTGGCGCTGACCTTGGAACGGATCGCGGCGGACGGACCGGATGGCTTCTATCGCGGTTCGACCGCCGAGTTCATCGACGCCGAGATGCGGGCGAACGGCGGTTTGATTACGAGGGAGGACCTCGCCGCCTACCGGCCGGTGCGGCGAGAACCGCTCACGGGAACGTATCGCGGCTACGACATAGAGTCGATGCCGCCGATTAGCTCTGGCGGCACGGCCCTCATACAGATGCTCAACATCTTGGAGGGGTTTGACCTGACCGGGTCGGGCTTTGGCTCGGCGCGCACCATGCATTGGATGACCGAAGCCATGCGTCGGGCGTACGCCGACCGGGCGCGGTATTTGGGTGACCCCGACTTCAACCGCCAGATGCCTCTTACGCGGTTGACATCCAAGGAATACGGACGTGAGCTCCGGGAGACCATCCATCCGGACCACGCGTCGGGGTCGTCTCCGGATTCGTTCCAGTGGCCGGTGGAAGGTGACGAGACGACCCACGTGTCAGTGGTTGACGACGCCCGAAACGCGGTTGCGATGACCTATACCCTGGAGCAGGGTTATGGCTCAAAGATCGTCGTGCCGGGCGGCGGCTTCTTGCTCAACAACGAGATGGGTGACTTCAACGCGGGTCCCGACCTCACCACTGTGGATGGTCTCATTGGGACCCGCCCGAATCTTGCCGAGCCAGGGAAACGAATGCTCTCCAGCATGACCCCGACAATCGTGACTCGTGACGGTCGGCTCGTCCTGGTGACCGGCAGTCCTGGCGGTCGCACCATCATCAATACCGTGCTGCAGACGATCGTCAATGTCATCGATTTCGGGATGAATGTCCAAGAGGCCGTCGATGCGCCACGCTTTCATCATCAATGGCTCCCCGACCGCATCGTGCACGAGCGTCTGGGTTTTTCACCGGATACGTTGGCGTTACTGGAAGAACGAGGGCACCGTCTGACCGAGCGAGTCCGGCAGGGTGCCGTCCAAGCGATTGGCTATGACGCGGAGACAGACGTGTTGTCCGGAGCCCCCGACCGGCGTGCCGCCGGCAGCACGGCGGTTGGCTATTGACAGCAGGGACGCCGCCGACCTGCACTCGGGCCCGGCCGTCGAGATGAAGTCAATCCTCGGGCCGCAGCACCACCTGGCGCCGCGTTCCCGCTTCTCGCCAGACAGCCGGTATGACGCGGCGCGGCGCCTTGCGCCAGGCGGCCCTGCAAACCCGAGGCTGTGACCTCATCTCGACGGCCGCGCGCTAGCGTTCCCCGTAGAGCCGCTCATACGCCGCGCGGTTTGTCAGGACTTCGCGTACAAACCGACGTGTTTCTGAGTAGGGAATGGTGTCGACAAAAAACGCCTCGGGGAGGTCTCGTGCCGCGTCCCACCAGGCGGCAACTCGTTCTTCGCCCGCGTTGTAGGACGCCACCACCGGCGCCACCGCGCCGTCAAATAGCTGGAGGAGGTCTGCGGTCAGTCGTGCCGCGATGGCCGCGTTGACGGACGGGCGCATCAGCGTCGCGTCGTCCGTCCTATTCGTGATGATGTCCGACACACCAGCTCGTTCGCCAAGCGCTTTGGCCGTATACGGCATGATTTGGAAGAGGCCGACCGCCCCTACCGCCGACCGGGCGGCGGGGTCAAACCGCGATTCACGACGCATGAGCGAGTTCATAAGGAGCGGGTTCACTTCATGCGTTCGAGCCCAATGGTCGATATCCCTTTGAAACGGTCTCGGGTAGACGAGGGTCCAGAAGTCGGGCGGAAGACCCGCTGCCGGTTGATAGAGAAACCCGCCAAAATGGTTAACGAGGATTCGTGTCACGCTCCGGTAATCACCCGCTGTGCCCGAGGCCCGAGCGGCGAGAAGCGCAAGGCCCCGATCGCTTCCTTGCCGTTCAAGGAGGCGACGCAGATACCACGCGGCATCCACCGGCAGACCGGCACGCGCGAGCACCATCGACGCTCTGTATTCGGCTCGTCCGATGGTTGTCGCCGACAGCGTGATGTCCGGAAACGCGTTTGTTGTGTCAACGTCGATGTCCGGGACGACGCCTCCCTGGCGGGCTAGCGCCTCCCGGGCCCGCATCGCGTAGTAGTGGAACGGAAAGCGGTCTATGACATCACGAAGACGCCGGTCTGACTGCTCGGTCGAGGCTTCTGACTGCGCGATCGCGAGCCAGTAGAGTCCGGCCGGGAGCAGATCGCCGGTGGGGTTGCGGTTGACGAGCGACTGCAAATTCGTGACGGCACGGTCGGTGTGTCCGGCCCGGAGCGCGGCCACACCGGCCCGCCACAGAATCTCTCGTTGCCGGTCGGCCGAACCGGCCAACGGAAACAGCTGCCGATAGAGGGCAAGCCCGCCGTCGAGGTCTCCCACGGCGACAAGATGAGCGGCGAGCAAGTTGCCCGCGTTCCAACGATGATTCGCCGTTGCCCCGGGCACTCGACCCTCCCAGAGGTTGAGACCAAGTCGTCGGGCTCGGTCCGTGTCGATCATCCGGACGGCCAGACGGAATTCCGTGAGCCGAACGTCTGGCCCGTGTCCGCCGCCGGGGAACCGTCTGTAAAACGCCTGGCAGGCCGCGACCGCCGCGTCGTTTGCGCGTTGGCTGTAGAGCGTCTCAATTCGTTCCGCCTCGATACCGGCAGCCACTCCGCTGTTATCGTCGCCGTGAAATGTTCTCCACTCGCCAATCATCGTGAGCGCGGTGTCGTGCCGCGACTCGGTGCGCAAGCGACGGGCAAGCGTCCGATACTGGGTTGACGTCCACGGCGTGAGAGGCAGACCGCGAGCGGCTTTCAGCCTGCGCTCCGCGCGTCGGGCTGACTCGAATGTGTCGGCGGTGCGATGGTGGAGCTGGGTCTCCCGAAGTTTCTGAATAGCGGCGTCGATACGACCATCGGCTTCCAGCGTCGCTGAGATACCCAGCCGCGCGCGGTCGGCCAGTTCTCCGCGTGACTGCCGCGCCACTAGGGTTTCGTAGAGAGCGCGGGCTTGCCCCGGGCGACCGGTCTCGGCATAGCCATCCGCGACGCGAAGGACGAGGTCGAGATGCCGAGTGCTATTGCCCCGGGTCAGCTCCGTGAGGACCGCCGCGGCGTCGGAGACGGCACCCCTCGCCGTCAGGCTCTCGACCAAGGCTCGCCGCGCGAAGGTGCGCATGAAGATCTCCCGCTCGACTACCGCGCGCCAGAGTGGTTCGGCCCGTGTCGGCTGGCCGGCTTCGCGTCGAAGCGTTGCACGCAGGACAAGAGCCTCGACCGGTTGGTCCTCGTTGCGTGGAGCTAGCTGACGGTCCAGGATAGCCAACGCATCGTCAGGCGCCCCTTGGCGCCACCGCTCGATGGCTTCCGGGAACATGGGAGAGGGGAGCCGCAGCGTCTCCGGCTGGGAAGTTTGAGACGCCGCGGGCAGGCTGAGATTCAGAGTCGCCGCCAGCGTCGCGACGGTCGCACTCCAGGCACCGGTATGCCCCCGCACGGCGGCAAGGCTATCATGTCTTGACAGCTCGCGACTGCGAACGATAGGCTGATTTGTTACCCTTTGGCTCCGCGCGCCGCCGGCCGGTGTGTCGTTGTGGAGCGGTCCGTCCCCGGCGGGACTTCTCGGCTGGTCAAGCGTGTAAGGCAGGTTCTTTTTGTCCACCACCACCGTATTCGAACAACAACTTTACAAAGTTCAGCACAACGATGGCTTCGTTGCGGCACTGGATCAGAGCGGCGGCAGCACCCCCAAGGCCCTCCGCATCTATGGTGTCGAAGAGGACGCGTACTCCGGCCACGACGAAATGTTTGGGAAGATCCACGAGATGCGGACCCGCATCATCACGAGCGCGAGTTTTTCGGGAGACCGAATTCTCGGAGCGATCCTTTTTGAGGACACGCTGGGCCGTCAAATCGGTAACAAGGGCAGCGCGCAGTACTTGTGGGAAGACAAACAGGTCGTGCCATTTCTGAAGGTCGACAAAGGGCTTGCGGACGAGGCGAACGGCGTACAGGTGATGAAGCCGATCCCAAACCTGGACGCATTGCTCGAATCCGCCCGGGTGAACAACGTCTTCGGGACAAAGATGCGGTCCGTCATCAAGACTGCCGATGCGGCCGGTATCGAGGCTATCGTGGACCAGCAGTTCGAGACTGGTCTGCAGATCGTTGCCGCGGGGCTCGTTCCCATACTCGAGCCCGAGGTCGATATCCACAGTCCCGAGAAGGCCGAGGCTGAGGCCCTGCTGAAAGTGGCCCTGCTTGCGCACCTCAACCAGCTGACCGGCGATGAGAAGCTTATGCTGAAACTCACGCTTCCCGAACAGGACGGCTTCTACTCGGAATGCATCGACCATCCACAGATCCTACGGGTGGTGGCCCTGTCGGGTGGATATCCTCGTCAGGAGGCCAACGAGCGACTCGCCCGTAACAAAGGCATGATCGCGAGCTTCTCACGTGCGCTCACCGAAGGGCTGACTGCGCAACAGCCGCCGGACGTATTTGACACCGCGCTAAACGACTCGATCGAAGGTATTTTCCAGGCGTCGAAGACCTAATGCACCGCCGTCGCGCCTGAACCGTGTCGTCGCACCTGAACAAAAAGCCGACGCGCGCCGTTCCTACGAGCCCTCGTGTCATACACCTATCATCCGCAGGTGCTCCGCGCACTGGCTGGGCACGGCATCCACCCGACCTCGACGACGCCTCCGGAACGTGTTCACGAGTTTGTCAGCGACCTGTATCGCTTTGAACTGCGCCGTCTTCGGAAGCGGCAGGTACGCGGCGAGATCGCAAAGGACGACTATGCCGGCCATGTTGTCCAGTTGCGTCGCCGGTATATTTTGATTTCCGTACCGCTTGGTCGTTGGACGGTGTCCGACGACAGGGCTGGAGCTACGGCCGGAGCCCCTTCCACGCCCACCCGGCAATCGGATTGAGCGATATCGAGGACGGATACAGTGGGTTCGAGTGCATCACTGCGAGCATCTCGTCGTGAAGCGGCGCGCCGTAGGAGATAGGGCTGTTGTGGATATCGAAACCGTAGAAGAGGTCGAGCGGCGGGGTTCGTGCGTAGACTTGAACGTAGTAGTTCAAGCGCAAAAGGCTACGGGCTTCGGATTCGCTGGGCAACGCGTCGAGTCGGCGCCGAATACGGGACAGCGAGACCCCGAGTTCTTCCGCCTCCAGAACGTCAGCCATAGTAGGGCCGGGTATCGCTTGGGCCTGGGCGTCGAGGGGCGCGACTCCGACGACGATCCACCCGAGTATTCCAAGCGTCAGCCCGCAACGCACTGTCGATATTGTTCGAATCGCCTGTGGAAGCATGCAATGACCTTTCTGCCACACTATGGTCGCGGCTATGTCTTGTCAAGCGCGTGGCGCGGCGCCCGCCCGTGAGTGCGATCTGGGTCGCATTCATTGCTGGTATGACGCTCGTTGTCGGATTGCTGATTCTGACGGCGCGTCGGTTAGGACAGGAGCGCGCCCGGCGCGGCCGAGTGGACGCTCGCCTCACCGCGGTCCTCGAGGGGACGTCGGCGGGTCTCTCGGTGTGGAATCGTGACCGGCGGCTTGTCGGGTGCAACGAACGGTTTCGCGAACACTACCCAGGCGCCCCGGTGAAACCCGGTGTCGTCTTTGAGGACTTGATCCGATACACCGCCAACCGCGGACTGGTGCGTCTGCCGAATGACCGCGACGAGACCATCGACGCATGGGTGGCAGAGCGGGGGGCTCGGTTCGGCCAGTCTCATCACGAGGTCTGGCGCACAGCCGAGGGACGGTGGCTCGACGTGCACACGCGGACCACCGATCTCGACGAGATGTTGATGTTGTATGCCGACACGACGAGTGTCCGCGAAACGGAGACCACCCTTGGAACGACGAGCGAACAGCGCGATCGCGGCGTAGCTGACCTTGGCATGCTCTCCGATGTCATACGCGCGACCCGGGCGGCACACTCCACGGACGACGCGGTTGCCCGGGCGGTCGAGATTCTGTGCCAGGGGGCTGACTTTGTCGCCGGCCACGGCTATCGGACCTCGCTCGACGGTGAATCACTTGCGCCGCTGACCTGCTGGTACTCCGCCCCGGGTTCGGCACCAACGCCGGTTGCTATGCCCACAGTCAAGCGGGACGCCGGACCGGAAGCCGAGGGGGTTGCCGATCGCGAAGCCGGGGCGGTTATCGATCGCGATGCCGAGCCGGTTTCCGCAAGCGCTGGCCCCGAGCCATACGGGCCGTTGCGTGCTCTCGTGCTCGACCAGCATCCCCATCGAGGAGACGGCGTAGCCGGAAGAGCTCTGGCGAGCCGCAAGCTCGTGTGGATTCCGAACGTGGCCGTGGACCCGACCATCGATGATGGTCATCGGGCGGTGATGGAGGATATCCACGGGGCCTGCGCCGTGCCCGTCCATGACGGAACCACCGACGACCGGGTTGTCGGTGTCGTGGTGCTCTATGCGAGCCGCCAGCTCTTGCCTGACACCGCACTGGGACACGTGCTCGAGTCAATCGCCGCGACGCTGAGTTGGGTCTTCACCACCCAAAGCGCTCGGTGACCGACGCCACAATGTGGGCCACCGGCGGACGCGTAGCGATGGTGGCATCGGCAAAGCCCCGGGTTGGTTTTACATAGCGTGTCGACATGGGTTGCGCCGTGCCCGCCCACTGTTCTCGGACGGACACTTTGTGATGATCTCGTGCGACGGTGTCGCGGGCGACGCGTCGGGACAAACGTAGTGCACTGGGGGCATCGAGAAAGATCCGCTGGTGGCAGAGTTCCTGGGTCTCGGCCCAATGGAACGTCAAGAGACCGTCGACGATGACAAACGCCTCCGGGGTCACGCGGATGGTTTCGGCCTGTCGCCGGTGGGTCACAAAATCGTAGACCGGGCGGTCGACCGAGTGGCCCTGAGTCAGCGCTCGCAGATGGGTGACGAGCAACGCCCGATCAAACGCCTCGGGACTGTCGAAGTTGAGTGTGGTGGGCTGGCTGCCGCCGACTCCTCCGAGACGCGATAATACGCATCGAGTGGGAGCAGCGCGGCGACTCCTTCCATTCGGTTGGCCAAGGCGCGCGCGACGGCCGTCTTCCCGGCACCAGAGCAGCCCGCGGTCCCAATCAGTTGTGGGGGACGACCAGTTATGCCTCCTCGTCTCAGTGGCTCAGTATAGAATTCCGTCTGTTATGGCGGAACACGCGGCACCGGAAACTCACCCTCAGGCTGACAGCGCCCTCGACCTGCTGGAGCACGGCGCACCCATTCGAGGCGAGGCACAGTCCCTCGACACGCGGCTGTTTGTCCAGCTCCAAGTCTTTACCGGGTGCCTCGATACTGCGCCGGCGATCGATGCTGTCCGACGGAGCGGTCTGGTGGCGGCGGTCTATGCCAATCTGAACGATCCCCGCGGTATCGGAATCGTGACGATGGCCGAGGATCCGAGCGTGTTCGCAGAGGGTTTTCGTGATCTTTTGACGGCCTCCCCGTTTCGCGAGCTGACACCCGTCCCAGACTTCACGATGCTCGGGCGGACTTATGCCCAGGGCCGAGAGGCCGACCTCGAGGACTTCCTCCTTCACAAAGTCCCGCGCGGAATCTTGAATCCGGACCACCCCTGGGCGGTCTGGTATCCCCTCCGACGGGTCGGTCCCTACAATCGTCTGTCACGGGCGGAACAGGGCAAGATCATGATGGAGCACGGGATGCTCGGTCGGCGGTATGGGGAGGCAGGGCATGCGGTCGACGTCCGTCTTGAGTGTCATGGAATCGACCGTGACGACAACGAGTTTGTGATCGGCTTGATCGGGCCAAAGCTGTTTCCGTTGTCACGGCTGATAAAGGATATGCGGGCGACTCGGCAAACCGCTGAGTTCATCCAGGCCATGGGGCCATTCTTTGTCGGGAAGGTCATCTACCAGGCCCCGAGCACTCTGTCCTAATGGCCACACACGAATCGACGCCCTCTTCTAGTCAGACCGCGCGTGACCCCTTGGCTGAGCTCGAACTCCCAAAGACCGACCTCAAGTCGACCTTCCAAAGCTTTGGACCCGGCATCATTCTGATGATGACCGGTATCGGCACGAGTCATCTCGTCACGGCTCCCGCGGCCGGCGGACGATTCGAATTCGCGTTGCTCTGGTGTATCCCCGTCGCCTACATCTTCAAGTATTACGGCTTTGAGATGGCGTTTCGATTTACCCACGCGACGGGTCGGAGCATGCTCGACGCGTATGCCACCGCCCCCAAGAAGTGGCCGGTCTGGTATGTGCTCATCACCACGGTGCTGCAATGCGCCATTGGTCAGGCCGGGCGTCTCGCGGCGGCATCGGCCGTCGCCTACTACTTCTTCGCCGAGTTTCTTGGGCTCGATATTCCGATTCAGTTTTACGGGGTTGCGTTGGGCGCCCTGTGCGTCTGGATCATCTTGGCGGGTCGTTACGCGGCGCTTGAAACGGTGACAAAGGCGTTGGCGGTGATGCTATTTGTGTCGACCGTCGCAGTCTATTTCGCCGGACCGGCGCCCCTCTCCGCCATGGGGCGATTTTTTATCGTCGAGGTGCCCGACGGGTCGTGGCTGATCATCGCGGCCTTCTTGGGACTTTTGCCAACGGGGATGGACGTATCACTGCAAGCGTCGGAATGGGGCAAAGCCAAGCGGGTCGGGATGGGGCGGATCCGAGCCCATCTGGAAGAGGTCGGGCTGGCAAACAAGATCGACCCCTGGACCTCAACCGCCCAGGACCTCAGGGTCGACACCTCTCGTCTGCCCGCGCATGCCCTCGAGTATTGCCGGCGCTGGTTCCGCATCGGAACGCTGGACTTTGGGATAGGTCATGTCGTCTCGATGATCATCGTCACGATCTTTCTGTTGCTGTCCGCGGTGTGGCTGTATCCGAGTCCCGTCGAAGGCAACGCCGTGATCGGCGAGATTGCCGGGATCTTCACCCGTAGCGTTGGACCCGGCATGATGCTGGTGTTTCTCATCGGCGCGTTTGCGGCGACATTTTCCACTGCGTTCAACTATTTCGACGGGTGGCCCCGGGTCGTGGCGGGGTGCTGCCGGAATTTGTTCCGCGGGACCGCCGGTTTAGCTGGAATCGCCCGAGAAGATCTCGGCGACGAGCACCGGAGCTGCTGGTATTCGGAATACAACATCTACCGCGCCACGATGTTCTATTCACTGATAGCGTCGGCGGCCATCATCGCCGGTGTGCCGCGTCCGGTGTATCTCGTGCTTATTGCATCCGCGCTCGCGCTGTTTGTGGCACCCGTCGTCTACTTCTTGAACGTGTACTACTGTCTGACGGTTATTCCCCGTGAAGACCGGATCTTTTACCCATCGCCATTCGCCAGAGTGTTCGCCTGCGTGAGTTTCGTGGTCTTTACCGGCCTGACCGCCATCGTGATCCTGGCCAGGGTTTTTGGTATGACACTCTTTGGTTGATACGGAGCGGAGTCGGGAGCGGCGATGAAGATCTGCGTCGTAGGGGCTGGGTCTATTGGTGGCTATCTGGCCGTACGATTGGCGCGCGCCGGCCAGGACGTGTCGGTCATTGCGCGTGGCCCGCACCTTGCCGCCATCAAGGCTCACGGGCTAAAGCTCATCGAAGGTGAAGATGAGATGGTCGCGGAGGGGCTCACCGCGACCGACCGGATTTCAGACCTCGGTCCTCAAGACGTCGTCTTGCTTGCGCTCAAGGCGCACCAGATCGAAGCGGTCGTCGACGACCTGCCATCGCTCCTTGGACCAGACACCGTCATCGTCACCCTGCAGAACGGTATCCCCTGGTGGTATTTTCAAAAGCTCGACGGACCCTACGCGGACCGTGTCGTCAAGACGGCTGACCCCACCGGTGTGCTCTTCGAGCGTATAGATCCCGAACGTGTCATCGGGTGTATCGCGTACCCGGCCGCGATGGTCGCTGAGCCGGGTGTCATCAAGCACATTGAAGGGAATCGATTCCCGGTGGGCGAGCTTGACGGCTCTCTGTCCGAGCGGGTCCGGGGAGTGGCCGCGGCGTTTGAAGACGCCGGGTTCAAGGCCCGCGTCCTCGATGACATTCGGTCAGAGATCTGGCTAAAGCTTTGGGGTAATCTCACCTTTAACCCCATCAGCGCTCTGACCCATACGACGCTGGTCGATATCTGCCAGTTCCCGCTGACCCGGGGTCTCGCGGCCACGATGATGCGAGAGGCCCAGGAGATTGGTGAGCGGCTCGGCGCCGGCTTCCGCGTGCCGCTCGAACGACGGATCGCGGGGGCCGAGGGTGTCGGAAAGCACAAGACCTCCATGCTGCAGGATGTCGAGGTCGGGAAGCCGCTCGAGATTGACGGGATGCTCGGCGTCGTCGTCGAACTCGCCGAGATGACAGGCGTCGAAGTACCGACGCTGCGCGCATTGTATGCGTGTGTGAGTCTGCTCAATAAGACGATTCAGGACGAAGGGATTCGCATCTCCGGCGTGCCTCGGTAGCGCGCGGGTGTTCGTAGAGGCGATACCCTCCGTGGCCACGGAGACACCGATGAAAGCTCTTGAGGGTGTAAGAATTCTGGACATGACCCATGTCCAGTCGGGTCCAACCTGTACGCAGCTGTTGGCCTGGTTCGGCGCCGATGTCATCAAAGTCGAGCGACCTGGGAGCGGGGATGCCACCCGGGGCCAGCTCCGCGACATTCCTGATGTCGATAGCCTCTATTTTACGATGCTGAACCACAACAAGCGCAGCATCACCCTGAATACCAAGACCGAGTCTGGGCGCGAGATTTTTACAAAACTGCTCCAACAGTGCGACGTCATCGCGGAGAACTTTGCGCCTGGTGCGCTCGACCGGATGGGCTTTTCGTGGGAGCGGATCCAAGAGATCAACCCACGGATTATCTCGGCGTCGATCAAGGGCTTTGGCCCCGGGCCGTATGAGGACTGCAAGGTCTACGAGAACGTCGCGCAGTGCACCGGCGGTGCCGCCAGCACGACGGGCTTTGACGGCGGGCCGCCGACCGTTACCGGCGCCCAGATTGGTGATTCAGGGACCGGCTTGCATCTGGCCCTTGGGATCGTGACCGCCCTCTTTCAACGCGAGAAGACCGGTCGAGGACAGCGCGTGGTCTGTGCGATGCAAGACGGAGTGCTCAATCTGTGCCGCGTCAAACTCCGCGACCAACAGCGTCTCGCCCACGGGCCGCTCAAGGAGTATCCACAGTATCCCAACGGCACGTTTGGCGATGCCACTCCGCGGTCGGGCAATGCATCCGGAGGAGGCCAGCCGGGCTGGATTGTGAAGTGCAAAGGGTGGGAGACGGATCCCGATGCGTATCTCTACATCATTACCCAGGCGGCCGCGTTTCCCGCGCTGGCCAAAGCGATCGGTCGTGACGACTGGTTGAGCGATCCGGAATGGAATACGCCTGGGGCCAGACTCCCGAAGCTTGATCAGATGTTTCTCGACATCGAAAAGTGGACGACAACCAAGACAAAGCTGGAAGCGATGTCGATCCTCAATCCGCTCAATGTGCCGTGCGGTCCGGTCTTGTCAATGCGCGAGCTGTCTCAGGAAGCGTCGCTCCGGGCGACAGGAACGGTCGTCGAGGTCGACCATCCGGAACGCGGGAAGTATCTGACCGTCGGCAACCCCATCAAGTTGTCGGACTCACCCGCCGACGTCCGTCGGTCGCCTTTGCTTGGTGAGCACACCGATGAAGTGCTCAGCACCGTGCTCGCGATGGACGCCGATGCGATCGCCGCCGCGCGGACCGCGGGCGCGGTCTAGCAGCCTGTGGTGAAAGTCGCGCGGTCTTCGACGGGCACCGTATTCCGGTGGACCGTTGGCGCGGTGGCGCTTCTTTGGCTCGGCAGCCTCTCCGCTACTGCTGCATTCGCCCCACTGACGCTCCAGGTGACGCACCACGCGCGTTCGGTGCAGCCCGGCGAGGTCGTCATCCTCGAAGTCGCGGCGTCGGAACCGCCGGTCGACATCAGCGGCGAGGTCTTTGGGGCAGCGGTTCGTTTTTATCCAGCCGAAACCGAGGCCACGACCGACCCAGACCACAGCGTCTGGCGGGCCCTCGTCGGTATCGATCTGGACACCGCCACGGGTGAGCACGCGGTGGTCATTCGTGCGACGTCCGGCACCGGGAGTATCGTCGATGCGAACTATACGCTCACGATCGAGCCCAAGGAATTTCCAACCCGCCGGCTCACCGTTGCGCCAAACTATGTCAACCCACCCGCCGAGACCATTGAGCGAATCCAGCGCGAGGTTGTCCTCCAGCGACAGATCTTCACGACCTCGAGCGCCGAGCGGTTGTGGCGGGGCGGGTTTCTGAGACCCGTCCCCGGTGAGTCATCCAGTAGCTTTGGACGGCGCAGCGTGTTCAACGGCGAGGCGCGAAGTCCACACAGTGGGACTGATTTCCGTGCCGGTCGCGGGACGTCAATCAAGGCTCCGAACGATGGAATCGTCGTGCTCGCGGGTGACCTGTACTTCTCCGGCAACGTCGTCATCATCGACCACGGCTGGGGACTGTATTCGTTTTTCGCACACCTCTCCGAGGTTGACGTCACCACAGGCGAGGTTGTCGCCAGAGGCGACGTCGTCGGCAAAGTCGGCGCGACGGGCCGCGTCACTGGAGCCCACTTGCACTGGACCGTTCGGCTGAACAATGCGAGGGTTGACCCGATTGCCTTGATGGCGCTTCTTCCTGCCGACTAGCCCGAATTATTCGCGAAGCAGCCGCTTTCGGTAGAGACGCAAAAGCCTCCGCGTGGCAAAAAGTTGCTGTCGGACAAGCTTTTCATGACCACGGAGGCTTTCGCTTGGACACGGAGACGGTACCACAGCCGGGCCGCAGCCAGCATCGTGCGCTGGATGCGGTCTACACCGGGCTCGTGACGCGGAAGGTGAACTGGGTGCTCGACGTGGACATCCGTGGGTTTTTCGATGCCATCGACCACGGGTGGCTGGTGCGTTTCGTCGAGCACCGGATTGCGGACCGGCGCGTCGTGCGGCTCATCCAGAAGTGGTTGAACGCCGGCGTGTTGGAGGAGGGGACGCGCACACGGATGTCGGAAGGGACGCCTCAGGGAGGCAGTGCATCGCCTCTGCTGGCGAACATCTACCTACATTACGTGTTCGACCTATGGACCCAGGCATGGCGTCGCAAGCATGCCACCGGCGACGTCATCGTCGTCCGGTATGCGGACGACATCGTGCTGGGATTCGAGCGGCAGTCAGACGCCGTGCGGTTTCGGGCGGAGCTCGCCGAGCGTGTTCGGCAGTTCGGTCTGACGTTGCATTCCGAGAAAACGCGCCTGCTGGAATTTGGTCGATATGCGGCTAAGAATCGGCAGACGGGACGCTTTCTCGTGCTGCGACAGACGATTCGCCAACGGTTGCAGGCGAAGCTGAGGGAGGTGCGAACCGAACTCAGACGGCGCCGGCACGCGTCCATTCCCGTCGTGGGGGCGTGGTTGCGCGCGGTGGTTGGCGGGCACATCCGTTATTACGGGGTCCCGACAAACACGGCGGCGCTCCACCAGTTTCGGTTTCAGGTGGCTCGGCTCTGGTATCGCGCACTGTCTCGGCGCAGCCAGCGTGGTCGCGTCCCCTGGGACCGCGTGCAGCGGCTTGTCACCCACTGGCTCCCCCCGGCCCGTGTCTGTCACCCGTATCCTACGTCGCGGCTACGCGTTATCACCTGAGGCAGGAGCCGGATGCGGTAGTGCCGCTCGTCCGGATCTGCGGAGGGGGTCAGGGGCAACCCTGATCCCTGCTCCAACATCCCTCTGGGCTCTGATCCCTCTGAACTCTCGAACAACCCCAGGTGTCGCAGATCAGACCCCTGTCGCGCGGCCGGGAGCGCCTTCGGACGGGCGTTTGAGTGCCCAACACACTAGACGGATCAGCGCCGCCCGCGGGTTCCCCCAAAATAGAAGAGCGCCGGCCGAGTGTTCTCGGCCGGCGCTCTGTCCTGATGCCTTCGCTGGGCTAAGCCCTCAGTCCCGGCGATACGAGCTCGTTGGAGGCAGCTGTGCACCGGACAGATCGTCCGGGACGGCGTCTTCAGCGACGACGGTGTGTTTTAACGTCCCGATACCCTCGATGGTGGCTTCGATCGTCTCACCAGGCTGCAGGTACCCAGAGCCTGATGCTCGCTCAACGCGGCCAGCGCCCGTTCCGCCCGATGTCCCGCTCTGCAGAACGTCGCCAGGGTATAGGGTGATGAGCGACGATGCGTACTCGATCAGCTCCGGGATGTTGTGGATCATGTCACCCGCCCTGGCCTCTTGAACGGTCACGCCGTCGATGACCAGACTCTGGTGCAAGCGCTCCATGGGATCTCCGTAGAATTCCTTGGGAACAATCCACGGCCCCTGGGGCGCGAACGTGTCATGGCCCTTACCGACGAACCAGTCCGAACCAGAGCCGTAACCACCCGGAGGACGCCCGCCACGGTCGGATACATCCATGGCGACGGTGTAGCCGAACACGTGGTCGTACGCGCGGCTTGCCGAGACGTATTTGCCAGCGCGACCGATGACGATAGCCATCTCAACTTCCCATTCGATCCGGTCACGGCCAAACGGCATCACGATGTCATCTCCGCTCCCGATGACTGCGCCGCGCGTCGGCTTGAGGAATAGATACGGCACCCCCCGATTCGCCGCCCGCTCCTGGGTGTTTGCCGATAGCTCCTCCGCGGTGCAGCCTTCACACGCGTGCGTGTAGAAGTTGACTGCCGCGTTCATGATCTTGCTGGGATACATGATGGGAGGAAGGATGTCCAAGTCGTCGACACTGTGAACGTAGTCTGCGTCGAGCAGGTCGTTGCCCACCACGCTGTTGACGATGTCGTAAATCCGATACTTCAGACCGTACTCATACTGTCCGATCAGCTCGAGCATGTCCGCCGGCGCGTGGACGTGCGGATACATCGGATCGATCTCGAGAGCCGTGTTCGCCACCGCAAGGTCGATGACGAGAGTATCCCTGAGGACGACTCCTACCGTCGGCCCGCCGTCGATCTCGAAGGTCCCGACCTTGAATGGCTCAACCGAGGACATCGACTGGGCCGTGATTAGGACGGGGCTCGCGAGAGCGAGAACCGCCAAGAGAGCCAAAGTTAGTCTTGTAGTGCGTACCATAGCCTTCTCCGGTGAAACTACGTGAACCCAATGGCTGGTGCGTTCCCCGTCAACGCGGTGCCCGCCTGGGAACAGGGGCAGGCAGTTCAGCCGACCAACCGGAACCTGCGTGCTAGGAAAGTATAACCTGGGACGCGGCATGCCACTAGAGGGTTGGGCAGTAGCTGAAAAGTTGTGCTTCGGCTTGTTGGCTCTTCCCTCCAGTAGGTCCTACCGCATTAGTTGCTGAAGGGACGTGCGGCCGCTTCGGAAGAGTCCTCCCTGCGACAACGCGTTGTGTGCGCGACGGTTACGACAGGAGGCGTTCCAGGTCCTCGCGCCGGAGAAGGAGAGAACACCTCCTGCAGTCACTGAGAGCGGTCGAACGTGTTCGCGTTCACTTTGCCGCTGCTTTCTCGGAGCATCACGCCCGCGCTGTCTATGACGGGCTTTTGGCCGTCGCGATCCGCAAACACCGCAAATGGATGGTCGCGATCGTGGTCGGGATCCCGGTCAGTATTCCGCTCACGCTTATCCCCGGGCCCAATCTTGTTCTCGGCTATCTCGCCTGGCGGAGCGTGAGTCACTATCGCTCTCGGCGGGCCGGTCAGCGTGCGGCGGAGCTGCCGGTGGAGCTGACAACCCGGTATTGTCGGAGCTCCTCAGACTCGTGGAACGACGGACGTCGTTCCCGAAAAAACCGCGGATTCGCGCCCTCGGTCAGCGGATCGGTCTAGCCGACCTCGACCTCGCGTACTAAGCGAAGCCTTTCCGACTCTCGAACGGCGGGGCTCATCTCCTGGGGCCTGCGACCGCATACCGCAAGAGATACTGGCACTCGAGACCCGAGCATAGGGCTGCGAGCTGAGGCGAGAGGGATTGGATCCACCGGTTGGACGACGGCGCTTGCCGCTCCCCACGCCGTCCGGACGGGCTGGGTCAGTCGCTCTCGCCGATTCGATACAGCTTGGATTGCGTCCGCAACAAGACGCTCCCGTGCGCTACGGCCGGTGTCGCTAGTGACATTTCATTGAGTGAGTTCTTGTGCATGATTTCAAACTCCGGTCCGGCACGCACCACATACGTATCGCCATCTTCGCTCAACAAGAAGATCTTCCCGTTGTAGGCCCAGGGCGATGCCGTAAATCCATTGCCGATCTCGAGCCGTTGACGACCATAGATCTCTTCGCCGGTCTGGGCATCGTGACTCAGGAAGAACCCACGGTCGAGGAGGGTGTAATACGCGCCGTCATAGACGATCGCAGACGTGTTATACGTGCCGAGTAGCGGGTATGACCAGGCTACATACTCGGAGGAGCGCATTGGTCCGGGAAAGCCCGAACTGATACCCCTTCGCTCAGCGTCGGCCGGCCACAAGGAGATGTCGCCTGACGCGCCAGGGCGTACGGCGTAGACCGGACGGATCCCACCCCCGGGATATCCCGAGCTGATGTAAAGCAGTCCGTGACTCGTGAATGGCGTGGGAATACTCAGCCCGGACATCCCATGCAACTCCCACAAGAGGTTGCCGTCGAGATCATAGGACCTGACACCTTGGGTGCCAGACGTGACCAGCTCGGTCCGCTCCTCGTTCTCCCAGACAAACGGGCTGGCCCAATTCTGTCCCCGTTCATCGCGCTTGACGCGCCACAGCTCTTCGCCCGTGTTCTTGTCAAACGCCACCATGAAGGAGTCGGTCGTGTTGTCGTTGACCACGTACAGCCGATCGTTGTGCAGCACCGGGGACGCGGCGGTGCCCATCTCGATCAATGTGTTGTAGACCTCGATCTCGCTGGTCCAGACGGTCTCGCCGCTCATGTTGAAGGCGCCGACGAGTCCGATACTGCCAAAGTAGACATAGACCCGGCGGCCATCGGTCACCGGCGTTTCGGAGGCAAAGCTATTCTTGAGATGGCGTTTCATGGGTGGCGGCGCACTGTGCAGCTCTCGTTGCCAACGCACCCGCCCCGTATGGAAGTCGATGTCATAGAGCATCCAGCGATGTTCGTTGATCGACCCTTTTGACCCGTTCTCTTCACCAGGGTCGTAGAGGCCTTTGATAGGGGGAGGCTCCTCTCCAACGCTGACGGCTGACGTTATGAAGATGTGGTCACCTGATACCACCGGAGAACTCCAGCTCAGACCAGGCACGTCGATCTTCCAGATGACGTTGTCCGTTTCGCTCCAGTGGTCTGGCAACGCCGGGTCGTCCGCCACCACGCCGGCCAGCGGGCCGCGGAACTGCGCCCATTCTTCTTGACCTGCTGCCAGACTCGCAGCGATGAGACTGAGCCCGAACACAAGTGCGGCGCTCACTCCCGCGGCCGGTCTCAAGGAAGGCCGCTTCGTCATCGTCGTTGTTATTGTCGTCGTCATTGTTGTCCTGGTCTCTGACGTCGTGCAGAGTATCCGGGTCACTGGCCCGTGAGGCGATTCTGGCTTACTGTACGGCTCTCACGCCGTGTGTCAAGGGTCCGCCGGATGTTGGCCGGCCGAGAAGCTATAGTTTAGGCAGGTATGCGAACTGAACATTCATTACGCACGGTGCGCGTGATAGACGTTGGGCGCGGGCGATGGCTTCCTGCACTCCGCGTTCTTGTGGGCGCGATCCTGTTAGTGAGCGGCGCTCACCGGCTGGCCATCGCCCAAGATTCCGTTGACGCTCCGATCCCGCACGCGGTGGGGCAAAGTGTGTCACCGTCCTTTGAAGGGTGGTATCCGAATCCCGACGGGACGTTCAGTTTGCTGTTCGGGTATTTCAATCGCAACTACGACGAGCATGTGCAGATTCCGGTGGGCCCCGACAATCGACTCGAGCCTGGTTCCGTCGACCAATGGCAGCCGACATATTTTCTTCCACGACGACAGACCGGCGTTTTTGTGGCGACAGTGCCTACTGATTTTGGCGACCAGCAGTTGACCTGGAGCCTGACGGTGCACGGGCAGACCATTGCCATTCCGGGGCACCTCCGCCCGGAATGGGAGATCACGGCACGTGAAGAAGTGACGAGCGGAAATACCCCGCCTGTCATCAGGTTCGCTCCCGACGGCGACAGGGGCCAAGGACCTGATGGCACCCGCATCCATCTGACCGCGACGGTGGGGGCACCGGTCGATCTGACCGTCTGGGCGGTGGATGATGGGGTAAGAAAAGCCCGGGCGGCAGACCGCCCACCTCGGCTTGGCCTCGTGTGGAGCACGTATCGGGGACCGGCCGAGGTGAGCTTTCGTGACCGGGAACCGCCGATCGCTCCGGATGGGCGAGCCGAGACCACCGCCACCTTTGTCAGCCCGGGCGATTACGTTCTTCGCCTTTTGGCTTGGGACGATTCCGGCGGGCAAGGTTCCATCATGGCCGGTGGCTTTTTCTGTTGCTGGACGAATGGCTATGTTGCCGTGCGCGTTCAGTGACACCGCGCGAAGGTCAGGTTCGGTGTCTCCGGCCACCCTCGACTGCCCCGGCGTAGAATTGACAGCGTGTGCGCCAACCGCGAAATCGCGCAGCGCTGAATCAGCATCAACAACAGAGACGAGGATGAGGATGCCACAACGAACCACATCTGCGATGAGAGACTCGGCGCCAACGTGTTTGTCAGGGACGAAGCCCGGCCTGCTCTCGTGGGCAATTCTGGGTGTGGTCTTGTCGGGGGCCACGGTTGCGTCGGCCCAGACGCCGGTCGACGTCACATTCGCGCGGGACGTCGCCCCCATCCTGCAGCGGAGCTGTCAGACCTGTCATCGGGCCGGTCAGATGGGGCCGATGTCGCTGGTGACCTACGAAGAGGCGCGACCGTGGGCCAGAGCCATCCGGACAAAGGTGTCGGACCGATCCATGCCCCCGTGGCATCTCGACAAGACCGTCGGGATTCAGGAATTCGAGAACGATATCTCGTTGACCGATACCGAGATTGACACCATCGTCCGGTGGGTTGACGCGGGCGCACCTTTGGGGAATCGGGCCGACCTTCCGGAGCCCGTCGACTGGTCCGATGACAGCGAGTGGCGCTTGGCTGCGCGTTACAATCGGCCGCCAGACTTGGTGGTCAAGTCCGACCCGTGGACCCAGAGCGCGGAAGGGCAGGACCAGTGGTGGCAGCCAATCGTCGAAACTGGTCTCTCCGAAGACCGATGGGTGACCGGGATCGAGATTCGGCCCTCGCTGGCGGGGCGTCGCACCGTGCACCACTCGGTCGTTTATCTCCAGCAAGAAGAAGAGCCGGGTGACCACGAGGCGGCGGTCGATGTCCCGGGTCGGGGCAGCTATCTCAGCGAGTTTGCGGTGGGGAAGATAGGTGACGTTTTCCGCGAGGATACCGGAAAACTCCTCAAGGCCGGCTCCCGCATTGCTTTTGACAATCACTACCATTCCGTGGGCGAAGAGATTACCGACCAGACAGAGGTCGGATTGTGGTTCTATCCGAAGGGGGCCGTTCCAAAGTATCGGGTGTATGGTGGCGCGTTGGGTGTGCAGCACTCCATGACGACCCTGGATATCCCGCCCGGTAAAGTCACGACCCATCATTCGTATGTGCCGCTCGAACTCCCGGCCCGGCTCGAGAATTATCAGCCGCATATGCACGTGCGGGGCAAGGCGATGTCGATGGAAGCGATCTATCCGGACGGCCGGGTCGAGATGATCAACCATGTCGCGAATTTCGATTTCAACTGGCATGTGAACTACGTCTATACGGACGATTCCGCGCCAGTCCTTCCAAAAGGGACTGTGCTCCACATCACCGCCTGGCACGACAACACGGCCGCCAATCGGGCGAACCCGGACCCCACGCAATGGGTGGGCTGGGGACAGCGGAGTTATGACGACATGTATCACGCGCATGTCAACATCACCTATCTCACCGACGAGGACTACGAGCAGATCGTTGCCGAGCGTCGCCAGACGGATAACGACAACGAGTAAGAAACGAATGACGAACGACGAATGAGGGGCACGAAGGGCAATGAGGGGGAATGAGAAATGACGAATAAGTCGACTCATTCTCGCTCATGAGTCCGAAGACGGCGGTGGAGGCATCGCCGCCGGCCGCACCGACCGACGCTCGGAGCTTCGTCACCGTCTCCGGTCGTCCCGTCGAAGCGCTCTACACCGCCGACCATATACGGTCGTCCGCGATTGGTGACGAGGCCCCCGGCACGTATCCCTACACCCGAGGGATCCACCAGAGCGGCTATGGCGGCAAGCTCTGGACCATGCGGCAGTTCGCAGGGTTTGGGACACCCGAGTCCACAAACCTTCGCTACAAAGAACTGCTTGCCGCGGGTGGCACCGGGCTGAGTGTCGCTTTTGACCTGCCGACGTTGATGGGGCGGGACCCAGACCACCCGCTGTCTCTCGGAGAGGTCGGCAAATGTGGAGTCAGCGTCGCGTCGCTCGCCGACATGGAGCAACTCTTCGAGGGAATCGACCTCGGGGGCATCACGACCTCCATGACGATCAACTCTCCCGCGGCGGTGATTTTCGCGATGTATCTGGTGGTGGCGGAGAAGCAACGGGTCGGCTGGGATCGCTTGTCCGGCACCATCCAAAACGACATCTTGAAGGAGTACATCGCGCAGAAGGAATATATCTATCCGCCGCGACCGTCGATGCGTCTGATCACTGATGTCTTCGGTTTTTGCGCGGAGCGAGTGCCGCAGTGGAACACGATATCCGTGAGCGGCTATCACATTCGCGAAGCCGGCGCGACCGCGCTCCAGGAGTTGGCGTTCACGTTGCGCGATGGCATGGAGTATGTGGAGTACGGGCTTGCCGCCGGGCTTCCAGTCGACCGTATCGCCCCCCGAATCTCATTCTTCTTCAACGCCCACAATGACTTTTTTGAAGAGGTCGCCAAATACCGGGCGGCACGCAAGTTGTGGGCGACGGTGATGCGCGAGCGTTACGGCGCGACTGACGAGCGGTCGTGGAAGTTGCGGTTCCATGCTCAGACCGCCGGTGTGTCGTTGACCGCGCAGCAGCCGTATAACAACGTCGTGAGAACCGCGATTCAAGCGCTCGCGGCGGTCCTCGGGGGCGCCAACTCACTGCATACGAACTCGCTGGACGAGGCGCTGGCGCTCCCCACGCGGGAGGCGGCGTTGCTGGCCCTGCGTACCCAGCAGGTCATCGCGCACGAGACCGGTGTGCCCGATGTCATTGACCCGCTGGGCGGGTCGTTCTTTGTCGAGAGACTGACGACCGATTTGGAGGACGGAGCACGCCGTTACTTTGACCAGATCGACAATCTGGGCGGGATGGTCGCGGCTATCGAAGAGGGGTTTCCCCAACGCGAGGTCGCGGATAGTGCGTATGCGTTTCAGCAGGCGCTTGAGAGCACCGCGCAAACGACCGTGGGTGTGAACCGGTTTGTGGAGGCGTCGGACGACGCGATCCCGATTCTGTCCATCGACGACGCGACCGGCCCACGGCAGGTCGAGCAGCTCGAGCGACTGCGAGCGAACCGCGATGGTGACGCTGTATGCGGTGCGCTGGACCGCTTACGCGTGGCGGCGGGTCGCAGCGACAACCTTATGCCGTTGCTGGTCGACGCAGTGCGGACCTACGCGACCGTTGGCGAGGTGTGCGACGCCCTCAGGGATGTCTGGGGAGAGTATGAAGAAGTGCCGTGTGTCTAGTGCACGGCGGTGCATTGGTACCCGAGTGCGAGCCCGATGACTGAGACGAACCCCTTGCCCCCCCCAGTGACGGAGCTGACTGAGGACGAGCAGCTCTTTCGGGCCGCGGTGCGCACATTTGCGGAGAACGAGATCGCGCCTCGAGTGCGCGAGATGGACGAGCAGGCCGCGATCCCGCGCACGTTGGTCGACCAACTGTTCGCGCTGGGCCTCATGGGAATCGAGGTGCCGGAGTCGTATGGTGGCGCTGGCGCCCATTTCTTTCAATCTGTCATCGCTGTCGAGGAGTTGTCTCGGGTCGATCCCTCCGTGGCGGTGATGGTCGACGTGCAGAACACCCTGGTCATCAACGCCTTTCAGCGGTGGGGCTCAGACGATCTCAAGCAGCGTTTCTTGCCTCGGTTGGCGCGGGACGCGGTCGGTGCGTACGCGTTGTCCGAGGCCGGCGCCGGGAGTGACGCGTTTTCGCTGACGACCCGTGCGGTGCCCGACGGTGCTGAGTATGTTCTGAGCGGCCGCAAGCTCTGGATCACAAACAGCGCCGAGGCCGATCTGTTCATCGTGATGGCCACAGTCGACCCTGGCGCGGGCTATCGAGGAATCACCGCGTTTGTTGTCGAGCGCGGTCAGCCAGGGTTCGAGATCGGTAAGAAGGAAGACAAGCTGGGGATCCGGGCCAGCAGCACATGCGAGCTCGTGTTCGACGACTGTCGTGTGCCGGCCGCCAACATTTTGGGTGAGGTGGGACGTGGCTACAGCGTCGCTATCGAGACGCTCAATGAGGGACGGATCGGTATTGGCGCGCAGATGGTGGGGTTGTCCCAAGGCGCGCTTGAGCACGCGCTGACCTATGTGCGTGAGCGCAAACAGTTCGGACGATCGATTGCCGACTTTCAGGCCGTCCAGTTCCAGTTGGCCCAGGCGGCAACCGAGCTGACGATGGCTCGGGTGGGCGTGTACAACGCAGCCCGGATGCGTGACCGGGGTCAATCGTTCTTGACCGAAGCGGCCATGGCCAAGCTATATTCATCGCAGGTGGCCGAGCGGGTTACCTCGCTTGCCGTGCAGCTCCACGGCGGCGTCGGCTACACCAAAGACGCCCCGGTAGAGAAGCTGTATCGAGATGCCAAGATCGGGCAAATCTACGAGGGCACCTCGAACATGCAACTCCAGACCATTGCCAAGCAGCTCCTATCGGTCTGAGGCGCGAGCCGGTGGGGGCGCTCCCCGAACGGGATGACGCGGAGGTTGGGCGCTGATGGGGTGACGCCTGATGGCTGATCGACGATGGATGACGGGATATTCGATGTTGAACGAGCGCGTCGCGGAGCGGTAAAATACAGAGTTGTCCACTCGATGGGCGGATGTGTCTATCGGGTTCGCTCTCGCCAGTTGTCAGCTCAGGAGGTTCCTCAATGAATAGTCGATATCGTCTGGCCGTGACCACGGTCTCCGCCGTCGTGGCCTTGTTCCCCGTCTCGGCCATCGCGCAAACGACCGATGCTGCGCAATCGATGCCGCTGCGGACCCCGGATGGTCAACCAGATATCTCCGGTATCTTTACGTTTCGTACCTTGACTCCTCTGCAGCGGCCGTCGGGTCTGGAAGGTCGCGAGACCCTGAGCGGGGAAGAAGCCGCGGAGTTCGAGCACGCCGAACGCACCCGGCTCAACCGCGACCTGTTCGACCCGGAGTCAGGCGCGCGAAGCGCTGGCTACCAGCCGCGCGCGGAAGGCGGTGTGCTCTCGTACAACGAGTTCTGGTACGAACGCGGCGTCGAACTCACCTCCGACAAACGGACAGCGCTCATCATCGACCCGCCCCACGGTCGGATTCCCGCGCTGACCGAGACGGCGGCCGCGCAGCGTGCCCAGGACCGGGCGCATCGCGAGATGCACCGCTACGACTCCTATGAGAATCGTAGCCTGTTTGATCGCTGCATCATGGGGTTTAATTCTGGGCCGCCGATGACGTCTGGCGCGTATAACAACAACGTACTCATCCTGCAGAGCCCGGGGTTCGTGACCATCGTCAACGAGATGGTGCACAACGCGCGGATCATCCCGGTCGACGGACCGGACCACGTTGACCTCCCGCTGTATGCCGGAAGCTCGCGGGGACACTTTGAAGGCGATACCTTCGTCGTCGAGACGACGAACTTTCGAGGCGGGCAGAGCCGAGGGTCCGGCCCCAATATGCATCTCGTCGAACGGTTTACACGGATTGACCCCGACACCGTCGCTTACGAGTTCACCATTACCGATGACACGGTCTACACCCGACCGTGGACCGTTATGATGCCGTTCCGCCGCACCGACGGACCCTTGTTTGAGTATGCCTGTCATGAAGGCAATATCGGCATGCACGGAATTCTGGCCGGAGCCCGAGTGCAGGAAGCCCAAGGAATTCCTCTTCGGCCCTAGCTTCTCTGGACGCCCAGCCCACCTCCCGCACGAACGCGGCGAGTCGCTGTTTCGGCTCGCGACGTCTGGACAGCGGGCTCGTTGGGCGGGAGCTGACCCTCGCGCGATGACGAGTTGACAACCGACTAGCGACGACGGCTGCGACGAAACGGACGAGTCCCGCGCCCCCGCGGGCTCGTCCTTTTTTTAGTTTCTCAGAGCTGCCTCCCACCTTTCGTCAAGCTCGACCCAGGACTGGCCGCCGAAGGCGGAGAAAATGACGCGGCACAAATGCCCGCCGCGCGGCCGAGAGACCAACCCGAACAGTCCGTGGCGACATTTCAAGAGGCGGTGACGCCGGTCTCTATCGTGCTGACCCTCGATTCGAGCGGAAGTATGAGACAAGCCACGGACTCTGTGATGCGAGCCGGAAAGAGCTTTGTGGAGTCGCTCCGACCAGACGACGCGCTGGGCATGATGCTCTTTGGTGACCGCCCGACATTCGTTCATGACCTGGGGACTGACCGCGCCGAAAGCTTTGACGCCATTGACACCTATCACGCGACTGGCGGCACGGCGCTCTATGACGCACTGTCCGAGGGTTTGACGCGTCTTCAGCGCGAGGCCGGCCGCCGCGCCATTGTGCTGGTCACCGACGGACGAGACGAAGACAACCCGGGCACCGGTCCCGGAAGCCTGCGTACTCTCGACCACGTACTTGGGTTGCTCCGCGAGACGGGCGCGACGCTGTTTGCGGTCGGCATTGGACCCAATGTCGCGCGGAGTTCGCTGGAGCGTCTCGCACGGGAATCTGGAGGTCAGGCCTACTTTCCAGCCGACGTCTCCGGTCTTCGTGCAGACTACGAGCGGATCGTCGAAAACCTCCGTCGTCGGTTCGTTCTCAGCTACACCTCGACAAGTACCACGAGATATGGCGCGTGGCGGGAGGTCGACATCCGCCCGGTATCGAGCGAGTTCGCGGCGGTGAGCACCGGTGGATACTTCGCTCCGGTCATCGAACGGCGATAACCGTTGGAGCACGCGATCTCAGCCCCTTGAGCCCTGAGATCCGCGGAAAGCGCCTGGCCGAAACCCGCGTAGAGGGCGCCAGTCAGATGATAGGATGCCGCACTATGGTAGGTATCCTTATGTCCGGACGTGGAATCGCCGTTTTCGGAATCGCTCTTCTCGGAATCGTCACTGTCGCGTGCGGTGGGGGTCCCGCACCGTCGAACGAACCTGGCCCGCCCCCGGGCCTTGCGATCGTTGGTGCTCAGCTGATTGATGGCACAGGTGGCGCGCCAGTCGCCGACTCCGTCATTGTGGTCCGTGACGGACGGATCCACGCGGCCGGCCCCCGGGCGACGACCGAGGTGCCACTGGGCGCGGAGGTTGTTGATGCCGCCGGCAAAACGGTCATTCCCGGTCTGGTCGACCTGCATGGGCACTACGGAGGGCCGCTGTCGGCGGCCGAGCAGGCGCTCAAGTCGCAGCTCTACTACGGCGTGACCACAACCCGGAGCATCGGGAGCGACGACCCCGAGAAGGTGGCCTTGATGCTGGAGGCGAACGCCGGTCGGCCCGATCTGCCGCGGGCGTTTACCGCGGGCCGCGGTTTCTCCTTCCCGGGTGGCTTCAACGCGGGCACCGCGAACACACCGACCTCGGCCGAAGAAGCCCGCGAGCTGGTGCGGGAACAGGCCGCGCTTGGCGTCCACTTCACAAAGATGTGGGTCAACGAGGTGCCGAATCCCGGCTTGAAGATTCCGCCAGAGATCCGAGCCGCCATTGTGGACGAGTCGATCAAGAATGGCCTCATCCCGGTGGCCCACATCGACGAAGAGGCCGACGGGATACAGCTGCTCGAGGCAGGGCTCAGCGACTTTCTCCACAGCACCGTCAGAACCTTTGGTCCGGGAGCTGGTGTGCCGATGGACGACCCCGTGCCCAGCCCAGATTTTCTACAACTCTGCCTGGAGAACGACTGCCGGTTTACCCCGACCCTGTCTATCAGCCACAACAACTGGCACTTCGCCGAGCACCCGGAGCTTCTGGAGGACTCCGAGCTGCGGGCCGTGATGAATCCCGCCGCGCTGGAGAGTTTTAGCGACCCGGACACCCGCGCGAGCATTGTAGAGGCGTCGGAGTTCGAGGACCGAAAAGCGGCGTTTCGCCAGGTTCAAGACTTCGTCAAGACGCTTCACGACGCCGGTGTCAAAGTGGCGCTCGGTACCGACAGTGGCACCCGCAACGTGCCGATGGGTTGGGGCACGCATCATGAGCTGGAGCTCTATGTGGAAGCGGGGCTCACGCCGATGGAGACCTTGGTGGCTGCCACCGCCACCGGGGCCAGCGTAACGCCACCGGTGGGCGAGGCAGAATTCGGCACGCTCGAAGCCGGCAAAGTCGCGGACCTGGTTCTCCTCAATTCGGATCCGCTGGTGGACATTCGCAACACGCTTGACATCGACCAGGTGATGCTCCGCGGCGAGTGGGTGGACCGCGCTGGTCTTCTTCCAACGCCGTAGCCCTCGGTCACCGTAGGCGAGCTCCCGGCGCTGGGTGCGCCAAGCGTCTATGATGGCCGCGTGAACAGACGTCACTTCTTCGATTGTGGCGCGACGGCGGCCCTCAGCTGGGGTGTCCTAGGGTGCGTGGCCCGAGTCCCCGATGCCGCTTCCGTCTCCAGACGGGCGGCGCATCTGGTCCCAGTGAACTGTGCGTGGGACCGCATTATTCGCACGACGGTGGGCCACCGTCCGTTCCGAGCGTCAGGATTCGTGCTGGCGGACCAGAAGCTCGATGCCAAGACCGTCATCCACAACTACGGTCATGGGGGCACGGGCCACTCGCTGGGGTGGGGGACCGGGCAACTCGCCGCCGAGCTGGCGCTTCGGCACGCCGACCGCCGCGCCGCCGTCATCGGTTGCGGGACTGTCGGGTTGACCGCCACACGTCAGCTGCAGCGGCGAGGCTTTGACGTGACGATCTACGCGAAAAGCGTTCCCCCAGATACAACGTCGAATATGGCGCTGGCCGGTTTTACCCCCACGTCGGGTGTCGTGGATGACGAATGCCGGACGCCTGAGTGGGATGGGCGATTCCGTTCGGCGGTGGTGATCGCCTTTCGTCAGCTACAGCTTCTGGTCGGTCGGGGATATGGCGTCTCGTGGCTCGACAGCTACAGCACGATGGACGAGTTGCCCTCGGATGTACGTTCTGATGAAGACGAATCCGGGGAATCCCGCTCTCGATTGCTGCCCGAGGAGCTACGCGGCACTCCGGAGGTGCTCGGTCCCGGTGAGCACCCGTTTCCGTTGCGATACGCGACGCGGAGTCCTTCCCTTCGGATCGAGCCGTCGGTCTATCTTGATGCCTTGGTGCGCGACGTGATGCGATTTGGGGCTCGCATCGTTATCCGGTCATTCGAGACGCCCCGCGATTTGATGACTCTTAGCGAGTCGCTCATTGTGAACTGCTCCGGACTGGGTTCGCGAGAGCTGTTTGGCGATACGGAGCTCGTTCCCGCCAAAGGGCAGCTTACCGTGCTGCTCCCTCAACCAGACGTTACCTACCGGACGTCGGGCGGGATTCGTTCGTTTGGTGAGGGCATCGGGATTCACATGATGCCGCGCCGCGACGGCATTGCGCTTGGCGGGACATCTGAACGAGGCGACTGGTCGACCGAGCCTGACCCCGCGGCCATCACGCGGATCGTCGAGGGCCACATGGAACTCTTCGGCGCCATGACGCGAGATGGCCTACGTCGCTCCTGATAGGCGGCGTCGAAGCGTCTTGGCGCGCCGGCGCCGGGTTTTTTCCCGAGATCGTCGGTCGCGCAGCTGACGCGTGAGTACGCCCGCTACTGGGGCGTCTCTGCGGTCCACTGCGCGCTAAGACCGGCCCGGTCGACGGCGTCACCGCGTAGATAGACGGCGGCGATCTGTCGTGTGTTCGTGATGTCGTCGAGCGGGTTGGCGTCGAGCACGATGAAGTCTGCGCTCTTGCCGACCTCGAGAGTCCCAACGTCGTCAAGCGCCAGGAGCTTCGCCGAGTTGCTCGTCGCGGCAACCAGGACGTCTGCCGGCGACATCCCGGTTCTCACCATATCCTCCATCTCGGCGTGCGGGCTCCAACCCGCACCACCGTCGGTGCCAAACGCGATGGTCACGCCTTCGGCACTGAGCCGGACCAGATTCCTGGCCTGAATGGCAAATGATTCTTGGGCCGCCGGCCGGTCGACTGATTGCTCTTGCATCGCTGCGAGCTGGTCGGGTGGGATCGTGCCGCTCAACCAGCTCAGGTCGGTGGCGACACCAGGGCTTGGCAGATTTGGTACCAGCACGACATGTTGACGCTCGCGGAATAAATCGACCACTTCGTCGTCGATGTCCATGTCGCGGATGCCGTGCGCAAACGCGTCGAGGCCTGCTCGCAGGAGTCCCTTCGCGTCTTCCAGCGTAAAGATGTGGGCGGTGACTCTCAGCCCATGCTGGTGCGCCTCGTCGATCACTGGCGCATAGAGCTCGGGGGTCAGCTTTTCGAATTGTCCGTTACGGTCGTCGACCCAGATCTTGACCATGTCGACGTTTTGGGCCGCCAGCTCCTGCACCGCCGTCCGCGCTTCCTCCTCGGTCGATATCCAATACGGGATCTCGGTACGACCGGGTTCGGGTCGGGTGATACCGCGACCCACTGTTCGGTATCGGGCGGCGTTGGGCAGTATCTGATCACGGATTTCGAACGCCGTCTCGCTGGAGCCGCGTCCCAGGCTAAGCACAACGCCGACGCCGTAATACGCTTTACGCTGAAGGTCCTCGATGAGGTCGTCGCGTGCCTCCCGGAGATGCACGTGGGTGTCCACGATTGCCGGCATCACGGTTTGACCGGCAAGGTCTACTCGCTCGGCGCCGGCCGGCACCTGCGCGGTGTCGACGCTCCCGACGGCCAGCAGTCGGCCGTCTTCGACCACCAAGGTGGCGTTCTCGATGACGTCGCCGTTGCCGACGATAACGCGTGCGCCCTCATAGGCGATGGCATCGGTGGGCTCAGGCTCTGCGGGCGGTGTCGCACACGCGGTGGCCAGCGACAACAGGAACAGTAACACTGGGAACGGAAGGGGAGAGCGGAGCGGGTAGCGGAGCCGTGGCATCAGTCCTTGGTCCTTCCTTGCATGGAGGCAACTGCGAACGGATGAACGCCCGGATCACCGTCACATGCGACGGCAGAGCGCCGCCGAAGAATCGACGATGACCCGGGTAATGCTGCGTGACGCTTATTCGGGCTCGGTGGTGTCGCGGCCGTCGCGGGGAGCCCCGGTACCAGAGGAACCGGCGAACAGCCGTGTGCCGTCGGGGAACGTCACATCGCGGCCATTCGCTCGAAATGCGCCGTCCAACGCCTGATATCCCTCGACGAGCACCTCGGTGCCGGGAATGACGGAGTCACGATTCCAGCCGCGACGAACGAGGGCTCCCGGAGGACCCGCTTCGATCATCCAGCTGTCCACCGAGCCGTCTTCGTTGGTCACGTCGAGGTGCATCCACGCGTGGGGGTTGATCCACTCCATCCTCGTGATCTTGCCCCGCAGTGCGACCGGTTTTGTCGCGTCGAACTCCGCGGAGAATGCGTGATGTCCGGACATCGGCGCCGACATCATCATCCACACCCCGGCGGCGAGACCGGTGATTCCCAGAAAACTGCCAATTACTTTGCGCATTGAAAACTCCTCGCTATCTTCCCGGTGCCTCTGCTTCGGCTGCCTCTTGCGCTCGCGCGCCACTCAAAATGTTCGTCATGCCGTAGTTGCCTTCGTGGCAGGCATATTCGACGAGTTCGTATTGCTCGTCGTCGAGGTCAAAGTTGAACTGTCCGGTCCAGGGTCGTGTCCAGACCGTAGGGTCGTCCACTGTAAATGAATACTGCAGGCTGGAAGGTCCGATTCGGGTATACCGCTCGATGAGGGTCATGTCGCTACTTGACCCTCGATACGATGCGAGGCCGTTGAAGTTGGTCGTCTCGATGACGAGGGTGTCGCCTTCCCATCGACCCTGGGGATCGCCCAACCAGGTCTTGACGTTCTCGCCAACACGTTCTCGCGGATCGGTCGGGATGACGCGCGTTTCGTGCACCATCTCCTTTTGAATCGTCACAAAGCCTGGTCCCTGCGTGATCTGCAGGCCGTTGTTGTAGATCGACGGCATCATCAGGCCGGGAAGGCCTCGGGTGATACACCGCACATATGGCGTGAGGTCCTCAGGACCAGCCGCCGGGCGTTGGGTGTAGCTTGCACGTGATTCAGCGGCACGTGCGGCCATTACTTCTCCCTCGGCGGTCAAGGCCGGGATACGGCCGCTCGGAGGATCAACAACCATGGCGACTTGGGTGGATGGGGCAGTCTTGACGTAGCCGAGCGTTGTGTCGCGCCACTCTCGCTCATAGCCCCAGATGCTGCCGAGCGTCCCGCGCTCGCGGCGTGCTTCGGCCTGCTCTGCGGTCAGCGACTCGGTCGCGGCCGAATCGTCGGGGCGTTCCAGCGGGATCCCGTGCGCGGAGTTGCCGGTCCAGACACCTTGCAAGTCTGGTTCACCCCACGGGGTCGCCGGCGCGTCGTAGGGCTCGGCGTCGGCGCCGGTCGCCTCCGCTGCTCGTTCGGTCACGACTCCGGCAAATCCGGTCTCGACGACGGCCAGTCGCACGTTGTCAGGACCGCGGAGAAATGCCCGCTGGGCCTGAGTTCGTCCGCCCTCGGGTACTGCTGGCTCGGTTTCGAACACGACGTCGTGGTTCCGATACTCGGTGGCGGCGGCGGTCAGGTCATCGACAACAAATCCGATATGGTCGATGGCGCGACCACCGGTCGTCGCCGGCGTTCCCTCGCCATGCTCGGATGCTAGCAGCCAGACGTCGCCAAAGAGCAGACCGTCGATTTGCCCGCGAAGGCTAGCGGGCTCTCCACCCATGACGTCGCGATAGAACGCCAGCGTTGCTTCGGGGTCAGCGGCGCTCAAATGGACGTGGTGAAATCCCAGATACTCCTCGTCCTCGACCATCTCGATTCGCGTGCCCCACGGATCAAAGATGAAGCCGATCTTGAAGAGACCAGGTATGTCTCGTAGTGTCGAGCCATCGTCGAACCGTTGGAGCCGGACCCCGGAGCCACGGACGCCGACCGCTTCGAGCGCCGCCATCTTGGTCGTCAAGTCTTCATACGAAAAACTAATGTGGTTGACACCCGTGCCCTGAGTGCTGCCCATGGTGGGCTGCACGACAAAGACGAGTTCAGTCCCGTCGCAGTCCGCCGCGTCACGCCGGTCGGCGACAGGTTGGCAATCCAGGTATTCGGAATACCATCGAACCGCTTCGCTAGGGCTCGAGGCGGTGACATGCACATGGTGGTAGTCGGCGGCGCGAGCCATGCCCGGGGCCGCGATGACCCCGGCGACCGCGATGACATACGCCGAAATCGCTGTTTTTCTGTTCATCACGCATTACCTCCGCGATAGTCTGCGAGCCCGGTCACCGAGTCGGTTCCCGCAGCAGGTGGCCGTATAAAAGATCCTCAGAGAACTCAACACACTTGAATTCCAGCACACGAGCGTTGTCTTCGAGACGACGGTAGAGCGGCATGCGAATCTGCCAGGGACGCGTAAACACCGTGGGGTCTTCCAGGGTCGCCTCATACATGATGGCGTGACTCCCCATGGGGGTGTAGCGTTCGACGACGGTCAGGTTATTGCTCGCGAAGTTGCCGGCCCGATCAAACCACGCCTCGCCTGTAAAACCAGAGGCGTCCACCACCAGCGTGTCACCGTCCCAGTGACCATGGGACCGTCCCATCCAGCTGTCGATCGGAGCACGCTCGGGGTTGTCCTTGTCCATATGAATCGTGCGGCTCGTCTCAGCGAAGCCATAGACCATCATGATTTTCTTGTCGCCTTGGATGATCTGGAATGGGTGCGGTAGATACGTCGCGCGTGGGACGCCCGGGAAATAGCACTTTGCCTCGGGGTCGCCGGCGGGTCGATTCTCCCAGTTCTGTTGTCTCTGCTCGAGAGCCGAGTCCTGGTAGGGGATCGCGCCCCCAACCACGACACCTTGCCCCGGAGGCACGGCGCCGATAGCCCCAAGGTCGGGATGTCCGCCACTTGCCGGGTGGTCTTCGAGGTCCCAGTTGGCCGTACCGATGGCCTGCCAGACCCCATTGAGGTCGGGGTGGCCATCCCAGGCACGGGGCGCGTCACTCTCGGCCGTTTGGGCGTTGAGTATAGTTGCCGAAGGCAAGAGAACCAGGAACCCAACGGCTATCGCCGCGACCAGTCCTTTCACCGCTGTGATGCTGTTGGATCGTTGCACGTACATGGGTGACATGATAACTCAACATCCCTTCTTCGCCGCGCTAGCCGTCGCTCAGACGGACCGCGTATGGTGGTAGGTTTCTCGGGTAACAAATGAAGCGGTTCGTGGCGGTGAGTGACCCGAAGAGTCAGTGTCTCCGGGTCACCACCATGGGGCGTTCTGCTGGGGAGCGTGTACTCCACCCAACGGAATAATTATTTTGATGCCGCGGCCTCACGCTCCTCGGCGCGGTGACCCGCGAGAATACCGTCCATCCCGATATTGCCCTCGTGGCAGGCGTATTCGAATACCGCGTCGGTGGTGCCCATGAGCGGAATTTCGGCGGTCCACGGTCGGGTCCAGGTCGTCGGATCGGCCAATGTCACCTCATACATCAGCGTGTCTGGACCGACCCGCGTCAAACGCTCGGTCATCTCCAGATGCTCCCGCGCGCCCATGAAGTTACTCGCCTTCGAGTAGTTAGTGGTCTCGATGACGAGCGTGTCACCTTCCCAGTGGGCGCGGGAGTCGCCGTGGAGCTGGCGAACTCGTGCGCTTGGGTGCGGTTTGTCGCCGATGGGAATCACCCGCGCGTCGTGGTTCATTTCCATATACACCACGATGTGGTCGGCGCTCTGAAAGACCTGGTAGTAGCTGTTGTAGCCCGCCCCGAGACGCGGGACGCCGTAGGTGACGCAGCGTTCGCTGAGCGGCCGGTCGGTGTAGGTATCGGCGGGGTGCGCTTCCCGGTGAGCTCGGAGCGCGGCACGTCGAGCCTGGCCCTCAGCCGTCAGGTCCGGAATCTTGCCATCTGCGGGGTCGACAACCAACGACGTGCGGTCGTTGAAGTTGCGGTCGGCGATCCAAAACTGGTTGTAGTTGCCGGTGGTCGGATCGTATGACTCCGCCTTCGTGCGCTCGATGGCGGCCAGGACGAGTTGGTCGCCAAACAGCGCGTCGCCGTCGTCGACGGCCTGTTGAGCGGCCGTCTCGAGTTCTGCGAGCTCCTCCGGTGTGAGGCGCGACTTGCCAGCCCACGCGTCGGGTCGTTCGAGAGGGGTTGCGTTGTTGTTGGCCCACACGCCCTGCAGGTCAGGATCCCCATTGACGGTGCGGGGGAGCGTCCAACCATCTGGTACCTCCTGGGCCACCGCTGGTGCTGCGCCAAGCGCGAGAAGACCGGTTATCAAGCAGAACACGCCGGACGCAACGATGGATGGACACTTCACTCAACACCTCCGTGAACGCAAATTCTTAGGTTCCGTATTTCCCAATAATACTGCACGGGGTGAGACGGCGGCCGGGTCCAATCGGTGCTCGTCGTGGGGGAGGTTCTACCGGTTCCGGTCGCTGCCGCTGCAGTGTTCCCCGAGAGCCATGATTGCCGCGGCTGTTTTGTGGGCAGATTGCCCAGTGGCCTCCGGTGGGTCGGCGCGCCGCACGTTCGGACCTGCTCGGAGCGGTTGGTGCATTATGTAGCGACCAGTGGCTGCGAACGAGCAAAATCCCGGAACGTCTGCGTCGCCGCAGGCGGGAGGTCTCGTAGAGGTGGTGGACGCCGCAGAGGGCGGCCCGACGTCGCTCATTACTGCCGATGAAAGTCTCAAGACCGCCTGCGCGCGCTGGTCGGCGGCCCGTGTGGTTGGTCTCGATACGGAATTTGTGCGCGAGCGGACCTATTACCCACGACCGGGGTTGTTGCAGGTAGCCGATGTGAACGGCCCGGTTATGGTCGACCCGCTCACTATCTCCGACTTTCAGCCATTCGCGGCGCTGCTCACCAACCCCGCGGTGACAAAAGTCATGCACGCCTGCGACGAAGATCTCGACGTCCTGGACGTCCTCACCGGGGTCACGCCAGTGGGCGTCTTTGATACGCAACTCGCCAGCGCGTTTCTGGGCTACGGTTTCTCGACGAGCTATGCCAACTTGGTTGAAGGTCTGCTCGACGTGGTCTTGGACAAGGGGCTGACGCGGTCCGACTGGTGTCACCGTCCACTCACGCCCGGGCAGCTGCACTACGCCGCGTTGGATGTCGAGTATCTCTCGCCTATCCACGCGCGGCTCTCGCGAGAGCTTTCGACGCGTGGTCGGATGCCGTGGTTCGAGGAAGAGCTCGAACACCGCCGCCGGGTCCGGACGGAGGCCAAACAACCCGAGTCGGCGTATCTGCGCATACGACGGCGGGGTGCGTTGTCTCCGGTCCAGCACGCTGTGCTCCGCGCGCTCAGCCACTGGCGGGAGGTCGAGGCGATGGCGCGCAATATCCCGCGTCGACACCTGCTGACCGACGAGATACTGATGACGCTTGCTCAGGATTCCGCACTCGACGCGTCGAAGCTGGAGGCAATCAAAGGACTGTCACCACGGGCCCGAGCTCGATACGGGCAAGCGATTTTGACCCATGTCGACGCAGCCCGTCGGACCGGGCCGAGTCAGATTGATATTCCCGTCAACCTTCGGCCCTATTCCGGCACGATGGTCCGCCTGAAAGAGATCGTCAAGGAACAGGCGGACCTGCTGGAGTTGCCCGCGGAGCTCCTCGCCCGTCGACGCGCGATCGAAACGCTCTTGATCAGCGTGGTGAAAAGACATCGCGAGATTCCTCCAGAGTTTCAGGGATGGCGGTTCGATGTCGTCACCGACGCTTTGCTTGGTTGTATCAAGAGCGCCGACAAAACGGGTAGCGACGGCGGCAAAGCGCAGTCGGTCTGATTGACAGGCGTCATCATCCCCGTCGCCGCAGCATGGACCGCCTCACGTCGGCAAGCGCGGCTGCTCGGGACTTGTCAACCACTATCGGACCGTGGCGATCGATGACTCAGTCGTGCCTGGCCGTCTCTTGCTACAGGGCCAGACGAACTACCTTGAGGGGTGGCCGAGCGTCGGCGCTTGGGAAGTCCTCACCCGGTCGGAGCACATCGAGCGAACGGATCGGGCGACCGTGCTTGTCACCGCACCGCCGTAGGTGGCCGTGCCAGTCGTGCTCGTCCACGCCCGCAACATGGTTTGTGCAATAGAGGACACCGTTGTCGGCAACGGCCCCCAGGGCGGGCGTGAGCACGCTCTGGTAGTCGCGTACGAGGTCGACCACACCAAACGGGCTCTTAGCCAAGGTCGGCGGGTCGAGGAACACCATGTCGAAGCGCTCTCTCTCGATCCAGGGGAATTGTGGGAGACGACGCCCGCGTACGACCGGTGGCTGTCGGATTCCGGCCAGTTGCCGGACCGCTGGGAACACGTCGCTGACGAGTTCCGTCGTGCGCTGCGTCACACCGTTCAGCGTGGCGTTCGCGCTCCCGACGGACAGACTGCTTGCGGAAAAATCGATGTTCAGTACCCGGCGCGCACCCGCGACGGCCGCAGCCACGCCAACGCCACAGGTGTAGGCAAACAGGTTGAGAAGAGATTTTCCGTCGGCCTCGTCCATTACGGCCCGGCGGGTTGGTCTCAAGTCGAGAAAGAGCCAGGGGTCGTGCCCGCGATGCCGGGCTGTCACATGAAATCGGACCCCGTGTTCGCTGACGATTCGATCGGTCTGGGACGCGACCCGTACCGACTCCGGGAGACGATTCCGCACCCGCGAGCCGACCGCGCTCCGGTCGTTGTAGACAAGAACCGTTTCTGGGACGCATTCGCCCAACATACGGCTCACCACGGCGACCTCGTCGTCGGAGAGTGGCCTGTGAAAGCTTTGCAGAAGACCGAGGTCGCCGTAGCGGTCGAGGGAGACCCCGGGGACGCCTTCCTGGGTACCATGAAATAGCCGGTAGCAGTCGGTATGTTGGGCAGCGAGCCTGGCTCGCAAGTCGGTGCGTCGGATGATCGCGGTCCGGAGCGCCGCCTCGAGTGTCGCGGAGGTAGTCATTCGCTGCCCGGGTCAGTCGAATGGAGAAGGGTTGTCATGTCCGAGCGACTTTCACCACGGGCTGCTGAGGGTCCTTAAGTGTAGAGGCCGCCGTGCGGCACGTGGGCCGGCACGGTCACTTTCTTTGGCCGGGTGATATTCTTGAATCTCTACACGAATACACGGCACACTGTTTTTCTGCTGGGAGGCAGGTCATGAGAACCCGACGCAATACGGTGGTAATAGGTATGGTGATGGCGGTCGGCATGGTGCTAACCGTGGCCGATATTGCCAGCGCCGGACAGGACCAGGAGTCCGGCCGGTACTGGTCCGTGCCGCGGACCGCGGATGGCCAGCCCGACCTGCAGGGTATCTGGGCGAACAACAGCGCAACCCCGTTGCAACGCCCGGAGCAGTTTGGCGAAAAAGCCGTCCTCACTGACGAGGAGCTGGCGGAGCTTACCCAGTTGATCGAGGAGTTCCGCGACAACGAACAAGCGGGCGACCTCCTGGGGGACCGGCTCATTCAGCAAGCTTTGGGCAACGCCACATTCAACGATTTTGACGCGGAGACCGGGAACTACAACGCATTCTGGCTGGTCGACCGAGAGCTCGACAACCGGACGTCGCTGGTCATCGAGCCATCGAACGGACGGATTCCACCGCTCACACCCTCCGCCCAGGAGCGTGCCGAGGCCCGTCGCGCGTACGCGCGTGAGCATCCGTCGGATGCCGCGGAGAATCGCGGTCACGGAGACCGCTGTGTGCACTTTGAAGCCCCCCGTATCAGCGCTGGCTACAACAGTTATTTGCAGATTTTGCAAACCCCGGACTATGTCGGAGTGACCCAGGAAATGGGACACATCTCACGAATGATTCCGGTCGATGGGCGAGCGCTGCTGGCGAGCGGTATTCGACTGTGGACGGGAGATTCTCGCGGCTACTGGGATGGCGATACTCTGGTGGTCGAGACCAGCAATTACTCCGGCGTCGCTCGCTTTCAAGGCGCGACCGACAGTCTGCGTGTCACCGAGCGATATACACGTCTGGACGCGGACACGCTGGAGCATGTGGTCACGATGAACGATCCGAACACGTGGACCGAGCCGTGGACAGTGAGATTGCTTCTCGAGCGCACCGAGGACGCGATTTTTGAGTACGCGTGTCACGAGGGGAACTACGCGATGCCAGGCATTCTGGGTGGCGCGCGGGCGGAAGAGCGGGCCGCCGCTGAGAACGAGTAAGGCGAGCAACTAAAATTCGACGGCCTCTGGGAGTCTCACCGGCTTCCCGGTCCGTCGGACGCATCGCGCACATCCGGCGCTCATCGGAGCGCCAACGCCACCAGTTCTGGCACCTCGCCACCGATGGTCAGGGCGATATATTGCTTCCCTTCAAAAAGATATGTCATCGGTGTGCCGATAGCTCCCGCCGGCAGATCAAACGAGCCCACAATTACACCGCTTGTTTTGTCACGGGCGACGAGACGGGGTCCGCCATCCGTTCCGCCGGCTGACAATGCACTGACCAGGAGCGTTTTTGTGAGCACTGGTCCGCCGTGTCCTTCGCCGCCGAGCGGAGGCAAGTCGAGCTCGCGCAACAAGGGGTGGTTGCGAAGACGGTCGCCGTCACCATTTGGCTGCATCCACGCGTGGTCGCCGCTATTGAGATCGATCGCCGTGAGACGAGAATACGGCGGTTTGAGCAGCGGCAGCCCTTGTGGCATTTGAGGCTGAGTGCCAGCCGCTAGACCGCGGAAGGTGTAACGCAGATTGCCGCCATCGGCAGGGTCGGGCGTGTAGTACTTGAGCACCGAAAAGCGATTCTCGGACGGTATATAGATCAGACCGGTCTCGGGATCGACCGCCGCCCCGGTCCAGCTGGCTCCGCCGCCGACATGCGGCCGCTGAATCGTTCCCTGGAGCCCACCGTCGTGGCTCAGCATGGGCGGACTAAAGAGCGGCCCCAGTCTGAAGTCGCTGACGGCCTCCATAGCCATGGCTCGGATGTCGGGCGTGAAATCGACCAGGTCGTCGACGGTCACTCCCTGGTATTCAAAAGGCGGCGGCTTGGTCGGAACAGGCTGTGTCGGAGAGAGCACCTCGCCTTCCAGGTCCGTATCGGTGGCTACAGGGTGCTCCTCGATCGGCCACACGGGGTCACCCGTCTCACGGTCAAAGACATAGGTAAAACCTTGCTTGCTCACCTGGGCGAGCGCTTTGATGAGACGGCCGTCAACGGTAATGTCGATGAGGTTTGGCGCGGCAGGAAAATCGTAATCCCAGACCCCATGGTGCACTGCCTGGAAGTGCCACATTCGCTGACCGGTCTCGATATCCAGGGCCACCAGGCTTTCGGCAAATAGATTGTCGCCAGGTCGATGCCCGCCGTAGTAGTCTCCAGTGGGCGTGCCCGTCGGGAGATAGATGTATCCGAGCTCGTCGTCGACGCTGAACATTGACCAGACGTTGGCGTTTCCCGAGTAGCGCCAGGACTCATCAAGCCACGTCTCGACTCCAAAATCATCGGCCTGGGGCACGGTGTGAAACACCCACTTTGTGTCTCCGGTTCGCGCGTCGATACCTTTGAGCCATCCCGGTGGAGCTTCCTTCCGGATGGCCCCGTCTGAGATCACAGTCGGGGTCACGACGACGTCCCGCGCCACAATCGGAGGGGATGCGACGCCGAGCAAGTTGCGTCCGCGGTGGTTGGTCTCGCCTCGGGTGGCACGGGGGATCCCCTCCATCAGGTCGACCCGTCCGTTCGTTCCGAAACCGAGGACCGGACGACCGGTCATGGCGTCGAGCGCGAGGAGATACCCTTCGTTGGTGCCAAAGAAGATGCGACGGTCATCGCCGTCTTCCCAGTAGGCCACACCTCGCGAATTGTAGAAGTGCGTCGGGAGGCCGCGTCGATACACCTCCGGGTCATACACCCAGAGGGTGTCACCGGTGCCGGCGTCGACCGCGGCGACCTGATGAAGCGCCGTCGAGAGATACAACACGCCGTGCGCCATGAGCGGCGTTGCCTGGAACATCCGGATCCCGAGTCTCGGTCGGTCAATACGGAGTGTTGCGAGATCGAGCGATCCATCCGCCGATTGCCACCGCCAGGCGATATGGAGATCCTCGAAGTTTGTCGCGTCGATCTGGTCGAGTGGCGAGTATTTCGTGCTCCCCAGGTCGCCACCGTAGCTACGCCACTCGCCGTCGGTCGCCCCATGCTGTGCGTGGGCGGGGGCGGCCAACAATGAGAGCCAGCACCCTGCCATGCACGCGGTGTAGAAAAGGGTGTCCCGATATCTTCTTGTCATACAGATTCACCACCGGCTGAGCGGATGAAGAGGCGCCGACATGTACTTCGACCCGGGTTCTAATTACTGCTGTTCGTAATTGCGGCGACGTATCGATCGCCGGGGCAAGCCGTCCCGCGGCGTTGCTCGTCGGTCACATGCTCCCGGCATGCTCCCTCCTCGCGCCTGGCGATCCGGGCGCCTCAGCGCCCGAATACGTCACCGTAATTACGAACAGCAGTACTAAGGTAGCGCGAGGGCCACGAGCTCTGGCACGTCGCCTCCTACTGTGAGAGCGATGTATTGCTTGTCCTCAAACATGTATGTCATCGGCGTCCCGATCGCGCCGCCGGGAAGGTCCACAGACCCGACGATTTCTCCGGTGGCTTTGTCTCGCGCCACCAGACGCGGTCCGCCGCTCGTCCCGCCCGCCGACAAGGCGCTGACCAGGAGCGTCTTGGTCAAGACTGGTCCCGCATGTCCCTCGCCACCGAGCGGAGGCAGGTCGAGGTCGCGCAATCTGGGATGGTTCTTGAAGCGGGCCCCGTCGCCGTTCGGTCGCATCCACGCATGGTCGCCTTTGTTGAGATCGATCGCCGTCATTCGCGAATAGGGTGGCTTGAGCAGCGGGAGGCCTTGGGGCATTTGCGGTTGGATGCCACTGTCAAAGGTCGCCTGCGTATACCGCAGATTGCCTCCTTCAGCCGGGTCAGGCGTATAGTACTTGATGACGGAAAGTCGGTTCTCTGAGGGGACATACAAGAGTCCAGTTTCTGGGTCGACTGCGGCCCCGGTCCAGCTGGCCCCGCCGGCGATATGAGGGCGTTGGATCGTGCCCTGCATCCCCCCGTCGACGCTCAGCGTCGGTGGGGTAAACAACGGGCCCAGCCGGAAGTTCTTGACCGCTTCGAGGGCCAGCGCGCGGATCTCTGGCGTGAAATCGACGAGGTCATCGACCGTGACGCCCTGATACTCGAATGGCGGCGGCTTGGTGGGGAACGGTTGGGTCGGGGCGAGCACCTCGCCCTCCAGGTCGCTATCCGTCTCGACCGGCCGCTCTTCGATCGGCCAGACAGGTTCCCCGGTCTCGCGGTTGAACACGTAGGTGAAGCCTTGCTTGCTGACCTGGGCGATGGCTTTGATCGGGCGACCGTCGACGTTGATATCCAACAGGTTGGGAGCCGCGGGGAAGTCATAGTCCCAGACGCCATGATGGACGGCCTGGAAATGCCACATTCGCTGGCCGGTTTCGATATCGATGGCCACCAGGCTTTCGGCAAAAAGATTGTCACCCAGTCGGTGACCGCCGTAGTAGTCACTCGTTGCCGTGCCCGTCGGCAGATACACGAACCCCAGCTCCTCGTCAGCGGTCAGCAATGACCACACGTTGGCGTTGCCAGAATACCGCCAGGATTCGTTGAGCCAGGTATCGGCGCCAAAATCGTCCGCTTGAGGCACGGTGCGGAACATCCACTTCGTGTCGCCGGTTCGGACGTCCACCCCCTTGAGCCACCCTGGCGGGGCTTCTTTGCGTACGACAAAGTCAGAGATGATGCTGGGCGTGACGACCACGTCCCGAGCAATGATCGGGGGGGACGCGACGCCGATCAGATTCCGTCCTTGGTAATTGACGTCGCTACGGCGTGCGCGGGGAATACCGTCCGTGAGATCGACGCGGCCGTTTTCGCCAAACGAGCGCACGGGTTCTCCAGTCACTGCGTCCACCGCCAAGAGATAAGCCTCGCTCGTGCCCCAGAGTATCCGTCGGTCGTCCCCGTCCTCCCAGTAGGCCACGCCACGCGACCGATAGGCGTGCGTCGGGTTGCCGTGAAGATACGCCTGAGGGTCATACACCCAGAGTGTTTCGCCGGTCCCCGCATCGACCGCGGCCGCTTGGTAGAGGGCGGTCGACAGATACAGCACGCCGTCGATCATCAGCGGGGTCGCCTGGAGGCCTCGGATCGAGATACGCGGGTCATTCTCTCTCAACGCGTCAAGGTCAAGCGTCGCGTCCACGGTCGGCCAACGCCACGCGATCTCGAGGTCGTCAAAATTCGTCGCGTCAATCTGGTCGAGCGGAGAGTACTTTGTACTTCCGACATCACCCGCATAGCTGCGCCACTCGCCATTGGTCGCGCCATATTGAGCGTCTGCCGGTATCGCACAGAGTATCGCTGCTTGGCAGGCGAAAGAGATCAAGAGCGGTCGAGTCGCGTGTCGTGTCATAGATACCCCCGGTTGGCCACGGTTGTGCGGGCAGTGTCTCCCAAAACGTCCCTGGGGTCTAGTGGCCCGCAGACAGACCGCTCCGGGTGCGGGAAGCAGTCCCGCTGGTGGCGGCCGAGGGTGAATCCGACCGACCCGCCGTGTTTCTTTGGCCAGATCCTGCCGCTACCCTGTTCTGTTCTTTACAGAATCTGAATAAACGACTGTTACGTCCGTGAAATAAAGTGTTTCGGTCTTTCGTTCTCGTGATTACCGACAAAAGGTCTATGCTAAATGGTCTTTCTTGAAACGCGTTCATCGCGTCGCGTGCCTGTCGTAATCTGTGCGTGGTGAAGACGGGTGTTCCAATTACTGCGTCGGCCGGAAGGGCGGCCCCCCTGGGGGCGCCTTTGCCTTCTGCCGTGTCGCCGAGACGAGCCAGTCTCGTAGGAACTCACGGCCGAGCCGCTGTCGTGATCCAGGCGATTTGCGCACCTCCGGCCCGCTTTGCCTCATACATCGCTTCGTCAGCAAGCTGAAGGAGGTCGCGAGGATTGATCGCGCCATCGGGAAACAGCGCGATACCGATACTTGCCGAGGGCTCGATGATCTCGCCGCCAATCTTGCACGGCGTCGAGATACTCTGGAGCAATCTGCCCGCGAAGGTTTCAGCCCCTTCTGTCATTTGATACTCCGAGAGCAGCACGACAAACTCGTCACCGCCGATTCGGGCCGCGGTGTCAACCTCGCGTGTGCTCGCGGCCAAGCGGGTCGCGACGATTCGCAAGAGTTGGTCTCCTGCTTCGTGTCCGAGCTCGTCGTTGACCTGTTTCACTCCGTCCAGGTCAATTAACGCCAGCGCCCCTTGTCGGCCGAAACGGGCTGACCGCTGCAGGGTCTTGAATAGTGCTTGATCAAGAGCACGACGATTCGGCAAGCCGGTCAGCGGGTCGGTCGTGGCCCGGAGCTGCAATCGTGCTGACTGCTGGTCGCGCCAGTGCCGAAACGAGACAGCAAGTCCCAGGATGGTGAGCAGCGTGGCGGCGCGCACGATGAACACGACCTCGGGCGTAAGTTCGAATCGCTGAGCGGATGGCGCAAACGCGCCGGCCGCCACCAGCAGGAGACTGGGGACACTCCAGCCCAGGGCTGCCCGGGTTCCAATCAATTCGACGGCCGCGAAGAGCATGATGGCAGGAAAGTAGACCGTGATCACCGGCGGTAGACCCAGCCAAAAAACGCTGTAGGTCAGGCTTGTCAAGCACAAGAAGTAGACAAGGTGAGACATCCGACGGAACGCCGCCGCGTCGCTCGTGATCGCTCTTAGACTGAGTGCGATCACGGCGATGATGACACAGCCTTGAACCGCCAGGAAATACAGACCGAGCGAGAGCGGCACCATCACCATCACCACAACCACACTGGCCAAGCCCATGCTTACATACACGGGTATGGCCCGGCGAAGCCACGCCTCCTCCGGATCCGACGTCACATCCGTGTCAAAGCGGTCACGGTCGGGCCGTGCGCGCCGGCGCGTGGGCGGAGGTGGGACGGGTACCGTGGCCTGGTCGTCGGCGGTCTTCTGCACCGGGTCAACGATACAGCGCATGGTCTCTTCGGGGCCTCATTCCCCGGTCAGTCGCGAGCGCGCGAGTCGCAGGCTGTGAGCCCTCTGAGCCCGAGCATCCGCATTGGTCTCTTTGTTATAGTCCGGCATGACCAGGACGCCTCAGCGATTCCGCTCGCGACGAACATTTGTCAAGCAGATCGGGGCCGCAACCGGCGCTATGGCTCTCCCGTCGGTCGGCCCCGCTACCGCCCAGTCGACCGCGCTTCCTCCCGAGTCGTCTCGTTCTATCCACCCGAGGCTCAACCGACGGGCGTGTGGCTGGTTGCGGTTCTTGTGGGAGAAGGCGACCGTGAACGACGACTGGGGTGGTGATGGGATGCCGCACCCGGCCTGGGATCGGTATTCGAACCCGGTGGTCACGAGCTATCCGCGCTTTGACCTGCACAACTCGTCATACGCCCTCTTGGTGATGGCCGATCAGACGCCTGCGTGGCGAGAGGTCTACACGCGTATCGCCGACGGCCTCGCGGGGCGCTATCCGACCTACTGGGGGGCGATCGACTGGCTCACACAGATTGGTGACGACCCGCGCCGCGCCAACTACCCAGATCGGGTTATGCAGGCAATTCCCGAACGGCTTCGCGGTCGTTACAACCGGATAGGCTGGACCGCGAACGGTGTCGAGCCGTGGGGACTCTCACGAGACCCCATCGGGTCAGACGGAAACTTGTTTTTTCGCGGATGGTTCAACTTGGTGTTGTCCATCTATCGCTACATTTCCGGTGACGACAAATACGAGTACCCATTTCCGGTGACCGGTTATGGAGACGAGCTCTTTCATTGGGACCAGCATCAAATCGCGGCCCTGCTCGAACGTCAGTATCGCGAGCGTCCCGAGGGGCCGCAGTGTGAGAACACCAAGATTTGGTTTCCGTGTAACTCCGCGGCGGGGCTTGGTCTCCACCTGTATGACAGCGTGTATGGACGCGATACGCATCGACCGGTGGAAGGCTTCCTCGAATATGCGAGAGACAACTACATCGGGGTCGGCGGTGACGGCAAGTTGGAATGGGTGACCAGCTACTACGACCCGATCGTGAACCACAAGGCGAATGGTGGCCCCGGCGCGGGCGTCGGCACGGCGTTCTTGTTGCTGCCACAGGATCGAGAGCTCGCGACGTTGATATATGAATCGGCCGCGAATGCACTGGGGTGGAACAACCCACGGGTCGAGATTCAGGCCTCGGCGACCGGTTTGGTGATGGCGCGAGAGCTCGGGGATCACACGTCCGTGGCACGGCTGCGCGCGGCCGCCGAACGGGACTACGAGCCACGCTTCTTTGGTGATCACGACGAGAAGTTTGGCTGGTGGTTCGGTCTCGACGAGGCCTACCCACGCGGACAACGGAGCGCCAGCATGATGGTGGCCGAGGTCGGCGAGGATGACGCCTGGTATCGTGCGTTCGACGCGCCCCACATGGATAAATTCGACGCGCCAACGGTTGAAGACGTGGAGTTTCCGGCGCTTGGGGTGTATCAAGCCTGGAACGACCCTGAGAGTGGGACGCTTTACGTCGGCACCTACGCCGCGTCACCCGACCGACGTGGTCTTGACACGAGCTGGCGGGTCACAAATATCCCGCGGGTCGAGGACGTGGTGGTGTTCTGCGACGGCGAGCCGTTTGTACGGTATGCGGTCGATGGAGAGCACGCCATTCGGATCGATGGACGCGTGGACCGCCACCAGTATCAGATTTTCACAGGGTATCGAGGACCCGATGCGAGCCAGGACGTCGCGCGCCGACGCAACCGGCGGCGAAGGTCGTCGGCGCCCGCGGGAGCGGCGGCGGTATCCGCGGTCGCCGCCGGTGAATCTCGGCCTCGGCGTGCTTCAGCCGCCGAGAGCACGATGAGTTTTTCACCGGCCGGGCCGACCTGTTCCTGCTGCTAAGGGACTGTCTCCGGCTTGCCTTTGGCAGTGTCTGGGCGAGGCCTCCCGACTGGTCGCGTTGCGCCTCGTTACTCCCCGTTGCTCCCCGTTGCTCCTCGGTCACGTATGCCCAATACGCTCCTTCGGCGCGTCTCGCCCGCCGCGAGCCGCGCTCTGGATCTACCGTCAAGGCAAGACGGGGACACTTCGCGAGCGCCCTGACAGAGGCGGCTCAGGTTACGCGTCGCCGCCGGGAAATCCTGGCAACGGGCGGTCACCTCTGGCGATGGCATGGGATCGCATCGTAGCGGCGTGCAGCCGCCCGATCACCGCCCGATTGACGCTGCCCAGTGGAAACTCGCCTTGCTCGTCGCGCTCGCCCGCGGGTCGACCCGTCAACAGCTCGAGCCCCTCGTCGATGGTTGTTACGGGATACACGTGGAATGAACCGGCCTCTGCCGCGGCGACGACATCCTCGCGCAGCATGAGATGTTGGATATTTGACGCGGGAATCAGTACGCCTTGGTCACCGGTGAGTCCCCGCGCCTGGCAGACATCAAAGAAGCCTTCGATTTTCTCGTTGACTCCCCCGATCGCTTGCACCCGTCCGCGCTGGTCGACTGAACCCGTGACGGCCAGATTCTGCTTCAAGGGGATGTCGGCGAGGGCCGAAATCAGCGCGTAGAGCTCGGTCGACGATGCGCTGTCGCCGTCCACTTCTGCATACGACTGCTCAAACACGAGGTTCGCGCTCAGCGACAGCTGGGTGTCCTCCGCATACCGACTGCTCAAATACGACGCAAGAATGAGCACACCCTTCGTATGCAACGGTCCGCCGAGCTGTACTTCTCGCTCGATATCGATGACATCGCCTCGTCCCAAACGGACTCGACACGAGATCCTCGACGGCTTCCCAAACGTAAAGTGGTCCATCTGATATACGGCCAGACCGTTCACTTCACCCACCCGTTCTCCGGCGCACTCGATGACCACCGTGCCATGCTGGATCTGTTCCTGGACACGTTCGCGCATGCTATCGGCGCGATAAGTTTTGGCGTCAAGCGCCTGTTGGACATGGGGACGTCCCACGGTTGCCGCCCCGTCATCCCGGGCCCAGTAGTCGGCTTCGCGCACCAGGTCGACGACGCTCCCCATGTGTGTGGAGAGCTTTGACGCGTTCTCTGCCAGGCGGGCCCCGTACTCGACGACTCGGGCCACCGCGCTCGCATCAAGGGGGAGCAGGCGCTCCCGCTTGCCGACGGTCGCGACCAGTCGGGCGTAGAGGCCCGCGTTGGTATCCGTTCTGTCCATCTGGTCATCGAAATCGGCCGCAACCTTGAACAGCTTGCGGAACTCCGGGTCCGCATGATTGAGCGTGTAGTACGTGTCGCCTTCGCCCAACAACACGACTTTGACGTCGAGTGGTATCGGCTCGGGCTCGAGCGTCATCGTGCTGACCAGCCCGGCAGACTCCTGCGGGCTTTCGATCTGGATGGAGCGATTGACGAGCGCGCGCTTCAACCCGTCGTATGCGAGGGGCTGAGTCAAAAGCTTGCGCGCGTCCAGCACGAGATACCCGCCGTTTGCGCGATGGAGCGCACCCGGCTTGACCATCGTGAAATCGGTGACCAGGGCGCCCAGATGTGCCTGGTGTTCGATTCGACCGACGAGATTTGGCTGTGTCGGGTGTGTTTCTTGGATCACGGGTGCCGCGTGGGGGCTGCCGTCCGCCAGACCCACCATCACGTTGACCTCATACCGTCGTGGCAGCTCGCGCCGCGCCGCGCCGCGGGCGATGGGCACACCTGGAGACGCCGTCGGCGGTGGTCCGTCCTGGTCTGCCCGAAAGTCGGCCGCGTTCTTGACCACATCGCCGTGCACATCCTGGAGATACCGACGGACGTCCGGCGCATCGTCGTATCGAGCCGCAAGCGGACCAGTCAGATCTCCGACGACCGATTCGGTGATGTCGCGGTCCAGAGCCTTCAGCGCCTCCCGGTGTTGTCGTTGCGCGGCCGGAAGCTGTCGAAGCGCCGACGACAATTCACCCTGTGTTTCCTCCATCGCCTGCGTGTATTGCGCCTGCTGGTCTGGCGGGAGCTTCTGGAAATCCTCTCCGCTGACGACCTCGCCGTCGACGATGGGTGCCAAGGCCACGCCCGTGGGTGTGCGTACCACCGCGACATTCTTTTTGGCCGCACCTTCGCGAAGGGTGTCGAGGGACCGTTCCTGCGCGCGCTTGAATCCGTTTTCCAGCTGTTGCTGGCGACTGCGATACTCATCGCTTCCGAACGCGGCGCGGATGGTGGTGGTGACGTCTTCGACCAACTGTTCCATGTCCTGCGCGAAACGCCGCGCCCGGCCGGCCGGGAGTCGGATCGCCTGAGGCCGACGAGCGTCGCAAAAGTTATTCACGTAGACCCAATCATCCGGCCCGGTGTGTTCTCGGGACTGGCGCTCCAAGAACTTGAGAACCAAGCTTGACTTCCCGGTGCCTTCCCGGCCGAACGCAAAGAGGTTGTAGCCCTCTTGACGCATCCCGATCGCGAAACGGACCGCCTCGGTCGCCCGTTTCTGGCCCACGATTTCGTCGAGGACCTCGAGCTCATCGGTCGTGGTGAAAGCAAACGCGTCGACGTTGCACGCGGTGAACAGCTTGTCGCGAGTCAGCGCTGGTGGTGGTGTCATAAGGTTTGGGAACGACGACGCGTCACTAACGTTGATAGTCGGACGCGTCGAGTGAGACGCGGATGATTTCTTTGTCGTTGCGATGCACCAGGTGTCGGTTCGCATAGGCGGGGTGAGACCAATTGACTCGGCGGTCATCGATTCGGCCGTGGGGGGTCCGAGTGCCCTGACTCGACGTTGGTTCGATCAATCGCGTTCGGTCCAGCTCGATATAGCCCTCCGGGGTGAACTGGGCCGTGATCAAGAATCCTTCATCGTTGTTCACGAAGTAGCGGTCACCGTGCCGGACGATAAAGGCCGCACCCCACCGTATTTGTGCCGTCATCTCCGGGCTCATCCAGACGCGCTCGCCGGTTGACGCGTCGAGACCGCGCAGCTCGCCGTAGCTTCCGACCCCGTAGATATGACCGCCGCTCACGACCGGGGTGGTGACCAGGGCGTGCAGTCCGTCGGTTTGGTCCGGGAGCTCGCTTCGGCTCTGACCACGCCACAACATCGTGGCGTCGGGGCGGTCGCTGTTGAGACGCATCATCATCGAGCCGCTAAAAAACTGCGAAACGAAAAGGTAGTCACCACTGCGGACCGGAGTTGCCACCGTGAGACCCATTCCGGCATCCCAGGGCTCTTCCCAGTAGATGTTGCCGGTGTCCGGGTCGAGGGAGGCAAGCGCGGTTGGGTGCCAGATGATGAGCTGGCGCACACCCCCGGCTTCGTAGATGACCGGATGCGCGTATCCCATTTCTGACGTAGTAGGCAGCGCCCGCCAGACCTCGGCCCCGGTGCGTTTGTCAAAGGCGACGACCAGCGCGTCGGGTTCTCCCCCAACCAGGGCGATGAGTCGTTCACCGTCGACCAAGGGAGCGCTGGTGATACCCCAGACCGGCACACTGGTGTCGTAGTCCTGGATGTAGTCCTTTTGCCAGATGACATCACCAGTATCGACGTCGAAACAAAAGAGCCGCCCGGTCGCACCCAAGACGTATACCCGATCGCCGTCGACGGTCGGGGTCGCCCGCGGCCCGATCGCATACGACACGGACAGCATGCGGTAGGTCGCGGGCCACTCGTGGGTCCACAACACCTCGCCGGTCTCTTCGTCCAGCGCGAGCGCGCGTTCCGTCCCGTCAAGGGTGCGCGAACCGGGGGTCTCCTGCCAGTCGCTGATAAAGACGCGGCCGTCTGCCACCGCGGGTCCGGAGTAGCCGGACCGGAGTTCAGTGCGCCATGTGACCGACAGCTCACTGGGCAGCTGGTCGACGATTCCGTCCTCGTGCCAAATCCCGAGCCTGTCCGCTCCGCGCCACTGCGGCCAATCTTCCGCGTGCACGCTGTGGCCGGCCGCGGCCGCGACGACAACCGCCGCGATCGTCAAGGCGCGCCTGAGACGCGTTGGGTCAGAAAAGAGTGTCATGGTTGTGTCCTCGGTTCAGGCTGGCGCGACGGTCCAGTCGGCGACGCGTCGGTTTACGAGTGCTACAGGTCCGCAGGAGGCTTGAGTCTTCCGGTGCTATCACCGAGGGTCTCAATCGGGACATCCATTGTGTCCATGATTGACAACAGGAGGTTGGCCATGGGCTGGCGTGGCTAGTCTGCAGGCCCAGGGGAGACCTGGTTGTAGCCTAGGAATCGCCACAGCCCTGGTAACAGCCCGGCGGCAATCGCAACCTTGATGATGTCAGCCGCCACGAAGGGATAGAACCCAAGCGAGAGCGCGAGGGGCAGGCCCAATGGCGCGGGCGGCCCGTAGGCCAGCCGCGTTACGCCGCAGGCATAGATGGTGGCTAGACCGACAAATATCGACAGCAGATGCGAGCGCCATCGTCTATCGAGACCACGCTCGGCTAAGAGTCCCGTCACAGCGGCCGCGAGCGGGAATCCCAGGAGATAGCCGCCGGTTGGTCCGAGCAGACGAAGTAGTCCAGGGGGAAGTTCTGGCGCGACGGCAAACACTGGCAGCCCGCTGGCGCCCGCGAGTAGATAGACCAGCTGGGCGGTTGCGCCCAGACGCCAGCCGAGCACCGCCCCACCCAGCAAGACAACCAGTGGCTGGATGGTCAACGGCACTGGCGTGAACGGCAGCGGTATCGAGACATGGGCGGCCGCCGCCGTCAGCGCAACAACAAAAATGACGCTTCCCGCGTGTATCAGCGTGCCAAAACTTGTTCGGGTGGCAACGTAGGTGACGACCGAAGGGTGATTCGTAGAGTCCAGATGCATGATAGGTGCGCTCTCGCAGGTCAATCGTAGTGTCCCCTCATACAGAATCGCAACCGCCCGCCTCCGACCGGACGTCCACTAGTGTCCGAGGTCAGTGATTTGTTACATAAGTCGCGGACGGGGCATCCCGTCTGGCGCCGTTGCTCCTCAGTCGAATATGCCCAAGAATGCCCAATATTCTCTCTCGTCGCGCCTTGCCAGCCGGGCGTCGCGCCCGCGACTTATGCGAGACATTACGGTTACAGGGGACTAGACGCGCCCGACCACCGTAAAGATGACTGAGTAGGTCAGCGTGCCAGGATCACCGAGATGGTCCAGGAATGCGCGTCGAAATAGGTCGGCCCGCCTGTCTCCGCCGAGCGTCGCAGCGATCACGGGTTTGGCAATATCCAGCTTCAGCGACCACTGGTTCAACGCCTCACCGTCGATCTGGCTCGCATACAGGTGATACGACTCGGCCTTGGTCGAAATCTGGCGGAGTCCGGCCTGCCGGGTAAGGCCAAATAGTCGCCTCCCGACAAACGGCTCAAAGCCGGTGGACCGGAGGGTGTCCAGCACACGCTCGACGTCGGCCCGCAGGTCGTCGGTCATTCCGTCATGCCACACCAGTTGGCCGTCCAGGTCCTGAAGCATGACTATGCCCCCCGGACGGCACACCCGTGTCATTTCCGCGACAGCCCGGGAGCGATCGGCCAAGTATTCAAGGAGGAATCTGGTATACGCGACGTCGACGCGTCCGTCTCGAGGGCCAGTTCACACGCGTCCTCGGCGACGACAATCGCGCGCCGGCGGTCCAGTTTCTCTTGCGCCCCGGACACCCGATCGGGGCTCCGTTCGATGGTGGCGAGTGTGACTTCTGGATAGGCCTCCAAGACTGCGCGCGCGATGACACCCGGGCCGCATCCGACGTCGAGGACGCGCTCATCGCCGCGCAGTCGTGGCGAGAGATACTTCTGTACCCACCCATCGGCGTCGACCTTTGCGGCCAGGCGGAACCTCTCGCGCGGGTCTTCCGTCACATACGAGCCGCTTGCGCACCACGTCATGCTTTCCGCTCCTTCGCGCGGAGCAACCCTTTGCGATAGTGCGCGACCGTCGAGTCGGTGACCGCCTGCCAGGCCTCCCGCGTTGATCTAAATGTCAGTGATCGGTATTGCTTCTCGTCGGGCCGACCGTAGCCGCGGTGGCGTCTTAGTGACCGCCACCGCGGGTCGGCCATCACGACCAGCTCTGAATGGCCTTGTTCAGCATAGAGTCGGCAGGCCGACGCTAAGAGGGCCGCAAGGACCGCGCGTTGGTCGGACGGTGCCAGTTCCGGTGCCAGCGTTATGTCGGTCAGTGCGTTTTCAAAGAATGAGAAGTTCATGCCTTGTGAACCTCGATTGCAGACGCACGCGCCGAGGACAGTGTGGTCGCGGACAGCGGCCAAGATCTCACGTCGTCGAAAGAGGCATCTGGCCTGATAGCGGGCGTCAAGACCGTCTAACCGAGGCTCGTCAAAGTGAAGCGCATCGAAGGCCGTCGGCGAGAGGCGGGTACGAAGGAAGTTGATTGCCGCCCGTCCTTGCGCGTCGCTCGTCGAGATCGCACGCAGAGTTTCCACGGTTGGGTCCCTGGGAGGGACCGGCGTCTCGTCGAGCGGCACGAACGCGTAGTCGTAGTCCGAAAATGCCCGGACTGAGGCAGGCATCGCCCGACCCATGCCGTCGAAGAGCGGTCGCACGGGCTGGTTTGACGGTCGGTAGGTCAATCGAACATGAGTGAGCCCGGGCCGTCACCCCATTTCCGGTTGCCGTTGATGAGTGTGACGATGGATGTCGGGGGTGCACTCCGTAGCCCCACGATGTGTTGGATGCTCCATGTGCCGGGTTCTGTCTCAAAGCCGCACACGGAGGCGCACGGCGATGCGACCCGGCCCGTTGCTTCCCACCGCATCCAGATCTTGAAGATGTCGTTGTCGGCCGCAAGCAGGCGGCTCCACGTCCGTTCGATGGCGGGCAGCCGTGGCCCGAGCTTGGTGAGCTTCTCCGGATACAGAAAGCCTGATGCCCGGTAGAGGCCCATGACTTCGCCGAGGTCCGGTGGTCCGGTTGCCGCCTCTTGGGTCCGCAGCGCTCGGAGGTCGCGTCGGACGAGGCGACTCAGAACACCGTCGACGAGCTTGTACTCGGCCGACTCTATGTGCCGGCCGACTCCGCGGCTGGCGAGGGCGACGCTCTCGTGCACTGCTGTTGGCGATGCCATGCCTTCCCCTTCCGCGAGCACCATCGTGATAGGAGTAGAGAGGTCCCTGCCGCTGCCGCGATTCCTTGCTCGTTCATTCATCACAACGGTCCAACCGGGACGACCGAACGCCCAGGCACCACACACCCACTTGCCAGCGTCTTGTCGCCGAGGAGGAAACGCGCCGGTACGCGCAGACGAGCAAACGCGCTCGCACTGCGCAGACAAGGATGCGGCGCCTGGTCAGCCGGGCGCCGCGTGCCGCGACGCATGTTGGGAATCGCTGACGCGGGTACTAGCCCGTCGTGCCGAATGACCTGTCACGGGCGAAGGGAGCGATCGCACACAGGCCGAGCGGTAGGAGCGCGAACCCATGGAGCGCGGGTCCATAGGCGCCGAAGGACGCATTGGCGGCGGCTAACAGCGCCGGGCCAAGCGCGCTCGCGATGACGATCACCATCATCATCACTCCAGAGATCGCGCCCAGATAGGTCCGTCCAAACAGATTCGGGAGGGCCGCCACCGTGAGCGGACCGTAGAAGCCACCCGAGAGCCCCCATCCTGCGATGCAGAGCCAGTAGAGGATTGGGTGGCCGAGGTGAGGTGCAAGGCCGAACATCATGACTTGACCGAGCATCATCCCCATGATCAGAAAACGCATTGGGAACTTGTCGACGGCCAGACCCAAGACGATACCGGTGGGCACACTGATGAGCGTCACGGGAAGGAAGATACCGAGCGCGTCAGCGGTGCTGAGCCCAACTTCAGTCCCCAAGTCGACGATATGAAATGCGATGCCCGTGCCGACCATCGCGTGACTCGACACCCCGAGGGTCACGAGCCAGAAAGCGGCCGTCCGGAGCGCCTGAACGCGTGTGAAGTCGGGGCGAGCGCGGTCGCCGGCGGTCACGGCTGCGGGCTTGGCCGGCCCGGGGCCCCCGTCGATTTTGAGTCCGCAATCTTCCGGACTCTCACGAAAGAAAAGCCAGCCCAGAACGGGCATGCCGAGCCCAAGGACGACCGCTATCTCCAGCCAGGCCCCGCGCCATCCAGACTCGGAGACCCAGGCCGCGAGCACCACGGGCGAGCCGGCGAAGGCGAAACTGGCAAAAGGACTGGCAATCGACGAGACAAGGCCTCGATGCCGGTCAAACCACCGTCCCAGCATCGTGCGGCACACGAGCGTCAACACGCCTTGGCCGCAAAAACGGAGGCCGACGAATCCGAGCGTCAGCATTCCGTAGCCCGTAATTGTTTCCGATACGCCAAGACTCGCGATGCGGGCGGCGATCCGGTCGACCTGGCTCAGATAGGCGACGACGGTCCCGAGTCCAATCGATGCCCAGACGACGCCCGCGCGGACGCCGACCCGATCGATCACGGACCCGGCCCAGGGGAGCATGAGTCCGCTCGCCAGGGTGCCCACGAGGTAGGCGTTGCTGAATGCGCTGCGCGACAGCCCGGTCGCCTCGAGCAGAGGTTCCGTAAATACCGCGACCCCGATGGTTTGGCCGGGCGCGCTCATGACGAGCCCGATTGTCGACACGACAAGAACCACCCACCCGTAGTAGAACGGGAAGGCGGCCGGCCGGAACGGAATATCGGATCGCATCGGATCGAGTGTTGACGACACGCGGCTCTCGCCTCAGGGACGCAGGTGCGGTCGGCAGAGCCGGGACTGAATTCCTATGGCTGAGTGCGGATCTGGAAGTCCGATCCAAGGGCCGGGTTGACGTAGTCATCTGCCAGCACGCGATCGGGATCGGGGCGGACACTCAGGTAGTCCACGTGCACAGGTACCTCGAGCCAGCCGTGGGGCGTGCCTGCCGGGATAATGATGATGTCGCCTTCCTTCACATGCTCACGATCTGCCGGTCGACACCCGGCAGCTCATTGACCATTTGCCACTGCTCCTCGGTGATGTAGGTCGCGTAGGTCTGGTCGCTCTGAGCCATCGCCACGGGAGGCAACGGGAGCAACGACACCACAAGGATGAACATGATGCGCTTCTTCATGGAGGGCTCCTTATTCCCATTGGTGGTGTTCCGCGCACACGGCGCGGGACGCATTGTCGACGAACGCACGAGTTCGAGCCGGAATCGCGCGGGTCCGTCAGGACCGTTGGACACTATATCGCCAGTCAGCTTTGGCCGCGGCGCTTGAACGAACAGCGGACCGACGCCATAATCCTGTCCGAACCCTTCTCGCAAGGAGACCACTATGTGCAAACCCGTCCTCGCGTTGCTCTGGATACTCATCGCGTCATCCGCCGGTGCCCAGGATGGCACTGCGCCGGTCGCGACCGACGTGACGTCGGCCGAAATCCAGGCCTTTGTTGACGCGTTGCCTCGGGACCGTGTCAGTGATCGTCCGATGAGAGTCGTCGAGGTCACTGGTGACTACCGCGTGGGTGTCTACGGTGTCTACCGTCCACAGGAACTCCGCGGGGGGGCCAACAAGCACGACGTCAACACCACCGAGATCTACTACATGCTCGAAGGGGCTGCCACCCTCGTGACCGGAGGGACGCTGAAACCGGCCGGTCCACCAATCCCCGGAACGTCAGCGCGAAGTCCGGGCATCGATGGCGGTGTCTCGCGGCGGGTGACGAAAGGTGACGTCGTCATCATACCTGGGCATACGCCCCACTTTTGGAGCGAGCTGGAAACCGATATCGAGTATCTGATCTTCCGCCCCGATCCGGACAACCGGCTTCCGCTGAAGTAGGGGTTCGATGAACCTCCCGCCCGACTCCAGCTCCGAGTAGGACACCTCATGACCGAAACCCCGGGGATGCGATGGTTTCGCTATCCGGACGCGGACGAGCAGAATCCTCTTCTCGCGGCCGCCATCGAGCGCCAGCGCCAACGTATCCCGACCGGTGCCATCGGGGTCGCGACGGGGGCCTGGGCCGGATCGAAGGATCTCTTCGAGCGCGATCCGGCCACTCACCCACTTCGAGACTGGATCGAGTCCCTTCTCGAAGGCCACTATCAGCTTGACGCATGGGGGTTCATCGTCCAGCGCGGGCAACGTGTCGAACTGCACGACCATCGTCGCAGTCACCGCGGGGATTCAACGCCTTCGCCGGGGTGTACTGCATCGAATACCCGCCCCAGAGTGGACAGTTGATTGCCGAGGGCACCGACACCGACAAAGAAGACCCCGTCCGTCCCGGTGACCTCGTCATCTTTGACGCGACCTTTCGACATGAGATTACCGAACATGCCGCATCCGCGCGTCGCGTATCGATCGCGTTCAATGCCCAGGCCTTAACTGAGCCGCGCATCACCAAGGTGGAACTCGATGCGGCGCGGTCTCGTGTCCCAGCCCGAAAAGGGCAGGGCGAGGTCTGACTGCCCCCATCGTCCTGCCGCCGCAAGACGACGCGCCCTACTTCACCCAGTCGGCCGGCCCGTCTTCCCACTTGTTGTGCGTCAAGCGGACCACGTGCCGGTCCGCCAGACGGATTGCATGTATCTCGCCATAGGGTTGCGGCTGAAACACCACTTGCATCAGCGGCAGTTCGTCGTTGAGCCCGCCTCGCTCCGATGTGAAGATCACCCACTCGTCGTCGGGCGAGAACCTGGCGTGCATATCGCGGCCAGGGCTATGTGTGAGCCGCTCCAGCCGACCCGGGCTCCCATCGTCGTTCAGATCGAGAATGTAAATCTCATAGTCGTCGTCGCGTAGCGAGGTGAAGGCGACCCGCTCACCGCTCGATGAGAAGGACGGCATCGTATCGGTCGCAAGATCGTTCGTCAGCCGGCGCGGGTGGGTGCCGTCGTCGTTCATCAGATAGATTTCTGCGTTGCCGTCCCGCATGCTGCGGAACACGATGCGACGCCCGTCCGGCGACAGATACGGCAACGCATCGTTCGTGCGCAGGTCGCCCGTCAGATTCACCGCCTCGCTCCCATCTGGCCGGCTCTTCCAAATGTTGACATCCTCGTTCGGCCCGCCAAACGGCATCCCCACGCCGAATACCAGCCATTGGCCGTCGCGGCTCCACGACGGCCACCACGCCGACTGACTGCCGCGGTAGCCATCCTCAAACACCTGGTCAAAAACCACGCGCTTGCTGGTACCGTCCAATCGGGTGACCACAAGACGCGCAAAGCCTTCGCTGGTGGCCACCTCCTCGCCACTCGGATGTAGGGTGGGCAGATAGCCTCGAATACCGGTCAGCGACAGCGTTCGGTCGGCCAGAACCACTGACCGGGTGGGGTGGACTAGAAATGGCCCGGGTACGTCGCCGGCGAATAGTGTCGCGGCGTCGGTTGGGCCTGGTCCATACGCCAGTATGCGGCCGGACGGATCGAAGGTGGGCCCCCAGTAGTCCTGTGCTCCGTCGCTCTCGACTCTGAGACCAGCGCCGTCGGACGCAAGCGAGACCACACTCCATCGGTTGTTGCGCCGGCTCGTGAACGCCACTCGGCCATCGAGCGCGGTCACCGGAGACAGCGCGACTCGACCGGCCGGGCTGAGGGGACGCGGCGTCGAGCCGTCAAGTCCGGTCTGGAAGATCCGAGGCTCGCCATCGCGCTCCGAATAGAAGAGAACGGACTGGCCATCCGATGACCAGGCCGGTGAGCCGTCCCAGCCCTCGTGCCGGGTCAACCGCCGGACGTTTGTCCCGTCGGCCTGCATGAGATACAGCTCGCTTGCCTCATAGCCAGCAGCGGCCGATGGCCCCGATACGACGTTATCGGCATCCCGGCTACTGGAGAAGAGGATCTGAGTGCCGTCGGGAGAAAAAGCCGGATTGTAGTCACCGGCCAGATTTTGCGTCAGATTGACCGGGGCGCCGGCTGCGTCTGGGCGATCCGGGTGGAACCCCATCGTGTAGACATCCGCGTCGCCCGTCTGGGAGCTGACAAACACGAGTCTCTTCCCGTCAGGCGAGAAATCGGCGGCATCCTCCATTGCGTCGCTCTCGGTCAGCCGGACCGGTATCCCCGGCTGCCGGAGGTCGAGCGCGTAGAGGTCGGGATTTCCGGTTCGCTCGGAGGTGAATACCATCCACCGACCATCCGGGGACACCACCGGGTTGTAGTCGAGCCCCGGATCGGTCGTCAGTCGCTGCGGGGTCGCGCCGGGCCGCGCGAACAGATACACATCCCAGTTGGCTGGCGCGAGACTGCTGTAGACCACCGTCTCGGAATCGGGTTCGCCCCGTTGCGCCTCGAGCGCTGGAACCTCGACGACGACTGCAATGAGACCGATGCCGGCAAGCACTGCGATAAATGTTCGCATGACACTACCTCCTATTGGACTCTCATTGTCGCCTCCCGTGAATCGGGTTGCACGGGTTTTCTGGTAGTCGTCTTGTGAGAACGGGAAGGACCCTGCCTACGCAGCTACGCAGCTGCGCTGTGGGCGACCGCTATTCAAGCCTGACGACAAAACATCTTTGAGCCGGTAGAGACCGCACAGTCCACTCGCTCACGCCGAGTGGGGTCATGACGGGCCCTCGGAGGCGAACGTGTAGGGTCGACGTGTCGAGTCACGGAGTAGTTCGGAGAAGGGAGAGAACGATGGCGCTGCAGTTCGTTATCAAGGAGGTCGACCTCGAGTGCGGTACTCCGGTGGCTTCGGCCGTCGAGACGAGCGGTCGTGTGGCGGCGAGCGAGTTGCCTGGCGGCCCCGGGTTGTGACCGTGACTCACGTGGGGCCCTATGACCAACTCAAGGGCACATGGGATGGCATCATGGCCTGGGTCCAATCCGAGGGATTGACGCTAAACGGCGCGCCATGGGAGGTGTACGTCGACGACCCGACGACAGTGGACCCTTCGACGCTCCGAACCGAGATATACGTACCGGTGCAGTCGTCATGACCGGGTCTTCCTAGAGAGGCTCGGTCCGTCCGTCGCCCTTTCCGTACTCCGCAGCAAAAGCGATCCTCTCTCGAACGTCGCCAGATTGTGTGTCCTGACCGCGGCATCCCGCGTGACGGGACACGCGCGGACAATCAGGGGCGCCTCATGAAGCAAGGCGCGGGTGTCGCCCGTGGGTTGTCGTGGACGCCCAGTCTCCACCGTTCGAGACCGCACACGCCGGTGCAGGCCCGCCACCGGTCCCCGGGTGATCGCCGATGTGTGAGCGAACTACGGTTGCACAGGACTCGTCATACGACTCGAACCGCCGAGCGAGAATACCGGATTAGCAACACTTAGGGGGAGCAAGAGCAATATGAGATGTCACGAGGTGGACTACGAGATTCTGGGCGACGACATGCAAATGGTAGAGGTCGAACTCGACCCCGGCGAAACGGTCATCGCCGAGGCGGGCGCCATGAACTATATGGAGGAAGACATCGACTTCGAAACAAAGATGGGTGATGGGTCTGAGCCAGATAAGTCATTTTTTGGCAAGCTCTTGGATGCGGGCACCCGGAAGCTGACGGGAGAGTCGATTTTTCTGACGCACTTCAGCAATCGCGAGATAAGGAAACGGAGGGTGTCGTTTGCCGCGCCGTATCCTGGCCGGATCGTCGCGCTGAACATGGACGAGGTCGGTGGCGAGATTCTGTGTCAGAAGGACGCGTTCCTCTGCGCGGCGCTCGTTACAAACGTGGGAATTGCCATGAACAAGCGTCTTGGTACCGGAGTTTTTGGAGGTGAAGGGTTCATTCTGCAGAGGCTTCGCGGAGACGGGATGGCCTTTATGCACGCCGGGGGCACGGTGATCCGCCGCGAGCTCAACAACGAGACGTTGAGGGTGGACACCGGTTGCTTGGTGGGATTCTCGCCGGGTGTGTCCTACGACATCCAGCGCGCCGGGAACCTGAAGTCCATGTTCTTTGGTGGTGAAGGCGTGTTTCTCGCGACACTCTCCGGTTCGGGGACAGTGTGGCTGCAGAGCCTGCCGTTTTCGCGGCTGGCGGATCGCATTATCGCCAGTGCTCCTCGCGCCGGGGGCAGCGCGAAGGGTGAGGGTTCAGTGCTCGGCGGAATCGGGCGTCTCCTGGACGGAGACTGACTCGCCTATCAGATCGGTTTGGGTCGCCGAGTGCCACGTCCAACGACACTCGGCGATCACCTGACGGCGTCCGGTGGTGTCACGAGGCGGTCGATAACCCCGAGCCAGCGGTCGTCAGGCTGTTTACGCGTCACAAGCGCGGTGCGCTAGCAGCCCGTGTCTATTGTTCTTCCAACGGAAGGAACAACGAGATACGGTCCTCGCTTCCGACCGAGCGTGAGATATGCCCCTGGCCCGTGACGTCCTCGGCGAGGAGGATGTGCCCCGGGTGGAGTCGGATCCTTGTGCCGTCGCCGATCTCTACTTCGCTTTCGCCGCTGAGCGTGATCACGAACTGTTTACGGGGCGCCGTGTGCCAATCGATGAAGTAGTCGGGTGACGTCCGACGAAACTGCACACTTGTCACGTCGATTGCCTCGGCGAGCTCCGTGGCTCCGCGGGGCGCACCGAGTGGCATCTCGTATTCCTCTGCGTGGGTTGTGCCGTCCGGGCCGGTGTAGATTCTCGTCACTTTGATAGGCGTGCGTTCTTGGGCAGTTGTATGCGAATCACCGATCCAGTGAACACCCACGAAGACAAGCGTCGGAATCCATCCCAGCGTGGCGAGACCGGTGGCGATTCTGCGTCCTCTCTTCATCGTTACCCCCTGACATAAGAGGCGGGACCGTTTGGCGTGGCCCGCGGTTTTGGTGGTTGCCGTCTGTGGTGCACCAGTATAGACGCGAGGCGCGCGATGGTTAAGTTGCTAGCCGGACGGTCGCTACGGAGCCTCACTCTGCGGATGGGTCTCATCCGGTTTACTATGCTCGCGTTGCGATGCCCGCGTGTGGCCACACGCTCGTGTGAGCCTGTTCTTTGGTCGCTCGCACGTGTGAGACTATGCGGGGTCTGAATGACTTCGCCCTCGAGTGCTGACGGGTCTGGTCATGCGCGCTATTTGACGACTGGCAGACTGCGATGACGCCACAATCGACCTTCATGGTTTTGGCCCCGGTAGCGGAGGGGAAGGTCGAACAGCTCCGGGCTATGTTGGTCTCGATGAATCTCTCGCCCGGGGTGGTCAATCCGAAAAACGAGCTGGTGCCGTTTGGAGAGTTTGACCGGCTGCACGTCGCGCGTTTCGTGGTGCTCGATTTGCCGACGGCGGACAGTATCACGGTCTACACGAGAGCGCCTGCCCCGTGGCCTACATCGCTAGTATTTCTAGGCGATACGGATGGGCCGGCGACCGGAGTCCTGGAAGAACTGGCCGAGCGTTGCGGGCCGGGTCTTCGTCAGATCTTCGCCCACTGCGAAGGCTTTGGTCCGACCACGGACCTGTTGTCGTGGATGACACGACACGAGCGACCGTCAGCGGCCGATTACGTCAATCGGATTGGCCGCACCGTCCGACAAGTTCACGAGGAGCGTGCCCTTCGCGACGCACTCGTCGCCTACGTGCACCATACCGATACGCCACGAGACGAGCTGGCCACCGCGACGCGCGCACGGCTGGTGAAGTTTGTCGATGAAGAGAAACGAGCCGGACGTCTCACCCTGACAGCGCCGGAACAGACCCCGTTCGCCTGGCGGCTGCGCAATGCCATGCATGCCGTGGGCGTACCAATCGCGTTGCTGTTGTTGACCCCATTCCTGGTGATCGCGTCACCGGTGTTGGTCTATATGCTGCGCCGCCGAGAGAAAACCGACCCGGATATCGCTCCACGCCCAGGGGCCGAACATATTCAGCGCGTCGGTGCGCTCGAGGATCACGAGATCTCCAATCAGTTCACGGTGTTTGGTGATCTGAAGCCAGGTCTGTTCCGACAGTGGCTCACTGCGCTTCTCCTGTGTGTGCTCAACTACACGGCGCGCCATATTTTCAACCGGAGCTATCTGACCCGTGTGCAGACGATTCATTTCGCGCGTTGGGTGTTTGTCGACGAACGCCGTCGGCTGTTTTTCGCGAGTAATTACGACGGCAGTGTCGAGAGCTATTGGGACGACTTCATCAACAAGATCGGGTGGGGTGTCAACCTGGTCTTCACCAACGGTCTCGGCTATCCCCGCACCGACTGGTTGGTGCGGCGCGGCGCGCGTGACGAGCAGAAATATAAACGAGTGCTACGTCGACACCAGTTTCCAACGGACGTCTGGTACAAGGCGTACCCCGGTTTGACAGCGGTCGATCTGCATCGGAACACGCTGATTCGGCAAGGTATCGAGCGCACGTCGATGACCGACCAGGAGACCCGCGAATGGCTTCGCCTCTTGTAGAACGTGCTCTCCAGCCCAGCGCCCTCTCCAGGATGACGCCGTCCGTGGCGCCCGGGCCTCGGCGCGTAGAGTATGACGACGTTCAGGCTCTCGTCCGTTTTGGTCACGGTCGGCTGGGCGAGGCGCGTTTTTTTCTGTTGACGGTGGCCGACCGCGCTGCCGCCGGCCGGTGGCTCCAGACTGCCCCGGTGACAAACTCCGTCGAGACGGATCCGCCGCCGTCAACCGCGTTGCAAGTCGCGTTGACGGCGGCGGGTCTGACGGCTCTCGGTGTCGATCCCGAGGTGATGAAGGGCTTCTCAGATGAGTTCTTGGCCGGCGTGGCGGATGACCCAAACCGTTCGCGCCGGCTTGGGGATATTGGGGCGAGCGCACCCCTCGCGTGGGACTGGGGTGGCTCCGCCAGAGATACGCCTCACCTGCTCGTCATGGTCTATGCCGTGCCCGAGTGCTTTGCGGAGTGGCAGCGCACGGTTCGTGGCGCCGAGTGGGACCGGGCGTTCGATGTGCGCCCGCTTCCCCCCACCACCGATATGGGTGGGGCCGAGCCGTTTGGTTTTGCCGACGGCGTGAGTCAACCGATGCTCGACTGGCGACGCACGCTGCCGGGCGACAAGGAGCGGCTGGACTACACAAACCTGGTCGCGTTGGGAGAGGTACTCCTCGGCTATCCCAACGAGTACGGGCGATACACGGGACGCCCTCTCCTCGACCCGATGCGCGAGCCCCGAGCGGTTGACTTACTCCCGGCCGAGGAGGTGGCGGACCGGCGCGATCTTGGACGGAACGGAACCTATCTTGTCCTTCGCCAGTTGGGTCAGGACGTCCGTCGGTTCTGGCAGTTTCTGGACGCCCAGGCGAAGTCGGACGCCGGCGAGCGCGAGCGCTTGGCGACGGCCATGGTGGGCCGCGCCCGTGACGGCAAGCCGCTGGCCCAACTCGCACACGACCCGATCGCGGGTGTTGGCTCCAGACTGCAAGACGTGACTGCCAACCACTTCACGTATGCGGAGGATAAGGACGGCGACCGGTGTCCCGTTGGTGCGCACGTGCGTCGCACCAACCCACGGACCGGCGATCTGCCGGCTGGCACACGAGGCATGTGGCGGCGTCTCCTACGGATGCTTGGCTTCAAACGGACATCTTTTCGCGACGACCTGATTGCGTCGGCGCGCTTTCATAGGATTGTTCGGCGTGGTCGAGCGTATGGCGTGCAGGTGTCGGTCGAGGAGGCGCTCCAGCTCAAGCCCGATGACAGCTCACGTGGATTGCACTTCATGGGGCTCGTCGCCAACATTTCGCGTCAGTTCGAGTTTGTCCAGAACGCATGGATGATGAGCACGAATTTTGCGGGCTTGAGCGACGAAACCGACCCCCTCCTCGGTAACCGTTTACCGACCCCGGGTCACACCGCGACCGATGTGTTCACCATGCCTCGGGGTGAGGGAGTTGCGGAACGTCTTGACGGGGTGCCGCGGTTCGTGACCGTCCATGGCAGTGCCTATTTCTTTCTCCCGGGGCTCCGGGCGCTGCGTTTTATCGCGGGGGCGCCCTCGACGCGACCGGTCGGCGTGTCGGCGGGACCGACCCCGACCGCGGGGTTCTGGACCCCGTTGCTTCTGGCTCTCCATCGGGGGCTGATCAACGTCCTACACGTCGAACGACTTCTGGAGCCGTTCTTTCGACGAACGTTGAATCGAGTCTTCCGAGAGTTCTTAGCGCGGTGTATTCAATGTCTCATCAACTGGAGACGACCCAACGAGGGCCTGGGTCTCGCGGAGGAGCGGATCTATCCGGATGAGGAAGAGAGCCTGAATTCGATCATCACGAGTTTTGGCGATTACATGCGTCGCACGTATCGTCCCGGCAACTTCGAGCGTGGGGGAAATACAAAGACGCACGGCATTGTGCATGCCGAGGTAGTCATTCGTGATGATCTTCCCGAGCATATGCGGCGGGGCATCTTTGCCACGCCGCGCTCGTTCCCCGCGTATGTGCGGTATTCGGGTCCCGGTCCCAACCTCCCACCGGACATCGAGGACGTCGGATTCGGGAGCATGTCCATAAAGCTGATGGATGTTCACGGTCCAAAGATCCTCGACGACGAGAAACACACGCAGGACTTGCTCGCCGTGTGCACGCCGACGTTTGTCACGCCCAACACCCGCGAGAACGCGAAGCTACAGGTCTGGAGCTTTCGTGACATGGCGGTGTTCTATTTCTTGAATCCGATGGATTCGCATGTGCTCGATTTCGCGATGCAGGCCCTGTGGAATGAGACGCAATACAACCCGCTCGCGACACGATATTGGAGCTGCGTGCCGTGCTTGCTTGGCGAAGGGCAGGCCATGATGTATTCGTTTCGGCCACGCTCACGCGTCATCACGACGATTCCAGGCGTGCCGTTTGGTCACGTGCCACCCCACTATCTCCGCGACAACATGGCCGCCACCCTGGCGCAGCAGGATGTCGAATTCGACATCTTGGTCCAGGTTCAAACTGACCCGCATCGCATGCCGATCGAGGACGCATCGGTGCGCTGGCCAGAGAGGCTGTCGCCGTTTGTGCCCGCTGCGACCGTCCGCATTCCGCGTCAAACGTTTACGACGCTGGCTCATGATGAGTTTGCAAAGCGGCTGCGTATGAATCCGTGGCAGTGTCTCGCCGAGCATCGGCCGCTGGGCAATCAGAGCCGCGCGCGGCTCCGTATGTATTCGCAGCTCGCGCGGCTGCGTCAGCAAATGAACCGGGTGCCCCATGTGGAGCCCACGGGTGACGAAGTGTAGGCCCTGGTGGACCTGACGGCGGATAGAGGGGGAAGGTCGCGACCCGAATCTCGGCCATCCTGCACGTGTGCCGACCTCGGGATCGAATCGATCAGGCACGCATCGCGCAAGACGGTCCACCACCGACGTTCGAGCATGAGGGCGAAGAGCGCTATCAGCGGGCCTATCGGACGACCCGCAACAACGTCACGGCCTGGCGGGACGCCTCGCAGATTTATGGATACGACGAGACGTCGGTCCAGCGTGTGCGGCGAGACCCGACCGACCGCGCGAAGCTACTCATGGAGCGTCGAGACGGGCATGCCGGTGAGGGTGAGCTTCAGGGCTATTTGCCGCTCCTGTCGCCAGACGCCCCCCAGCTGCCCCAGTGGCGTGGCCAGGAATCTGTGGCGTTCCCCGACAACTTCAACATTGGTTTGAGCTTCTATTACAACGTATTCGTACGTGAGCACAACGCGTTTGTGGACGCGTTTCGGGCCAGGGTGGCGACAAGCCCCGGCGAGGACTCTGGTCTACGGGACCCAAGGAATCCTGAAAGCGTCATCGCCTATCGCGATGTGACGGCCGACGAGCTCTACGAGGCGGCACGACTGGTGGTTTCCGCCGAGATTGCAAAGGTGCACACCATCGAATGGACGACTCAGCTGCTATACGACGAACCGCTCTACCGGGGGATGAACGCAAACTGGTCGGGATTGTTTGACGACGACTCCAAGCTATCCACGATCGCGGAGCGTATTCGACAAGGGTTGTCGGAGCTCCCGCCACCCGTGCCCCTCGCGGGGCGCGACATACGGGTGCGTTGGCCCACCGTGACTCTTGAGTGCCCGGTTTATCTCCACGCACTGGGGCATCGGGACACGTCGGTCGTTCTCGCCGACCAAGAAGATCGGAGGGGTGGTCACCTTGGCGAGACTCCTGAGTGGCGAGTGTTGCCTCCGGGCTGTCAACAAACAGATCCACGTGTCGGACCACGTGTGTCACAATCAGTCGTCAGTCATCAGTCGGCACCCTGAAGAACGCACACTATGCCGAGAGCCTCTCGTTGGGTCACGCGGTTTGTCATCTGGATGTTGTCCGCCGCCATGCTCAGCACGACAGGCGACGCCCAAATTGGCCGGGGTGGTTTCCGGCGCTCCCGGATGCCGCCGCGATTCAAGCCTGCGGACCATCTCGACAACGGTTTCAGCTTCTGTCGACTGGCCTATACGAGCGTGCGACGAGAACGCGAAGGCTACGGCTGGAGTACCGATTATCCGGCGGCCGACCAGAACTTTATGATCCGGTTGTCGGAGCTTACATCGACCAAGGTCGATTTCGACACCCGCGGCAATCCCAATCATTGGGTCGTCGGTATTACTGACCCTGCGCTGTTCACCTGTCCGTTCGTGATCGCCTCCGACGTCGGCACCATCGGTCTTAGCCCCGATGAGGCACGGGCGCTTCACGACTACCTTGTCAAGGGCGGTTTCCTGTGGGTGGACGACTTCTGGGGCACCGCCGCGTGGAACCAGTGGTCGGCCGAGATCGCGCGCGTCCTGCCCCCGGCGGAGTATCCGCTGACGGACCTCGGGCTCGAGCACGCCCTGTTCAACCTGCACTACCGGATCTGGGAAGTGCCGCAGATCACGAACATCCGCTATTGGCGCCGCACCGGCGGTAGGTCGACATCGGAGCGCGGACGTGACAGCGACGTGGCACACTTCCGGGTCATCACCGATCAAGAGGGGCGGATTCTCGTCGCCATGACCCACAACACTGACATCCAGGACTCCTGGGAACGGGAAGGGGATGACCCCCGGTTCTTCGAGCAGTTCGCGCCGGATGGCTATTCGCTCGGGATCAACGTGCTCCTCCACGCCATGGGCCACTGAGCACCCGTGTTCCGTGGGAACACCTGCGGCCCGACGCGGTCCGCGAGACACGAGAGCCCTCGAGGAAGCACTGACGGATGGATACCGAAGCAGTGCCGACGCCCGAGTCGCAGGACGCGACGACGACCCCGTCGAATGCGTCAACCGTTGATTCTGCTGAGAAGAATCGCCCGTCCGACCAGGACGTTTCGGAAGACGGTGATTCTCAGGGGGCCGCGGCCGCAAAATCCCGAGACACCTGGCTCCTGTTCGCGAAGGATCTCGAGACCGTAGGGCTCGCGATTTTTTCTCTCACGTCCGTCGCCACCATTCTCTTTGTCATCACCTTCAACTTCGTCTATCAGAAACCCCTCGATCTCTATCCGTCACTTCGGTCAACCGATATTCTCATGGAGCTGGCGGCCACGGGTTTGGTGGTGGCGCTGATCGTCCCATCAACAGACCTCATCCGGTTCGCATGATCGCCACCGGGTCGGACGCGGAGGTTGCCGCCCCCCGGTCCACGGCTGGCGCTGACCTGGAGGGGCGAAGCGCCGATGTCGCGAGCAAAATACTGACGCAGCTGAATGAAGGGGGATATCTTCAGCCCTTCGAGGATGGCCGGAAGCGCTTCACTGCGGTCGAACTCGTTGCCGACGAATTAAGGCAGGAGAGATTGCTTACGCTCCGCGAGCAGGTCAGGGCTCAAGGTGCGTTCGACGTGCTTGATGGACTCGCTGAAGATATGAACGGCTGAGTCTACAAGTATGGCGGCAGAGAGGAATTCATTGACGACCTGCGATACCTGCGTTCGGAGGGTCTGTTCTCCTTCGCCTACGAGGATCTGGATAAGCTGACGATCACTGAGTTTGGTCACACCGTCTTGAGGGACCCCGAGACAGGTCGCAGAGTCTTGGGTGGCCCAGAAAGGGATCCAGCTACTGGTCGGGAAACAGCCTGCGATGCGGCGCCTCTGGCCTCCGCAGAACTGTTGTCGCGTCAGGGACTGCTCATCAACGTCGGCACAGACCAACGTTTCTTGCGATTCACGGTCACCGAGGACGATTACCAGATCGACATACGAAAAGATTCGGATGATTCTCCGGTCGACCCAACTGCAACCTTATTTAGCGTGACTCCTTGTGAGGAGATTGAATACAACGACGATACCGGCGGCGAGCTCGATTCGCAGATCATTCGCCATCTGGTGGAGGGGGATTACGTGATTGGCGTCGGATCTCTCAACTACGGCGGGGTGGTGCGTGTGTCGGTTCAGCGGGTAGCCGAAGTACGCCGAGGGGACGTCGGGGGCCGCTAGATCGCCTTCGAAGCGGGTGATTGTCTCCTGAGCCAGATCTTCGGGTTCGCGTGCGCCACGCCGCCCGAAGTATTTGGTCAGGCGTCGGAAGACGTCTGCATACAGGGCGTCTGCCCGGACTGCGTCCGTGTCGAGTGCCTGGAGGAGCGACAGCGCGGCCCCCTGAGTGCTCGACGCCACCCCACTCTCCGGGACTGGTCTCACCTCTCTCGCACTGACGCTTCGTGGTACAGGCATCCACGTTCCAACAACGTCGACAACCTCTCCGGCAATGTGTGCAGCGATAGTCATGACAAACTCCCCTCGCAACCGGCGCGGCTCCGATTCTTTCGGGGCTTGACTCGCCGACTGCATCTAGCTCTCTTGCGCGTCGACGAGGGTTTTCTCGCAAGGCAACAAGCAAAATCGTGAACGCTGCGGCGCTTTGCGAGAGCGTGCGCTGCACGATGTCGTTAGCGCAGGGAGGTGTACTCGCTCGTCCAGCGCTGTCAGAGTCGTGAGCGCCAAAGACGACAGCCGGCTACAGTCGGCCGCAGAGGAGGGGCGTTTCACCGTCGGGGTTCGCTACGGATCCGGTCGGCAACCGCAACCAGCCCAGCGCGACCCGGCGGTTGTCTAATTCTGTATCGTAGGGCGTGCCACTGCGCGGATTTCGGGCGACCGTTCGAGCGATATTGCTGCCGGCGGGGGCAGTCGTAGCCTGGATGCTGGTGGCGGTCGCCACCCTGGGCGCAGAAATGCGCTGGATCGATACCGCGCGGTCCATGGTCACGGTTCACGTCCCGGCGTCGGGGACGCCCGGTGGGGACGCGGTCGGTTACGTGATTGAGGCGCCGCTCGCCGAGGGGTCGGTCGACGATACCGACACGCCCCACCTGGCACTCGTGATCGATGTCGGCGAGCTCCGTGTGGTCGGTGCGTCTGGGTCTGCGGGGGAGCGCCGGCGGGCGATGGTGCACATGCTTGGGCCGGAAGGGCTTGACGCACAGCGGTTCCCACGGATCACGTATCACTCATTGACGATCATCCTGATCGAGGCGGACATCTGGCTGGTAGAGGGTGAGCTGGAGATACACGGCCGATTCCAGCGGTTGGACGTTCGCGCGATGAGGCGGGGGGATCGCTTCACCGGCACTACGACGGTGTCGCCAATCGACTTTGGCATTCTGCCGATCCCTGTCGCGGGTACCTCGGTGGTAGTTCGCCCCGAGCTGCGTATCGACTTCGATATCGTGTTGGAAGCGTCTTAGAGGAGGCTCGGACCCGCACATGGCGTCCTCTGGGCGAATTTTTCCAGGGAAGGCCTTCTCTTCCCGCCTCAGGCGGCCAACGCAACTCATCGTCGGATTGGTCCCCGCGGCCGCGGCAGGCATTGTCGAACATGCAACTCCAGACCATCGCCAAGTCGTGCGCCCTGGGTCCTGCTCGGCGACCTGGGTCGCCGAGGCTACTTCGGCGGACGTGAGTGTGGGAACGGAGAAAGCGGACATTTCCACTTTGGGCCGACATGCGAACCCGCCTAATCCATCTATTGACTTCCGATACGGTCATGTCTCATGCGGACGTCCAGGAGTTCACAGACACTGCGTGGCGCATTGTAACGCGCGCGATGGAACCTGGCCTTCGGGGACGCCGTCCACTACTACGAACGTTGAGATCAACGACCAGAATACGATGAAGCACGCGCCGACCGACCGAACGTAGTTTCTCTCCAACTGGATTGTGCCTCTGCTGTTATTGATGCTGGGCGGCGCTGCAATCGCGTCTGGAGTTGTGCGGTTTTCGTCGATCACGCCAGTGCTCTCATCAGGGGTCGTGCCGGAAGACGAGGAGCAAATCACAAGCTATACCACCCACCCGTTCATTTCCGCGATGCATCTGCTGCCCGGTATCGCATTCACGGTGCTGGGTCCGCTGCAACTTGCCCCAGCGGTCCGGCGGCGCTGGCCTGGCGTGCATCGCTGGTCGGGGCGGGTTTTTGTGCTGTCGGGTTTGTTGACCGGAATCAGCGCCATCTCGATGGCCGTGATCTTCCCGGTGCTGGTCAGTCGGGTATCAACGGTGGCCAACATCGTGACCGGCGTTGCGCTGGTCGTTGCGTTCTGAGCCATCCCATCTTGCATCGGGATATCCAACGTCATCGCATCTGGATGGTCTGGGCGTATGCCATCGGACTCACGGTTGCAACGATTGGTGTCTTCCCGCCAACGCGGTAGCAGGCCAAGACGTTCCTCCAAGCTCCTCCGTCCGATTCCGCGCAGTCACCACTACGCGCCGCTTCAAGAAATGTGAGGAGTGCGTACAGAGACGAGGCGCGAGGTCCCGCGTTGGCAGAATGCGGGAGCCGCGACCGCGGCCGTTTCACTCCCGTCGGTGTGGCCGCGACACTCTCGTATCTCGCAGGGGCCGCCCGCGTCAGACGCCGGGAACTGGAATCGCCAGCGGCGGTGATGCGTGAACCCGCCGCTCCGGCGAGGGCGCTGCGGTGGGTCACGTCTCACGTCATGGTCCCTGGCCCGACTGAAACGGCAGTCGTGGTGTTCGTGGTCAATACGATCCGCCGCAACCAACGCTTCCCGCTTCTCCTGGCCGTATACGTCGGGATCGCACTGACCTTCGTCGTGGCCTCCATCGGGTTTACCTGGCTCGGCACAGGGGCCGGGGACGGGACCGTCATCGGCGCGATCCTGCGACGTCGGTTGTTCGCTGGCGAGCAACGGCCGGGCCTTGACGTGCTCAGTGCCGCGTTGCTGTCGGTTCCACTCGTCCTGTCGTTCTTCACGCTTGTCGGGCTCCGCATCCTCTTCACTATCCCGAGCGAGCTGCCGGCCAACTGGGTGTTCCGGATGACGGAGCAGAAGGACACCGCGCGCTACCTGCGCGGCGTGCGGCACGTGATGCGGTTGGCCGTGGTCCCGATCATGGCACTGACCCTGCCGGCCTACTGGGTACTGTGGGGCGCTACGCTGGCGGTGGGGCACACTGTCCTATGGGTGTTGCTGGCCACCGTGCTGGTCGAGCTGTTGTTGGTGGGCTTCGAGGCGGTGCCGTTCACCTCGCGTATGTGCCAGGACGAGCGAACGTCAAGGTCTTCGGCGTGGTGTATATCGTGGCGTTCTTCGGATATTCCTTCGTCACCGCGCAGGTCGCCAGGCGGGATGCCCCGCCCAGGAGTGCTTGCGCGCATCAGTATGACAGTTCATTAGAGATATAGTCTGAGAATCACGTCACGGGAGGTTGCGTATGACCTGGTGGGGATGGATGATCCTTGGTGTCACGCTATTCGGTGCAGAGCTCTTGGCGGTTGACGCCCAGTTTTACTTGGTCTTCCTTGGACTATCCGCCCTCATTGTTGGCATCGGCGAGCTGGCGGGACTCTCGATTCCGGAATGGATGCAGTGGCTGAGTTTTGCCGTCCTCTCTCTAGTGTCGATGGTCACGTTCCGAAAGAGCTTATCCGCCAGGCTGCGGAGCCGGCTGCCCGATTTCCCAGAGGGCGTTACGGGTGAATATGTGCGGCTTCACGACGCCCTGGGACCGGGACGCGATACCCGTACCGACTTTCGAGGCAGCACGTGGACCGTTCGTAACGTGGGGTCTGGCACGATTTCCTCAGGTGCTCGGGCCAAAGTCGTCAAGGTCGACGGGCTGATCTTGCACGTCAGTATCGATTGAATCGCAGGAGGCTTTTTCCTCCGACCGACACGGGACACGGTATGACTTCACTATATGTAGCACTGGCCATCACGGCCCTCGTCATTTTTGTCTTGGCAAAGACGGCGGTTGTAGTCCCCCAACAAAACGGTTATGTCGTAGAACGACTCGGCAAATACAGCCGCACATTACGAGCCGGTTTTCACGTACTGTTTCCGTTTGTCGAAAGAATTGCCTATCGGCATTCCCTCAAAGAGCAGGCGGCTGACATCGCCGAGCAGATCTGCATCACAAAAGACAACGTCCAAGTAGGGGTAGACGGTGTCTTGTATATGCAGGTTTTGGATCCCGGACGAGCGTCCTACGGAATTGGAAACTACATGTTTGCCATCTCGCAGTTGGCGCAAACCACCTTGCGTAGCGAGATCGGAAAGATTGACCTGGACCGTACCTTCGAGGAGCGGGGCGCCATCAACCACAACGTCGTGGCTGAGCTTGACAAAGCGTCCGACCCTTGGGGGGTCAAGGTTCTGAGATACGAAATCAAGAACATCAACCCGCCGCATGACGTATTGAGTGCGATGGAGAAGCAGATGCGCGCTGAACGAGAAAAGCGCGCCGTGATACTCACGTCCGAGGGCGAGCGTGACGCGAATATCAACCAAGCCGAAGGCGAAAAGCAGCGAGTGATCAAAGCGTCGGAGGCAGCGAAACAGCAGCAGATCAATGTAGCGGCGGGTGAAGCCGACGCCATCCTCGCCATCGCTACGGCGACCGCCGACGGACTTCGCCAAGTGGCAAGTGCCCTGACCGATGAAAGCGGCGCCGCGGCCATGCAACTCCGCATCGCCGAACAGTATATCGGCGAGTTTGGAAACCTGGCTAAGGCAGCGAACACGCTCGTCGTGCCCGCGAATCTGACCGACCTGGGCGCCATGATGTCGTTGGCGACGACAATCGTCAAGGGCAAGGCTGGCGACCAGAGCACCCCCGGTGCGCCGGCGAGTTGAGCGGCTCGCAATAACTGGTACGGGGACCGCGCGAGACACTGTGAGCGTCAGAGGCGACTGCCGTTTGGATCGGTAGTGGGGCGAGCTACTTCCTTTCAGTGGTGGCGCAGGTCCGTTGCAAAAACGGCTGGAGGCGAGCGGTAACTTCGCCCGGGTCGAGCAGAAGACCCTCCGCTTCTACGGAGTCGCGGTTAATGGCTCCTATGAACCCGGTCGATGCGTCGGTCGTACCAACTGATTGGGTGCACCTCCGCCTCGTGGTGTACGGCGGAAGGATCCAGATCTATGTGGGTTCCAACTCCTCGCCCACGCTCGAAGTTCGTAAGCCCGAACATGGCTCGATCGGCTTGCGGACCGGCAACACCAGCGATGGCGACTTCGCCAATCTGCGCGTCACGCCGATGAACTGAGCGACGCAACTCACAGGGCGACTTCTGAAGAGTGATCTCGCAACGGCCTGTCGCTGCGGTGGTGGCTATGCTCGGCCGTGGTGACCCGTCCCACCGACAACCTGGACGCCTACAACTACGCCCTTGAGCGCCTCTCGGCGAAGGCACGGGGCCGATCGTCGGAGTTGCCCAGCGAGTGGCCTATCTCAGTCGACGATTGCCTGGTAGACCGCCTGCATGTAGTCGGCGCTGAACCCGGACGGCGTACCCCTGCGTTGAATGAAGTTGAGGAAGATCAAGTCTTCGTGCGGATCAGCGGTCCAGGTGACGCCAGTGGCGCCGTTCCACCAGAACGATCCGACGGATGGGCCAAGATCGAGCCTCTCGGTCGTAACCATGAGACCAAGGCCAAACCCCGACCCGCGCCAGAAGTCGGCGCTGACGAAGAGACGCTTGGCTGGGTCATCGGTCATCTGGTTGGTCGTCATTAGCTCAACGGACTTGCGCGACAGGAGGCGCGCGCCGTCCACCTCGCCCTTGTTCAGCAGCATGCGCGCGAACGCTAGGTAGTCGTCCACCGTGGACACGAGGCCTGCAGCCCCGGAAGGGAAGGCGGGCGCTGCCACATAGCGCGTGTCGCTGTTCGCCATAGGGACCAGCGTTCCCGGCCCGCCGCGGTAATAGGTGGCCAGGCGCGCGCGTTTTGGTGGGGGCACCCAGAAGCCCGTGTCCGTCATGCCAAGAGGGTCGAAGATCTTCGTCTCCAGGAACCGGTCCAGCGCCATACCGGATACTCGCGCGATGAGCACGCCAGCTACATCAGACGCGGTGTTGTAGATGAAATACTCACCTGGTGGGTACACCAGGGGGCAGCGCGCCGAGCCGCTCCAGGTATTCATCCGGGGGCGTCTCGCGCCGCCCACGCTGTGCTGCAAAGGCGACGGCGATCGGCGCGTCGGGGGCGATGCCGGCGAAACCGACGACCCCGATGCCCATCGTGTATTTGAGCAGATCACGTACCGTGGTCGGCCGCGGGGAGTCATGGACGTCGTCGAGCGGCCCCACGGGATCGTTGAGCACCTGGCGATCGGCCAGCTCTGGGAGCCAGCGGTCGACCGGCTCGTCGAGCCTGATCTTGCCCTCTTCGACCAACATCATCGTTGCGACCGCCGTGATCGGCTTTGTCATGGACGCCAAGCCGAAGATCGTGTCGCGCTGCATCGGCGTTCTGGCGTCCGCGTCCTGAAAGCCTCGCGCGCTGAGATGCGCAATCTCGCCGTGTCGGTAGATGAGTGAGACGGCCCCAGCAAGCGCTCCGGCATCGATGTACTTGTCCAGCACGGCCGTAACGCGCTCGAGCCGCTCTGGCGACATGCCCGACGCGTGCGGTTGGCCGCGGGCACCACCGGTGCCCGCCAGCACCATCCCGAGCGCAAGTGCGGCGATAGTCAGCGTTGTGCGTCGCATGGACGTTCTCCCTTCTATCCAGACGAACATCCACGGACGCCTCCTCAGAGGACCGTCCGTGAACATCCGCTGCCCGCTACGTCGAAGTCTCGTCGTGCTCAGGCGTCGCGGCCGTCGACCACTCGACCGCGCCCGTCGGAACACCTGCGGGAACCTCGCGGAATAGGATCAGTCGATCGCGAAGCAGTAGAGGAGTCCGGCACCGCCGGTCCCCACCAGGTTCTCCTGGCTGCAGCCGCGACTGGAATGGGCCGAATTCCAGGATGCGTTGGGACCACCGAGACGATCGTGGTGGCCGACAATCGCCGCACCGTCGCCGTCGCTCGTCCAGTTGTTGCAGGTAGTCGCCGCGGCCGTGCCGACCGGTCCAACAACCCGGCCATGGGAGTCTGAGCCGGTCAGGATATCGTGTTCATTGGGCTGGTCCCCGACTCCCTTGACCTCTTCACCGTTTTCGTCCAGCGCAGTGGGCTTGCGGATGTTGTTTCGGTCGCGCTGAATATCTCCGTGAAGATCTGCCACGTTCGCCGCAATCATCGCCCCGTTGGCGTTGTACCACGGGCCGGTTCCGATACGATCTCGGGCGTTGACCGCAGGCGGGCCCTGAAAACCCGAAGCTTGACTGAGGTAGGCGCGCCAGGTGGCGCTGCCACGACCGGCGCCGGCGGCGAGCATCTGACAGTGGGCGTCCGCACCTTCGAGTCCGCCGAGGTTGGCGCCGTCACCCGGTCCTGTGCTGGTTACGAAAAAGCTCATGGGAGCCTGTTGCGCAGACAAAGAGGAAGCCAGCGCGACGAGCGCGGCCAGAACAAAAGCGCTTTGAACTTTCTTCATATCGATTCTCCTTACTCCAGGCGGTGTTCCCGCATCGGGCACTGGTGAGTATGAGCAATCAGTCTAACGCAGGAGCTCGCCTCGATCCCGGGGCCATTCGTAGAAGAAAAAAAAGAGCGCCCCGCCCCATCCCGCAATCATGCATCAAGGTGCCGAGCCAGAGTCCGGGAGCCGGTTGGCCCATGTGCCGTCGGTGCGCATCGTGTTGGTGGTGGAGGTGCACTCCGCGCCCGAAGTTCCGGTGGCCAGGAGGTCGAGGCAACGATCGCGTGCAACCTGCTGAACCGGAGGACCCAACTCGACGGGCCCCAGTCCTACGCAATCTGAAGGACGAGGGATGCGACCAGGCGGTGCCCAGCCTGATCTTAGGATTGCGCAACAACGCCGTTCGTGCCGCGAGCGTCTCGGGGGTCTCCTGAAGTGCTACCAGTGGGCAGCCGCATGAGTTTCTTGATCACTCGTGCACGAACGAAGAATGGCTCCGTGAGCAACGCCCAACGGTGCAAGCATAAAGAGAGCGTTCGTCTTGGGGACCGTCTAGGACGGTGTGACGACCCGGATCCCTAGGGCCTTGCATCCGTCGGCCAGACGCTTGTCGTACGTGACTATCCCGGCCAGTTCATCGCCGAACTCAAGGGCAGCGGCCAAGTGCAGTGAGTCGAGACTGCGAAGCACGGCGGGCTCAAACCTAGCTGCCTGCTCGAACACGTCCGTCGACATAGTGACAAGGACCAAGGCATCGAGAACCGCACGAGCTTGCACCATTTGCTCCGGCGCGGCTCGCCGCGTCGCCTGCAGCAGTTCCGTGCGCAGCAAGTCGCTCGACGCGATCTGGCCATCGCGAGAGGTGAGCCAGCGGCGAAGCGCCTTTGACCCTTTCTCGGCGACGACCAACTTCACGGCAGCCGAGGTATCCAGGTAGTACACGGCTTCAGTACCGCTCAGCCTGGCGCATCCTCGCGAGCTCCTCTGACAGCGTCGGACGGTCTCTCCGTCGCGACGTGGGGACCGGCAGCCCACTCAGCGGGCGCAGTGCGGGCCGGACCCGGTCGGCGGCGATGAGGGCGTCGAGTCGGCTCGTGGCGATCGGCACCAGCATGGCGACCGGTCGCCCACGATCTGTAATCGTCACAGGCTCGCCGGCCGCTGCTTCACCAACCACTGCAGATGCGTTTTGCTTCAGTGCTCGGATTCCGACTTTGGACATGTTCTACATTGTAGCACTTCGTAGTATCAAACTATACCTGAAAGGACCGCCAGGGACGGACACGCCCGCACGGGGGACGGTCGGCGGTATTGGTCGGTGGGAGGACATCTCGCGGTTCCGCCCACCCGTGCTGCCGCGCGTCGAAGTATTACTGCAGGCCGCCTCGGACCGAGGTGAGACGTTGGGTATTGAAGCCGAGCCAGTGCATTCGTCCTGCGTAGCGGGCGTGTTCGACTTTGAGGCACCGGTCCATGACGACCGCGAGGCCGCCGGTTTCCGCGATTCGGCCGCCTTCTTCGTTGATGACGGTGAACTGGCACCACAGGCTCTTTGCCCCGATCGCCACCGCCTCGGTCGCGATCGCGGGCAGGGCGCTGGGCGCGCGAAACACGTTCACAATGTCCACCGGCTCGGGAATATCAGCGAGGCACTGGTAGCTGGGTTCGCCAAGGATCTCTAGCTCGCGCGGGTTGACCGGGATCACCCGGAATCCTTGGCGTTTCAGGTAGTAGCCGACGAAATAGCTCGCCCGTAATTCGTTCTTTGAGAGGCCCACGACCGCGACCGTTTTTGCGGTGTGGAGCACCCGCTGAATCGTCAGAGCGTCCTGATACCGACGTACTTCGAACGTTCCGTTCATGCCGATACTCCCGCCGAGCCCTCGGATGCGGCCGCGAGTGCAAAACCCTGCTCCAAGTCCCAGATCAGATCGTCGACGTTCTCGATACCAACCGAGAGCCGGATCGTCCCAGGGCCAACGCCGGCGGCCAGAAGCTCGTCATCGTTGAGTTGACGATGAGTCGTACTGGCCGGATGGATGATGAGGCTCTTCGAATCTCCGACGTTGGCGAGGTGTGACCAGAGTGTCACGCCACGGATGAAATCCTTGCCGACCTGCCGCCCGCCCGGGCAGTCAAACGAGAAGACGGCTCCTGCGCCATCCGGTAAATATTTGTCGACGAGCGGTCGGTACGGGCTCGCGGGCAACCCCGGATACGTCACGCGTGACACCTGTTCGTGCGCCGACAGATAGCGAGCCACGGTCGCAGCATTCTCGACATGACGCGTCATGCGAAGCGACAAGGTTTCGAGTCCTTGCAGAAACAGAAACGCGTTGAATGGGCTCATCGCCGCGCCGAGATCCCGAAGCGTCTCGGCGCGGAGCTTCATGAGATAGCCGTAGGTGCCAAACGTCTCGTGGAATTGGAGCCCGTGATACGCCGGCGAGGGGTCTGCCACGACTGGGAAACGGCCATTTGACCAGTTGAACTCACCCGATTCGACGACGATTCCACCGATGCTGGTGCCATGACCGCCGATAAACTTTGTCGCGGAGTGAAGCACAATGTCTGCGCCCCATTCGATGGGACGGCAGAGAAACGGGCTGGCGAACGTGTTGTCCACAAGCAGCGGGAGTCCGTGTTCGTGCGCGATGCCGGCGACCGTCTCGATGTCCAGGACGTTCCCGCCAGGGTTTCCTATCGTCTCGCCGTAAAAGGCTTTGGTGTTGTCTCGGACGGCGGATTTCCAGGCATCGGGATCGTCGGGGTTCACCCACGTGAGGTCGACGGACATCTTGCCGAGATAGTGCTTGAGCTGGTTGACCGTCCCGCCGTAGACCGCGGACGATGACACGACATGGTCACCAGGGGAGAGCAGCGTGAACAACGCCGCCGCCTGGGCGGCGATCCCGCTGGCAAACGCGACCGCACCACATCCGCCTTCCAAGCTCGCGATGCGTTCTTCGAGCACCGCCACGGTCGGGTTCATGATGCGTGAATACGTGTTCCCGTAGTCCTGAAGGTTGAAGTATGCAGCGGCAGAATCCGGGTCCTCGAACACGTAGCTCGTGGTTTGGTAGATCGGGACCGCCCGCGCGCCGGTGTTCGGGTCGGGACGTTGCCCCGCGTGGACCTGGCGGGTCTCGAACCCGAATTGACGAGACTCTTCCATAAATGCTGGACTCCCTAGAAACTCACGAGGACTGACGTGAGAGAAACTCTCGAATCATGGGACTCTGACGCGCTTCTTCGAGCAAGAAACAGTCGTGCCCGTAGGGCGCATCGATACGATGGAGGTCGACGTCGTGACCGGTGGCGCGCAGGGCGTCAGCGAGCTCTTCGGAACCCTCGGGCGGGTACAACCAGTCAGAGCTGAACACGATGAGGAGCGTTCGCGCCGACACCGTGCGCAGCGCGCGCGTGAGCTGGCCGTCTCCGTATTGCCGAGCCAGGTCGAAATACGAGAGTGCCCGCGACAGGTAGAGGTAGGTATTGGCGTCAAAGCGTTTCACAAACCCATCGGCTTGATGACGCAAGTAGCTTTCAACTTCGAATTCGGGTCTCGTCAGGTCGTACCGGATATTGTCCCCGGCTTGCAACCGTCGTCCGAATTTCTCGTTGACTGACACCGCCGACAAATAGGTGATGTGTCCGACCATGCGGGCCACACCCATCCCCGCGGTCGGGGCGCGCCCCGTGTGGTAGTAATGACCGCCTTGCCAGTGTGGGTCGGCGGTGATGGCATTGCGGGCCACCGCATTCCAGGCGATACCCTGAGGATGCAACGCGTGAGTGCTGGCGATGGGAATAATGGCATCCACGTCAGCCGGGTACTGTATCGCCCACTCGAGCGCTTGCATGCCGCCCAACGATCCCCCGGCGACAGCGCACAACCGCGTGATGCCAAGCTCTTGCAGCAGCGCGTGCTGGGCGCGCACCATGTCCGCGACCGTCACGACCGGAAAATCGGACCCGTACGGCTGACCGGTCTCCGGGTTCAGCGATGACGGACCGGTGGACCCTTTGCACCCGCCCAGAAGATTCGAGCTCACGACAAAGAATCGGCTTGTGTCGAATGCCTTGCCCGGGCCGATCATGCCATCCCACCAGCCGAGGCCTCGGCCCTTGTCAGCGTCGCGCTCTTCGGCGCGAAACCCGTCGCGGGTGCTCTCAGCGGTCTCCGCCGCGGCGTAGCCGGCAGCGTGGGCGTCACCGCTCAACGCATGACAGACCAGAATGACGTTATCCCGGGCGGGTGAGAGCGTGCCATATGTTTCGTAGGCGATACGGACCGACTGCAGCACGCGGCCGGACTCCAAGACGAGTGGTCGTCGGAGGTCCACGAACTGTGTGGCGACCACCCCCACCGAGCCTGGGGTCGTTTTCGGATGCAGGGTCGTCACCGTCGGATCATATCGTTGCCTTCGAGACGGTGCCCGTCTCGTTGTATCCTGTCCGGACCCGCCTTGCGTCGCATGAGACATGTTTTAATTTTGTAACCCGGAGAAGAGGAGAGAACCATGTCTGAAGGCAGCGTGAACAATGGAGTCAATGTGGAAGCCCTGCTAGCGGCGCGGACCGCGCTCACAGAGGCGCCGCAGGCGGCACAGTTCACCTGGCGAGCGGCGTGCAAGTGGCAACATGGCACCCACAGTCGCTCGACCGTACAAGGGTTTCGCGGTCTCGGTGAAGAGCAGAAGCATAAGACGGAGTTTTCGTTCGACGCCGACCATCCCGAAGTGTTTGCCTCTGAGGATCATGGGGCAACACCAGTCGAGATCGTACTCGTCGGGCTCGCGAGCTGTCTGATGGCGGGTGTCGCGGCGGTGGCTCAGAATCGTGGTATTCAGCTGAAATCGGTCGAAGCGACGCTCGAAGGAAATATGGACATCCAAGGCATCCTCGGGATCGACAGCGACGTGCGAACAGGATTCCAGGACATCAAAGTCACGTTCACCGTCGACGCGGACGCGTCGAAACAGGATATCGAAGCGTTGGTGGCGCAATCTCAAAAGCGCTCGGCGGTGTTCGATCTCGTGACCAATCCAACGAATGTCACCGTCGACGTGAAATAGCCGTTTGCTACCTTCATTCTTGCCCGTCACATGCGAATCAGTGGGTGTCGCTACCCTTTGGGCCCCCAAACGGCGATGTATGTGGCGTGCAAAAGCCCGCATCGCGCGCTCCTCTCGCCGTACTGGGGATGCCGCTGCCCCACCGACAACTCAGCGGTCGCGGGCGAAGGGCTTCTAGCGGAGACGAGTCATCGAACAGTTCACCACCATCGTCATTGGGGCCGGTCATGCCGGTCTTGCGGCCAGCCGATATCTCACCGAGCGGTCGATCGACCATGTGGTGCTCGAGCGCGGCAGTGTGGCTAATTCCTGGCGTCATGACCGTTGGGATTCACTCCGACTCTTGACGCCGAACTGGCAATGCCGTCTCCCTGGTTATCACTACGAGGGGGACGACCCCGACGGCTTCATGACGACCGCCGAAGTGGTCAAGTTCATTTCGGGTTTCGCGGCCTCTACCGCCGCGCCCGTACGCACTGAGACTGTCGTCACGTCGGTACGACCGTCTGACGTGGGATACGAAGTCGTCACTGACCAGGGCACCCTGGCCTGTCGGACCCTGGTGCTCGCCAGCGGCGCATGCAACCTGCCCAACGTGCCGGCCCTGCGGGCCGAGGTGCCGCCGTCCATCGAGTGCCTCTCGCCGATGGAGTATCGGCGACCGGAGCAGTTGCCACCGGGTGGAGTGCTCGTCGTCGGGGCCTCCGCGACCGGCGTCCAGCTAGCGGACGAGATTCACCGTTCTGGGCGGCCCGTGACGCTCGCGACCGGCGAGCATGTTCGTCTGCCGCGCATTTATCGGGGTCGCGACGTGTTGTGGTGGATGGATGAATCTGGGGTGTGGGACGAGCGCTACGACGAGATCGACGACCTCACGCGTGCACGCCGTCTGCCATCGCCACAACTCGTGGGGACACCCCAGCACGCGACACTCGATCTCAACACGCTCACCGATGCCGGCGTCGAGTTGGTTGGCCGATGGATGATGGTGCGAGACGGCAAGGCGCTCTTTTCCGGCGGGCTTCGGAACCGTCTGGCGCTGGCCGACCTCAAAATGGAACGACTCTTCGACACCTTCGACACCTTCGACACGTGGGCGACCGAGAGCGGTGCCGACGCCAGCGCCGAGCCCCGAGCGCCTGTCGAACCGACGCGTATGCCCGCGTCGTCACGACTTGACCTCGACCTCAAAAGCGGTGAAATTCGTAGTGTGCTTTGGGCGACCGGTTTTCGCCCCGACTACAGCTGGCTCGACGTGCCGGTCCTTGACTCGAAAGGCTATCTTCGTCACGACGGAGGGGTGGCCGATGCGCCGGGTCTCTACGCGCTGGGGCTGCCTGTGCTCCGGCGACGCCGTTCCAGCTTTATTCACGGTGCAGCGGATGACGCGCGCGACATCGTCGAGCATCTCTCGGGTTACCTCGCCTCGGCGTAACGACCACGTGCAAGGGCGGCTCATGATAGGAGTCCGACCAACTCGGCAAGTCCTGCACGATGCAAGCATCCGCTGGTCAACGGCATGACCACGCCGACGCGCACGTGGCGCGTGCTCAACTTAGAGATGCGTGTGGACGAGCCCGAGGCCGTCCTTCGCGATCGCGCCGCCGCGGCTATCGGGATCGATCCCGAGCATGTGCGCGGCCTCCGTATTGCGCGGCGGTCGGTGGACGCCCGGCGACGGGGCAAGACCCGTCGGGTGCGGTTTGTCGTACAAGCCGATCTGGTGATCGACGCGACGCACCACGGGGCGTTGTTCGAGGCGGCGGTCCGCGCGGGGAGAGCCGTCGAGACTCGGCCCGATGGCAGTTTTCGGCTGACAGAGTCAGCCGCCGCGCGTCGCCGAGGTCGTGTCGTGGTGGTCGGCGCCGGGCCGGCCGGTCTGTATGCCGCGTTGGTTCTGGGTCTCAATGGTGTCGCCGTCGATGTGATCGACCGCGGCTCGGCGCTAGGCGGACGAGGCAAGGATGTCGCCCGCTTTCACCAGACCCGGGAGCCAAATCCCGAGTCGAATCTCCTGTTTGGTGAAGGCGGAGCTGGCACATATTCCGACGGCAAGCTGTATACCCGGGTAGATGACCCCTTGGAAGTGCCCTGCCTGGAAGAGCTGGTGGCATGTGGCGCGACCCCCGAGATTCTTTATGACTCTCGCGCGCACGTTGGCACGGACCGCCTCCATCGGATTCTCCCTATCTTTCGCGCGCGGATGGAAGCGCTTGGCATACGGTTTCATTGGAACACGCGTCTTGACAGTCTCGTCTTCGAATCGGGGCCACTCGAATCGGGGGCACAACGGCGTGTCCGGGCGGTGCAGACGTCGGCCGGAGAGATAGCCTGCGCTGCCGTACTGCTGGCGCTCGGGCACAGCGCCCGCGATACCGTGCGAGCGTTGCATGGCCAGGGCGTGTCCGTGGTTGCCAAGCCCTTTCAGCTCGGTGTGCGTATCGAGCACCCGCAGGACTTGATCGATCAGGGCCGTTACGGAGACGGGCCTGAAGCCGCCGTGTTGGGTCCTGCGTATTACAACCTGGTCTGCAAGGCGAGCGCGGGCGCGGCTGCCAGCTACTCGTTTTGTATGTGCCCGGGCGGGACAATCGTAGCGAGCACAAATAGGCCCGGCCTGTTGTGCACCAACGGCATGAGCAACTCGAAACACTCGTCCCCGTGGGCCAATGCGGCGCTGGTGACGACCCTGGGGCCACGCGAATATGGGCCCGGCCCGTTCGCCGGCGTGGACTTCCAGGAGACGCTGGAACGGCGTTTCTTTGAAGCCGGCGGCGCTGACTACACGGCGCCCGCCCAGCGGGCGGATGACTTTCTGGCGGGTCGAACCACGAAAAAGCCTCGCCATTCCAGCTACACGTTCGGGACCGTGCCGGGGCGGATCGATACCTTGCTGCCGTCTGTGGCCCGTGATGCCATCGCGCGACTCCTTGTGCAGGCCGAACGTCAGATTCCAGGCTTTGGTTCGACGGAGGGCGAGCTGGTCGGTTTGGAGTCCCGCAGCGCGGGCCCCATCAGGATGCCTCGCAATAGCGAGACCTCCATCGCCGATGGCTTTGAAAATCTCTACCCGATGGGCGAGGGCGCGGGCTACGCCGGTGGGATCATGAGCGCGGCGATCGACGGCGCACGGTCCGCACTGCGGTATCTCCAGGGCTGAGGACGAGACCCCGCCTTCCGCCGTTGGTTGTGGTCCGATTACGACTTATCAGTCTGCGGGTGGCTTGAGACCAACGAAGATCGTGTGCCACTTCCCACCCTTGTTCAAGCGGGCTCGGACGCGGTCGACCCGCGTCGTAAACCCATGAAAGCGAAGCCGCTGCTCGAACTTTCGGTCTTCCCAGGCCGACCACACGGCGAGCGCGCCGCCGGCTCGGAGGGCGCCATAAATCGCCGCAACACCGGCGTTGTCATACAGCCCGTGATTGGCGGACGACGTAAATGCCGCGGGACCATTGTCCACGTCCAGCAACACCGTATCGTATCGGTCGGGATTTGCCCGGAGGGTAAAGCCGACGTCCTCCCCGGCCTTGACCCGCACCCGTGGATCGTCGAGCGGCCGGCCAGCGAGTGCCGCGAGAGGACCGCGGTTCCACTCCACCACGGCCGGCACGAGCTCGGCGACGGTCACTCGTGCGTCCGGTCCCAGTGAGTCCAGCGTGGCACGCAGCGTAAAGCCCATGCCGAGCCCACCCACGAGCACCCGAGGGCGCTTTGAGGTTCCAAGGTGCCGGCATGCAACGGTTGCGAGCGCCTCCTCGGAGCCATGGGTCCGACTCGACATCAAGGTGTCGCCGTCGACCAGGATGACGTACTCGTCGCCACGCACCGTCAGACGCATGTCGCTGCCGTCTGGCGTGCACGTCTCCCCGAGTAG
>Ga0310120_10000048_pt1 | contig 86037 bp, 62 predicted proteins | sample CB27_AW_983_MG_FD_203506 | JGI IMG/M metagenome (GOLD analysis project Ga0310120, IMG submission 203506) | Marine microbial communities from Western Arctic Ocean, Canada - CB27_AW_983 | ecosystem: Environmental > Aquatic > Marine > Oceanic | place: Canada: Western Arctic Ocean | collected...
GGGGCGCCAGGAACGACGGCAGCGGCACCAGGCAGAACCAGGTCCGCCGTAACCGGTACCGCAACCCATCCTGTTCGGGAAGCAGTTCGAAGCCAAGCCGCAAGGGCCCCCCCGCCTCGATCAACAGGTCACCGGACTGCCATTGCCGAGTCGGCATCAGGTGGGTGTCGAAGCACCGTACCCATCGTTCCTGATTTCCCGTCACGGCCACTTCAACGGTAACCGGGACCTCCAAGCCGGCAGGTGGCAGCCGCATCAGCGTCGCCAGCCAGCCACGCCAGCGACCAGCCCCCCGTATCACTTCAAAGGTACCCGAGACCTGTCGGGTCACTGAAGAATCGTGAAAGCGACGCAGAGCCGGAGCCAGCTGGTCGAGTTGATCACCGAGAATGCGACGATAAAGAGACGGTTCAACCATCGACTCAGCCCCTTCCAGACGACCGGGCGGAAACCTGCGTCCTACCTCCCGGTACCGCCTGTCGATCTTCCCTCTCTGCAGCCGACCATTCAAGTTGAGCCGCCCCTCCACGCCGTGTGTGAGGGACTCCCTGACTTATCCCGTGTTCACCGCGGCGTGCAAACGGGCGTTCGCTCAGGGCCGTTGACCGCCAGATCCGAACCACGCTCCCCGTCGCCCCACTCCACACCCGGCGTTCAACCCGCCAACTGCGTGCGCTACTGGTTCGATTCGGACAACGCCGGCTCACTCCTTGTGCGGTACAGAAACGCATCGGAGGTAAGCAGTGATACGAGCATCGCTTTCATGCTGCCGCGGCTGTCGGTATAGGCGCGATACGCATCCTGCAGAACGGGCGCGTCGTTGAGGGTTTCGTTGCGGCCCATCCAGAAGCGGAAGGCGTGCCGAACGAACACCTGTTCGGCGCGTTTGCTTTCGGCGAGCTTCTGGATCAACTCGATGGCGTTGGCGACTTTGCCGTCGAGCGCAGGATCGCCGGAATCGATGATCTCACCCGTGGTGTCGACCGGTTTGCCGAGTTCTGTTTCCCGATACAGTCCCGCGTGGTTGTACATCTCAAACGGCAGACCAAGCGGATCCATCTTCTTGTGGCACGTCCAGCAATAGGTTTCCCTTGTGACCCGCATACGCTCACGCAGCGTGTTGCGCGGTTCATCCGGCAGCATCGCGTCCACGGTGATCGGCACATCGGGAATGCCACCACCCAGCAGCCGTTCGCGAATCCATCGGCCTCGCAGGATGGCGTGATTATCCATGGCATCGGAGTGTGAAACGAGCCAGCTGGGATGCGTCATGATGCCGAGACGTTGGCCCTTGGGGACCGTGGCCAGGATACGTCCTGGTTTCATAGACCCGTTGCCGAAGCTGCGGCGACTTACCCGAGCGTAGATCTTCGGCCCCGACAATTTTGCCACGGTGACGTTGTGATTGGCGTTGGCTTGTCTCTTCTTCTTTTTCTTTCTTTTTGCCTTCGGCGGCTTCTTTCCCGGGTTGGCCTTCAACCACGCCGCGAGCTCGGCCGCCTCCTTCTTCGCCGCTACGGCCGCGGCCGTCTTCGCCGCAGCCACCGAGGCCGCCACTTCCTTCCTGGTACGCCTCTTACCGAAATACACATTGTCTGCCCGGGTCGTGACCACCTTGTCCGTCGTCAGCAACTGCCTGAACACATCCCTGTCTTTCTGCAGAATGAGTTCAACCAGGCGATCGGTGCTCACCGTCGCATCGAACATGGCTCGGTAGTGTGACTGTCCCCTTGTGCGAGCGCCGGTGTTCTTCAGGGCCTTGTTGTCCTTGCAGATGTAGCCACCAAGGTCGAAGTCGAAGTAGTCGCGGAAGAAACGCAGGATGCGCGGCTTCCGGTTACTGTCGTCGGCGAGCATGCGTTCGACTTCACGTTTGACATCGAACTTGGTCCTCATACGCCCTTCGACGATTGCCTTCCGCAGTTGGTCGTCCGGCTTGATGTATCGCAGCGCGTGATTGACCGCCAGGCCCAATTCCCAGTCCTGGAGCATGACACGCCCATGGCGATCCGGTTCGCCGCTCTCGGTAAGCTCCGATCGGAAGAGCGCGTCGCGGTCGAGAAAGATGGACGACAGGCCGAGCACAGCGCCGTCTTCCTTGCCCAGTTTTCCGATGGATTGCTTGACGATCGCCAGGTAAGCGTCCGATTCCTTCTTGCTCGGCGGACGGAAGGTCAGTGCTTCGTAGAGGTGGTCCACCGCAGCTTGCAAACGATCGTCGGTGACACCCTCGCCCTTCATGAGGTCGTGGACCGGCGTCAGCGGACGCAGGACCTTCGTGCTGTAGACAATGCTGGTCGGCAGGCCGCGAATATCGCCTTTCATCTTGTCAGCTATGGATTTGGGATTGTCCGTGATCTGGTACGGCTTGGCGATGCTCAGTGGACCATAGGCCATGTAGCGAATGATGTCCTCGGCGACGCCCATGATCTGTGTCGCTTCGGCGCTGTTGACCGTGTAGAAGTCGGGGTAGTTTTTCAGCCCGTGGTTCCGCGATGACGACAGGACGGCGGGCACGCTCTTGACGGCTGTGGCATAGGCCACTGTCCCGCCCTGCCATTTGATGATGCGATCGGTGCCAAAGTAGAGCTTGAGTTCGCCGCCGTGGTTCGTGGGAACGACATCACCATGTGTGCGAAGCCCTGGCTTTTCGGGATCGAAGTCCGGTTCCCTGTTGATCAATTCGTTCAGGCGTGTGATGTGTTCCTGTGGTGTTACCCGCCAGAGGCGTGCCGAAGATGATGTCGGTGCGAGCTTGATGCCATCGGGCAGCGGGCCGAACAGCAGGTCATGATCGACGAAGTTGGCCTTGTTCGGATCCAGGTGCGCCCGAAACCCGCCCTTGTCTCGCATGACGCGTGTCAGTTCGCCCACGATCCAGTCTGAGAATTGCAGCCGATGCACGACCGCCGGCTGCTCCGTATCCCTGGGCGGCATCTCCTTCAGCGTGACCTGGGCCCACACTCGTCTCCAGATGCCGGAGTTGACTTCACTCACAGGCCCCAGGTTATGGAGCGAGAGTTTGCCCGCAGGTTCCTCGAAGCCATGACATTCCACGCAATGGCTGACAAGAAACGGCTGAGCGAAGCTGCCGTAGTCTTTGTTGACCTTCTGTCCGGGCGTGTAAGTCTCGCCACTTGCCACGGACAGCAAGCCCCACGAGAGCATTGCGGCCAGAGCGCATCTGACCTTGGTCATACCAGCAATTCCCTGAGCGGGCCGGTACTCGCGTCGAACTGTTTGGCCAGCTTGTCGTTCATATTGAAGCGATCGCAATTCTGCCCGGCGGCTTTCAGGAGCGTCGCGTAGAGCGCGTTGATGGGGCGCTTGCCGTCCAGTTGCGTAAAGCAGCCGGTCTTGAATGCACCGTCGAAGTTGCCCAGGAGCATGACAGGCCAGTTGCCGCCGTTGGTGTGCTGCTTGTCCGCGTTGTTGCTGGTATAGACGATCAGCGTGTGGTCCATCATGGTCCCACTCCCTTCGGGCACGCTTTCCATCGCTTCTATCATTTTCACCAGCATGCGGCTGTTGTACTGACGGATCTTGATCCAGATTGGATTGTCGGGTTGCTTCATGTGCCCAAGGTTGTGGCCCTGTTGGTCGATGCCCAGCCCCTTCCATGCACCAAAGATCTCGCCGCGACCTGAGCCAACAGTCAGCGTATTGGTGATCCCCGACGTGAGTGCCGAGATGCCGAGGTCCAGCAGAACATCGTGCCAGTCGGTCTCGAACTCCGGGTTGGTGTATCGCTCGTCCACCGTAGGCGCGAATTTGCGCAGGTGATCGGCTACCGTGTCGAGGCGATCGCGCAGGCCGTTGACATCCTTGAATCCCTGGACGAATTGCCCGTAACGCTGCTGGTCCGTGGTCGGAAGCGATCGCCCCTTGGCGGCAGCCAGCTTTTCGATCTGATTCAACACGTTTGATCGGGCTTCGAATTGCCGTCGAATGTTGCCTGTGGAGATGCCGCCGTACAGCATCTGGAAAAGCTGATTCGGATTCGAATGCATGAATATCGGCTGGCCGGCGCCGCTGGCCGACAACGTCGCGATCGTGGGCTTGGTCGTCATGTTCTCAATGGAGTCCATGCCGATACACAGGTGGGGCAGTAGCGTCTGCGGCAACACCTTGCTCAGTGCATAATCGATCGTCGCTGCCCTGGGAGGCACACCGTCACCACCGCGATAGCCGCCGAGCGCGCCGAAGAAAGCGCTGTGTGTTGGGCTGGCGTGCATGCCGTGCAGACCGTTGATGATGTGCATTCGTTCCTTGTAGGGCTCGAGTGCACTGATTGGCTCGGGAAGCTTGGCTTTCGCCAGCGAGCCGCTGCCGTTCATCCCTTCCGGAATACAGGTCTTCGGATCGAAGCCCTGGTTCTGCAGGAAGAAAATGACTCGCTTTGGAGTCGAGTTATTGGTGGGCGATGCGATGAGACGTCCGGGAAGAAGTGGGACACCGAGGGCAGCACCGGCGCCAGCCGCCATTCCGTGCATCATCTCTCTGCGGTTGAGCATGATCGATCTTTCCGTACAGGTTCCGCGGGGGCGACAACAGCGGCAGGCAACCGCGAGTCGAAATGTGCGGAGATGTGGAACAGGATTATGTCAATTCGATGATTGAAGCGACATAGTTATTTTAGGTGCCTTGGAGAATCGACACAACTGGCATGTTGGCAGTGTGTTACGGCGGAAGTGTGATCCCGCGATTTCCCGAAAGTGTGTCGATGGTCGCCGGAGCAAGAGTGCCGTTGGATCGACTCCCGTAGGGGCGAGAATCTCCGCTGAACTCAAAGTGCCTTTTATCTCGCAAGGAACGGCACGTTGAATTTTCTCGTCTCCGCCGTATTCCCCAGTCAGCCGTCATCGAATCTTCCGCTTCATTGCCCCAACGATCAACCAAGGGAACGAACCAGACAATGCCAGGGACATGACCGAATTCCGTCCCCCACAAAACCACCCAGGCCCCCTGAACCCCTCACCCCCCGGGAAAACGGCCCCCCGGGAAAACGGTTAGCGCCTGTTGCCGGACCGGCTGGCCGATCGTCTGGCCGGACTGGATTGCGTGGAGCAATGCCTTGTGCGAACCGACCCTCTCGCAGAGGAAATCGAATGCATCGCCAGCATCACGAAGCGACTTTCCAATACGAGATCGAGTTCCGCTCCGCGGTAGTCGGGCGGTTAGTCCCCCATCAAGTTGCCGAGGCCACCCAGAACCGAACCTTCGCCCTTGCTGGATCCGCCGGCTGAAGGAGCGTGAGCCAGGATGCGATCGGCCAGCCGTGAAAACGGCAGGCTCTGCAATAACACGGTGCCGGTACCACTGAGTGTTGCCAGGAACATGCCCTCACCGCCGAAGAACATCGATTTCAGGCCGCCCGATCGTTCGATGTCGTAGTTGATGCCGGTGGAGAATGCCGCCAGACAGCCGGTATCCACGCGGAGGGTCGAGTTATTCAGTTCCTTCTCGATGACCGTGCCACCAACATGTATGAAGGCCTTCCCGTCCCCGGAGAGTTTCTGGAGGATGAAACCTTCACCGCCAAAGAACCCGGCACCCAGTGTTTTTTGGAAAGCGATACTGATCTCGGTACCGAGGGCGGCGCAGAGAAAGGCGTCCTTCTGGCAGATGAGTGTTCCCCCCATGCTGGCGAGGTCGATCGGGATGATCTTACCGGGATACGGTGCGGCGAAGGCCACACGACGCTTGGTCTGACCGTGGTTGGTGAAATGCGTCATGAAGATCGATTCCCCGGTCAGCATCCGTTTACCGGCACTGAACACCTTTCCCATGAAACCCTGGTCGGGCGCGGACCCGTCACCCATCTTCGCTTCAAATTGGATGTCGTCCTCCATGTAGTTCATGGCTCCGGCTTCAGCGACCACCGTTTCCTGGGGATCAAGTTCCACCTCGACAATCTGCATATCGTCGCCAAAGAGTTCGTAGTCAATTTCATGGCTCGGCATCGAAGGCTCCTTCGATTGTCAGGAAATTCGTAACGGGCGGAGTTTCAGCGGCGCATCATGACCAACTCCCGGCCGCTCTTCCACTCCGGCCCCGGGTCTCCTCTTTTCACCACCGACGTGCAGGACCAACTGCTCCGGATCATCCAGAGGGCCGAGCGGCAATGCCAGCCGAAGTCCTTCGAGAACCTCCGCGGCGCGCGGGAGACGGAACTCGCCGAAGACTTTCCCATGTACGTCGTCTGCGAGTGGACCGGCAACTCACAACCGATCGTGGCGAAGCACTACCTGCGGGTCACCGACGACCACTTCTCAAAAGCGCTGCAGCAACCCGCCGTTTTGCCTCGCACGGGGTCGCAAAGCGAATTGGCCCCAAGCACGCAAGCCCCTGTTTTGCATGGGGATGCGGCGAATTGCGAGAAGGTGCCAGAGGGGCAAGCTCCCCGAGTAGGACTTGAACCTACAACCTAGCGGTTAACAGCCGCTCGCTCTACCAATTGAGCTATCGGGGATTTCGTCGTCGAAGTCGCTTGTTTTACGAGGTTTCGATGATCACCGCAACTCCCATACGTTCGCAGACACTACAAAAAAGTTGCCTAGTATTTGCCTTGTATTTGCCTAGTCGCCCCTACGGCTGCCCGTATTTGGCCGAAATGACGGCCATTTCGAGCTTCGCCAGGTAGGTCAGCCGGCTTCCAGCCGCGTCCTACCCACTGCCCTGGATGTCGGCCGGAACGTCAGCTTCGCCGAATTTCAGGTCCGCAATTTCTTGCGAGAGGGCCTTGAATGTGCGTATGGCGGTCCAGGCCATCGTGAAGCCGACGAATGCGCGGGCCGTCCAAAGGACGGCGATCTAGATCGACAGCAGATCGTTCGTCCTCTTGGTGCGCGTGTTTACGACAACCCCCAACACAAAGCCTCAAAACCCCAACCCGGAACACTCTAGCGCCACAAAAAACAAGACGACCACGCCCAGACCGACGAGCAGACCGACGAGCACTTGCTCGTTCTTCTTTTGTTCCGGCGTTTGCGGCGAGTTCTCGAGAATCGTGATCCGGTCGGCTCTGCTCAGCTTGTTTTGTTCTTGCTGTTTCCGTTTCCGGCGTCGTTTTCGACGTGCCTTGGTAGATTCTTTTTTCAGCCGGGCTTTCAGGGCCTCTTCCTGCCCAGGCTCGCAGGCATTTCCGCTGATCCACACTAGGTCGGAAAGGCAGTTTTTGCACTTGCGGTACTCGCCGTCCAGCGACTCCCCACACACCGGACAGGGCGTGCGCTTCGAGCCACGTTTCTTTCCCCGCTGAATCTCTTCAAGCTTCTCATTTTGCTCACGTAGAAGCCGCTGTTGTTCTTCGCGCTGACGGATTGCGGCCAAGTTAGCGAGGTCGTTCAGGTCAAAACCTTCCACGAGACTCTCCCTTTTCACTCGTGTCTCGCAAGAGGATCTTGAAGTGCTAGGTCAGTCGCCCTCAGGTGCCAATCACGAGTACTCGAACGCCATGTCTGCGTGTGTTGAGGGCGGCAGCGTAACGGTTATGTGTCTGTAACCGTCTATGGACAGCGGTTAACAGCCGCTCGCTCTACCAATTGAGCTATCGGGGATTTCGTCGTCGAAGTCGCTTGTTTTACGAGGTTTCGAGGAATTCAGCAAGCCCCATCCGCTACGAGGCACATCCACAAATCTGTGCCGTAAGTGCCCGCACCGGAACGCACGTCTGCCCGGACTTGGCCGCAATGACCGCCATCTTGCTATTCGCTAGGCGAGCCATCAGCAGACTGATAGCGAAATCATCGCCTTCTCGCTGGGCCGCAGCGACACGACAAACGCACAGGTGTACTCAACGCGAACGCCTCTTCCACGGTGGAACGACCGTCACCTCGAGTTGGTCAATAATGACGTCCCCCTTCCCCTGCTCATCGACAGCAACCACCTTGGCCTTCAACACGTTGTCGCCGAAAACCGTCGGCAATGACGTCAGGGAAAACATGAAGATCGAGCACGTCTCAAACGGGCGTCCGAATTCTTTCGATCTCCCCCGGGATGGCCATGAGACCTTGATCGTCTCGGGGGGCACGACTGTTCCGTTGATGTAGAACGCCAACTTGTCCTTGGCCGGCGGCTTGAAGCTTCCGTCCCTCTGCAGCCTCGGCGGTCCCTTTTTGTCGGCGCCCGCAATACCCGAGACGGTCACGATCATCTCCGAGACCAGACCGGGCTGACGCATGTCTTCACAGATCCGGAATCGGTAACCGCCGCTGTTGCCGACCTGGCGCTTGAGCACGATGCGGTCGTTCTTGACGAATGTCGGATCATAGGCGCTGGGAACTCCTCCGGGAGAGATCCCGCCCCAGTGGCCGGCGTACAGGGGATAGAACAGATAGTGCCGGGGCCGTTGGCCGAGTCCGCCTGGATCGCGCATCTCCCGCAGCCACGTCAGGGCCAGGGGATACATGGCGGGGCCGGGCGGGTAATCGAGGGTCCGCCCAACCCAGTGGTACATGTAGTTGAACACCGAAATCCCATCGGCGCCCGCGGCGTACAGGTTCCGCGCTGCCGCCCGGTAGTTCTCCAGGCTCATGAAATGGTCCTGGTCCTGCCAGCACGTCTTGGGGTGCATGGCCGGGAACAGCATGCAGTTCGATGAACGCGTCAGTGCCGCGAAGTCCTCGAACTTGCCGTTGAAATTGGTGAAGAAGAAGTCGGAGGGAGCAATGTAGTCCACCAGCCCCTCCTTGACCCACGTGGCAATGTCATAACCCAGCGCCCGGCACTCGGCGAGGGTCATGGGCACGCGTGTCCCCAGGATCAGCCTGCGGCCCCGCGTCTTCGACTCGGCATCAAGCCGCTTTCGCATACGACGCAGAAGCCGCGTCATCAGGGGGTGACTCTCGCGAGCCGTCTTTCGCGGAAACACGTGCATCCAACGGCAATAGTCGAACTCGATCCCGTCCACGTCGAAACGCCGCAGGATCTCGTCGGCCAGGCCAAACACCCAGTCCCGCACTTCCTCGTGCGTGTAGTCCATTCCGCCATCCTGCACATCCGGGATCTGGAGATCCTTGCGGTTGGCCAGTCCTTTTCCCGGTCCTGGATGGCGATCGGCCATGCGGAACGTTGCCAGGAACTTGATCCCCCGTTTGTGGCATTGATCGATGGCGACCTTGATCGGCGGCTGGCCTTCCTTGGCGATCTGGTCGAAAGGTGTGTTCAATCCGGCCCAGTGCTCATGGTCGGGATGCTCCGGCCAGAACCATCCCACACCGTGCTTCTGGAACACGGTCTGAGCGAATATGTCGATCCCGCTGCCGGCATGAACGTCGATCACCCGCCGCAGTTCGTCAGCAGTCGGCGCGTTTGTCATCAGGTAGTGACCGATGTTGGCGTGATCCGAGGTGTAGACGATTCGCACGTCGCCGCGCGGCTTGGGGGCCATGGTGAGTTGTGGCACGTCCTGGGCAAAAACCGCCCCCGTCACCAAACCGCTTGTCACGACAGCCGCCGCCAGTGCCTGTGTCATCTTCATGGCAAGTCTCCGTATCGCTGCCCCGAGTTCATGAGTGGATGTGGTGGCCCACGTGATCCTGCTCCACAATGACCAGGGCCCCTGAGACCGCCACCATACCACCCTGCAGCGTGCTCACCAGAGCTTGACCGCAACGGTCATCTGTCCGTGAGTGCATCAGGTTCGGCGGTTACCAGCCGGTCGCTCTGCGGATTGAGCTGTCGAGGATGGCAGAGGACAGAGCGGTCAGGGTCCGCGGCGTTTCTGTCAGCGAGGCTGTTCGGCATGTGAGGCCAGTTGTTTTGCCTCGTTGGCAGTGGCTTCGCACATCTGGCGGGCCGCCGTGACCTTTGCCTTTCGTGTTTCCAGCTTCGCTTCGGCTCTCAGCAACTTCGCCTCAGCTTTGGCCAGCTTTCTCTCAGCCTTGGCCATACGCACTGTCGCCCGCTCTGCCGTGGTCAGTAACGGTTTCATCGATTCGCCTCCTGCAAGTTGGCACGTCTGCAGCACCTGTCGGCGCCGATCACAACTGGTTCATCTGCTCGCACACCCGTCCCCAGGCATCGGTGACCCCTCGGACCACACCACGAAACAGATCCGCCTCAAGGCCCGGGTGCGAATCCGCCCGGTACCCCATTTTCTTAGCTGATTTCACGAGCGACTCGACTTCCTTGCCGAGGATTTCACTGACTCGGACGCATTGTTTGATTTCCAGATCGCCGTCAGCCGACCACTGCACCATCGTGTGAATCGCGTCCGAATCCAGTTGGCACTCCAACACCAAACGGACGCCTTCGGCGTGGCCCAGCGAAACCAGGGCATCACGGTCGCCGGCCATCTGACGGCGGTAATGCTGTGCAGCAGTCGTCAACTGGCTGTCATCCGCATCGATCGCCCTCTGAAGTTCCCGGATCTCGTTCTCCAGGGCTCTCATGAACACCTGCGAAAAATTGATCCGTTTCCGCCAACGGTCGATCTCCTTCTTGGCCTTCTTCGGAACATAAATCGCAAGTTTCGGCATGGTCGGACCCATCGGTGGTGCGATTGAATAACCCACCGTAGACCGGGTATGGCCATAGTCAATCGGTATAGGGCCATATTTGTTTCTTCTGCCACCGGTTTTGGTTGGGGCGGCTCGGCACAACAGGGGATGTCCCGTCACAACCGGGATGTTAGACTGGATGTCGGCGTCGACGTGGACCACCAACAACGTCCCTCAGGTTGCTCGATGGGAGTATCTTTTCGCAGTTTGATCGTCGCCGTTGCGTTCGCGCAGGTTGCGGCGGCACTTCCGGCTGCCGAGAAGGCAAAGAGCCTGGCCCCGGAGATCGATCGCCTGATTGAGGCGGCTCTTCCGGAGTTTGCCACGCACGCGTCGTCAACCTGCAGTGATGCGGAGTTTCTGCGTCGGGTGACGCTGGATCTGACGGCGACCATCCCGTCTGGCGAGGCCACTCGGCGGTTTTTGGCCGACAAGCGACCATCGGCCGAGAAGCGGGACGAGGCAATCAAGCAACTCCTGGGAAGTCCGGCACACGCTCGGCGAATGCAGTATCTGCTGGATTGGATGCTGATGGAGCGGCGGACTTCCGAGAACGTTGCCTCCGCAGGATGGCAGGCTTACCTGCGAAAGGCGGCCACCGAGAACCGTTCGTGGGATCAGTTGTCTCGCGAGATTCTCGTCGATGGTGGTGCCGACGCAAAGACGCGTCCGCGGGCACGCTTTTATCTCGACCGCGAATTTGACCTCACCGTCGTCACCAGGGATGTCGGACGCATTTTTCTCGGCAAAGATCTCGAGTGTGCTCAGTGTCACAACCACCCGGTCGTCGAGGCTTACCTGCAACGGCACTTTCACGGCCTGAAGGCCTTCCTTGATCGCAGCTACCTGTTCACCGATCCGAAGTCGAAGAAGAAGTCCCTCGGTGAAAAGGCCGAGGGGGATGTGACGTTCACTTCGGCCTTTGATGACACCAAGGGAAAGACAGATCCCCGGGTTCTGGATCTCCCCGAGATCCCCGACCCCAAGGGGACTTCCAAGCAGTATGTCACCAAGCCGGGCAAAACGGCCGTCGGTGTCCCCAAGTACAGTCGTCGCCAGCAACTCGGACAGGCCGTGACGGCCAAGGAAAACCGGGCTTTCCGTCTGAACATTGCCAACAGGCTGTGGGCCGCGATGATGGGCCGGGGCCTGGTGGAACCTCTCGACCTGGCTCACGTTGCTAACCCGCCATCGCACCCCAAGCTGCTCGACCTGCTGGGTGATCGCTTGCACGCGCGTGGCTACGACATGCGATGGTTGCTCGGAGAGTTGGCCCGCACGCGAGCCTACCAGCGGAGCAGTCGCCCCAGGGAGGAGTCGGTCGATACGGCTCGTCGTCACTTTGCGGTGGGACTGTTGAAGCCATTGAGTCCCGAACAGTACGCCTGGGCCACGATGGAGGCCACCGGGTTTTTGGAGGCGGTACAGAACTCGACTCTCGCCAAATTGAAATCCGAAGCGGACAAGAAGGCCAAGGACAAGAAGGCCAACGATAAGAAGAAGGCTGCGAAAGATGCGGGCAAGGCCAAGAAGGACGCCGCCGGCAAGAAACCGGAGAAGAGCAACACCGAATCATCGCCCTCTCCAGCCGCGGTCGAAGCAGCCCTCAGCAAGGCTGTCGACGGACACATCAAGACCTTTGTGACACAATTCGCCGCTGATGGCGGCCAGAGCACGTCGTTTTCTGCAACGGCGCCCCAGGCCCTGTTCCTCGTCAACGGGCAATTGCTTCGCGAGTGGCTGAAGCCGACCAAGACAAATCTCACCGGCCGGTTGGCCAAGCTGGATGATTCGGCAGCCATCGCCGAAGAATTGTATATCGTCGTATTGAATCGCCTGCCGACCGCATCCGAACGATCCGAGGTGAGTGAATACCTCAAGAAGGTCACCAAGCGGACCGACGCGGTGACCGAATTGACCTGGGCCTTGCTGCTGTCGGCCGAATTCCGGTTCAATCACTAACGTCCTCCCGACACTCGAATTCAAGAGACCGATCCATGCAACGCGATCACGGATGCCACCGCATCGACCACGCGCTTACGCGACGCGGCTTCATGGCCACCGGAGCTGCGGCCGGAGTGGCCGGCCTGACGACGCCGGCCGTCTCTGAGCAACTCGAAAAGAAACAGAAGCGTGTGCTCCAGGTCTACCTGCAGGGGGGCGTGAGCCAGCTGGAGAGTTGGGACCCGAAACCCGGCACACTTTATGGCGGTCCGTTCCGGGCCATTCCCACGTCGGTGCCCGGCATGCACATCTGCGAGTTGCTGCCTCACACCGCCCAGCGGATGCACCTGCTGTCGATCGTCCGCGGCATCAACCTCAAGACCAACAGCCACCACGACGGCCGGCTGTTCATGGAGATGGGACGCCGCAGCGGCAGGTTCCCGTATGTCGGCTCGGTGGCCGCGAAGTACCTGATGCCCGACAACGCGCCCCTGCCCGGCTACCTGCATGTGACCACCCGCGGACTGACCGACTACACCAATGCCTTTCTCGATGCCCGGTACGGGCAGTTGAAACTGGCCGGTCCCAAGGTTCCCGCCAATCTCGTTCGGCCGAAGACCGTCACCGCAGACGCCGCGGTTCGCAGTCGCAACCTGCTGAAACGGCTCAACCAGCGGTTCTCGGGCCGCGGTGGCCAGAAGACGTTTACCGATTCGTACAACGCCTCGTTCGACATGGCCGAAAAGCTGATGGCCCGCCGCGATCTTTTCGAGGGTGAGCCTTCGGGCAAGGACCTGGACCGTTACGGGCGTCACCCCTTCGGACGCAACTGCCTGCTGGCCCGGACGTTGCTCGAGAACGGCGGAACGGTGGTCAAGGTCACCCACCACGGTTACGACACCCACGCCGAAAACTTCAACTTCCATCTCGAACAGCTCGGCGAATTCGACAAGACCTTCTGCATGCTGCTCGACGATCTGCACACATCGGGGATGCTCGAGAGCACGTTGGTGATGATTTACTCGGAATTCGGTCGGACCCCCAAGATCAACGTCCGCTACGGGCGGGACCACTGGGGCACGGCCTGGTCGATTGCACTGGGTGGACAGGGAATCGTGCCCGGAGCGATCGTCGGGGCCACCAACAAACAGGGCACCGCGGTGTCCGAACGGGAGGTCGATGGCGGCCACCTGTTCCACACCTATTTCCGGGCTCTCGGGATCGACAGCACCGCCTACCACACGCTGGACGGTCGCACGGTCCCGATCGGTGATCCGGCGAAGCAGCCGATCCAGGAACTGCTGGCATGAACCCGCAACCACCGCCACCGGCGCTGCCGCGTGATCTGCCGTTGTCGATCAATCCGAAGAAGACGCATGTTGTCCGGACATTCACGATTGATGAGGTGCCACTGACCACGTGCCGGATCGATCCGACGGGGACCTACGTTGTCGCCGCTGCCGAGAACTTCCACATCTACCGTTGGCCGCTGGCCGGGCCCCAATCGGCCCGCACGATCCTGCATGGGCACAACAGCTGGGTTCGTTCGTTCGACTTCTCTCCGGACGGGCGGTGGTTGTATTCGGGAGGGTATGACGACCGCATCGGCATCTGGCCCCTGGGCGATCCCGCACCCGTACCGGCGCGAATGCTGGTGGCCCATGACGGCTGGGTTCGCTGGGTGCGAACCAGTCCCGATGGCCGACTGCTGGCCTCTTGCGGCAACGACAACCTGTTGAAGATCTGGGACACCTCGACCTGGGAACTCGTCCGCGTCTTCAAGGGACACCAGCGATATCCCTATGCGGTGGTCTTCCACCCCGACGGCAAACGCCTGGCGTCGTTTGACCTGATGGGAGTGATCAACGAGTGGGAACTGGCCACCGGCAAGGTGACCCGGCAATGGGAGGCGAAGTTCATGTGGGGCTTCGACCAGAAGTTCCGAGCCGACATGGGTGGCGCCCGGGACATGCGGTTCAGTCCCGACGGCAAGTTCCTGGCCGTCGCCGGCTTGACCGAGGTCACCAACGCCTTTGCCGGCACCCACAAGCCGATGGTGCTGCTGATGGATTGGGAGAAAGGGGAATTCCGGAAGAAACTGCGGGTCGACTCGGGCGGCATGGCCTGGGGAATCCGTTTTCACCCCGACGGATTCCTCGTCGGTTCCGGGTCGCCGTCCGGGGCGCTTTGGTTCTGGAAACCGGACAGTGAAAAGCCCTTCCACACGTTCAAGCTCTCCGGGGGCGGTCGCGCCATCGACCTGGCTCCCGACGGACGCCAGGCAGCCGTGGCGCAAGTCGACCGGAAGCTGCAGATTGTGCAGTTCACCGCAAAATCTGCCTGAAGGTCATTCGGCCGGATTCTCACACCGACCGGGGCTTCAGTCGGCGGCGGCGTCGCGGACCTTTTCGAGCAACAGGCGATTTCCCGAATCGTTGTACTCGACGCGGCTCATGAACGACCGCATCAGCATGATGCCCCGCCCTCCCGGCTTGTCGAGATTCTCATCGGTGGTGGGATCCGGGACGTTCCCCACGTCGAACCCAGGCCCTTCGTCTTGGATGACGATGGTCACCCGATCCTCATCGAAGCTGCAGTCAATGTGGACCTCTTTTGACGGGTCCATTCCGTTACCGTGCTTGATCGCGTTGACCAGCGCCTCCTCCAGCGCCAAGCGGACTCCGAAGAGGTCCCGATCCGGAAAGGCCCGCGTCTCAAGCAGCCCGATGATCCGTTCTTGGACCGCGCGGCCCTGGGACGTTTCGCTGGCAATTTTGACGGTGAAATCGTCCGCTGAAGAGGTCATCAAGGGCTTGCCCGGCGAGGCGACTGGGGGAAGAGAAGTCCGTTGGATTCGTTTCGGGGTGTAAGACCCGAGTGAGCCGAAATCTTACGGACGCGACCGCGGAGTGGATCCCGCGGGCACCACAACTGGTCAGAATCCCTCCAGAGCCTGTTCTCGAGAATCGAAGATCGCGAAGAGCTTGTTGAGTCGAGTGATCTTGAAGACCTCGAGGATGTCGGGGCGCACAGAGCACATTTTCAGTTGCCCCTGTGCGGCCTTGACCTTTTTGTCCATGACAATCAGCTTGCCCAGCGCAGCACTCGAGAGGTACTCGACGTTACTGAAATCCAGCAGGATCTTGCGACGCCCATCATCCTCGACCAACGCAAACATCTGGTTTCCGATGACCTGGATATTGGTTTCATCAAGGATTTTCTTGTCGATGAATCGTGCCACTGTGACTTCACCGACATCCTCAAGATCAAGCCGGCGATGACTTGCCGCCATGCGAAACTCCCCTTCTGGTTGGCTCGAGAACCGCTACTACGCCATTGCATTTGAATCATGCGGTTTGCCGAATGCACTGTCAAGTAGTTGGCCGCGGGGCAAATACCGCGTGCCTTGGCGCAGCGGCGACCGGACCGCTAGAAACACTCAGAGTCCTCTTCGTCACCTCTTCGACACGATTTGCAGGAAACCGATGACGTCATCCACCACATACACTCAGACCTGGGATCTCGAATCTCTCGCCCCTTCACCCGACACCGAAGATTTCACGGCTTTGCTGAAAACCTATCGCACCGATCTGCTTGCTCTAGCCGATCGAGCCGATTCGCTGCCGGCACTGAATTCTGCAGATCCCGATGTGTTGGCCGAATGGGAAGATTTTCTGAAATCGTACGAGGGTGTCGCCAGTCGCGGCACCGAACTGGACGCCTTCATCGGCTGCCATGCGGCTGCCGATGCCAACAATCGACAACTTCATGGACTCGAGGCCGAACTGTCTTCACTGGGCCCACAACGAGCACGAATTGCCATGGCCCTGCAGTTGAGTCTTCAGGCAGCCAGTCCCGAGCAGTTGGTCGAATGCCTTGCGGCCAGCCCCGAACTGGAGCGAATCGGTTACTGGCTGAGCGATCAGCGAACCCTGGCCTCACTGCGACTTCCCCGTGACCAGGAACTCCTTGCGGCCGAACTCGATGTGGACGGACTCCATGCCTGGGGCCGCCTCTACGATCGTCTCTCCGGCGCCCTGCGGATCAGTGTGATGGAACAGGGAGAGTTGGTTGAGCGGTCGCCCGGTCAGATCCAATTTGACTCCGCCGACCGCACGGTCCGACAGAACAACTACTTTGCTTCGGTGAAGGCCTGGCGGAGTGTCTCCGACACCTGTTCAGATGCACTGAACCACATCGCCGGAACGCGACTGACCAAGTACAGACGACTTGGACTGCAGGACCATCTTTCGGCCCCGTTGCATTTCAACCGGATGGAGCGACAGACGCTCGAAGCAATGTGGTCCGCCGTCGACGATCGCAAGGACACTCTGCTGGGTTATCTCTCGTCCAAGTCCCGTCTCCTTGGACTCGACCATCTCTGCTGGTACGACCTGCAGGCTCCGCTGCCGACCACCCAGTCGGAATCGGCCGACATTGACTACGACACCGCCTGCGAACTGATCATCAATTCGTTCGGCCGCTTCTCGCCGGAATTCGGCGAATTTGCCCGAACGACGATTGTCGATCGTTGGATCGAGGCCGAGAATCGCGACGGAAAGCGTCAGGGGGGATTCTGCACCGGATTTCCCGCACATCAGCAATCACGCATTTTCATGACCTACGTCGGCACACTCGACAGCATGTCCACTCTCGCTCACGAGATCGGCCATGCGTATCACTCTTTCGTCCTTCGCGACCAACCGTTGTTTCTTCAGGATTACCCGATGAACCTTGCCGAAACGGCATCGACGTTCGCCGAGGCTGTGCTGGGCGAGGAACGACTGGAGGCCACCGAAGCACGGTCCGGCAAACTGGCAATCCTGGATACGATGCTCTCTGACTCGGTTGGGTTCCTGATGAACATTCACGCCCGATTCCTGTTCGAGGATCGATTTCATGCCGAACGGACAACGGGCGAACTGTCTGCCGAACGGTTTTCGGAGCTGATGGTCGAGTCCCAGGAACAGGCCTACCTTGGCGCACTGGGCGATGACGGCTGGAACGACACCTTCTGGATCTCGAAGCTGCACTTCTACATCAGCTCCCTGCCGTTCTACAACTTCCCCTACACGTTCGGTTACCTCTTGTCGCTTGGGCTTTATGCGTTGGCGCGGGAGGGCGGCGAAGGCGAATTTCCCGAGCAGTACCGTCGCTTTCTGCTCGCCACCGGTGACCGTTGCACCGAGGATGCGGTGGCCGATTCCTTCGGACACGACCTGCAACAGCCCGACTTCTGGAATCGCAGCCTCGATGTGGTCGCCGAGAGAGTGGCCCGGTTCGAGGAACTGTCCAGTTAGCGACGCAACTCGTAACCGACGGTGGCGGAAATGCCCGACCCGTCGACCCCTGATCCGTGCACGCGGTAAGGACGATCCAGGAGGTTCTCGACTCCGAGGATGACCGCCTGGTTGTCCGTCATCTGCCACCCGTAGCGGGCCGTGACGATGCTGTATCCGGGTGTCCCACCGTCGGGGATGCGCGAGTCGCGGATATCGCGACTGCTGAGCCGATCCTGGCGGGCGGCGAGCCAGCAGTAAACATCCAGCCAGTCGGCACCCTCGAATTCCCGCCAACGCAGGCCGATGACCCCCTGTGCCGGCGGGATTCGGCTCACCGGTTCGGAATCGGTGTGGTTGCGGCCGAGCGTGTACCAGAAATTCCCGTACGCCATCCACTCGTCATCAAACGTCCAGGACCCGTTGAGTTCCACGCCATCGATTTCGGCCCGGGCGACATTGCGACGCTGAAAGAAGTCCACGCCCGAAACCGGATCGGTCCCCACAAGTTCTCGCTCGATCAGTCCATCGATGACCATCCAGTAATAGGACACCTGTCCGCGAAATCTATCGAGATCCCAGCGAAGTCCGACGTCATGGCTGACAGCGTGCTCGGGACCCAACCCCGTGGTGGGCAGGTCGACTCCCTCGTTGACATTGTCGGAGTAGGAGGTCAGTTCATCCAAAAGAGGGGCCCGGAACCCTTCGGCGATTGACCCGGTGACGTGCCACTGCGGATTCAGTTTGAATACCAGTCCCCCCGAACCGGTCCAGTCCTGGTAGCTGGGCCCAATCGGCGTGTCCTGGGGTTCGATGTTGGGGAAAGCGGGATCAGCAGTATCGAACACGCCGACGGTTCCACCGGCCTCGATGTACGAATATCTCACTCCGCTGACGATGGTCAAACGCTCAAGAACCGGCCATTCCCATTCCAGGAACGTGCCGAATCGCGAGTAGTAGCTGTCGGGTGGAAATTGGGGGTTGCCGGGGACCGAGCCGCCGCCGACAAGATCAAAGCGATTGTTGACCGCATCGACATCGTCATGGTATCCGTCACCGCCGACGCTCAGCTTGCCCCATTCGCCGAGATCGCGGGCAAGCAGCAGGCTGAGTCCTGCGGTGTCGACGTCAAACTCCGAGCGGTCTTCTAAAGAACTGCTGGGGGGCCTGCGGCGTTGCGATCCCTCCTTGGTTCTCTGGTAGCTGAGGGTGGCGACAAAGGCATCGAACGGACCGTCGTCGAGCAATCCCTGCCACCGGACGTAGGCCAGGTTGCGTTGTTGCGGATCGAAGAATCTTTGTTCCCCGGGAAACTTGTCGGATCTCGGCACATCCATCTGCTCGAAGTGAACCAGTGCGACCGTCAGGGAGCGATCCGGTCCCAACGGCAGGTCGTAACGGATATCTCCGGCATACTGGCTGTAGCTGGTCAGGGGTTGACGACCGAGGGCTCCACCTCGATCGAGGTCATTGACGTTCAGATAGCTCGCTCCGCCCCAGACTCCCCCCTCGCCAGCGGGCCCCTCGAATCCGATCCGCGTGTAGGAGGCGAGGTCGGCTGAACGGAATCGTTGTGTCAGCAGGAAACCGCGGTCGTCGAGCATTCCGTCCAGAACACGATCGGCGCGGCGGGTGACCACGTTGATCACGCCGCCCAGGGCGTCGGATCCCCACAGCACGGATTGAGGGCCGCGGACCACCTCGATGTGATCCACCTGCCCGGGATCGATCGTGTTGAAGTACTGATTGGGTCCGAGACGGAAGATCCCGTTGTTGAGCCGGATGCCATCAATCAGGAGAACCGTCTGCGGCCCGGTGAGCCCTCGGAGGAAGGGGGACGCCTGGCCCTGGCCGGTACGTTGCACGAGAACTCCGACTTCACGCTCGACAGCCTGGACCATGTCCAGCGGCTGCCGGCGGCGCAATGCCTCGATGTCGATCACAGAGGTCTGTCTCGGATCGTCCCGAGCCAGACGGCTCGAACGGAGGACGCCAGTGGCGCGATCGAACCTCGTCTCCGAGGAGCGGGTTGATGCGGTGGGCGATCGCCTGCCGAGGACCGTGGTCTCCGGAAGAACCGCAGGCTTTTCCTGCGCTGTCGCGACGGCCGGGGCAATTGCCCCATACAAAGCCAGCAGCAGAACCGCGGCCTCCTGCCCGAGTCGCATCGAATCCCTCCACCACGTCTCAGCCATCCACTCCCCTAGTCATCGGCATCGTGTAACGTGCGCTGACAGCCCTTTATTGAAGGGAAGGCCATCGTTTACCATGCAAAAAAGAGATTCCCGGTTTGCCGGATGTGATCGGCAGGACCTTGCTGTGAGCCGGCTGGGAACGGAGGATATCGCCGTGGCTACCAACTCATCAGATGTCAGGTTGTGGCTTCTCGCGTTGTTGTGGGTCATTCCACCTGGTGTCGGCCCGAGTGTTCTCGCCGACGGACCAGGCAAGGTGGACTACAACCGGGACATCCGTCCGATCCTGGCCGACAATTGCTACAAGTGCCACGGGCCCGACGGCAATCAACGGCAGGCTGGGTTTCGACTTGATCTCGAGACGGTCGTCGGCCTGCGACTGGAATCCGGCCAAACGGCGATCAAGGCCGGATCGTCGGCCAAGAGTGCCGTTGTCCGCCGGATCCTCTCTGCTGATCCCGACGAGCGCATGCCGCCACGGGACAGTGGCAAGAAGTTGACATCGGGTCAGATCGAACTGTTGAAACGGTGGATCGACCAGGGCGCAGGCTGGCAAGGCCACTGGGCATTCCAGCCGCCCGCCCGCCGCACGCCGCCGACGGTCAACCGACCCGGCTGGCGGACGAATCCGATTGATGCCTTCATTCTCGCCCGGCTGGCGCAGCAGCGGCTGGACCCCTCGCCTGAGGCGTCCCGTGAGACCCTCATCCGCCGAGTCACGCTCGACCTGACCGGGCTGCCACCGACACTTGACGAGATTGACCGTTTCCTCTCGGACACCCGGCCCGGAGCCTATCACCGCCTGGTCGACCGACTTCTGGGGTCCGTTCGTTTCGGCGAACATGCAGGTCGCATCTGGCTTGACGCTGCTCGCTACGGAGACACACACGGCCTGCACCTGGACAACGAACGCTCGATCTGGCCGTATCGCGACTGGGTGGTCGGGGCTTTCAACGACAACATGCCCTTCGACCGCTTCACTGTCGAACAGCTCGCCGGTGACCTTTTGCCGAAGCCCTCGGTGTCTCAACTGGTGGCCACCGGCTTCAATCGCTGCAACGTCACCACCAGCGAAGGAGGGGCGATCGCCGACGAGTACCGGTTCAAATACGGTGTCGACCGTGTCGAGACCACCGCCACTGTCTGGCTCGGACTGACGATGGGTTGTGCGGTCTGTCACGAACACAAATTCGACCCCATTCCGCAGCAGGACTTCTATCGCTTCCTGGCCTACTTCAACAGCCTCACCGAGCGGGCAATGGACGGCAACGCCTTGCTGCCCCCACCTTCGGTCAAGGTGCCCACGGCGATTCAGCGATCCGACATCCAACAGCAGCAGGACCGTATCGCCGCGGCCCGCAAACTGATCGAGTCGACCCTGTCCGAAATCCGCTACACCGACCCGGGCCCGCCCGCGAAGGAGCACACTCCGAAACGCCGGGAGGTGATCTGGATCGATGATGACACTCCGCCGGGCGGCCGACGCCAAGCCAGTGGTGACGGAGGTGGCTGGAAGTGGGTTACGGCTCCCGGCCACCCGCCGCACAGTGGAAAGCGTTCAACATTGCGGACCGCCAAGGCGTTGGGGCAACACTTCTTCGAAGATGCAAAACCCGGACTGCAGGTCGCCGAAGGCGACACGCTGTTCGCCTGGGTGCGGATCGACCCGCTGAATCCCCCCAAGGAGATCATGCTGCAGTTCCACAGCGGAAACTGGGATCACCGTGCTTTCTGGGGCGAGGATCGGATCGCCTGGGGGCGGACAAAGACCCCCAGTCGCCTGCGACGCGGTGACCTTCCACAGGCTGGCGAGTGGGTCCGGCTGGAAGTGCCCGCCGCCGACGTCAATCTGAAACCGGGTTCCGTGATCCGCGGTTGGGCATTCACTCAGTTCGGTGGAACGGTCCAGTGGGACACCGGGGGCATCGTCACTTCCGCCCGGCAGGGGCCGCGACTCTTCGCCTCACTTGCGGCCTGGACGGCCCATGTCAGGAAATCGGCGCAGGGAGTCCCCGGGAACATATTGGCCGCAGCCAAAGTGGCCGACGGCAAACGAACCCCCGCACAGATTGCGGTGCTGAGAGACCATTTTCTTGTCAACGCCTGCCGACAGACCGCGGCCAAGTTCTCCGGCTCAACCGCCACCGTTCGAGAGGCCGAAACACGTATTGCCGAGATCAACAAGGGTCTGGCGTCTTCGCTGATTATGCGAGACATGCCCAAACCCCGGCCGACCTACGTGTTGAAGAGGGGGCAATACGACATCCCTGACAAGACGCGTCCCGTACAACCGGGTGTGCCATCGGCCCTGCCCCCCCTGCCCAAGGACGCCCCATCCAACAGGCTCGGAATGGCCCGCTGGTTGGTACAACCGGACCACCCACTGACGGCCCGCGTCACCGTGAACCGCTTCTGGCAGCAGTTCTTCGGGATCGGCCTGGTCAAGACATCCGAGGACTTCGGAGCGCAGGGCGAGTGGCCGTCTCACCCCCGGCTACTGGACTGGCTGGCGACCGAATTTGTCCGGGTCGAATGGGACATCAAGGCGTTCCAGAAACTGATCGTCACTTCTGCGGCGTATCGACAATCCTCGCGTTTTCACTCCGACGGTCACCGGGCCGATCCGGGCAACCGGCTGATCTGGCGGGGTCCCCGCTACCGCCTGGACGCCGAGGTGCTCCGCGACACGGCCCTTGCAGTAGCCGGCCAACTGGTCGAGCAACCCGGCGGGAAGGGCGTGAAACCGTATCAACCTTCCGGACTCTGGCGAGCCGTCGGCTATTCGGGCAGCAACACGGTCCAGTTCGTCCAGGACCATGGTTCGAACCTGTTTCGCCGCAGCCTGTACACGTTCTGGAAACGCACCGCGGCGCCCCCCACGATGTTGACGTTCGACGCACCTTCCCGAGAGGCCTGCAGCGTCCGGCGGGCACGTACCAACACGCCCCTGCAGGCGTTGCTGCTCCTCAACGACGTTCAGTTTGTCGAATGCGCCCGTGGATTGGCCGGGAGATTACTGAAAGATCCGGGCACAGACACTCAGCGGTTGACCCGTGGTTTTCGGATGGTGACCTCACGGAGTCCGACACCAAGGGAATCCGAGATCCTGGTCGAAGCCCTGGCAACCCATCGTCGTGAGTACCGCGACAATCCGAAGGCAGCCAAGGCCATGCTGGCCGTCGGTGAAGCTCCGCGACCACAATCCATTGATCCGGTAGAATTCGCCACATGGACTGTGCTGTCGAATCTGCTGCTGAATCTCGACGAGGCAATCACCAAGAACTGACCGGCCACCAACCGGCCGTGCGGAATCCAGCAGGACATCGAGACACGCCATGACCCTACCGATACTCCCGCCGACGCCTGACGCCTTGGCGGTGACCCGACGCCATTTCTTCGGCCGCTCGACCTGCGGCATCGGAATGGCAGCCCTGGCATCGCTTCTGGCCGAGGAAACCTCTGCAGCCGTTCCGGCTCGGGCTCGTCCTTCGTTGCCCACTCACGACATCGGTGTCATGGGAAGCACGCACTTCCGCCCCAGGGCCAAGCGAGTGATCTACCTGTTCATGTCGGGAGCGCCTTCGCAGATCGACCTGCTCGATCCAAAACCCAAGATGCAGGCGTTTTACGACAAGGATCTGCCCGATTCGGTGCGGAAGGGGCAACGCCTGACCACGATGACGTCAGGGCAGAAACGGTTCCCTGTCGCCCCATCCATCTACAAGTTCCACAAGCGAGGCCACTCGGGCACCGAGATCAGTGAATTGCTGCCGCACATCGCCACAATCGCCGACGAGATGGCCCTTGTGCGGACCGTACACACCGAGGCCATCAACCACGACCCCGCGATCACCTATATCCAGACCGGGGCCCAGCAGCCCGGACGCCCGAGCATGGGAGCCTGGCTGTCGTACGGTCTTGGCCGCGTCAACCAGAACCTGCCCGGCTTCGTGGTTCTGCACTCGACCTGGAGCGCCAAGCGGGATGCCCAGGCGCTGTACACTCGCCTTTGGGGCGCCGGGTTCCTCCCGTCGCGCCACCAGGGCGTGGCGCTGAGATCGAGTGGAGATCCGGTGCTGTACCTGTCCAACCCCGCCGGTGTCAGTAACGCCACCCGCCGCAAAATGCTCGATTCGCTGGCGCAGCTCAATCGACAGCAATTCCGTGCGGTTGGTGATCCGGAGATCGAAGCGAGGATCGCCCAGTACGAAATGGCCTACCGGATGCAGACTTCGGTTCCGGAATTGACCGATCTGTCCGATGAACCACGCCACATTCTCGACCTCTATGGCCCCGATGTCGGCAAACCCGGAACGTTCGCGTCGAATTGCCTTCTCGCGCGTCGCCTCGCTGAACGGGATGTCCGTTTCATACAGGTCTTCATTCGTGGCTGGGACCAGCACGGTACCCTGCCACGCGACCTCCCCATGATGTCTCGTGATGTCGATCAACCCGCCGCCGCACTGGTCAAGGACCTGAAAGCACGAGGCATGCTCGACGACACGCTGGTTGTGTGGGGCGGAGAATTCGGTCGCACCATTTACTGCCAGGGAAAATTGAGCCGAACAAACTACGGCCGAGACCATCACCCGCGTTGTTTTTCGATCTGGATGGCCGGCGGCGGTATCCGGCCAGGCATAGTGCACGGAAAGACCGACGACTTCTGTTACAACATCGTCGAGAATCCCGTTCACATCCACGACCTCAATGCCACGATCCTGCATTGCCTGGGCATCGACCACGAGAAACTGACGCATCGGTTCCAGGGACGAGACTTCCGCCTTACCGACGTCCACGGAAAAGTCGTCAGCGAACTGCTTGCCTGAGGACCCCCGTGGGCCACACATGACGATGGCCTTTCCTGTTCAACCGCCTTCAATCAGGTTGTCTCGATGACGCGTTCATCCTCGCTGGTGCTGGCCCTGGCACTTCTTGTGCCCGCGGATCCGGTTCTCGCCGAGTCGCCCAAGCTGGTGACAAACTCCCTGGGAATGAAACTCGCCCCGATCGCGGCGTCCGAGTTTCTCATGGGCGCGGGAAAGGCCATCCGCGACGCCGGAGCCGACGAGCAACCGGCTCATCGCGTTCGAATCACGCGTCCGTTTCATATTGGCGTCTACGAGGTCACCCAGGACGAGTTCCTGCGGATTATGAAATTTTCACATTCGTTTTTTGCCACCGACGGGCCGGGCAAATCGTTGGTCAAGGGGCTCGATACCAAGTCCTTTCCGGCCGAGCAGGTGCGATTTGTCGACGCCGTCGAATTCTGCCGCAAACTGTCGGCTTTACCCGCCGAACGACAGGCCGGTCGTTTCTATCGGTTGCCCACCGAGGCGGAATGGGAATACGCCTGCCGCGGTGGTACCGACACGGCCTTTCACTTTGGCGATTCACTCTCCTCCGAGCAGGCCAACTTCAACGGCAAGTACCCCTACCGCAGCCGCACCGGTCCATTTCGCGCTCGAACCACCAAGGTCGGACAGTTTTCGGCCAACGCCTACGGGCTGTACGACATGCACGGCAATGTCTGGGAATGGTGCCTGGACTGGTACAACGTCGACTATTACGACCTCGCGGTGGCAACAGATCCGCTCGGTCCCAAAACGGCCACCTCGCGGGTGATTCGAGGCGGTGGCTGGTACAGCGATGCCCGTGACTGTCGCAGCAGTTTTCGTTATGCCGAACACCCTCTGGGCACCTACTACGTGATGGGATTCCGGGTGGTGATGACGCCGGCCAAGGATGTGCCGGCCGCTCTCCGCCAACGCTGGGACAGCATCGATACCTCGGCTGCTCCGGTTGCACCAATGACCGTGTCATCCGCCAAGGATCAACCCACACGCAAACAACTCGTTGCCGTTGGCGGCGAGGCGTGGCCACGATGGCGTGGCATTCGGGGAAACGGGACGTGGCGAGGCCCGAAATTTCCGGCCCGCTGGCCTGTCGGCGGCCTCAGAACACTGTGGCGACAACCGATTGGCGGGGGTTATTCGGGGATTGCAGCTTCAGCGGGCCGGATTTACACGCTCACGAAACCCAAGAAACCGGCCGACACCGAGCAGGTGGTCTGCCTGGATGCCGCTTCGGGAAAGCGTCTCTGGACCCATCCCTACACTGCTGTCTACAAGGGCCTCTCCTACGGCAACGGCCCACGGTCGACGCCCGCGGTTGTCGGAGACCGCGTCTATGCACTCGGAGCCGTCGGTCACCTGTTCTGCTTCCACGCGAGCAGCGGCGAGGTGATCTGGAGCCGGGACCTGGTCAAACAGGAGAAGGCGCAGGTGCCGCTGTGGGGTTTCTCGGCTTCTCCGGTCATCGTCGACGACCTGCTGATTGTCCATGCCGGCGGCAACCCGAACGGGTGCTTTCTGGGCCTGGACCGCCACACGGGGAAAGAGAAATGGCGCAGCCTCGGCGACCCGCTGGGTTACGCCACCCCGCTGATGATCGAGCAGTCCGGTCGACGCCAGTTGGTCTGCTGGACACCTTCTCACGTCCGCGGCCTCGATCCCCTGACCGGAAAAGTGGCCTGGTCGCACGAGTACAAGGTCCACAACGGCGTATCGATCTCGATGCCGATTTTCCATCGCGGCATCGTACTGGTCAGCAATTACTGGGAGGGTGTCCAGGCCCTCCGCCTCGGCGACGATCTCGCTACGGCCAGCCTGGCCTGGGAGGATCGTCGCAACCTGCGGAGCCTGATGTGTCAGCCACTTCACCGCGGTGACCATGGTTACCTGCTCGACAAACGGCACGGTTTGACCTGCTTCGAATTGGCCACCGGCAAGAAGGTCTGGGACGACGGCAATCGCATGACCCCCAAGGGGCGAAATCCGCAGGCCACGATGGTGTGGCTGGGTGATTCCGACCGCGCGGTGGTCTTGAATTCCGACGGGGAACTGCTGCTGGTGAGACTTTCGCCCAGGGGCTACCAGGAATTCTCTCGGACGCGAGTGATCGGGTCGACCTGGGCACACCCGGCCTACGCATGGGGCTGTGTCTACGTCCGCAATGACGACACGATCGCCTGCGTCGAGGTGGTGCGGGCGGGGCGTTGATCCCCGGCCAGGGACCGGCTATCCACCGACCAATTCCGGCAGAATCCGCCCCGAGACGTCCGTCAACCGGTGATCGCGACCGGCGTGGAAGTACGTCAGCTTCTCGTGGTCGAGACCCATCAGGTGCAGCATGTTGGCGTGCACGTCGTGAACATGCAGCTTGTTTTCGACGGCAGCGAAACCGAAGTCGTCGGTGGCGCCGATTGCCTGGCCACCGCGGGCACCGGCTCCGGCCATCCAGGTTGAGAACCCTCGCGGGCTGTGATCACGTCCCTTGCCGCTTTGTCCGGTCGGAGTCCGGCCGAATTCCCCCGTCCAGAAAAGCAGCGTCTCGTCGAGCAGTCCTCGCTGCTTGAGGTCGGTCAGCAAGCCGGCTATCGGCAGATCGGTCTCGCCGCAGTGTTTCTCGTGATTCTTGTTCACGTCTCCGTGCGCGTCCCACGTATGGTCGCCGTGGCCGCCGCCGGAGTAGACCTGGACGAATCGGACACCGCGTTCGATCAGGCGTCGAGCCAACAGGCAACGCCGTCCGAACTTCTCGGTTCTCGTGCTGTCCAGCCCGTACAACTTCTGCGTCTGCTTGCTCTCCTGCGACAGGTCCACTGCCTCCGGAGCGTGCGACTGCATGCGGAACGCGAGTTCATAACTGGCGATGCGGGCCTGGAGGTCCGTGTTGTCGGGACTGGTGGCCGAGTACTTCTGGTTGAATCGCTTCAGCAGGTCAAGCTGCTGCCGCTGCTGGGCAACCGAAACGCTCGCCGGCGGCTGGAGGTTGAGGATCGGTTCACCGTTTGTTCGAAACTGTGTCCCCTGGAAGCTGGCCGGCATGAATCCGGAACTCCAGTTCGGAGGGCCGTTGATGGGCCCACCACGGTGATCGAGCATCACGACGTAGCCGGGCAGGTTCTGGTTGTCGCTGCCCAGCCCGTAAACTGCCCACGACCCGAGGCTCGGATAACCCTGCCGAACCATCCCCGTGTTCATCTGCAGCATTCCGGAACCGTGGGCAAAGCTGTCGGCGTAACAGCTGCGGAGCACAGCAATGTCGTCGGCATGCCGGGCGAGGTTCGGGAACAGGTCGGAGATCGGCAACCCGGACTCGCCGTGCTGCGCAAACTTCCGTGACGAGCCAAGCAGCGTGCCGGGATTACGGACCTTGAACAGGCGGTCCTTTTCGATCCCCGGCATCGTCTTTCCGTGGTACTTCGTCAGCATCGGTTTCGGATCGAACAGGTCGACCTGGCTGGGCCCCCCATACATGAACAGGCAGATACACGCCTTGGTCGGCCGCGACCGATGAGAGGGTTTCGGGGTCAACGAGTTGTCGGCCTGAGCCGTCTCGCCGAAAAACCCGTCTTCGGCAAGCATCGACGAGAGCGCCAACCCCGTGAAACCCCCGCCAACCTCCCAGAGGAACTCGCGACGAGTCTCACCGCAGGGGGGCGTCATCCGAATCATCCTGTTTTCATTCATGACTGCGCAATTCTCGCCGGGTCTCGTTCACCGTGTGTAGGCGAACTCGTTGGTGTTCAACAGCACCAGGCACAGGGCCTTCAGCGCCCGTCTTGCCGGGTCACTGTCGGGCTGCTTGCCCCTGGTTGGCAGCTTGGCCTGGCCCGACAGAAAGGCAATCGACAGCTGTATCTCGTCGGCAGACGGGCGGCGACACATCGCCAGACGAAAGGCCAATTCGACTTGATCCTGCCGACGCGGGCCCGCCTCGGCCACCAGGCGTTTGGCAAAGGCAGCAGCTCGCGACGTCATGAACGCCCCGTTGAGAAACGTCAACGCCTGCGGGCCGGTTGTCGACACAGCACGCTGAGAACAGCTGTCGGCAGAATTGGGCGCATCCAGCAACGCCAGTTCCGGAACAGCCAGGCTGCGTTTGGAGAAAATGTACACGCTGCGACGTCCTTCGCTTTGTGCCACGGCCTTGCCCCATCCGCTCCCTGGTCGCGACTGTCCGGCCAGGACGGCTCCGGGCAGCGTGGGGTACACGCTCGGACCGCGCATCGTCCGGTTCAGCTGGCCGGTAACGGCAAGAACCGAATCACGGAACGCCTCGGCATCGAGCCGCCGCTGACGAAATCGCCACAGCAATCGTTCCTGTGGATCGGCCATCGCCGATTGGACCTCTGTACGCGAGTCCATGCGGTAGACGGCTGACGTGACGATCTGTTGCAGCAATCGCTTGATCTTCCAGCCCGAATCGACCAGGTCCGCTGCCAGCCAATCCAGCAGATCCTGGTGAAACGGAACGTCGCCCATTTCCCCAAAGTTGCTCTCGGTGGTCACCAGCCCTTCACCCAACAGGTGCTGCCACACACGGTTGACGAATACACGGGCGACCAGCGGATTGGCGCGAGACGTCATCCATCGGGCCAGCCACAGGCGGCGGCCGGTGCTCGTTTTCAGCGGCTTCGGGGCCGGCAGTGTGCCGCTCCGCAGGACCGCGGGAACATTCGGACTCACGACGCGCTTCGGCTGGTAGGGATCGCCACGTTCAAACAATCGCGTCTGGCCGGCCTTCGGCGTGTCCTCATACCAGATGTACGCACGGGTGGGCTGTGCCGGCCTGGTGGCCGCAACCGCTGCGATCTCGGCGGCCAGTCGCAAACGCTCGTCACGTTCGGACTCGGAATATGACTCCGAAACGTGCTGCTCGACCTTCTTGGCGTTCTTCTTGACGAGATCCTTCTGTTGATCGTTCAACGTCTTGGCGTCAGCCAGGAAAGCTCGGGCGATCTCGCTGGAGATCTTCGGATCATCCCCACCCGCGGCCGCTTTGAGCACTCGAGCACGAACCCGTGAAATCAGCGTTGCCTGCTGATTCTTCAACTGATCGAGCGTCTGGTCACACTTCTTGACCCCCGCGCGATAAGCCGCCAGTTCGGCCGGCGTTCCCACTTCACGATCGAATTCCTCGCGGTGTGTCGCCGACTTGATCTTCTCGGGACGCTTCAACGGTGTGAACACCGCGAGAATGCCGTAGTAGTCCTCTTGAGAGAGCGGCTCGAACTTGTGGTCGTGGCATCGTGCACAACGCAGCGTGATACCGAGAAAGGCCGATGCAGTGGTGGCCAGGATGTCATCCAGTTGGTCAAACCGGTCGGCAAACGGATCAGCGGGTTCGTCATCCCATGTGCCCAGTCGCAGAAATGTCGTCGCGATCTGTGACCGAGCGTCACTGCCCTCGACCTCGTCTCCAGCCAACTGTTCCGCCAGAAACCGGTCGAACGGTAGGTCGTCATTGAATGCGGCAATCACGTAGTCACGAAACCGCCACGCGTTCGGCTTGGACCCATCTCGCTCGTACCCGTTCGATTCTCCATAGCGTGCCACATCGAGCCAATGCCTGGCCCACCGCTCTCCAAATTCCGGCCTCACCAGCAACCTCGCGACCAGTCGCTCCCAGGCACCGGGCCGGGTGTCCTGTGCAAAACGGCGTTGTTCAGCGGGGGATGGCGGAAGCCCCAGGAGATCCAGCGACACACGTCGATGCAGAGTCAGTTGATCGGCAGTCGGCCGAGGAACCAAGCCTTCGGAATCCAGTCGTCCGAAGACAAAGGAGTCGATGGGGTTTCGGATTCGCTCGGTGAAACGCGTGGCCGGTATCGGTGGCTTCTGGATTGGCTGAAAGGCCCAATGGTCACTTTGCCCAGACCCGTCGCCTGGAACTCCAGCCGATTCCTCGGCAAGGGACACACCCCTCATGCCGAGTGCCATACAGCAGGCGAGAATGATGGGTCCGCGCATATCAAGGCCGTTCCGGCAGGTCAGACGGTGGCATTCTAGCATCCCCCCGTTGCTCGACCCAAGGCGATCATGTGGACGGACTTCCCCCATGATATCGACCGGACTAGTCTGGGATGCTCACGTTGCCCTGTCGTTGGCCGGTTGTCCCGTGAAGATCGCCCTGGCCCAGTTGAACCCGACTGTCGGCGCCATCCGCTCGAATGCGGCATTGGCGCTTGCCGCCGTCGGGAGTGCTTCGCGCGACGGTGCCAAGCTGGTGGTCACGCCCGAGTTGCTCATCAGCGGCTATCCGCCCAAGGACCTGCTTCTACGAGAGTCCTTCGTGGACGCATGTGACCGCGTGGTGGAGCAAATCGCCGCCGAAGTGCCCGAGGGCATGGCCCTGCTTGTCGGGCATCCCACTCATCGCGACGTTCCCGATGGCCGGATTGCCAATGCCGCCAGCCTGCTGCACTCGGGTCGGGTTCAACAGACGATCCAGAAGACGCTGTTGCCCAATTACGACGTCTTCGACGAGCAGCGGTACTTCCGCTCCGGCGACAGCGTGCGTCCGATCCTTTTCGACGGACTGCGACTGGGAGTCCATATCTGCGAGGACGCCTGGTGGGGTGAACCGGACACGTTCTATCACGATCCGGCGTCGCCCCGTCCGGATCCGGTCGCCGACTTGGCCGCCGCCGGCGTCGACCTGCTGGTTAATCTCTCGGCCAGCCCGTTCGAAATCAACAAACCCGACCGCCGAATCGAACTCGGTCGCCGACAGGTCCGTGCGCACCGCCTGCCGTTGGCCTTCGTCAATCAAGTGGGGGGCAATGACGACCTCGTCTTCGACGGCCAGAGCTTCCTCCTCGACGACCACGGCTCCCTCGCCGCCCGACTGCCCGCCTTCGAGGAGTCTCTGGTGGTGATCGACACCGAGGATCTGTCGACGCCAGTTCCCGATCAGTCCCTGCCTCGAGAATTCGCACTATTCGAGGCACTGACGCTCGGACTTCGCGACTACATGAACAAGTGCGGATTCAGCGACTGCATCCTGGGGCTCTCGGGCGGCATCGACAGTGCCGTGGCTGCCTGTATCGCGGCGCAGGCCGTCGGACCAACCCACGTGCATGCCCTGCTGATGCCCAGTCGGTTCAGCAGTGATCACAGCATTTCCGACGCACGTGACCTGGCCGAAACGCTGGGAATTGACCACCAGGTGTTGCCGATCGAGTCCGTGCACGCGGCCTACACCGAGTCAGTGGTCGTCGGAGCAGAACTGGCCTCAGATCCCGCCGGCCTGGCCGACCAGAATCTCCAGGCTCGTATTCGTGGAGCGCTGGTGATGATCCGCAGCAACCACAACGGCTGGCTGGCCCTTGCGACCGGCAACAAGAGCGAATTGGCGATCGGGTACTGCACGCTGTACGGGGACATGGCCGGGGGGTTCGCAGTTCTCTGTGACGTTTTCAAGAACGACGTGTACTTGCTCGCCCGACACATCAACGCCACGTGGCCGAATGGGCCACCGATTCCCGACGGGACGTTGAACAAGCCCCCCAGTGCCGAACTGGCGCCCGGGCAGGTCGACCAGGACACGCTGCCCGAGTACCCGGTGCTGGATGCGATCCTCAAGGGCTTGATTGAGGAAGAGAGATCCCTGGAGAGCCTTGCCGACGAGTTTCCGCAAGAGACCGTGACGTGGGTCGCCAAGCGACTGGACCGCAACGAGTTCAAGCGACGCCAGATGCCGCCCGGAATCAAGTTGTCCGCCCGTGCATTTGGCAGTGGTCGCAGAATGCCCATGGCCGCCCGGTTCGAGTCACTGTGAGACACAAATGAATCGTCCACGAGTCGCCACTCATCATGCCCGACTTCATTTCGGCATCGCCCAACGTGATGCCACGCCGCCGGTGGGAATCTTCCACCGTTTCTGGGGCGCCGCGAACCACGACGTGGCCACCGGTGTCCATCGTCCGATTCGAGTGACGGCCACCGCATTCAGCGACAACGCCGACCCCACGTCCTGCTCGGTCCTTGTCGCCAGTGACCACTGCCTGCTGCGTCCCGGCGACATGAAAGCCATGCGGCAGGGCGTCTCGACAGCCCTGCCGGGTGTCGACGATTCACGACTGGCCTTCTCCTTCGGCCATTCGCATTCGGCCGGCCACATCTGCAGTGAACGAGCCGGCCAGCCCGGCGGCGACATGATTGCCCCCTACCTCGACACGCTCCAGGGACTGACCGTCGACGCGGTCCGGGAGGCGCTCGACTCGCTGTCGCCAGCCCGGGCGTTGTTTGCCAAGGCGGACTGTGGCATGGCCGCTCACCGAGACTTCCAGGACCCGGCAGATGGTCAATACGTCTGCGGTTTCAACCCGGCAGACTGGTGGGAGATCCCGGTGCATGTTGTCCGTGTGCGATCTCTGGACGGCGGCGAACTGGGTTCGCTGGTCACCTATCCCTGCCATCCCACAACACTGGCGTGGGAGAACACGCTGATCAGCCCGGACTACATCGGTGCGATGCGGGAGACCATCGAATCCGGCACCGGTGCGCCGTGCCAGTTTCTCCTGGCTCCGTGCGGAGACATTGGCCCGCGTCACGGTTTTGTCGGTGACGTATCGGTTGCCGACAGTAACGGACGGCAGGTCGGACACGCCGCGCTGGGCGCATGGCACTCGCTGGATCATGCCGCAGGTGACTTCGAGTACCAGGGACCGGTCCTTTCCGGCGCCACGCTGGGAGAATGGCGATTCGAGGGTTGGCCTGACGATGAAATGCCCCTCTCGCACGACCGCTTCCACGTGGAGCTTGATTACCGCAGCGACCTTCGTGATGTTGAGACCATCGAGTCGGAATTGAGAGACTGGGAACAGCAGTCGCAGAACGCCGATGTGTCCAAGCCCGATCGTGCCGGAACGGCTCGCGCGATGGCCGAACGGTGTCGGCGCGAATGGGAGCGGGTGGCCCCATTGCCGCCGGGAGACGTCTATCCACTGCAGGTCGATATTCTGCGGTGCGGCGACGCGGACATCGTGCTCGTCGAAGGTGAACCGTACCACCAGCTGCAGCGCGATCTGCAGACTGCGTTTCCCGAACGCACGATCATCGTCGGCGTTCTGTCCGACGGATCGTGCTGCAGCTACCTGCCGACAAAGGACAGCTACGAAAAAGCCCTTTACCAGGTGCAGGTGAGCCTGCTCGCAACGGGATGCCTCGAGCGACTCCGCGACGCGATCATAGAACGGCTGTCTGTCCCGCGCTGATCACTTCTGTCGCCAGAACACCGACTCATCAATCCCCAGTTCCTCCAGCCGATCTCCGATGTCGTTCCGAAATCGCTTCGCGTCCACCGGGTACCCCCTCGTCGAGCGGACTTCCGGGCAGGTGGTGTTCCAGTAGGCATTGAACGCTGCCATCGCAATTTCTCGCGTGTACTTCGCCACCATCGACGCCAGTGCCACCGGGAAATGGCGTTCGCCTTTGGGCTGAAATCGAACATCCATCGACCCCAGCCGGTAACTGCTGCTGTCGGCACCCTCCTCGCGGCGCATCACCAGGCGGTCACCGAAGGCCTCGGACAGCAGACCGTCATATCGATTTCGTCCACCGTGCTTATCGGAAAGGACCAGCGTGGGGTGATCTCCATCAGGGTCGACCAACTCGGCCAACAGGCCCAGGCTGTGTCGAGACAGCAGCAGCGCCTTGTTCTGGGTCACTTCCAGGGCCGCATTGTAGGTGGCTGCCGTCAAGACGCGGGCAGCGACCAACGGACGGCCCAGGCCATGCTCATCACACAGTTCAGACCACCGATTGGCAAACCGGTTGATTCTCGATGCTTCAGCGGCGACGGGTATTGATGCCGCTGTCCCGCAGAACCACGGTGCCGGACCCAACGACACGCTCGTCGTCGGGCTGAGCGTGTTGCAGAGTTCCTCGAAGCTACGTGGATTCAGTCCACAAAGCCGCAGAAACGCCAGGACGGCTGTTTCGAGTCGTTCCAGTGACCCGCCCGCCGTGTAGATTGCCTTCGAATCACCGACCGGCAGCCGATCACGGTCCACCGGTGGGCGACCGAGGACATCGGCAAACATCATCCAGGCATCGAAATCCGATGGGAGACCGGGCGTGTTCCAGGCGGTTGCGGCGATGACCAATGGGCCCAGATTCGGCCCGTACCCGGCCTCGTCCATCCCAACCAACAGACCCATCTCACTCACGGTTCCAACCCACCTCTTCCCGCCGTGAGCAGCATCGATTCCCCGAAACACACCCCACGCGGGCAGTCGACACGTTCATCGACGACGCTCCGCTGACGGCCCACCCGCAAACGTCATCAATCCGGCGCCGATCGAGGGTGCTCCTCGCTCATCGGCTACGCCACCCCACCCCTGCCAACCGATGGCGGGAATTGTCCGCGTAAGCCTCAGTCCCCAGCAAGAGGCCGATGCGGGGCGGCCTGCAGCCAGTTCCGTCCAGGGAATCGCCATTTCAAACCGCCACGCGGAATCGTCGCTGTCGACGGCCACATGACAGCGAGGGTTCCAGGCGGGATCCTTGCCGCAGCGTTCGCTGACCTGGCCTCGCTCGTCGATCGTCAACTCGTAACCGAGCTGATAATCCCGATCCGTATCGAGGAAAACCGTCAGGCGGTCGAAACCCGTGTGATCAGCGTCGAAGGAACGGCCCGTCGCAGTCCCCTGGCCCGGCGTCGTGGTCCGTTCCATTCGAGCCCCCAAGTACAGGTGGCGGTCGTCGCATGCAACCAGCGCGAAGCATGCGTCTTTTGTGATCGACAATCGGCGAGTTGACTTCAGCCGCATCTCCGTCGCGTATTCCCAGCAGGGATCCGAGAGGACACCGTCAAGCACCGGCCTGCCAACCGCTTCCTGGCAGACAACCGACCGTGTCGGAGGTGTTCCGTTCCGGTCGGCCAGCCAGACCTCCTGCGCGGCGATTGACTGCCACGGCCCGGGCCGGGTGGCCAGTCGGCGATAGAATCGATCGGCCAGATGAGCCGATTGACGGGACCGAAACAACGCGGCCAGCGTCAACTGTGTCTCTGCAATTTCAAACAGCGCCGCCGATTGGCGTCTCAAGCCCTTGGCCAATTGCACCGCGTGGGCCATCTCGGCCTTGGCGGCTTCGGAACGCCAATCAGCCTTAGTGGCAAGTCGTATTGGACGTTCGAAACTCCGCGTCGCAATCGAAAAGCCACCTCCGGATTGCGTGCCGTTGGTCGGCCGCTGTGCGACGGGGGCCGTCACGACGGCCTTGCGGCCTGTCCGCTTCAGCCTCTGCCATCGGCGTTCCCGGCTCACCATGCCCCCCAGCAGTTGAATTGATGCCGCCGCTGACGCGTCGTGGCTTGGGTAGCGTGCCACCAGTTCGGTAAGCAGAGATTCGGCCAGCGGCAAATCGCCGGCGTCCCGAAAACGCTCGGCGAGGTTCCAGAGACTCCAGCCCGCTCGCCGGTCATCCATTCCACGCAACAGTGTCGGCAGTTCTCCCTGGAGAGCGGAAAACGGTCGCGACCCGGAATCTGCCAAACGTATCCATGCCGCCAATGCGAGACTCCGTCTTCTCGCGATTTCGCCATTCCGGTCGGAGTCCGCAAGAGCCGATGGAACACTTCGGCGCGCCTGGCTGCCGGCTGCGAGTCCGAGTCCCTGGCAAACCGAATCTCCCAGCGGACGTCCGCTGCCCACGGTTCGCTTCAATCCATCGCCGGTCCACACCCGACCTTGAGTCCCGGACAGCGTGAGTCGACTGCGGTGAACAACGGCCCCCACTGTCTCTGCGTGGCGATGGAGCAGCGTGTCCGGTCCAACCCGCACCGCTACGGCTCCCGAGCTCGATGTCCGCTCGAACAGTCGGCTCGCCGCCCACGGCGTCAGACCGGTCAGAGCGGCTGGAACCGCCCAACGAGTGGGATCAGCCGAGTGGCGGATCGCGCGGATCACAGACTGACGTACCAGGCGTGCGGCGTGATCGCCCTGGTCCCCGGAGTCGATAATCACAACGCTGGGTCGCCATGTCCGGAACAGTCCGATCAGACGGCCGACCAGCATGTCATCCAGTGGCTCTTCGGCTTCGATCCGCCATCTCTGCTCGAGTTGTTTTGCATTGCGAGACAATTCGGGCTGATCCACGCCCAGCCGCCATCCTGTGTCGACGCCCTGCCCGCCCAAAGACCGCACGGCCCGATCGGCTTCTCGCCACTCGGCAGGCGAAACCGAAAACAGAAAGCCTGCCGAGCGATATCCGGATTCGGCGCTGTCACGTGCGATCACGCCCAACGGAAGGGTGCTCGACGTGACATGGATTGCGAGCATCGCCAAGCGACGTCCGTGACCACGAATTGTTGTCCAGTGATCGCCGGCATCTGTGGTTCGCAGGATGACTCCAAGCGCCCCGACTGCGAATCCGTGCCCGTCGCTGTTGATGGAGATTGCATTGAGCGGCAATGTCTGTCCGGTAGCCTGTCGTTCCCAATGCCGACCGCCGTCGGGCGTGTGCCAGACCGTGCTCCCGGGAGATCCAGAGATCCAGGCCTGCTGGCCCGAGGCTGCCACGGCGCGGAAGTTTGTCGTGTTGGCCAATCCGCCCGGCAAAGGCGTCTCCGGAGTACTCCACGCCGAGCGGTTCGGAGACCGAAACAGGACCGCGGCAGCATCGCCGACCAGCCAGGCGGAGCGTCGACCGCCGATTGCGGAACCCCACCACGCCCGGCGAGTCCGCGGACCCCCGTCACTCGTCAGCACAGCGGCCTCGCTGATGGTCCCGGTCTGCAGACTGCCGCCAGCTACGACACCGTGGCCCTCATTGGAGAATGCCGCCGTCCGCCAATCGTCGAACAACGTTCCGGCGAGTGGTCTCCAGGTGTGGCCACCGTCCCGAGTTTCCACAACGCCGGAGGGGTTCCCCGCATTCCCCTGGCCGACGACCAATCCGTGCTGGAGATCGAAGAAGCGGACATGCCGGACCTGGTCGACCGGAAGCCGGATGGTCTTCCAGTGCGCCCCGCCGTCCCGGGTCGCCAACACGACTCCGCCGGCTCGGCCGGGACGTTCATCCGACCCGGCCACCCATCCGACACGGTTAGACAAAAAGCAGACGCTGCGGCATGCGACGTGGCCGGGAAGCGACACGGCCGTCCACGTCAGCCCGGCATCTCGCGTGGTCCACGCCACGCCCCGGTCACCAACAGCCCACGCCACGCGGCGCCCCACCTGCGTGACGGCGTGCAAGTCGGCGTCATCCTGGTCCGGCCGAACGGCCGACGCCTCGCACGGCGGTCCGGCAACGACCAGCAGCAGGCCCAGGACTGCGTTTCCGACCAATCTCACACGTATGGCCCCGACCGAGAAGTTCTGCGGGCGGGACTGTAGTCGAATGAACGAAACGTGACGAGAGCGGATGGCCGCTGCGATCACTCGCGAAGCGACGCCCACGGCTCGTCCTGGCTGACGTCGACCAGTATCGGGCCGTCACAGGTGGCCGGAGCCAGAATCGCCAGGAAGACAAGCGTCTGGTCGCCACCGTTCCAAGTGCCGTGCACCACATCCGCCGGGATGTGGGCGGTCTCACCGGGCCCGAGCAACCGCGACTCCCGATCGACCCACTGTTCGGCACAACCCGACTCCACGTAGATGATCTCTTCCATCTGCGGATGCCGGTGAAAGCGGTGGGCCTGTCCCGGTGGCATTCTCACTCGGACCAGCAACAACTGCTGTGCCGCCGTCAGTCCGGGCCGCGACAACCACTCGTGCGGACCCCATGGCAGTTCTTCGACTTCGATGTCGCCCGACTGGACGAACCGCTTCAATTCATCGGCCACCATCTACTGCTCCCCAGCCTGCCGAAGACTCTGCACCGCGTGGTCCGCCGCCAGGAGTGTCTCACCGAGCGGGGCCCTGATCACCAGGTCAGCCACTTCGTCACAAGGCGTCGCAGTGCCGTTGATAATGACCAGCCTCGCACCATGATGCTTAGCCAACTCGGGGATTCCTGCGGCGGGATGAACGACCAGCGACGACCCCAGGGCCAGGAACAACTGGCTCTCCCGGGCCCATGACGAGCACTGGCTCAGGACGTCGGCGGACAACGACTGCCCGAAAGAGATGGTTGCATGCTTGAGCGGTCCGTCGCAATCGGGACATCGCGGAGCCAGTCGATCAACGAGGTACCGATCGACCCACGGCCCCACATCGTCGCGCCAACCACAATCCAGGCACGTCACCTCTCTCGCCGTCCCGTGGATCTCCTGGATCTTCCGGCTACCAGCCAATTGGTGAAGCCCATCGATGTTCTGTGTGATCAGGCCATCGAGCAATTCCTGTTGCTCCCAGCGTGCGAGGACCTCGTGGCCGAAATTGGGTTTCGCGTCGGCAAATTCACGATATGCGAGGCTCTTCTGCCGCCAGTACTCCACCCGAGATTCCTCGCTGGCAACGAAATCGTCGAAGTAGATCGGTTGAGTCGTCGACCAGATGCCACCCGGCGACCGGAAATCCGGGATCCCACTTTCGGTGCTGATCCCCGCACCAGTGAAAGCGATCGAAGATCGCGATTCGGTCAGCCACTGGGCCAGTTGTTCAGGCACCGGTTGCTCCTGCATCCCCGTGCGATGACTCCGGGCTCCCGACGGCTACGGCCGCAGCGGTGGCGTGACTGCGACAGTGCGAGATGCTCACCAGAAAACCTGAAATGCCGGCGGACTCGGAGAGTTCCTTCACGGCACCGTAGACGTTCACTCGAGGCTGCCCACTCGCCAGAGAGACGACCTCGATGTCCCTCCAGGCGATTCCCTTGGCCCAGCCGGTCCCCAGGGCCTTCAGAACCGCCTCCTTGGCCGCCCAGCGACCCGCAAAATGCTGGTAACTGGAAGACCGCTTCTGGCAGTACGCCACTTCCTGCTCGGTGTACACCCGCTGCAGAAACAACTCTCCGTGTCGCTCGATCATCTCGCCGATGCGAACGATCTCTACGATGTCAGTACCGAGTCCCCGAATCACAACGCCCCTCTTTCGGAGTGCGGAAGCTCCAGCCTTCAGACCCGTCACAGCATAGGCAGCCACCGTCGGTCCGTCCAACGACGGGGTTGTCGCCGGTTTCGACGATGGTCATCATCGTGTGATCGTTGGGAGATAATTCAATGCGAGCCTGCCTGGCCGAGGGAATCGGCACATTCACGCTGGTCTTTGCCGGGACCGGTGCGATCGTATCCAACGACTTTTCCGACGGTGTCGTCACTCACGTCGGTATCGCCCTCACGTTCGGCCTGGCCGTCATGGCCATGATCCAGTCGATTGGTGACGTCTCCGGCGCCCACATCAATCCGGCGGTCACGATCGCCTTCTGGGTCGCAGGCCGGTTCCCGGGCCGTCGCGTGTTGCCCTACATCGGCTTCCAACTCGCCGGTGCGCTGGTCGCCAGCGGATTCCTGAAACTGCTGTTTCCCGACAATCACCTGCTCGGGTCCACCGTGCCCGCCGGCCCGTGGCACCAGTCATTCGTCTTCGAGGTCCTGCTGACCGGCACCCTGATGTTCGTGATCCTGTGTGTCTCAACAGGCTCACAAGAGAAGGGACTCATGGCCGGGATAACGATCGGTGCCGTGGTCACCCTCGAAGCACTGTTCGCCGGTCCGATTTCGGGAGCGTCCATGAATCCCGCCCGATCGATCGGCCCCGCCGTATTGGCCTGGCAACCCGAGACACTCAACGTTCTCTGGCTCTACATCGTGGCACCTGTCCTGGGTGCCGTGATTTCCGTTCCGTGGTTCCGTTGCATTCAGCCGATCGGCGTCAGTGAGACCGACGATTCGGCCGAAGCGACAAGCTGATCCGATCGCTCAGGCTACACCCAGCCCGCATGCCGCCCGAGCCCGGCACAGCACTTCAGCCGCTTTCTGCCTCGCCCGGACCGCCCCGGCCGCAAGAATCTCCTCAAGCCGGTCCGGGTCGGCCTCCAGTGCATCACGACGTGCCCTGGCCTCGGCGAAATGCTCTTGCGACAACTCGAACAACGCCTGCTTCGCATCGCCGTAACCCAGTCCGCCGGCACGATAGCGTGCGGCCAGGTCGTCGCTTTGTTGCTCGTTGGCAAATAACTTGTAGAGGTCAAACACCGAGCACGCTTCGGGGTCCTTCGAATCCTCGACAGGAGTCGAGTCGGTCTTGATCGACATCACCTTCTTGCGAACGCGTTTTGATGGTTCGAACAGTTCGATCACATTGCCGTAACTCTTGGACATCTTCTCACCGTCGGTCCCGGGCACCTTCGCACTGGCATCCAGTACCCGGGCCTCGGGCAACACGAACACCTCGCCGTAGATCGAGTTGAATCGCTCGGCAATGTCTCGCGTGACCTCGATGTGCTGCACCTGGTCGACACCCACCGGCACGATGTCACTGTCGTAAATCAGGATGTCCGATGCCATCAGGACCGGGTACGTGAACAAGCCGGCATCCGCGGCCAAGCCCCGCTCCTTCTTGTCCTTGTACGCGTGGCACTTTTCGAGCCAACTGAGATTCGTCACCGTCAGCAGCAGCCAGGTCAGTTCGGTGACCTCCGGGACGTCCGACTGCCGAAACAGCGTGGCCTGTTCCGGGTCGAGACCCAGGGCCAACAGGTCGAGTGCAGCATCGCGGGTCAGGGACGCGAGTTCGCCGGCATCGCGGATCGTCGTCAAGGCGTGCAAATCGGCGATGAAATAAAACGCCTGGTCGTTCTCCTGGAGGGCAATATACTGTCGGATCGCACCGAAGTAGTTACCCCAGTGGAATCGGCCGGTCGGTTGGATTCCTGACAATACACGCATCGAATCACCCCGAATCCGAAACTTCAGTTCGTTGTGCTGCCGGCCGGCGTGGCCGCCGGGGACGACGACAATGTCCCCACGATTTCACTGACCGAATCGACGCCGATTCCGGCAAGGCAGTCATCCAACTGCCCCGCCAGGCGGCTGGCCAATCCCGGGTCATAGAAATTGGCCGTCCCGATCTGAACGGCGGAGGCTCCGGCCACGATGAACTCCATGACATCGTCGAGTCCGGCGATGCCCCCAACACCGATAATCGGGATCCCAACCGCGCGGGCCACTTTCCAGACCGCACACAACGCCAACGGTTTGATCGCCGGACCACTCAGGCCACCGGTCACGTTCCCCAGGACCGGCCTCCGCTTCCGCCAGTCAACGGCGATTCCCTGGTAGGTGTTGACCAGCGACACGGCGTCGGCACCCGCTTCAGCCACTGCCCCCGCAACCGAGACGATGTCGGTCACGTTCGGTGTCAACTTGGCGATGACAGGAAGCGATGTCCGTCCGCACACTCGCTCGACCACCTCAGCCGCCAGCTTCGCGCTGGTCCCGAAATCGACACCGCCGCTGACATTCGGGCAGGAGATGTTCAACTCGATGCCTGCCAGCCCCTCGGTGGATTCCAACACCGACGCCATCGCCTCGAATTCGTCCACGTCGTGGCCCGCTATGTTGGCGATCACAGCCGTCGGCAACTCCCTCAGGTACGGCAGATGCTTCTCGACAAACGAATCCAGCCCGTCGTTGTCGAGTCCGATCGAGTTCAGGAGTCCGGCGGTGGTCTCGACGGTCCGGGGCGGCGGATTTCCGATCCGCGGATGCGGGGTCACCGTCTTGGGGATCACCCCGCCGAGATCCTTGAAGCTCGCAAATGACTCCATCTCCCGCGCGTACCCAAACGTCCCCGACGCAACGAGGATGGGGTTGGCGAGTCGTAGACGATTCAGGTCGACGGCGAGATTCGGCACGCGAGCCATACTACTGGCCCCCCTACGGACCGGCAACGGTCCCCACGGTCGCCCGAAATGGCCGCGTCGTATCCCGGCTCGACCCTAGATCACCCCGCCATGGGTGCGATAGGGGGTTGCGAGATCAGGCATTTCCAAGCCCCAGATCCGTTCCCAGATCCGCGGAATATGCCTCAAGCCTTCCGAGACGAAGATCAGTTGCCTGGTCCGGATGTCCCGTGACGTGTCGTAGATCGGGACGACACAGCCGACGGCCATGGCAACGATAAACACGGTGGACAACAGTTTCCTGCGCATCAGACATCCCTCCATGGATGCAGGCCGACACCGGGGAAATCGTCGAACACGACGAACACCTGCAGCGAAAGCCGAATCGGGTAGTAATCAGTGAAAGTGGGGGAGAGCAGAGTGAGAGTTGATCAACTCAGTTCGCTGCCGAACGGTAATGAGAGATCATTCGTCAGCAAACGGGTCGAACGAAACGTCAGAGTCGTCCGATTGAAACTCGGCGACAGGTGGGTCGGCTGGTGTGATCGCGGTGTTTGAGGAAACAACTGGTTCGTCAGTGGACCACTGTGATGGGACACTTCCCAATGCCCGAACCCTGGCTTCCATCTCCTTGCCGGGTTTGAACGTCACAACACATTTTTCTGGAACGCTGACTGCCTCTCCGGTGCGCGGGTTTCGAGCCGGACGAGCCGCTCGCTTGGTGACCTTGAATACACCGAAATTTCGCAGCTCGATTTTTCCTTCCGCAACCAGTGCGTCGATGATCTCGTCCAGCGTCCGTTGGACGATTTCCTTAACCGTCAACTGAGTCAGGTACAAATCGTCCGAGATCTTCTTGACGATGTCTTTCTTGGTCATGGGCTGGTCTACCGTGCGGTGTTGGGACCGTCGCGAAGCGAAATGATGTATCTTCTGGCTCCGCCGAGACTTAAATCTAATCTCCCGTTCCATTTTATGTCAAGACGGACCACTACCTGTTTTATCGGATCCGGACGACCGGCGTGTTCAGAGTAATCGTCACAAACTGCCTCAACTGCCGAAAAGCGTCGATCGAACTACTAGATATCTACTGCGGCCGCCATTTCCACGATTTCATCCAGCGGCACCAACGGTCCCTGCCCCGCGCCGGGACAGCCTTCCTGGGTCGCTTTCCATGACTCCGGCGATTCGAGGTTTGATCTCCAGAACGGCCACGTCCGACACTGTGTCGGCCTAACCGGGTAGATTCGACACCTCCGTGTCACGGCGTCAAAGAACGTGCAATCTCCGTTCGCGAATTCGGTCAACGACGTTCGTCCGGCGTATGGCCGAGTGTGCATGACACGAATTTCGCCTTCTTCTTTTCCGGTGTATTCCGCAATCCGCCCAATGTCAGTGTCATCGATCCAGACGACACCTGGTGCCCCGCTGCAGCAGTTGCCGCACTGGGTACACTCGAAGCACAGTCCATCCTGAAACCACTGCGTAGCCGACACGGGCGAAGTCTAGGCCAGAATGGCGTCGACACTCAACCCCGTCCTGCGATGCGTCGTCCCGTCGAGACACCTACAATTACCGTCATGCAGCATACGTCAGGCGTGACCGTCGGCGGAATCGTCCTTTGTGGCGGCCACAGCCGCCGCATGGGCTCGGCCAAGTACGCTTTGCCCTTCGGTCCGCAGACGATGCTCCAACACATGGTCGACTGCCTTTCTGGAACCCTGGCACCGGTGGTGGTGGTGGCGACCGCCGAACAACAACTCCCGGATCTCCCCGCGGACATCCAGGTTGCTCGTGATATTCACACTGATGCCGGGCCGCTTGCCGGGATCCACACGGGGCTCGTGGCACTGGCGCCGCACGCCGATGCGGCCTACGTCACGTCCTGTGACGCCCCGTTCTTGCGGTCGGCTCTCATCGTCGAAATGGTGAATCGTCTCGATTCCGCGGATCTGGCAATCCCCAAGGACGGCGACTACCATCACCCGTTGGCAGCCGTTTACCGGACCTCACTGACTGGCGTCATCGATCGTCTGCTGCGATCGGGAGCGCGTCGGCCTCTGTCTCTGTTCGATCAGGCCCGGGTCAACGAGGTCGACGTCGACACTCTTCGCGGCGTCGACCCCACGCTCGAATCGTTTCGAAACCTGAACAACCCAGACGACTACCGCCAGGCCCTGATCGACGCAGGTTTCCCGGCATCACCTTGACCCGCACTCACCGACCCGACACGTGTCCTCAGCCAATCCGCCGCCGCGTGATGTCCGCATGAAGGGGTTCGCCCAGCGAGCTCTCGTGGCTGACGTGCTCTCGTGGTTGAGAGCCACAACCGACCCGCTCGGAGTCGAAACCGTTTTCGTCGGCCATGTGGCCGGACGTGTGTTGGGGCAGCCGATCACCGCTCCGATCGATGTGCCTTCGTTCGACCGTTCGGCAATGGACGGTTACGCACTTGTCGCCACCGCTACCGACGGTGCCAGCCCATACAACCCGCTGTCGTTTGTGATCGCGGGGGAATCGCTTCCAGGCTCCGGATTTTCCGGGTCGGTCGATCCGAGCAGTGCCGCAAGGATCATGACCGGTGCACCGATCCCCACCGGAGCCACCTGCGTGGTTCCAGCCGAACACGCCAGCGAATCGGATGGTCGTGTCGAAATCACCAGTTCGGTTCCGCCCGGTCGTCACATTGGACGCCGCGGCGAGGACGTCCAGGTCGGCCAGTCCCTGCTCGAGCCGGGCCGGACCCTCAGACCACAGGACGTCGCACTCATTGGGTCACTCGGGATCGACCGTGTTGAGGTCGTGCGTCGACCTGTCGTCCGCCTGCTGATCACTGGCGACGAACTGGTTCTTCCGGGTGCATCTCGCCGCGAGGACCAGATCTACGAATCGAATTCGCTGATGCTCGGCAGCCTGGTGGAGCGTGATGGCGGTATCCTGGAAACTCCACCTCCGTTCGAACCTGTCGCCGACGATCGCCAGACCATTTCCTCGCTGTTGTCACGGCCGGGCGCCGACGTGATCCTGGTCTCCGGCGGATCAAGTGTCGGCACCGAGGACCACGCGCCCACGTTGGTCGCCGAACTCGGTGATCTTGCCTTCCACGGGGTCGCCATGAGGCCATCCAGCCCCACGGGCATCGGTCGTGTGGGGGACGCGCTGGTGTTTCTTCTTCCGGGCAACCCCGTCTCCTGCCTGGCCGCCTACGACGTATTTGCCGGCGAAGTCGTCCGACGCATGGGCGGCCTGTCACCTAATTGGCCATACGCGCTGATCGAAGGAGTCCTGGGCGACAAGATTGCCTCTGACATCGGGCGGCTTGACTACTGCCGCGTCTCGATCTCCGATGACGACACGACCATTTCCCCCCTGTCGATCAGCGGGGCGTCAATTCTCTCCTCCACCACTCGAGCCGACGGGTTCGTCCTGGTGCCCCCGGAACTGGAAGGGTACGCGGCCGGCCGGACAATCGGCGCCTGGCGGTATGATCTGCACCGATCGGATCGTGGTGAATCGGAATGACCGAATCTCCGTCTCCCGAAACGATTCGAGCCGCTACGCAACAGCAATTTCTCGAAGTTGTCGACCGTGACACTGCCGAGCAGCGGTTCCATGCGCATCTGGATCTCGGGCCGTTGGGTCCCGAAGCCGCTCCGCTGGATACCGCTCTCGGACGAATTCTGGCCGCAGACATCACTTCGGGCATCGACGTCCCGGGTTTCGACCGTTCCAACGTTGACGGATTCGCCGTCCAGGCATCCGATACGTTTGGTGCGATGGAAGAGCAGCCCCGACAACTGGCTCTCAACGACGAAGTGCTGGCACCGGGTGTCCGAGCGCTAAAGGAGGTGAGCCCGGGCTCAGCCACGACCATCGCGACCGGAGCTGTCGTTCCGCGCGGTGCCGACGCGGTGGTGATGGTCGAACACACCCGGGTTGATGAACATGGCCGATTGCTCGTCGAACAGGCCGTGACACCTGGTTCCAGAATCACTTTCGCCGGAACCGACGTTGCCAAGGGTGAGACGATCCTGCGGCGTGGTCAATTGTTGACTTCGCGTGAGATCGGCGTCTTGGCCGCAGTGGGCCGTAACACCGTCGAGGTCTTTCGACGCCCTCGTGTCGCCATTATCTCTACCGGTGACGAGATCATCCCACCCGGCGATGAGATGACGTATGGCGGGGTGTACGATTCGAACGCCGCGATCCTGGCGGCCGCGGTTGAAGAACTCGGCGGCCAACCCGTTGTCATGGGTTGTTTTGGGGATGATGAGCGCCAATTGACAACCGCGGTACACGCGGCGCTGGAGAACGACATCGTCGTCCTGTCAGGCGGAACCTCAAAGGGAGCCGGCGACCTGTCCTACCAGGTTGTCGAACGACTTCCGGCCCCGGGAATTGTCGCTCACGGAGTGGCCCTGAAGCCCGGAAAACCGATCTGCCTGGCAGTGACGGGCAACAAGCCCGTTGTCATCCTTCCTGGATTCCCTACCAGCGCGGTGTTCACCTTTCACGAATTCGTCGCCCCACTCATCCGCGGCCTTGCAGGAAGGCCCCAGGCCGACAGGCCCGTGATCACGGCACGGTTGCCGATGCGGGTCAATTCTCAACGGGGACGAACCGAGTACCTGCTCACCAATCTGGCCCCGGGGGAAGATGGCCTGGCCGCCTACCCGATGGGCAAAGGGTCCGGATCGGTGACCACATTCAGCGCGGCTGACGGATTCCTGACAATCCCGTCGCAAACCGAGTTCATCGAAGCCGGCGCTGAGGTCGAGATTCAACTGTTGGGGCGGGAACTCACCCCAGCTGACCTCGTCGTCATTGGCAGCCACTGCATCGGGCTGGACCTGCTGCTCGGAGAACTGCAATCGCAGGGGTTTTCCACCAAGTCCCTTTATGTCGGAAGTTCCGGTGGCCTCGCCGCCGCCAGTCGTGGCGAGTGCGACTGTGGGGGGATTCACCTGCTCGATCCGGAAACCGGGGAATACAATCGGCCGTTTCTCACTGACGGGATGCTGCTGGTACCGGGATACCAACGCATGCAGGGCCTCGTATTTCGGCCGGACGATTCGAGATTCAACCAGGTCACCTGGGAACTCGCCCTCGGAGAAGCCCTCAGCAACCCCGAGGCACGGATGGTCAACCGAAACGCCGGCAGCGGAACGCGCGTCGTGATCGATCGACTGCTCGATGGGGCCACTCCGCCCGGGTTTGCCATGCAGGTCCGGTCGCACAACGCCGTGGCCGCGGCCATCACACAAAAACGGGCCGACTGGGGAATCGGCATAGCCCCGGTCGCCAGGATGTACGACCTCGGATTCCTGCCGATTCAACCCGAGCAGTATGACCTGGTGGTCCCCGTGTCCCGATTCGAGCGTCCCGCCGTGCAGGCACTGCGAGGTTTACTCGAAAGTGACAGGATCCAGGCCAAGCTCGTCGCCCTGGGCTTCGAGCGTGGGGATTAGTCGCCGGCCGGCCTGACTCGACCCGTTTCGATCAGACCGGCGACCGCTCGTTGCTCGTTTCGTGACACGGCCTTCCGTTCGGGCCGGAACCAGACGAGGTAGACATCGAACAGGTCATATTGCCCCAACCCGTGGTGCTCGTCGGCCAACGCCACGAGCCGGTCGACCATGTCCGCCACCTCATCATCCCTCTCTCCGGGATCCCAACTCACACGCAACGTGACTCGCAGGATTCTCGGCGTCCTTTTCTGAATCTTTCGTTGCCCACCCTCCACCTGCGGGTCCGATGATGGGTACTCGGCGTAGATCGCATCCCGCAACGCGAGAAACGGAGCGGTGTGCATATCGGTGTACAGCCACAGAATCAGGATGGAGACCAGGCCCAGGCCCAGGATGCCGCAAACCACCCAGATCCCCGACGTTCTGTCGCTCTGATCGGTCATCTCGGTCCGAGGCTCATTGACCATGGGTCAGTGGTCCATGTCTGCGGTGACATCACGCACGGGCAACTGGACGTCGGGCTTTTGAGCGAGGGGGCGACCGCCGGACCAGTCCACCCGCCCGGCGCGGTCGATCGCGTACCACCTGGTCCTGCCCACCTCACCCTCGCCGCCCATCGCGCCCCATGCTCGGGCGGCCGATCCGGGTACCTGCCCAAGGCGGCCCCCGGCGTCCGAGAGCACAATTGGACTACCGCCTGGCCGACCGTCCACCTGACTCCGAATCACTTGCGGCAGGTCCTGGCTGACCACCAGCACGATTCTTGTGAACGACGGCTGTCCCACAGCCGCCACCACCGGATCCTCGCTCATGCTCGCACCCGTTGCCAAAAAGACAAGGTCCACACGATGCCGTCCGAGATAACGGGACAGGCGAACGGTCCGGTTGCGCGAATCGTACAACTCGAACTGCAGTTCCGGGCCCACGGACCGCATGGACCTGGCAACTCGCAGTCCCGTCCGCTCGACGGGAACACGATTCTGAGCCTGTTCCCAGAGTGTCACACCAATCAACACCACCGCGGCAACCGGCAGCGTCCAGAACAGTCGACGGCTCGTCATGTGGGTTGGTCTTCGAAATCGGTCTCTGGCAACTCACTCAGCGACTTCGCCGGCCTGCGTATCTGTGACAACCTTGTTGAGAGCCTTAAGGTACGAACGGGCACTGGCCTCGATGATGTCGGTACTGACTCCCTTGCCGTGATATTGGCGTCCATTCACGACGATTGCGACCAGTACCTCACCCTGAGCATCCTTGCCCTTCGAAACGCTTCGAACCTCGTAGTCTTCCAGCTTGGCATCGACTCCGGTGATGCGTTCCAGGGTACGAAACACCGCGTCAACCGGGCCATCGCCGGTCGCCGCATCACGTCGAACCGTCTGCTCATCGTGCTGCAGTTCAATTGTGGCCGTTGGGATCGTACCCGTTCCAGCCGAAGTGTGCAGACTGACAAGATGCCAGTGATCGGGCGTGTCCACGATCCGGTTGTCGATCAACGCCGCAATGTCCGAGTCGTAGACGTCCTTCTTCTTGTCTGCCAGCGAGGTGAAGTCCTTGAACACGGCCTGGAACACATCGTCGTCGAGCGTGTAGCCGAGTTGTATCACTCGGTCGCCGAACGCGTGCCGCCCGCTGTGCTTGCCCAGAACCAGGTCGGTGCCGGGCACTCCCACGTCCTCCGGACGCATGATCTCATAGGTGGTGGGTTCCTTCAGCCAGCCGTCTTGATGAATGCCGGCCTCGTGAGCAAACGCATTCTGGCCGACAATCGCCTTGTTCCTTTGGACCTTCATGCCGGTGATGCTCGAAACCAGCCGGCTGGTCGGAAACAGCTTGTTGGTGTTTATCCTCGTCTCACACTGAAAATAATCCCCCCTCGTCGCCAGCGCCATCACGATCTCTTCCAGCGCTGCATTTCCCGCCCGCTCTCCCAGGCCGTTGATCGTACACTCAACCTGCCGGGCCCCCTCGCCAACCGCAGCAAGGCTGTTGGCCACGGCCAGGCCCAGGTCGTTGTGGCAATGGGCGCTGAGCACCGCCTTGTCGATGTTGCTGACATTCGCTTTCAGGTGCCGAAACACCGACCCGAATTGTTCCGGTGTCGCGTACCCCACCGTGTCGGGAATGTTGATCGTCGTGGCACCGGCGTCGATCGCCTTCTCGACAACCTCGCACAGGAAATCCAGTTCCGTTCGAGCAGCATCCTCGGGCGAAAACTCCACGTCGTCACAATATCCGGCCGCCCGCTTGACCATCTCGACAGCCGTATTGACTATCTGCTTCTCGTCCATCTTCAGCTTGTGTTCCATGTGAATCGAACTCGTTGCCAGGAACACGTGCAGGCGTCGCCGCTCGGCATCCTGTAGCGCCGCCCACGCCCGATCGACATCCTCTTGTCGACACCTGGCCAGTCCACAGATCGTCGCCCGATCGCCAAACTCCCGGGACACCATTTGCACGGCTTCGAAGTCACCGGGTGAAGCAATGGGGAACCCGGCCTCGATGACATCAACCCCCAGGTCGACCAACGCGCCGGCGACCTCGAGCTTTTCGGCTGTCTTCATACTGCAGCCGGGAGACTGTTCGCCGTCGCGAAGTGTCGTGTCGAAGATCGTGATCGTTTCGGTGGACATTGCCTGAATTCCACTTGAGCCAGGCGGTGCCTGGCTCGCCATCGAAAAACAAAAAAACCCCGAGTCCTGTGAGAGGTCTCGGGGTCGTCTTTGGTCTGTTCCAGATTCAGAGTGTCGACAGACTAAGCCCTCCCACCTCTCGCGGGGCTAAGCAGAAGGCCCAGCAGCAAGTGCTCGGTCAACGTCATTGTCTGGGACACCTGGAGTACCTGGTTCAGAACTCAAATCAAACCTAACAGATGCCAGAAGCGAGCGTCAAGGACCTGTCCGAACCGGCACTCCCACCTGTAGCGTTCACGGCACGAGCAACGCCATGCCGTCGGCGCCGGTATCGGCCGCTCCGCTCAACTCACCGCTGTCCGGATCAATCGCCACCGCGTGCACCAACGCCAGCCCGCCGTGGCTACGCGGGATCCGAACCACCGGATGCGATTTGCGGATCTCTTCACAGACCGACTCCGGGATTCGTCGCTGACACTTGATCAGTTCGCCCTGGCAGTCAAACCGGGCCACATGCACCGCATCGGTGATGCTCATCCCGAACTCAAGATGGTTGAGAATCACCTGCAGGACCGAGGTGATGATCCGTGTTGCGCCAGGTGCTCCCAGGACCAGGACCGGACGTCCATCCTTGAGCACCAGGGTCGGTGTCATCCCCGTGGTCCGTCCCTTCCCGGGCGCAATGCTGTTGGGGCGTCCGGGGAGCGGGTCGAAGTTGACCATCGAGTTGTTGTACATGAACCCCAGGCCGTCGGTGATCACCCCGGAACTGGTGCCCAGCGAGTGGGTCAGGGACACGCAGTTGCCGGCGGCATCGACGACACTGACATGGGTGGTGCCCGAGTCGGCCTGCTGACGTCCGACATCGATCGGCTGGCCCGATGCGATCACCTCTCGCCACTCAACGGCTCGCTCGGCCGACGTCATCCATTCCAGTGGCACCTCTTCGAACTGCTCGTCCGCCATGTGCCGGTTGCGATCGGCAAAAGCCGCCTTCATGGCCAGCGAGACCTTCAGAATGTACGCGGGTGAATTGTGCCCCAATCCGGCGAGATCATCATCTCCGAGAATGTTCAGGATGGCGGCCAGTGTCGGGCCACCGTGGGGCGGCTGATTGCTGACAACGGTGTACCCCTTGTACTCGGCGGTCACGGGCTCCTCGGTTCGAGGCCGGTAGCCGGCCAGGTCGTCGGCAGTCACCCAGCTGCCGTTGGCTGAAAGGTCGGCAGCCATCTTCTCGGCCAGTTGTCCGGTGTGAAGATCTTCCGGCCCCGCCTCGGCCATCCGACGCAACGTCACAGCATAATCGGGGTTCACCAGGGTCTCGTGCATCTCATACGTCGAGCCATCGGGCTTGAGGTAGATGCGTTGGGCCGAAGGTGTGACATCAAGTTTCTGGCGGCCGGAGGATCCTTCGTAGAACCCGGGGGGTTCCTTCCAGCGTGCCGCCTGAAGGGTCCCCACCATCCAGCCGTCCTCGGCAATCCGAATCGCCGGAGCAAGCAGCTCGTCCCAGCCCCGACTGGCCCAGCGATCGTGCACCAGGCCCAGCCCCCGGCCGATCCCGGGCACACAGACACTCTGGTACCCGTCCTCGTTGACCTTTCCCTCGAGGAAATACCCCCAGCCCTCGGGGTTCGGCCGAATCACGATGTCCTGCCACATCTCCGGTGACACACCACTTCCGGCCACCGCCGGCGCGTCGATCACCGGGTTGGGCTCACCGGTCTCGGCCGAGAACGATGTCATCACCATGTAGCCGCCCGCCCCACACGAATGAGGATCGACCAGCCATTGCACCGCCGCGCAGGCGATGGCTGCGTCGAATGCGTTCCCCCCGTCGGCGAGCATATTGGCCCCTGCCTCAACGGCCAGGGGTTGTGGAGCCGAAATCATCGCGGGCATTGCACTCTCCGTTGGTTTGCCGTTCTTTGAAGAGATCCCCGCCGGTCAGGCGGACGGCACGGGCGGCTCCACGGGTTCCTCCGGCGGTGCCGGTTCGCCCGGATTGCCCTCCCTGGAATTGACCAGCACGGTGGCGACAAACAGCCCACCCCCGCCGATGTTCAGCCACATGTCGGGGTAGAGCAGCATTCCAGCCGATGCCAAGAACATCGAACGCTGCAACCAGTTGGCTTCTTGTCGACAGAATCCGGCAATCCCGGCAGCCAATGCCACGACGCCAACGATCGCCGTCGAGACAGCCAGCACCAGTTCATCCCATGGTGCGTAGGCCGCCTGAGCGTCCTTGAGCAACTCGGTGGCCTCTGCCAGTTGTCCTGACCGGTTGGCCACATCCCAGGCCTTCCACTTCGCGCCGTCCATCAACAGCAATGCGGGGCGATAAACAAACATGAACGGAAGAGTGAAACCGACCAGGGAAAATCGAAACGCGGCGAGGCCGGTCTGCATGATCTTCGCCTTGGCTATCGACGCGCTGGCGTATGCGGCCAGCGCGACCGGCGGAGTCACCATCGACATCATCCCGAAATAGAAGATGAAGAGGTGGGCGGCGAGTGGAATCACTCCGAGTTCGCCAAGCAGGGAGCCCATCAGCGTGGCCATCAGCAGGTAGCAGACGACCGACGGCACGCCCATTCCGAGGATGATCGAACAGACCATGATGCCGATCAGGGCCAACAACAGATTTGTGGCAACAACGCCCTTGATCACCGCACTGAAATCAGTCGCGATTCCAGTCTGTTGCACAACGCCGATGATGATGCCGACGCATGCACTGGCGGCCACCAGCGACACCCCGTTCTTTGCAGCTCGACCCATCGCACCCAGCATCGACGGGCGCCACGACTTGTGCCACAGCCCAAACAGAAACAGTCCGACCGTGCCGATGATCGATGAATTCAACAGGCTGCCCATCACCGCCCGCCGCGTGAGAGATTTCACGCTCGGGTCGGTCCACGCCCCGGGCTGATAGGGGCCGAGGAACTCGGCAATCGTGTCGGGCAACCAGCCAGACCACATCCACTGCAACTGGTTGATGACGACCACGGCGGCAAAGGTGAGTATCGCCGCAACACGCACCCTCTTCCCCAGCGGAAGTTCCCGCCGAAAGATGCTGCAAACCATGATCACCATCAGGGCGCCCGAGACAGCCTTGAACGGTGTGTAGTTGTCCAGCAGCAGGCCGATCAAGGCCACCAGGGCCCCGAAGAACACGGTGGCCTCGAACTTGGAGAGTCGTTTTGCCTGGCTCGGATCGAACGCTTTGGCGGCCTGGCCGACTCGTCGTGAGTAAAAGTGCACGATCATCCAGATCGAGAGGTAGTAGAGGATTGCGGGGATGGCGGCCGCCGTGGCCACTTGGACAAATGTCACGTTCGGCTCGACGATCTCGAGCATCATGTACGCTCCGGCCCCCATCACCGGCGGCACCAATGCCCCCCCGGACGCCGCAGCGGCGGTGATTCCGGCGGCAATATGTGGGCTGAAACCGACATTTCGCATCATCGGAATGGTGAAGGTCCCGGTGGTCACTGCATTGGCGACGGCACTTCCGGAAAGCGACCCCATCAGCCCGCTCCCCAACACGGACACCTTCGCCGGCCCGCCCGGACTTCCACCGAAGACCCGCTCGGAGAAATCGATGATGAACTGCGTTGCCCCGGACATCTCCAGAAACGAACCGAAGACAACGAACAGGAACACGTATTTGAACATCACCCCGGCGGCCGGCCCAAAGACTCCGAGCGTCTGGATGTAGGTCGTACTGACGATGTCGCCTGCACTCTGGCCCGAATGCGGCAGCATCCAATCCGGCATCTCAGGCAGGTCGTACTGGATCGACGCGTAGCAGTAATACGTGTGAGCGACGAACACGAGCGCCAGCGCAGGAACGATCCAGCCAATTGAGCGGCGCGTCGATTCGAGGACCAGCAGCAGGCCGATCGACCCGATGATGATGTCGAGCCCGGTCTCATTTCCCGCCCGATCGCCCAAGGACTCTCCGCCGGACCACCATCCCTGGAAGGTCGGTTCGAGCTGGAGCACGACGTAGCCGCAGGTGACGATCACTGCCGCCGCGAGAATCGCATCCAGGATCCGCAGAGAACGCCAGTCCTTGAGCTTCTCGTGGACGGGGCTCTCGAGAAAACAGATCACCAGGCCCATCAGAATGAACAAGGCCAGCGCCGACTGCTGTTGCAGTCGAGGAAAGTTCATCTCAAGAACCGTGAAGAGGCACAACGACACCCCGAACACGGTTACAACACCCTGGCGAAGCCGATCTCCCACGGCTTGGGCACTCCCCTGCCGAATTACTTCGCTTTGACGTCCTTGGCCTCGGACGCATCGTCGGACGGCTTCTCGGCATCCGCCGCCGACTCTCCGTCGTCACCCGCAGGCCAGATCCCAATTTTCTTGTAGAAGCGAACCGCGCCCGGATGGAATTCCGTCCCCGTATAGCGAGCGGCGTTCTTCTCGTTGATCGCACGACCGGCAGGGTGCTTCCCGGCAATTTCGGCACGCTGTTCCCAGATCGTTTTGGTCAACTGGTAGGCCACTTCGTCATCCAGGCCGGCGGAGGTGATCAGGTGCATCGAACCGACATTCAGACCCTCGAAGTCCTTGTCGAGGTCCGAGTACTTGTCCTTGGCAATAGTGAATGGCTGGAAGAACTCGTAGTCCGCCACCAGCTTCTTCCTGACCGCCGAGTCGAAGGGAATGAAGACGATGTCATGAGAACTGCAGGCCTGTGTGACCGCACCGGTCGGCACGGCACCGCCAAGGAAGGCTGCATCGGCGTTTCCATCAGCCAGCAGGTCGACCGCGCCGCCCTGGGTGTTGTTCAGAGGAGAGAAATCCGAGTAGGTCAGGCCATGCCCCTTGAGCAGCGGACCGACAAACATCTCGAAACCGGCTCCGGAAGGACCGACCACGACCCGCTTGCCCTTCAGTTCGGCAATGCTGTTGATGCCGGTCTCCTTCTTGGTGATGAACATCGCCACGTTAGGTGCCAACGTCACGATCGCGCGAATGTCGTATTTCTTGTCCCAGCCCGACATCCCCCGTACGGCAAAATAACTGATCGCCGAGTTCGACAGGGCCAGTTCCAGCTTGTCGTTCTGGATGTCGCGGATGTTGGCCTTCGAGCCCTTGGTGCCCTTGGCCTGGACCTTCCAGTTGTTGTCACCCTTGTGATTGTTGAGCACCTCGGCAATCGCACCACCAACCACGGGAAATGCTCCGCCGACCGGTGCAGTGCCCATGCTCAGGAACTGACGGCGTTTCGGTTTCGTCGCCCCACCCGATGCTCCATCGCTGTCTCCTTCACTGCCACATCCCGATCCGAACAGAAACAGGCAGGACACCAGACAGAGAGTTACCGGAAACAAACCGCGCCGACTACACATAACACAGGTCCTTTGGAGCCATCGATCGCCTGCGTTCTTTCACTGTGGCAACACCGGGCCGGGGGATTCCTCTCCGCCGGCCGGGCTGGCCGTCGACACAGGCTACCGCGATCCTACCATCCCCTCCAGGACCCTGCCAGCGCGAGCCACGGCCGCTCTCACTCACCATCACCCTGTACATCGGTGGCCGAGATTTCGTCTGCCTGGGCGGCTGCCGCCCCCGCAGCAGACACCTCGGGACCCGGCTTCTTGTGCCCCGTTCCGTGAGGAGTATTCGAAGCCACCAAGATAATTCCGACACCGGTCAACAGGATCCCCACGCCCATCATGGGCCTCATTCCGCCATGAGTGATTGCCGCGTGAATGCCGACGATCGTCACCGCACCGCCGAACACGATTGGCATGACCAGCTCGGGGATCGGCTTACCGGTGAAAGTGGACATGGCAGAGGTCAGACACAGTGCCCCCAATGCGCCCAGAATTCCGGCTGCAAAACCCCAGGTGAGTGCCGGTTTCTGCGTTCCCCAGAAACTGAAGCTGTCGCCCTTGACCTTCATCATGATCAGTCCACCGATAATCGCCAGGACCAGATACGCCAGGCCAATCCCGACATAGGGCTTGAATGGACTCCAACCGTCCGGCGGAGGTGCCGGCGGGGAACCGGGAGCACGGGCATGCTGCAACGTCGGTCCGTACAGCCCCCAGCACAATGCGGTTCCCAAGGCAAAGAGAATCGGCAACTGGTGTTTCATCGGAATCCCTTCTGCTGACGACAATGCTCCCCGCGTCGGCTGCGTCCATCTACAATCAACTCCGGATCAGCCGACCACGAGTGCGGACATCCTAGAGTTTTCCCACGCCGACCGCATCCCCGTCGGGATTCAATGACCGCGCGAGGATCACTCGCTGCGAAGGGACTCGACTACCGGCGTGCGGACGGCTTCGGCCACGGCCAAACCAGCGGCGAGCATCCCGACCACGACGACTCCGGACAAGAGTTGGCCCAGTCCGCTTGCCAGTTCCCAGACATCGGCTCCCGCGGTCAAGAGGTGCGGAGACATTGCCAAAAGCGCCGAAATGGTGCCGCTGAACAACCCCCAGCTCAACAGGAACGCATTCTCACTGAGCACCAGCCATCGCAACCCCGAACGACGGAACCCAACCGCTCGCAACAGTGCCAGTTCGCTGCGGCGTTCCAGTACATTTCGCTGCATCACCGTCGCCAGACCGATCGTCCCCAGCAGTAAGCCCAGGCCACCCAGCACCTGGAATGTTGCCAGGTATGTGTTCTGGACGGACAAAAACCGGCCCAGGCGATCGACCACCGGCTCGGCGTCAAATCCGTAGTTGCCCAGCTTCGCTTCCAGCAACTCCACCTGCCCACTGCGGACCCGGTTCAGTTCGGCCAGGTCTCCCGGTGTTTTTCCCGCATTTCCGAAACGAGTGTCGCCGACCAGGAAATACCGGAATCCCACTTCCTCGGGAAATGCCTTCCTGAAATGGGCCTCCGACATCACCAGTACGCCCTGAAAGACACTCGCGTCGAGCATCCCGACAATCTCAAGCCACAATGTCGGAGCTTCCTCGGTCGGGTAACCGATCCGGTCTCCCACCCCCTTGTGCAGACTGTATTGCAGCGTGTTCATGTCTCCGACAACCGGAAACACGGGAAGCGGTACAGCGGATCCTGCAGACGAATCCGCCTTCGACATATCTTCAAGCAGCTTCCATGGATTCGCTTCGGCAGCCCCGACAAACCGGAAGCCACCACGATCAATCGTCCGTCGGCTCATTCCCAGAATCGTCGGCAACCGCGTCTGGTACAGGTTCAGGCAACTGGACTCCTCGCCGGCTTTCATGCGGAACGAGTGGAGATCGATGGACTCCAGGAGAGTTGCCTGATCAGTCGACACGTCGGCGGAGATGTCCAGTTCCGATTGTCCGTTTTTGGTTCCGGGATCGAAGACCAGCGACTGGCTCGACTCGGCTACCAACAGGAACCCACCGGATCCGCTTGAGCGATCGGGCCATTCGGCAACCGGGTCACGACGACCGGCAGCAACAGCCGTAATCAGGAACGCGGCCGAGGCGATCATCGCGACCGACAACACACTGCGAGCCCTGTGCCTGGCGGCATTGCGAAATCCCAGTCGGATGACGGCCACCGCTCCCTGACCACGCAGGCCACCCTTTCGCTCCAAACCCAGCACGATGGCCAACACGGCGATCGCAGCGACCAGGAAAGACATGCCCAGCACGAAGAACAGAACGATGCGGATCGTCAGACCGGAAAACGCCTCCTTCGACAGGACGTCGTCGGGGGTAAACACGCCGACAAGGAGTCCGGCACCCGCGCAGACGAGCGATACCCAGAACACGCGTCGGCTCCGACCGATGGCATCGGCGCCGTCAATTGCCCGACGGACCAGACCGGCCAGCAGTTCCCGTGACGGCACCTTCAGCAGTCCGCGGGCTGACAAGAGAATTGCGGTAAGCGCCACGACGGCAGAAATCGCGAATCCTGCCAAAAGGCTCACCACTCGCACGTCGACTTCCAGGAACGACGTGCCCACCGCGCCGACCCACCAATGAGTGAGGCCGAAGACCATCAGGTGGGCATAGGCGACTCCGACGGCCGCACCGACGGCGCCACCGATCGTGACCACCACCGCGCCCTCGGCAGCCAGCAACATCAGGACAAGGCGAATCGGGAAACCCAGCGCCAGGACCAGCCCGGTGCTGCGTACGCGTCGTTCGATTCCCAGTCGAAACAACAATCCGACCAGGATCGTTGCCGCACCGATCAGGAAGAAACTGAATCCGACAAACAGCCCGCTGAATGGTGTCGTCCCACTGGCTGCCCTGACGCCGTGTTCCTTGACCGGCTGTACCGACAAGCCGAGTGCGGGAAGATCAATGTTCGCCCGAATCGCGCCATCCAGCTTCACCAACGCGTCTTTGTCGGCCGGATCGATGGCGATCCGCAACGATGTCGATTTGCCGTAACGGCTTTGCCACATGCCGATGGCTGCCCGCCGCGTCACGAATGCCTTCGGCGTCGCCCGAAACTCATCCCAATAGTCATCATCGCGGTCAGTCAACGCGTCGAGGTCCATCTCGAATGGCTGCCGCCAGTCACGAAACGTCCTCACATCGGTGATGCCCGGCACGTGAGGTGTCAGGCCGCGATCATCAGCCGGTCCGGCCAATTCGACGACCGCGTGTACGCGAAAGGTCCGCTCCTCCTCCGGCAGTTCACCAGCGGACCCCACCAGGTGGTAGGTCATCTTCAACCGCCCGCCAACCTCGAGCTTCAGGTCCTCGGCCAACCAGCGGTTGATGACAATTCCATCGTCGGACAGATTCGACATGGCATCGGCAGAGGTGTCACCGGCGGCGAAGGGCCCGAACGGCGCAGCGGCCACTTCATCGGGTTCGAGCCCCCCGACAATCGAATACATCGAGTATTGCGTCGGGTCGTCGGCATTTGAGAGCCGGTTTGCCAGGTGAACCAGCACTCGCGATCTCGAAGCGGTGACCGTCTCGGCAGCTGCGACCATCACGTCGTCGAGCACCATTCGATTGCTCTCCAGCGCCACGTAACCGCGTTTCTCCAGCCGCCGCAGGCTCAGGCCGAGATCGTCCAGCGTGATCGCCTTCCCCAGCGCATCAGCAACCGACTGTGGATCTCCACCGGCGACCACCAGCGTATTGACTCGCGCCGGATACACCTCTATCCGTCTCTGTTCACGGTTGCGGACCCGACGTGATTGCAGCCGAAACGTCTCCTGCAGCGTCGACAACGCGACAAAGGCCACCTTGGGCAGTTGCTGGCTGGGATTCAGGTCAAATCGACCAACGCCGCGGCGGGCTTCCGGATCATCCGATCCAACCACAGCGCGGACTTTCAGAGGCAGGTCGATCGTGTCGTTGTCGCGTTCTCCCAGCAGCGTATCTCGCGGAATGAAATTGGGCATTTCCATCCACAGTCGCACATCCTCGCCGGCTTGGACGGCTCGGCCCAACTGCGCGGCAACTCCTTCCGACAGCACGACTTCACCGGGTTGCGGCGGCTCCAAGGCGCCATGCTGTGTCAGCTTCCAGAAGCGGTCATCGATGCCGTACACCATGACGCCACCGACCCGCAGTCCCGTACGCTCACCAATCGCGTCGGCACCACCCGTCTCCAGGCTTCCACGGATCATCATCAGCGGAGCAACCTCGACATCGCCGCCGATCACCCGTTGGATGTCATCGGCCAGTTCCTCGCGCACGAAGCGATCTCCTCCAATGATCGCCATGTCCACGCGTCCCAGGCGATCGAGATGCATGTCCAGCAGGCTGGTCTGCACGGAATCACCGACGACCAGCGCGCCGGTGATCACGGCAGTGGCTGCGACGACGCCCATTCCGACGGCCAGGTTAGACCGCCAATGGAACCGCAACGTCGCCAGCAGCAAGCCCCACCGTGTCATCCGCCTGTCTCCAGTTCGACCAGTTGCCCGTCGGTCAATTCGCAACGTCGCGGGAACCGCGAGGCCAACTCGAGGCTGTGTGTCACGCAGATCAACACGGCCTGCTGCTCCTCGGACAGTTCCAGCAACAGCGTCCCCACCCGGTCGGCCGTTTTCTGGTCCAGGTTCCCCGTCGGCTCATCAGCCAGCAGCAACGAGGGTTCGTTGATCAATGCCCGACAAACAGCAACCCGTTGACGTTCACCTCCGGAAATACGAGCCGGCAGGTGACCGCTCCGTCCCGACAAGCCCACACGCTCGAGCAGGCCTCGGGCTCGAGCCTCACCGGCCGCTCCGGCTCCATCGGCCGCTATCAACGGGATCATGACGTTCTCCAACACCGTGCACTGCGGCAGCAAGTGATGGTCCTGAAAAATGAACCCCACCTCGGTGCTGCGAAAGTCAGCCAGGCCGGTGTCGTCACGTTCGAAGGGATCCGTTCCGGCCACCTCGACCGTTCCCGCCGTCGGTTCATCGAGCGTCCCGATGATGTACAACAACGTGCTCTTCCCGGATCCCGATGGGCCGGTGATCGCCAGTCGATCCCCTCGATCCATTTCCAGGTCGAGCCCCGACAGCACCGTCAGCGGCGAATCGCCACTCCGAAAGGTCTTCTCCAGGCCGCGGACCCGCAGATGCGGCTCCCGATGTTGTTCGTCTCCGCTCACGCTGTCACTCCGTCTCAATCAATTTGTCCAGTTGGTCACGCAACGGGCCGGGAATCTCGATCGCCGACAGTCCCGTGTCACGTGCCACTCGACAGCAGACCGTTTTCATCCGTCCGCTGGCGATTCGTGTTTCTCCACGAGAAAACTCGTAGCCGAGGGTCAACGACGACCGGCCCATCCGCTCGACAGTGATCTCCACCACCAACTCATCCTCAAAGACAGCCGGGGAATGAAACTCGCACTCGGTCTCGCGTCGCGGCCAGCCGATCGTGGCACCATCCTCGTCCCGTTTGACTACGGACGTCCCCAGAGACCTCAGAAATTCGTGTTCGGCCGATTCCATCATCCGAAAGAACGTCGTGAAGTGAATCAGGCCGGCCATGTCCGTGTCGGCAAACTCGACACGCCGCCTTGTGGTGAAAGCTGCGGACATCCCGACCCCTTTCAGTCCGGCAATTCGGGCACGTCCGGTATCGCCCGGCCGCCGCTCGAATTTGGAGGAAAAAACTTCGCCAGAGTTTCGTTCGAGGGTGGACGTGTGGCCAGCGAGACCACGACCAGGGCGATCGTCGCCACGGCGAGGACCGTCGCAACCGGCAACATCCCGAGGAACTTGTACCTGGGATCCGGTGGATATCCGCCCATGTCCAACAGGAACAGGGTCAACCACGTCACAACCATGGCCAGGACACTGGCCACGGCACCGGGCAGCGTCAGTCGACGCCAGTACAAGGCGGCCAGCACCAACGGCACCAGGCCGGTGAATCCGGCGAAACACCAGAGACCGAGATCGAAGATCCCTGCCGGTTCTCCGAGACTCAACAGGTAGGTCACAGCGACGATCGCCACGATGAACAAGCGTGCCATTCGCACCACGCGGCCATCATCGCCCGTCTCGTTCGCCTCACGGCGGGCCAGCACGATGTCGTTGGTGAACATTGTCCCCAGGCACAGGAATTGGCTGTCGAGCGAAGACATCACCGCAGCGAGAATTCCCGCCGAGAGCAGCCCCGAGAGCACCGGGCCGGCCACCTTCCCCAACAGAATCGGCAACACCGTATTGACGTTCCCGGGCGGTTCGGCAAAGACCTGCTGCCCATCGACCACCGCCGACGTCGCCCACACCCCGACCATGACACACGGCACCCACACGATCAGGATAAACAGCGGATGCACGATCACCGGCAACTTGAACGCCGCCGCACTCCGCGCCGTCAGCCAGTGTTGGAACAGGTGCGGAAACATTCCGGCAGACAGCGGAATCAGCAGGAAGCTGAAAAAGAACAACTTTGGCGGCTTCATCACCAGCTTTTCGGGGTGGGCCTCCAGCACCCGGGCCGTCGCCCCTCTCAGGCTGTCGAGAAAACTCTCGCCACCCCCGATTTCACGGGCGATCACGACGAAGGTGACAACACCCAGCACCATGAACACGGCCGTCTGAAACGTGTTGGCCCACGCGGTCCCTCTCATGCCCCCGGTGAACACGTAGGCGAGCACAACCAGGCAGATCGTCAACGAACCCAGCCAGGGGGGCACGCCATGCCCTGAACTCGCGAACGCCTCGTCGAAGGTGCCCCGCGTCACGCCATTGACGACCGCACCGGCACCCAGGACGCCGATCAACAGATACGGAATCACCAGCCCGACCAGCACCGGAAACAACAGGTAGCCGAAGGCGTGTGACCCCAGGCGATCGCGGAAGAACTCGACCTGCGTGGTGTAACCGTGCTGTTGTCCGAGTTTCCAGAGTTTGACCCCGATAACAAAGAAACAAAGGGAATGGACAATTCCGCTCGAGGAGGCCATCAGTCCATAGACACCAATACCCAACTGGTACGACTTACCGGTCGACCCGACCAGTGCAAAGGCGGTCATCGTGGTCCCGAAAAGCGACATCAACAGCAGTACCGGGCCGATGGAGTGACTTGCCAGCAGGTAATCGCGGCTGGTGCCACGCGAGAACCTCGCCGCCACGGCCCCCAGGCCCAGGAGCAATACCAGGTACGCGATGATGATCGCCAACTGCGTCACGACGGTTCCCCCGTCGCTGACACCTCATCCTCGGACGGCCCGGTTGTCCGAACCACCTCGGCGTCCGACAACAACGCCTCCGGACCCTTCGTGTCATCTGGCCAGGCAACGATCGTTCCGACCCACCACACGGCAACAGCCGCCAGTGACACCATGACGTGATAGAACAACGGCGCTGGCAGGAACCCCAGCACCAGCGTTTCGGAAGACCAAGACCCCGACCACTGCTGGGCCCCGACGAGCAGCAACACGACCAGCCAGAACGCGGACCTGGACAGCCGTGATCCGGGCGGGTTTTCCGACATGCCTCAGGACTCCTCGTCGGCCATCTGCAGCATCGCCGACTCGTCGTCACGTGGCGGCACCACTTCACCCATTGCCTCGAACAGGGCTCCGACACCTGGCTCGAAGACGTTGCCCATCAGGATATTGGCCAGGTGCCCCGTGCACTCGGGGTGATCACGAAGCAAGGCACCGAAACTGAATCCGGGTGTGTAGAAGGCGTAGACCAGCTTGTGGAAATGCATCACGCCTTCGTCGTAGCCCGCTTTCCACGCACCAAGCCGTTCGCCCGAGAGGTCGCCAGTCGCCAACCCCGCGACGACCGCGTCGGCAGCCAGTTCTCCCGACTTCAGTGCCAGGAACACGCCGGAGGAATACACCGGGTCGATGAAACCCACGGCATCACCGACCAGCACCCATCCGTCACCGGCCGCCTTTGTCGCCTTGTAGCTGAAGTCTCGCGTTGTCCGCAGCGGCCCCTCTCGTGTCGCATTGGCCAGCCGGCACTGCATGGCCGGGCAGCGACCCATTTCTCGCTTCCAGAGAGCTTCGAGATCGACACCGCCGCCCGGGAACATGTAGCGGAGATTCCCGGTGCAGCCGACGCTCACGACGTTGTCCGGAAGCGGGATGTACCAGAACCAGGATCGCTTTCCCTCGGTCTGCAGAATGATCGTGGCCCCTTCGTCGCGGCCCTCGTCGCGTGCGCCACCCCGGAAATAGCCCCACACGGTGGCCTTCCGCAACAACGGATCGGATTCCTTCAGGTCCATTCGATTGGCAAGAAATGCCGACAGACCACTCGCGTCAACCACAACTCGTGCCGCCACAAACTGCGGTTCACCACCCTGATCACCCGCCCCTCTGACCTGAACACCGGTGACCTGGTCGCCGGCGAAAACGACTTCCGTCACCTGGGCCTCGCAAACAACTTCGGCACCACGTTCCTCGGCACATTCGATCAACATCCGATCGAAATCGTCCCGCCAGACCTGCCAGGTCTGAGAACTCTCATGAGGCTTGAACTTGTCGAAATAAAACGGTGCGGTCTCTTTTCCGGTTTCGGTGACGAATTGAACACTGAACTTCTTCGGGTAGGCACTGGCTTTGAGCTGCTCGATCAGCCCCAATCGCTCCAGGGTCCAGTATGTGGCCGGAATCAACGACTCACCGACATGAAATCGCGGGATGGACTCGCGTTCAAACACAACCACGCTGTGTCCCGCCTCCGCGATCAACGCGGCAGCGGTCGCTCCGGCGGGTCCGCCGCCGATCACAACCACGTCGGCACCGCTGGTGCCCAGGGAATCAAGACTGATCATCGATGTTCTCACCCGTCTCCAACGGTGCCGGTATCTCGAGCAGATCGACCGCGGGGTGCTGGTTGCAGAATATTGTCGCTAACCGGCCGTAGGTCACTCCACCCGAGGGCATCTGCAGCAAGCCGGCGAGTTCGTCACCGGCAGTCACTCTCAGGATCGCCCCGAGATCGATATGACGCAGGACATTGTGATTGATCAGAACCCGTCCCAGCGGTGTCCGACCGGCAATGATCTCGTCACGCACCTCCTCGGTGACATAGTGGAAGTTGAACCGGACGATCCCGAATTGAACCACTTCCTCGGTGTCCAGTTTCAACAGCACAATCTTCCGGCAATACAGATCATCGCAATCCACCTGATCCACGATCCTCACTTTCACCGCGCTACCGTAGTGCTCCTCCATGGTCACCGTCATGTGGTGATTGTGGACGAGCATCTCCCTGTACGGAGACGGTGTCAGTGCCGCGGACACGTGCTCAGCGGATCGCACCAGTCGTTCGCCGCCATCAAACAGCCCGGTCAGGGCGTTGAGTTCGTCATGAGGATTCACGGACTTCTCTGTCGCACCCGCTTCTAGGTGTAGCGAACCCGACGATACTCGGGTTCGAAGTACTCCGGCAACAGGCTGTCGGCCTGCAGCAGTCCCTTGCGGGTCAATCTCACCGAATCACCAACCACTTCAAGAAAACCCGCTCGTTGCTGATTTCCCAGGGCTTCGCTGAACTCGTCGATCGCACGCACACCGAACTTCTCGTCCAGCACCTTGGTGTCGACCACGCCCTCCTTCATCTGCAGCACGAATTCACGAATCAACCGCTGAGTTTTGCTCGGCCGCAGCGCCCGGTTGATCGGCAAACCACCCGCCTCGACGGCCGCCTGGTACTCTTCGATGGCATCGAGGTTCTGGTAATGCACGCCCTGGAAGTGCCCGAAGCTCGAAACGCCCAAGGCCAGGATATCCGAGCCACGGAACAGGTTGTCGCGGTAGACGAATCGATCTGTTTCGAGATTGCTGACCATCTCGTTGCCACTGGAAACGTGATAGCCGGCCGCCTGCAGTCGGTCCATTGCCTCGCTGACCCACCGTCGCTTCGTCGGCCAGTCGGCGACCGGCGAGGCGATCCCCTCGTCCTTGATCTGTTGTGAATAGACCGTGTTGAAGGGCAATTCCATCTGGTAGATGGTGATGTTGTCGGGTTGCATCTCGATCGCCTTCGAGACACAGGCCGCCCAGTTCTCCTCGGTTTCACCGACCATACCCGCGATCAGGTCGATGTTGACCTGGGGAAAACCGACCTGCTGGATCCAGTCGTAGGCGCGGAAGATCTCCGGAGAGAGATGCGCACGACCGTTCTCTTCGAGAATCCCGTCATGAAAGTTCTCAACTCCAAGGGACACCCTCGTGATCCCGATCTCCGCCATTGCCTGCACCTTGTCGAGGCTCAACGTGCCCGGCTCACACTCGAATGTCACCTCGCGTGCCGTTTCCCAGGTGAACGACTCGGCCAGTGACTCCCTGAGAAAGCGGAGCTGGCGGGAACTGAGGTACGAAGGGGTGCCTCCACCGAAATAGACGAAATCCAGTTCACGGCCGGCCACACCCGGACGCCCACTGACCATCTTCGCCTCCGATGCAATCGCCTCGACATAGTTGGCAATCGCCTGGGCGTTCTGGTTGGTGTAAACACGAAAGTAACAGAATTTGCAGCGTTTACGGCAGAAGGGAATGTGCAGATACATTCCCAACGACACCGGATCGGGATCAGCAACATCAAGAGCATCTTCGATCTCGGCCACCGCTTCGCCGGTCCATTGCGAGAACGGTGGATAATTCGAGATGAAGTAACTGCCGACTTCTGTCGTACTGCTGGTATCGGTTGCCATCACTTCCCACCGAAGCAGAGCAGACGGGCCTGAGATCCTTCCGATCCGATCAACAGCCGGCCACCGGCGATCGACGGCGCAGCATTGAAGTCGGACTTGCCCCGGAACTTCCACACCGGCTTTCCGCTCTCCAGTTCCACGGCATAGACGTTGCGGTCGGCTGATCCGAAATACACACGGTTTCCGGCAATCACCGGCGAGCTGTTCACCTGGGCCCGGGTGGCAAACACCCACAACCGTTTCCCGGTCTTTCTATCGATGCAGTGGACCCGCTTGTCCTGGCAACCGACGACGATGCGATCGCCAAGGATGGCGGCCGACGCGTGGTAGGGCTGCATCTTCTGGGGATCGCTGTACCGCCAGGTCACCTCCTGCTTCTTCCAGTTCACGGCCAGGAATTCGCCGTCGTGAGTGCCCACGTACAACATGTCGCCGACGATTGCCGGCGAGGCAATCATGAAGCTCCCCAGTGCCATGTCGTGTTCCTGCTTGCCGGTCTGGATATTGATCATCCGCAGGTGCTGATCACATCCGGTCACGAACGTGTACTTTCCGGCAATCGCCGGCGACCCATTGATCCGATCGGCGGTCTGAAACGTCCAGATCGTCTTGCCGGTCTTCGCGTCCACGCAGTACAGGTTGGCATCATAGGAACCGAAGATCACCCGGTCACCGACAACGGCGGCGGAACTGTTCACCTCAGCCTGTGTCTTGACCACCCATCGCTTCTTACCGGTCTTGCGGTCGACAGCGTGAAACACCCCGTCCTCGTCCCCGACGTAGACCAAATTGCCCGAGACGGTCGGAGCCGCCGGGAAGCCTGGAATGAAGGTGTCCGGCTCGGGCTTGGGGGCGGAGAGGTACTTCCAGAAGATCTTACCCGTCTTCAGGTCAAGGCACAGCAACTCACCGCCCAGCGTCGAGGCATAGACCCGGCCACCCATGACGGCCGCTGCCGAGGTGTAGACCATTCCGTCGGGGATCGGTTGCGACCACAGCAGTTCGAGTTTCTCGGGCAACGCCGCACCGGCGACCCCTCGCAATTCATGACCGTTCCGAAAGTTCGGCCACGCGGACGCGTCGACAGCCGCGGTGTTCTTGGCCGGGGGTGCCCCCACGCCCACCGACAGACACATCCCGAGGATCAGGAGGAGTTGCGTTGAGGTGCGGCGCATTCGTATAGGTCCTTGAGCGTTTCGGCCGAAACCGGCTTCGGATTGAATTGACCAGTCCATTGTTCAGCCGCTTCAGCTGCCAACTGGTCCAACAAGTTGTCTTGAATATCGCATTCGGCCAGCGTGCGTGGCAATCCCGCATCGCCGACCATCTGTTCGATTAACGACGCGATTTGTTCGCCGGCCGACATTTCCGGGACTTCAACGGCACCAGCCACGACCAGCAGATCCCCATAAATCTCGCCTGCAACATCCTGGTTGAAACGAATCACGTGAGGCAGCATGACACCAATCGCCACGCCGTGCGTCAGGCCGTAGTGGGCCGAAAGGGGGTTGGCCAACGCGTGCGCCGCGCCCAGCATCGAATTCTCGATCGCCGCTCCGGCCAGATGGGCCCCATAGAGCATCTCCTGGCGAGCACCGATTTCCGTGGGATGCTCGATCACTCGGGGAAACGCGGTGGCCAACCGTGCCCAGGCCTCGCGGCTGAGACGGCTGGAGATGCCGTTGCGTCGAGTCGTGACGGCCGTTTCCAGTGCGTGGCTGATCGCGTCAATTCCGGTGGCTGAAGTGACAGCTGCGGGCATCGTCAGTGTCAGTTCCGGATCAAGGATCGCCACCCGGCACGCAGCTTTCTTGTCTCCACAGGCCATCTTCATATGCGTCTCGGCGTTGGCAATCAGGGCAAACGACTGCGCTTCACTGCCGGTTCCGGCGGTGGTCGGCACGGCAATCATCGGCAACATCGGTTGATCGGCCTTTCCGACCCCCCAGTAATCCTCAATCCGCCCGCCATTTGTCAAAAGGAAATTCGCACCCTTGGCACAGTCCAGGCTGCTGCCGCCACCGAGTCCGATGATCAGGTCGCTGCCGTGATCACGTGCCACCGACAGGGCTCGATCCACGTCCTCGGTCGTGGGATTGGGCCTCACATCGCCGAATACCGCAACGCTCTCGGAGTCGAAACCCTCGTCTCTGAGATATCCCAGCACACGTTCCTCGTGGCCGGCCTCCCTGAGTCCACCATCGGTCACCAGCAGAAGCCGTTGTCCACCCAGGTCCCGGGCCCAGCGACCCACGCTGGCCAGAACTCCGACACCTGACTCGACCCGGGTCGGCGAGACGGCATCGAGCAATTCCTCGATGCCAAGCGCAGCCAGTTCGTCTTCGGCAAATGTGCCTGTGGTTTCCGAGGGAACCTGCATCTAAACGCCGAGTGCAAAAAACAAGGAAGCCTGCAGTTGCAGGAAGTCGGGGTGGGACGAATTCGAGGCGGGTGCGTCGTGGTGGAGCACAGGACGACGAACAAACGGCGAAGTGCCGACGGGGTGGGGTCGGTCGACAGCGAACGTGCATTCTAGTCCGCAGCTGACTCTTCGGCAATTCGCCGTCGCAGCGCAAAAACAGGCACCGCACCGGAACTTTGCTGTTCCGACGCGGTGCCACGATTCAACACCGGAAGTTCGACATCACTTGGCAGGAGCCTTGATCGCAAACAGTGTGGACTTGTTGGCAATATACAACACATTGTTGGCGACGATCGGAGTCGAGTAGATCGAGTTGCCCATGTTGATCACTCCCAGCGCAGGCTCCAATTCTCCGTTGACCTCCTTGAGCGCCTTCTTGGGATCAGCCGTCAGCGGGAAGATGGCCACATCGCCGTCCTCGTCACCGATGTAGACTTTGTCCTCGACGATCAACGGCGACGCCCATGACGCCGCAAACATATCGTAGGTCCAGTACGGCTTGCCCGTCTTGGCGTTGAGACAGTGGAACAACCCACTGAAGTCAGCGATGTAGAGCAGGTCTTTCTTGATTGCCACCGTGCCACAGGACCGGTGCATCTGTTGCTCGAAGTCCGTCGCGTTGTACTCCTGCTCATCCTTCTGGCCGTAGTGCCAGACGACTGCCGAATTGGAATTCGGCTTGGTGGTTTCTCCGTCCTTGGAAATCACGTTCTGCAATCTGCGTCGCTGATCGAACGGGATCTCCTTCCCGTCTTTCGTGTAGGCCTTGGTCGGACTGGTATCACCGCGCTTGGTGGGATCGATGGCCCAGAGGTGGCCCATCCCCTCTCCATGCTCCGGATCCTGGCCAACGGCCACGAAGACCAGGCCATCGTAGATGACCGGAGTGGCGATGATGTTGTTCCTCGTGCCACGTCCACCGAGAATCCACTTCGCGATCTTCGGGTTCGAGTCGAAACGCCAAAGCAGTTTGGCACCGCCTTTACCGTCACCCTTTGGGTCGAAGCTGTACACCCAGCCATCACCGCCGGCAAAGACCACCTGCGGCTGGCCGCCCAGCACGCTGTAGGTCGGGCTGGACCATTGGCCGTGCAGAATCGCCGTGGCCGGCGACCGGTCGGTCCACAGCACCTTGCCGGTGTTGCGATCCATGGCGACGAAACTGGCCGCCTTGGGGGCGGGAATCCCGAGATGTTCGAAGCTGACGCCGTTTGACGTGTTGACGAACAGCACATCGCCTGCACACGTCACCGAGCAACTGCACATGTTGTGCTGCGAAACACCCAGTTCCTTCATCATGTCGAAGGACCAGATCACATCAGCCTCGTCCTTGTTCTCATTCGGTTCGGCCGTGTACGGCCCGTTGTTCTTGCCGTCGTGGAATCCCGCGGTGTCCAGGCAAGCGACCGTTCCACGGCTCGTCACGTACCACACCCGGTTTCCATCGACGTAGGGGGAATCGCAGATCCCCTGCAACGGCCAGTCGTGCACACGACCGGTGGTCAACTTCGGGTTGGAGTGCTGCCACAACAACTTGCCATTGGATGCGTCGAAACACAGCAGGCATCCGAGATCGACAGTGGCCGGATATCGCTTGATGTGGCCGCCGCCGTTGTTGGTGCCGACGTAGATCTTGCCGTTGGCTGCGACCGGGTTCCCGTAGGTCTGCGAGCCGAGTTTGGACTGCCACTGGATATTCTTGCCGGATTCAGTGTCCCAACTGACCGGGATGTTGACACCCTGCGGAGTATTGTTGCGACCGCTGGAACCGCCCCACTGGGGCCAGTCGAGCTTGCCGACTTTCAGCGTGGCGATCTCGGCCATCGCCACCGCAGTCGGGTCATACGGCCCGGATTTCTTCGCCTTATCCTGAGCCAGGGTCAGCGGCGCGACCATCAATGCGGCCAAGCAAATCCATGCCGACATGTTGAGGGTTCGATTCATCGTCTCGGTCCTTTGTGCGGGGAGTCTCTGGAGGTGGGTTCCCGTGAGGGATGAGGTGACTACTTACCTTTGGTCACCGTGATGTTGTCGTAAAATATCTCGGCATCGATGGCGTTTCCGAACAACCCCGGGCTGCCCTTGACATTGGGCACGTCATCGACCGCCTCGACCTGCCACTCGGCTGGTTCCTTTTCGCCTCGCACCCAGACCTTGCCTTTGAGAATCGCTTTCTGGGTCCCTGCGGCGTCCTTTTGCACACGGGCTTCCAGTTTCATCGTGTACCACTTGTTCGCATCCCACTTGAAGGGAATTGTCTTGGCCATCCTCAGCTGAGTCGGCCAGGTGCGGATCTGCAGCTTCTGATTGGCGCCAAGCATCGTCAACGTGTATCTCTGGGCACTCAGGCCGATGTCCGGCTGCTTTTTGTCCTTGATGGCCCCCAGCACATCCGACTGAATCGTGTAATTGAAACCGTCGATGAACCCCATCCAGCCCTGGCTGCGAGCCCCCTTCGGGATCGTCTTGATCTTTACGATCACCCCGTTGCCGTCGACCTTGCGGCCGCCCCGTGTTATCGCCAGTTGGATGCCGCCCTTCGGAGCCGACCAGACGTGCTTGGCGACGAATTTTTCTCGCGTCAATATCGCAATCGCCGGATCGAGTTTCGCCTTGGCCTGGACAACGTTCTTGACCTGCCCCAGCAGACCCAGAAAACGGAGCATCGTCGACCATGTGCGTCGCGGCGAGCCATCGTTGTAGACCTGCGGAGCCTTGCCGGTGGTGATCGCCGGATTGTTCGAATTGGTGAAGCTGGTCATCAGGTACATATAGAGCTGCCCGGCCAGGGGGTTCTCCTTCTCCGCCTTCTTGAACAAGTCGTAATCCATCGAAATGTGACGATAACGACACCCCACCCACGTGACCGGAACCTGGCCATCGCTGAAGTCGAACTTCCAGTTGTAGTCGGGCACCAACCGGATCCGCGAGGTTCCCACGAGCTTCCCGAACTTCGCTGTGACCGCCACGGCCGTGTGGACCAGTGTCTTGGGCGTCGCGTACTCCCATCCCTTGCCCGTCCCCCCGGGCAGGTCTCGCTTGACGATCTTTCCGGGCCCCTCGATCGAGAATTCCACCTCGTCCGCCTTGGCCATTCTCAGATACTGACCCTTGGCGTTGTAGAGTCTCACCTGGAACTCCTGGGCCTGCCCACCATCGACGGTCGGTTTCAGCAGACTTTCGACCGGAACGACCTGGGCGTGGGCCACCTCGGCGTCCTCTTCTCGAGGGGTCTCTTTCGGAGCGTCGGGACGCTTGTCGGCCGACGCCTTCGCGTCTTTGGTCCCCACGCAGTACAGAGCTCCGGTCGTCGGAACGTAGAGTCGTCCATGCGAGACGATCGGTGAACCGTAGACCTCGATTCCTCTCATTCGCTTCGGCTTGCCCGTGACACCGGTCTTGCTCGGTTTCAGCGTCCACCAGATCCCGTTGGACGTGCAGATGAAGATCTTTCCGTCCACGTACAGCGGACTCGCACGGACCGGACCTCGCAATTTCAGCTTCTGGACCAGCCGGCCATCAGCAGCCTCGACCACCAGCAGCGTGCCCTTATCCTCGGCGGCGTAAATCCGGCCATCCACATGGATCGGTGAACTCTTGCCGACAAACCATTCGGACACCCGCCATTTCTCACCGCTTTTGGTGATGTCGCCGGTCTTGGAACCATCGATGGCAAACAGCGCCCCCATCTTGTTCGAATCGATGTTCTCTTCACTGTGGCCACCGTAAATCGTATTGCCGACGACCAGCGGAGTCGTGTTCACACCGCGGCGTGACACGTTGTACGTCCAGATCTTCCGACCGGTCAGCGGCTGGAAGGCATGGATGCCACCATCGCCGGAACCAAACACCATCAACCGTTGCCCGTTGATCACGGTCAGAACAGGCGAACTGTAGGTCGTGTCGTAAGGCAACGGGCGGGTCCCCTCGAACCAGACCGGCTGTCCGTTTCTCTTGTCGAAACCGATGAACCTGTGGGCCGGCTTGGCCATCTTGCCCCAACCAATCACCACCGCACTGATGACGACCACCTGTCCGTGCACAATCGGAACATTGGTCCGGCCGCCATAGGTGCTGAGCAGCCCATATTCCTCGCTGAGTGAATGTTCCCACTCAACGCGAAACGACTTGCCGACAACCTTCAGGCATTGGAATTGGCCGCACACACCCAGCGCGAAGATGTTCCCGGTTTCCGGATCTCCGGTGACGGACGACCAGCCGACGCGGGTGTCGGGAACGTCCGACAGAAACACGTTGAAGGCGTATTCGCATATCTTCTTGCCCGTCGCTGCATCCAAACAAAGGACCTTCTCACCCTCATTCTTTGTTCCCGCATTATTGCGGACGATCATGTAGAGCTTTCCGTCCATGATGACCGGAGTCGAGCGTCCCCCGGCCTCTTCACTCTTCCAGAGGACATTCTGCCCCTCGCCGGCCGGACTCCAGGTGTCAACGATCCCCTTCTCTCGTGAAATACCGTTCATTTCCGGTCCACGCCAATGTGGCCAATCCATGGCATCGGCAGCCTCTGTTCCGGTTGTCGGCACGAGGAGCAGCGTGCTGAACAGGACCACGAACATCCCAGTGTGCCACGAACCAGTCGAGAAGTTATTCATCGGAAATGTCACGTTTGGAGGAAATCGATGTGGAACCGCAGCCCCCGACACCCGGTGCGGCCGCGAGAATTGTCCCAACCTTACCCAACCACTCGAACACGGGCAAGCACCCCCCCAACGAGTGACGTCATCGCCTAACACCGCGACATCTGGAGTTCACCGAATGTGATAGGATCACGCTCATGTGGCCCCGAAAACGACTCGACTTCGGATGGATGGACATCTCTGCAGTCCGCTTGGCGTTCGTCTTCAGATGGAACCGGACCCGGGCACTGAACCAACTGCTCAATGAATGGCCGGCCGACGGCCACACTGTTCCTGCGATGTCAGTCCGCAGCGGATTGCACCTGATCCTGGGGCAACTCGACTGGCCCGAGGGATCCGAGGTCCTGATGTCGGCAATGACGATTCCCGACATGGCCCGCATCGTCCGCCACCATGGCTATGTCCCGGTCCCCGTCGACCTGGATCTCGACACCGCCGCCCCGACTCTTGAATCCCTGAAACAGGCCACCACGCAGCGCACTCGCGGCCTGATCGTCGCCCACTTGTTCGGCACCAGAATCGACCTGTCGCACATCCTCTCCTTCGCTGCCGAACGCGACATCGCCGTCCTGGAGGATTGCGCGCAGGCCTTCGTCGGGCCGGACTGGAAAGGCACTCCCGGCTGCCTGGCGTCGATGTTCAGCTTCGGGACGATCAAAACGTCGACAGCCCTTGGCGGAGCCATGCTGACGATTCGCGACCCCGAACTGGCCGTCGCCACCATCCAGGCACACGACAACTGGCCAGTGCAGGATCGTGTGTCCTACGGGTTCCGCATCGCCCGAGCGGTCTTGACCAAGATACTGTCCTACCGACCGCTGTTTGCCGTATTTCGCCTCTGTTGCCGAATCCTTCGACGAGACTACGACCACACGCTGAACAACTTCGTTCGTGGATTTCCCGGGGACGATTTGATCCGACAGATCGAGCGACAGCCCGGCACACCGTTGCTGGTGCTGTTGCGACGACGAATCCGGCGTTTTGATGCCACCCATTTCGCACGCCGCGTCAAACTCGGAGAACGCCTTCGCGACACCGCTCACACAACCCTGGGCCTGCTCGGTCACCGTGGCGACAACCACACCTTCTGGATCTTCCCGATCCTGGCCCAACGCCCGCGTGAACTGATCTCCCGACTCCGCCGTGAGGGGTTCGATGCCACGAGGGGAGAGAGCATGGAGATCGTCACGGCCCCGGAGGACCGATCGGATACGGCACCCGTGATTCGTACGGCTTTCGACCGCATCGTCTATCTGCCCCTCTACGCGGACATGCCAGAGGAGGTCGTCGACCGCTTGGGCAGGGTGGTTTGCGAGGCCGAATCGCAGAACGGATGACCGCCGCTACTTCTTCTTCTTTTCGGCCTTCTTCTTGGCCGGCGGCTTGATTACCAGCCACAGGTGTTCGGTCCGATCAGTGAGACGCGAGATCGGAGCCGTCGCAACCGCCACCGGCTTCTTGTTCCCCTTCACTCGACCCACAATTCGCAACGCTCCGCCGATTGCCTTGCCATCGGCCTTGCGTGTGACCTTCAGCGTCACCGCCTTGGCCGAATCCCCTTTCGGTTCGGATGTCACCGTCGCAGCCTCGACGCCCTCGGGCCCGTCGACGATTTCGAATTGCACCGGCTTGTCGAATCCTCCGGTGCGAACCACGGTCACCTTCAGCTCCAGTGGTTTGTCGGGACCGAGCACCCAGACTTCTTTTTCGACCGTGGCCGTCACCGCGACCGGCTGCGGTTCGACCGTCAAACGGTAGACGAAACGATCTCCCCCGTGCGCGAACAGGTCGCGGACCTCGACCCGAAATTTTCCGTCCGCCGGTGGCGTCCACTTGACCGTCTCGTCGATCTTGTCGGCCGACCGCGTGTCGGTTTCGGTCAGCAGCTTTCCCTTCGAGTCGCTGATCCGAAGCACGGGGTCCAGCGGGTAGCCGAGCCGACGGGACTCCACCGACACCTTCAGGACCTTCCCCTTCACGGCGGTGATTTCGTACACGTCCCGATCCTTGTCCTTGCCGATCCGTCCCGAAACGGTCGACGGCACAGAGATCGGCTGCGGTTTCTTTCGACCGTTGGGTTCCGATTCGACCACCACCGCGTGCCCGACCGGTTTCAGCGAAACCGTGTTCGCCCAGTCGGGTTGCGTGTACCGCCCGCGCACCCCGATTGTCTTGGGCCCGATAGTCCATTTTTCCTGGGATTCGGACAGGTTCCAGCCGGCAACAACCAGTTGGCTGGGTGACTTGGTCGAAAACGCAGCCGGAACGGTGAAGTCCACGTACGGTCCGGAGGTGATTGTCAGCCGGTAGACGAAGTCCTTTCCGCTGGCCAGTCCGATCGTCGAATTGGTTTTCACCGGAAACGCAAACGTCCGAACGAAATACTCCCCGTCACGCTTCGGAGTGAAGGTCAGGAACGGGTCGAGTCCCAGCGAGTCATCATCCTGGGCGACGACGAACCCCTTTGAGGTGACCACCTGCAACAGGCCATCCATCGGGGAACCGAGTTCGGTGTGAGCCGTCATGGACACGACGAGCGTCTGACCCGCTTTCAGTGACACGCCGAACGTGTCGACATCCTGTGACTCGGACAACACTCCGTTGACGACCCGTGAGATTCCCTCGATTTTCTGTGCGTCGGCAATCCGCCCGTTGGGCTCTTTCTCGGACACCTCGACAAGTGGCGACACAACGAACGGCAGCAGAGGACTGCCGGCCCCCGAGTTGGCCATCCGCAGGAAATGCCGGCCGGGCGGGACGTCGGGCTTGATCACCACGCGAACCCGATCGGCCTTTTTGCCGAATTCGACGCTCAACCCGGGGTGGCTGGACCACGCTCGCCGTTGGTCGCCGCCGTTGAGCGTACCGACCAGCACGACCTCGACGCTCTTGCCCTGTTGTCCGCCGCTGGGAATCAGGTGCGTGAGGCCGGCCTCGTCAGCCGCCCGTGCCCCCACGATCGCCAGCACCAGCCACAGCGCCGAGGCGGCCAGCGTTCCCGGCCGGATCACGGATTCGTTCACCCCAGCAGTTCCCGGATCGGGGTCGGATCGCTGACCAGGTGAACCGGCCGTCCTTGCGGCGTGTGCAGCGCGAGGTCGGGATCGATGCCCAGCTTGGTGTAGACCGTGGATGCGAAGTTCTCCGGGGACAACACCCGATCGACAGCCGAGTAGCCGGCACGATCGGTGGCACCGACCACCTGTCCGCCCGGCGTTCCGGCCCCGGCCATCATGACCGACATCGCGTTGGACCAGTGGTCACGACCCGCTCTCTTGTTGATCTTCGGGGTCCGCCCGAATTCCCCGAGAACAACGATCAGCGTCGAGTCGAGCAATCCTCGTTGCGAGAGATCCGACAGCAACGTCGACAGCGTCTGATCCCATTTCGGCAACCGGTTCTTCAGGTTCGGGAAGATCCCGCCGTGATTGTCCCATCCGCCCTCGTAGAGGGTCACGAACGGCACTCCCGCTTCGACAAGTCGCCGCGCCAAAAGCGCCCTTTGACCAAACGAGTTCCGGCCGTACGAATCGCGAACCTTGTCACTCTCGGAGTGAATGTCGAACGCCTTCTGAGCCTGCGGAGATGTGACCAAGTTGTAGCCCTGCCGGTAATAGTCGTCCAAGGCGAGCACCGGGTCACCAGCCGCCTTGTCATCGATTCGCTGCAGTTTGTCGACAAGGCTTCGCAGCTCTCGTCGTGACCCGAATCGCAGGTCGGCCAATCCCTTGGGAAGGGCAACGTCGCGGACCCGGAACCCCTTGCTGTTGGGATCATCGGGCACCACGAAAGGAGCATACCGCGCGCCCAGGAAGTTCGGTCCGCCGGACCGTGACATCCGCGGAATCGAGAAGTACAACGGCAGTCCGCCGCTTTCGCCGCGATCATGAGCCGTCACGCTGCCCAGACTCGGATGGAAGCTCACAAACGCGCCGCACGAGACGGGAATGCGCGGGGGCGCACCGGTCATCATGTAGTGGTTGCCGGCACCATGGTTGCCCTGGTTGTGGCGGATGGAACGGATGACGGCAAAATCGCCCGCCGCCTTGGCCAATCGCACCAGCTTCTCGGAAAACTGCACACCGGGAATCGAGGTCGAGATCGGGTTGAATTCCCCTCGCACCTCCTTGGGAGCGTTCGGCTTCGGATCGAACGTCTCGTAGTGCGTCGGCCCACCGTCGAGCCACACCAGGATGCAACTCCGCTTGCGGGCGTCGACCGAACTCGACTCAGCCCGCAGTTGCAGCATCTGGGACAGCCCGGCACCGGTCAGGGCACCCAGGCCAAGCTGAAGGCAGTTTCGCCGTGTCAGCCCATCGCAGTATCGCGACGTCACGTTGCTCGATTGGCTCATCGTCTTTTCCTGTTGCTTGTCCCGCGACGGGAGCGTTTCGGTTCAGTCCTTGAACACGAACTCGGGTGTGTTGATCAACGCCCACATTAAGTCTTCGGCCGCCTGCCGACGGGTGATCCCCTTTTTCTGGAACAGCCCGCGAGCAATCACACGTTCTTCGCTGTCTGGCGTCCTCGAGTATATCGCCAGATACAACTGTTGAACAATCTCTTCAGGGGTTCGCTTGCTTCCGGCCAATTGGGCCGCCCAGCCCTTGTCGCTGGTCACCTTCTTGTAGAGGTTCGCCGAGTTCATCAGGTGCAGCGATTGCACCACAGTCGTATCGGGCGTTCGCTCACAGGGGGGATCCTGGTTCGGATCGGGTCGACCGAACGCATCCAGGAACAGGGACCCGATCCGCGTCGTCCAAAGCTCCTTGGCACGCGATCCGGGCGGCATCCCCGAAAAGGATTCGGGAATGCCGGTGATTTCACAGATCGCATCGAGCATCACCTCGGCCCGAAGCCGCTGCCGGTAATGCCTCGAGTAATGATGCGTGTCCTGGACGTTGCGAGCACCGGGAATCGAACTGAGTGCGTAGACGTGCGAGGCGGTGATTCGCCGCACGAGTGACTTGATGTCGAAATCGGCCTTCTGGAAATCACTCGCCAGCGCATCGAGGAGTTCCGGATTCGTCGGGGGGTTCGTGGCCCGAAGATCATCGACAGGTTCCACCAATCCCCGCCCCATCAGGTCGGCCCAGACCCGGTTGACCATCACCTTGGCAAAGAACGGGTTCTGTTTGGAGGTGATCCAGGCGGCCAGTGCTTCACGGGGATCGGTTTCACCGTCCAGAGACGGCGCCGTCCCGAAAAGCGGTTTCGCCGGCAAGGTCGCCCCCGTGCGAGGATGTGTCAGCGTGCTCGTTCCGGGCGTGCTGTAGAACACCTCCTCGGATCCGGAAATCGGCGGAGACAGCCCCGTCCCCTTGTTGCCGACCCGCGAGAAATAGGCGGCGAAGCTGTAGAAGTCCTCCTGTGCCCAGATCTCGAACGGATGATGATGGCACCGGGCACATTCCAGACGAATGCCCAGAAACAGCTGTGTCACGATCGTGGTCCGCTCGGCCGGGTTGCGACGATCTCGGAACAGCGTCACCGCCCCGTTGCGGTAGGTGCTGCCCCGGGCCGCAACCAGTTCGCGCACGAACCGGTCGTAAGGCATATTCTGACGAAACGCGCTGCGGACCCACGCGTCGTAATTGAGCACCGCCTTGATTCCCACCCGGTACGGGTTGGGCCGCAACAGGTCGGCCCACTTGTTGGCCCAGTGCTCGGCGTACTCATGATGTTCCAGCAGCGAGTCGACCAGTCTCTTCCGGCTGTCGGGCCGCGAGTCGTCGAGAAAGGCCTTGGCCTCCTTCGGCTTCGGCAAGCGGCCAATGATGTCGATGTACACACGGCGGAGATACTTCTCGTCGCTGCACCCGACCGATGGGGTCACTCGCAAACGCTGCAGTTTCTTCCAGACCAGCCCGTCGATGAAGTTGTTCCGCGGCAACTGGTCATAGACCTTTTCGGGAACATCGCCGGGCAACGGGATCGTCGGCCGGAAGACGGCGATCTGTCCCATGTACCGAACCATGATGGCCGCCTCGCCGAAAATCCCCTGCGCGGTGACCAGGCCGTTTTCATCCACACCGGCAATGGCCGCCTCGTTTGACTGGAACTGCGTGTACCGGGTCACATCACGGCGACTTCCATCACTGTAGTGCGCCGTGACCTGGATCTGCCGCGTCCCCCTCAGCGACAGGATCTCCTGTTCGGGCTTCACGGTGATCTTCTGCAAACGGGCGGCATCGGGAGTCCGCCGCGGCATGCCCGCCCGAATCCACGCCAACATTCGCTGGTATTCGGGGCCGTCCGGTTCAATCCGCTTCCCGCCCCCATGCGGGTTCCGGCCGGTCGGCTTGCTCAGCAACAGGCTCCGCCTGGGATCGGCGGCGAACACGCGGCGGCCCCGCGCCTCTTTGGTCAGGGCATCGAAGTCGAAATCGGCGTCGAAAGCCAGCAATGACAACTTGAAGCCGTTCTGGCCGGCCTGTTTGCCGTGACACGAGCCGGCGTTGCAGCCGAAACGAGTGAAGATCGGCAGGATGTCTCGCTCAAAATCAATAGGTATTGCCTGCGGAGCCGCACCACGGGCATCGGCGACCACAGCCATCACCAACAACACAGGGATCAGTTTCAAGCGGGTCATCGGCTCTTCGATCTGCGGTTTCAGTCAGGCCATCGGCGAACGGCCGCCGGGTCCGCCCAGTATAGATGACATCGGCAGCCGGAACCAAGATGAGCCGGTCAACTTGACGTCTCCTCGCTGTTGGCGGCCGATTCTCCATCACCGGTCCCCGGCCAGCACAGCCGCACCGCCAACGGAAAGAGCCCCAGCAGCACCAGGCCCGACATCAACGGCCAGGTGAGAATCTCTCGGGCATCTCCCCTCGCCACCGCAGCCAGAGATGGCAACTGGGAACCGGTGAACACGTACAGGACCGTGGCCGGCAACATGCCGAGTTGACTGATCCAGAAAAAGGTCCACACCCGGATCGAGGAAAGACCCATCCCCAGGTTGACCAGCACGAAGGGAACCTGCGGCATCATTCTCAGTGTGAACAGGTAGAACGTGCCATTGCGTTCGAGGCCCCGAAGCAACGCCTGCCCCTTCGGACCCAGTCGCTTCACGACCGACTCCCGCAACAGCGTCCTGGACACGACCATGGCCAACGTCGCTCCGATGGTCGACCCGAAACTGACCACAGCCAGGGCTGGCCAGAAACCCAGAATCCGTCCCAGGGCCAGAGACAGAAGTGTCGCCACCGGGACAGAGAATCCTGCCACGACGACATAGGCTCCCAGCGCCGCCAGTCCGGCCAGCATCGCGTGCTGGCCTGCCCACTTCTCGAGCCAGTCCGCCTGTTGGATCATCCAGGTCGCGACCCGGCCCCCACCCGTCGCCCACGCCCCCCCTGCAACCACGGCGACGACGACCAGCAGCAGCGACCACCTCAATGCCGAACCCGACTGCTTCGATTCGGGCGCGGTCACGTCAGCCCCCCGGTCCGCGTTACTCTCCGACCCGCACATCGAAAATGTGCAGCGAGTCATTTTCGCGTAGATACAGTCGGCCGTTGGCCAATGCCGGGTGTGACCAACTGTCGTTTCCGACACCGGGCAGCCTCAACGTGCCGGTCAATCGAAACCCCTCGGGTGATGCATCCACCAGGGCCACCACCCCGTTTGAGTACCGCATGTAGAGACTGCCGTCGGCGAAGAGCATCGCCGCGGAACCCGATCCGGGGCCCCGTCGTTTCCACAGCACGTCGCCACTATCCAGTTCGATACAGGTCGGCAGACCGTTGTTGCTTCCATGCCCGCCATAGATGTGGCCGTTCACGTGCACGAAGCCGCCATGGTGATTCTGAAACTCGCGGCCCCTGAGATGATACTCCTCCTCCATCTTGACCCCGCCACGGCCGTCACCCGAAAGCGCCAGCAAAGCCGATCCACAGTTGTAGCCATTGGAGGCAAACACCCGACTGCCAACGATGATCGGAGTCGGGATGTTTGCCTGGGGGATGGCAATCTTGTTGTATCCCCACAGGAATTTCCCGTCCGTGGCACGTACGCCAATCACGCCGTGGCCGATGAACTGGATGTAGATCCTCACGCCCCCCACCGTCATCGCCACCGGAGACGAAAACCCGGCGCCGATTCGTCCCCGCGGCCCGAACGCCTTGACGGCGCAACTCCAACGCACCTTGCCACTCATCTTGTCCAACAGCACCATCGTGTGCTCGGCCCCGCCGGGGGTCCCGACCAGTCCGTCACCGTCGACCAGCGGCGATTCGGCAAAACCCCGACCGTTCTGCAACCGTCCGCCAAATTCGCCCGCGAAGCTCCTTTTCCAGACCACCTTTCCATCCGCAGCCAACAGGCAATGCAGGTTGCCGTCCGGATCCAGAACGTAGACCCGATCCCCGTCAATCGTGGGTGTCGAGAGCGCCTTGCGGCCGGTCTGACCGATCCGGGTCGACCACAGCCTCACCCCGTCCTTCTCTGAGAAACATCTCGCAAATACCACCTGCCCGTCTTTCCCGATGGTGACCACCCGGCCGTTGGCGATCACCTGGCTGGCATACCCGTTGCCCAGCCCTTTGACCGTACGCACCAACCGCGGACCACCTTTCGGCCATCGCTTCAGCAACCCGGTATCGCCTGAGATGCCATTCCGGTTCGGGCCACGCCATTGTGGCCAGTCGGCAGCACCGCCTACCGCAGGCAACAGGATGAGAGTGGCCAGCAGGGCGCGAAAGAGGTCGTTCATTCCAGACACACCAGTCGAGGCAGCATCTTCGGGGCGGGCTAGTATACGAGGGCTGATCCGATGACCACAACCAGCGGCGGCTGACGGCTCGGCAGTATCCATGGATGCTCAGACTTGCCACCGTGCCCCAGCATCGAGGATGCTGTCGGATCCCAGACCCAACGCCCCACGAGTACGGACCGATGCCCCGTTTCACCACAGCCTTTCTCGTCCTCCTGTTCACCACTGCTGCGTCTCACTCGCAACCCGCCGACATCCTGAAGCCCGATCCACTTGCGGCATCCCTTGCTCAACGGCACTCCGACCGCTGGCGCGAGTTGGCTGGATTTGTTGCCGCCCGATCATCCGTAGCCCCGGCCACCGCGACTTTCGTCACTTTGTCCGACGACCACATCGACAACAACGGTGGGATCAAGCCCGGCATCCTTCGATCATTGGCACGGCGCAAACGACTGGTTGGCATCAGCCTCCGGAACACCACAATCTCCAGTTCTGCGGTCTCCGGCCTGCTGGTGTTCAAGAATCGACTGCTGATCCTGGATCTCTACGGGACACGCATCGACGACTCGTGCCTCGAGGCCATCGGTTCGCTTTTGGAGCTCCGGGAACTCGACCTGGGAGTCACCCGCGTCACCTCTTCCGGACTCACCGCGCTGAAACCACTCAAGAAACTCCGAACTCTCGATCTCTCGGGGCGACGCATCAATGACGATGCGACCACGGCAATCGGCACCCTGACGTCCTTGAATCACCTTTCCCTGGCCGGAACTCGCATCACCGACGCCGGCCTGCACGCTCTGGCGTCGCTGTCCCGGTTGAGAGCTCTCGGACTTGCCGGAACACGTATCGAGGGCGGCTCACTCGATACCCTGACCCGGCTCCCCGAACTGACACTGCTCGACCTCGCCGACACCGACATCACCGGTGACTCGCTCGCCGGGCTGGCCAACTGCCGAAAACTGCGGGCGCTGAATCTCGAGAATTGCCCACTGGTCGTCGATTCCTCGACCACTCATCTCGCAAAACTGACGACATTGCAGGGGCTCGTACTCCGCAAGACCGGATTCGAAAAGGAATCGATTACAGGAGCGGGGCTGGTGCAACTCTCCAAGCTGTCCCAATTGCAGCATCTCAACCTGCTCGCCACGCGTGTCCAGGACGACACACTGGTCCCGCTGACACAGCTCAAGAACCTGAAATCTCTCAACCTGGGTCTCACCGGTCTGAGCAATGCCGGACTGGTGCACCTGGCCAAGTTGCCTCGGCTCGAATCGCTGGCGGTGATGTACCAGGAGGGATTCGGTGGCACCAAGGTCGACGCCGACGGCCTGCAGCACCTGGCTGGCCACAAGACCCTCCGGGCACTCGACCTGACTGGCACCAAGATCAGCGACAGCGACCTGCCAAAATTTCGCGCCGTCGCCGGTCTGAAGCGGCTGACCATTTCGGGCACCGCGATCACTCCCGCCGGAGCTGCGACGCTTGCCAGGCAACTGGTCGGCTGCCAGGTCATCCGTTAGTCGAGCGGTACGCCGGAGATCTGCGACACCTCCCGCAAATCGTCGATCACTGCGGCGACCAACGGGACCCCGTCGCGGCGTCTCACCAACTCGGCCGCTCGCTCAGGATCTCCGGGAATGATCGGGCCGTCGGTCCCCGGCGCCGGCCGGGTCGCACGAAATGTGCGGATCCAGTCATCGATCTGTCGCTTGAACTGGTCGACATCGGAAAACGCATCGATCCGCATGGCGCCGAAGAAGTGACCCAGGCCGATCCCGACCTGCCGCGCCGGTTCTTCAAACTCGGTCGTGAAGATGGGAGTGAACGGCCCCCAGTTCGCCCCACTCAGGACTCCCGAGAGAATATCGATCATCGCTCCCAGGCAATACCCCTTGTGTCCACCTCTGTCTCTCGTCGACCCGAGTGGAAGCATCGCTCCTCCGTCGACCATCGCGGCGGGATCACTTGTCGGATGGCCCTCACGATCGATGGCCCATCCTTCGGGAATCGATTCCTCCGTGCGAATCGCCATCTCGAGTTTGCCGAAGGCCGCGGCAGGGGACGCCATGTCGATAACGATCGGTGGCTCTTCGTGCCCCGGGAAAGCGATCGCGATCGGATTCGTTCCCAGCATCCGCTCGGCACCCCAGAGCGGCGCGACGATCTTGGTCGTGTTGGTCATGGCCCAGCCGAGTTGATCTCGCCGGAGAGCTTCGAGCACGTAGTAACCGGCGATCCCGAAATGGTTGCTTCCCCGCACCGCAACCCAGCCGGTGCCCACCTCGTCAGCCTTGTCCATGGCGATGCGGTTGGCCCGCGGACCGACAACCAGCCCCAGGCCGTTGTCCCCGTCCACTGTGGCCGTCGACGGAGTTTCCCGCACCGTGGTGATCTCCGGTCGTGGGTTGATCCGACCGTTCTCGAGCATCGTGGCGTAGGCGTGAAGACGTGCGATTCCGTGGGAGTCGATGCCTCGCAGATCGGCCAGGGCCAGGATTTCGGCAGCTTCTCTCGATTCGTCGTCGGGAACTCCGAAAGAGCGAAAGACCCGGTCGCAGAACTCCTGCAGCTGCCCGATCGGGAAGACGGTCACTTCCGGGTCAGTCATGCGTCCCCCTATTCAAAGTGGCCAGCCAACGCGTCGACGACGTGACTGCCAATATTCAACGATGCTGTGGCGGCCGGCGACGGGGCATTGCCAACACTGACGATTCGGCCCGTCTCCTGCACCAGGAAGTCGTCGACGAGTGTGCCGTCTCGCGCCAGGGCCTGCGCCCGCACACCCGCCGGAGCCACCTCGAGATCTTCGGCCCTGATTTCCGGAACCAGCCGCGAGAGTGCCTTGACGAAAGCCCGCTTGCTGATCGAACGCCACAACTCACCAAGTCCCATCTTCCAGTGGCGTACGGCCATCCGCTGAAAACCCGGATAGGCCAGTACCTCACACAAGTCCCGCAGGTTCACGTCCCGCAGCCGATACCCTTCCCTGGCGAAGGCCAACACGGCATTGGGTCCGCACTCAACACCCCCGCCGATCATTCGAGTGAAGTGCACCCCCAGGAAGGGAAACTTCGGATCGGGGGTGGGGTAAATCAGGGTGCGACAGAGATGGTGAGCCTGGGGTTTCAACTCATAATACTCGCCACGAAAAGGGACGATTTTCGCCTCGGGAACCAGGCCACCCAGTTTCGCCACACGATCGCAGTGGAGACCGGAGCAGTTGACCAGCACATCCGCCTCGACAGCCCCGCTGGTCGTCTCCACCACCACGCTCGCGTCGCTTGACGTGAGGCCCACCACCCGGCTTTTGCAGCGGATTTCCGCACCAGCGGCTTCGATCAGAGCGCCGAGCCGCCGACAGACTTCACCGTAGTCCACTATTCCTGTCTCGGGAACATGGATGGCCATCAGCCCTGCCGTGTGCGGCTCCAATTCCGCCAGCCGCTCCTGCCCGATCAACTCACACTCGACGCCATTGGCCTGACCCCGCTCGAGAATCCTCTCCAGTGCGGGAAACTGATCTTCGGCGGTTGCCACGATCACTTTGCCGCAGCGTTCGAACGGAATCTC
>Ga0310120_10000049_pt1 | contig 85526 bp, 81 predicted proteins | sample CB27_AW_983_MG_FD_203506 | JGI IMG/M metagenome (GOLD analysis project Ga0310120, IMG submission 203506) | Marine microbial communities from Western Arctic Ocean, Canada - CB27_AW_983 | ecosystem: Environmental > Aquatic > Marine > Oceanic | place: Canada: Western Arctic Ocean | collected...
GCTTCTTTGATTTCCTACGCATGGTGGCTCCTTGTCCCCCTATGGAGACGGTTGTTTGGCAGACTTATTCTTAGGCCGGCCAAGGAGCCGCCGCTAACCCAAATTCAACATCCCGCGGGACATCCCCGCATTTTGCTGACCCTGTCACTCCGACGAAAATCAGTGCGGAGTCAATCAAATCCAAGCTGGACCGTGGTTGCAGATTCCCTTCGTGCGGTCTTCGCCATCTCGTTCTGAACGAGATGGCGGGTTGCCCATCGGCGCGCTACTGGAGCTCAGCCCGGGCCGAAAAGAGCTTCACCACCGGGGCACCGAGCTCCGCGTATGCTCTGCCGCCCATGACGCGAATGCAGGGCACGGGGTTACCCGCAACGTCCACATGTCGGTATGCGGGGGCAGCGATTTCGGTCGATGCGTTCTTACTTCTCGCCGGGAACGGGAAAGCCGCGGTCTCTCATGAGCGCGTCAATCCGGGGATCACGCCCGCGGAAAGCGCGATAGGCGTCATCCGGGTCGACCGCGTTGCGCACGGCAAACAAGTGGTCGACGAGCTTCTTCGCCAGGTCCTTGTCGTAAAAACCGCCCGGCGCCTCCTGGAAGGCCTCAGCCGCATCGGATGTGAGCACGTCAGCCCACAAGTAGCCGTAATAGCCGGCCGCATAGCCCTCGCCGGAGAAGATGTGCCCGAAATGCGGGCTTCGGTGTCGCATGACGATCTCGCTCGGCATGCTCAGCTCCAAAAGCGCTTCGCGCTCGAAAGCGTCGGGGTCGATTCCCGTCGGATCGGTCGTGTGATACTTCATGTCCACGAGCGCGGAAGCGAGATATTCCGTCGTCTCGAAGCCTTGGTTGAACGTCGAAGCTTTCTTGATTTTTGCGACGAGCTCGTCCGGGATCGACGCGCCCGTTTCATGGTGAACGAGGTAAGTCTCGATCACCGCGTCGGTCACTAGCCATCGCTCGAGAAGCTGCGACTGAAACTCCGTGTAGTCCCGCACGCCGCTATTGAGCGTGGGGTATTCGACGGTCGACGAAAAATAGTGCAACGCGTGGCCAAACTCGTGGAACAGCGTTTCGGCGTCGGACCAGGAAACGAGCACGGGCTCGCCCGGCGCTCCTTTGATGAAGTTCGAGTTGTTTGAACCGAGCACCGTTTTCTTGCCGTCGAACGTCTCGTGGCCGCGATAGGTGGTCGCCCAGGCTCCGGAGCGTTTTCCTGGCCGAGCATAGGGGTCGAGATACCAGACGCCGATATGCTCGCCGGATGTCTTGTCCGTAACCTCCCAAACCGTCACGTCCTCGTGGAAAACGGGGACGGAGTTTTCCGGAACCGGGGTGAAGTCGAGGTAGAACAGCTCGCCGGCGACGAAGAACAATGCCTCGCGAAGTTTGTCTAGCTGCAGGTATTGTTTCACTTCGTCGGAATCGAGGTCGTACTTCGCCTTACGCACTTTTTCCGCGTAGTAACGATAGTCCCACGGGGCGATGGTGATGTCCGATCCATCGGCGTCGGCGATGGCGTGCATATCCGCGACTTCTTCCGCCACCCGAGCCGTTGCCGCGCGCCACACCGCCTCCATCAGCTCGAACGCGCGCTCCGGCAACTTGGCCATCCGATTCTCGAGTCGCCAAAGAGCATAGTCTTCATAGCCGAGAAGCTGAACGCGCTCGTGTCTGAGCTGCAAGATTTCCGCGATGATGGCGTTGTTGTCGTGCTTGTCATCGTTGTCGCCGCGCTGATAGTAAGTGCGCCAGACTTTCTCGCGCAGCCCACGGTCGTTTGCGAATGTCAGGAACGGATCCATCGAGGAGCGCGTGTTGGTGACGGCATATTCGCCATCGCCTCCATTTCCCGCGGCGGTGGCCGCGGCGGCCTGCACGAAGGAATCAGGCAATCCGCCCAATTGATCCTCCGTGAGGTAGTGGACATATCCCTCCTCGTCGGCGAGAACATTATTCCCAAACTGCGTATGAATCTCGGCTAGCCGCTGATTGATGACCGCGTAGCGCTCTTTCGCTTCATCTGAAAGCGTTGCGCCATTACGCGCAAAGCCGTCATAGACTAGCGACACTAGACGTTTTTGGTCGGGCCGCAGTGACGCCATCTCTTCGCCCTCGTAGACCGCTTTGATGCGCGAAAAGAGTGCGGCGTTCTGGGTGATCTTCGAGTTGAACTCCGAGAGTTTGGGCGCCATTTCACCCTGAATCTCGCGGAATTCCGGCGTGGAGAGGTTCGCGCTCCAGATCCCCCAATAGGTGAATACGCGGGCGAGATCGCGCCCCGCGCGCTCCAATGCGAGAATCGTATTCTCGAATGTGGGGGGGGCGGAGTTCCTCGCGATCACGTCGACTTCGTCCAAGTTCAAAGCCATGCCGCCCTCGAGAGCCGGTTTCAGAGCGACGAGGTCCATTTTGTCGAACGCCGGCACGCCGCCGTAGCTCCCCGACCACTCTGCCAATAAGATATTGCGTTCGCCTTTGGATTCGTCGCGCATGTCACTGACTCGGTCGGTGCAGGCTACGACGAGAACCGTCGCGCCGATACCCACGGCTTTCAAAAGAGTTCTATGACTAGCCATTGAGCTCTCCATTCTGGCGCAGGATTGTATCAGCTGCGGATGGATCGACGAGGTCGAGAGGACGCGCTCGAACCACGGACACGTCTCGTACAACGTGACCACCACCTATCTCACTATGGCCGTGCTGCGCGCAGCGTCGCGACGCTCAGTGCGATGAAGTTCGATCCGGTCGAAGCGTTGCCCACGAGCATTGGTGTTTGATGCGCGCGCTTCGTTCTAGCGAAGCTCGCAGCCGTCAACTCCGTCTAGAACAGCACGCGAGCCGCGCCTCTTTCCTCGATGAGCTGTTCCATGTAGGAGAGCAACGCGCGCCGCACCGCTTCCGCGTCCCAGGAGACCTCGGGAAGCTCTACATCGTGGATCGATTCACCCATCGCGAGCGTGACGCTGTTCCGCGCGAGCCGAGAGGAGCTCGATGGCGGAGCGCACCAGTGCTCCTGGATCCAATCGAGTGAAGGATATCTTCTCGTCGGTTCTCGTCGTTGCCAGCACCCGCTCCACGAGTGCCTCCAAACGATAGCTCTCGAGCGCCACCCAAAGCGTATGTCAATCGGGTCACAGGCCATCATACCCCCTCGGTCCCAGCCGGAATGTCATGCCATTGTCAGGGCGCCATCTGCTAGCAGAACAACCCCGCACTACAATGGATAAAGCTAGTCCGCAATATGGGCGCTTGCTCGTCCGAAAGACTCATTGTCCTCGATAGCACATACCGATTAGAACGCGAAACAGATTGATGATTGGATCAGCTACTTGTTGAAAACGCACTTGAGACCGCACTCCGTCCACAGGATGCTCGCCGCGGGACTCTTTTTCGTCCCCCTCACCGGCTTTCTCGAGAGCGCGGTTGTAGCGAAGGAAATCGCCGCCAATCGAGAAACTTACCAGGTCGAAGCCCGCTACATCGTGGACATCCCGGAGATCGACGGCGTCTTGGACGAAGAGGTTTGGCAAAGCGCCCGGATCATCGACCAGTTCACACAGCAAGAGCCGAACGAAGGTGCTCCGGCAACGGAACGAACCGAAGTCAGGATAATTTATGCTGAGGCCTGGCTCTTCATCGGCGTCGAGGCCTACGACTCCGGCGAGCTCGTCGCCACGGAAATGAGACGTGATTCCGACAGGATCCTGGAGGAAGACAACTTCCAGGTCATCATCGATACCTTCAACGACTCTCGTTCGGGATACATGTTCGTCACCAACCCACTGGGCGCCAAGCTCGAGCAGCAGATCTTCGAGGAGGGTGAAGGCCAGGGTCGTGGAAACAACTCCAACGTCAATCGCAACTGGGATGGCGTCTGGATGGTTGCCTCACGCCGGAACGCCACCGGGTGGACCGCCGAGATCGCCATCCCCATGACGACCGTGCGCTTTCGGCGGCTCGAAGCACAGACGTGGGGCATCAATTTCATGCGCACCATTCGGCGCAAGAACGAGAGTGTCTTTTGGGCTCCGGTTCCCAAAGCCTACGCCTTGACCCGGGTCAGTCTCGCCGGCACGCTTACAGGTCTGCGGTCGCTGAGCCAGGGAGTGGATCTCCGTATCAAGCCGTACGTCCTCGCCGGCACCGACACAAGCCGCGCGGACACGGAAACGAGGACGTCGGCCCTCCGAGATGTGGGGCTCGATGTGAAGTACGGGATCAGCTCGAGCATGAATCTCGATTTGACCGTGAACACCGATTTCGCCCAAGTCGAGGCCGACGAGCAGCAGGTGAACTTGACGCGTTTCAGTTTGTTTTTTCCCGAGAAGAGAGATTTCTTTTTGGAGAATGCCGGGCAGTTCAACGTTGGAACACAGGGTGGGCAACATTTGTTTTTCAGTCGCCGCATAGGCCTCGGTGACTCTGGTGAGCCCATTCCCATTCTTGGTGGGGCCAGACTGACGGGAAAGGTCGGTCGCAACAACATTGCCTTTATGGATTTGCAGACAGACGATGCTTTCGGAGCGCCGGGCGAGAACTTTCTCGTCACCCGCTATAGCCGGGATATTCTTTCTAAATCGAAGGTCGGCGGCCTGCTCATCAACAAACAGTCAGGATCGCAATACAATCGCACCTTCGCAGCCGATGCGACCTTGGCTCTAGGCAATCATCTGACCATCAACTCCTTCCTTGCAAAGACCTCCTCGCCCGACATCACGTCGGGAGACAAGATGTTTTGGGGCCGCGTCGGCTGGCTCGATCAAAACTGGAATCTCTTCGCGCAATACACGGATATCCAGGACAACTTCAACGCGGAAGTCGGCTTCATCCCGCGTCGTGGAATTCGCACGACGAATTTCCATATAGGACCGACGCCGCGTCCGAAGAAGTTCAACATTCGCGTCATGCTTCCAATGCTGAACATGACCTATACAACGGATCAGAACAACCGTCTTCTATCCCGCCGCGTCCACTACATGGTCGGTTTCAGGATGGAGAATGGCGCCTTTATCAACTTCATTTACAACCGGCGTTTCGAGCAGCTCGACGTGCCTTTCCGGATTCAAGAGGACGTGACGATTCCGGCGGGCGCCTACAGTTTTGGTGCCTGGAACTTCACCCTCAACTCCGACCCATCGAAACGGATCTACGAGCGCTTCACCTACGCCCCCCAGACTTTCTTCGACGGTAAAAGAACGGATATCAACGCTGCGATAGGGCTGCGCGCGACCAACCGGTTCGCCACCGAGTTCCAATACCGGCGTAATGACGTGGATCTGCCAGACGGTGAATTCGTAGTGAATCTAGGGATACTCAGGTTGGACTACGCACTGTCTCCGCGGACGACCCTGAGAGGCCTCTTTCAGTACAACTCCTCCACGAAACAGCTGAGCACGACCGTTCGGTTCAATTTCCGATACACGCCCGGGAGCGACCTCTACATCGCCTACGATGAGCTGCGAGAAGACGATCAAATCATGTCCTTCGTGAGAGATCGTCGCCTGGTCGTCAAGATGACCTACCTCTTGTCACGGTAGCGTATGTCGACCTCGCATGAAGGCACTGCGAGTTCTCCATGGAACCCGCGATCGGCGAAGACAGCTGGTCTGCGCTAGCTCCGACAACGAGGTAGAATCTGGCCATGATTGCCGCCGTTGCTCTCGCCCTCGCCCTTGTAGACATCTCTGTCGCCCTCTATGTCGGAGAGGCCCGGAATTTCGATCCGGAGGCGGGCCTGCTCATTCGAGAAAGCGCCTCGCCAGACGGTGGAATCCTCCGCTACGAAAGGCCGGTGGTGCTCCTTCCTGTCACCATGGCGGTAGGCGAGACCCACACGAGCCAGCGTCGCTTCGTCCTGCGCGTCGATGGTGAGAAGCGGGAGGTGGGCGCTCACTACTTCGAAGCAGAGCTTCTCGCCGTGGAAGCTTTTGAAGACTACGAGGACTGTCTGAAGATCCGCCGGTACATGCTGCGTATGGACTATTCAGGCACCGAATATGGCGAGAACGTGATCGAGTGGTACGCTCGTGGCCTCGGTCTCGTCAAAGCCGAAGGCGAGCGCTTCTGGAGGGACGCAGAAGGCAACAAGACGCGAACGGAGCGTATAGAGTAAAGCCGTTCGCCCGCCTCAGACTTTCTCGAGCGCTTTTTCGAGGTCGTCGATCAAGTCCTGCGCGTCTTCGAGACCGACGGAAAGCCGCACGAGACCGTCCGTGATCCCGACGCGCTTGCGCTCGGCTTCCTCGACATCGGCATGGGTCATCGTGACCGGATGGGTGACGAGCGACTCGACGGAGCCGAGGTTCTCCGCGAGCGACCAAAGCTCGAGAGAATCCATGATGGCTTTTCCGGCGGCCATACCGCCTTCCACCTCGAACCACACCATCGCACCGTAGCCGCTCGCTTGGTGCGTCGCGAGCTCGTACTGCGGATGGGATGGAAGTCCCGGATAGCGGACCGTTGCGACTTTGGGCTGCGCTTCGAGGAATTTCGCGATCGCCATTGCGTTCGCGGACTGCGCGTCCATGCGCACCGTGAGGGTCTTGCAGCCTTGGAGCGTAAGCCAAGCGACCTGCGGCGACATGATCGAACCCGTCGCGTTTTGTACGAAAGCAACCTTCTCGTGGAGCTCGTTGGTGGCGCTCACGACGGCTCCACCCACGGTCGCGTTGTGGCCGTCGAGATATTTCGTCGTGCTATGGATAACGAGATCGCCGCCGAACTCGATGGGGCGCTGGTAATAAGGTGTCAAGAAGGTGTTGTCGATCGCATGGGGGACGCCGTGCTCTTTTGCGATCGTGGAGACCGCGGCGATGTCCGTGAGCTTGAGCGTCGGGTTGGCCGGGGTCTCGGTTAGGATGAGGCGCGTGTTGTCGCGCATGCTCTTCTTCACGTCTTCGGGGTCGGACGTGTCCGCGAAGGTGAACTCGACGCCGAAGCGAGTGAAGACTTTCGTGCACAGTCGATACGTGCCGCCATAGGCTACGTCGGATATAACCGCGTGGTCTCCGGCGTTCAGAAATGCGAGGAGCACCCCGTGGATCGCGGCCATGCCCGTCCCGAAGCTGGCGCAGGCTGCCCCACCTTCGAGCTCCGTGAGTTTCTTGTCGAGCGATTGCACCGTCGGGTTTCCCGAGCGCGAATAGGAATAACCTTTTTCGAGATACCGGTCGACAGATTCCTGCACAAAAGTCGTCGATTGGTAGATGGGCGTAAGAATGGACCCGGTGGTGGGATCTGGCTCGACGCCGGCATGAATCTGTTTGGTGGCGAAACGCATTCACTTTTCTCCTAGACGCTTGGCAAACGACTCATGATAGCTTAGGTTGCGTCCGGAGGACGATATGATCACGAGACGGAGCTTTTTGAAATCGAGCGGCGCGCTCGTCGCGGCGGGAGCGTGAGCATCCGAGCGGCACAGGGGCAGCATATCGTGGTCGTCGGGGCTGGCGTCTTCGGTGGGTGGACCGCGTTGTCGCTGCTTCGAAAAAGCGCCCGCGTGACCCTGGTCGACGCTTGGGGACCGGGACACGCCCGCGCGAGTTCGGGCGGCGAGACGCGGGTCATCCGGGCTTCCTATGGCGGCCATAAAATCTACGTCGAGCTCGTGGCGCGTGCGCTCGAGCTCTGGCGTGACAACGAAAAGCGGTGGAACAAGAAGCTGCTCTTCGAATGCGGCTCGCTGCGTCTGAGAAAAGATGCGTCCTACGCGAAGAGTGCTGTACCGCTGCTCGAAGGCGCGGGGCTAAAGATTGAAGAGCTCACGCCGTCCGAAGCAGGCAAGCGATTCCCGCAAATCAACATGGACGGCGTCGGGTGGGCTCTTTACGAGCACGACGCCGGATACTTGCTTGCTCGGCGAGCGTGCCAGGCGGTGCTCGAGTCCTTCATCGCGGAGGGCGGCAGCTATCGCCAGCTCGCGGTGAAGTCGACCGATCTCGAGGTCGGGCTACCGGAAGGGTTGTTTCTCTCTGACGGTACCTACCAGCTCGCGGACCAATACGTCTTGGCCTGCGGCCCGTGGCTCGGAAAGCTGTTCCCCGAGACCATCGGCGAGCGCATCCGGCCCAACCGGCAAGAAGTTTTCTTCTTCGGGACGCCCGCAGGCGATGCCCGCTTCGGCGAGACAGAGATGCCTTGCTTTCTCGACGGCGCGGTCAGCCCGAGCTTTTACGGCATCCCGGGGAACGAGTGGCGCGGGTTCAAAATCGCGGGCGGGACGCCGAACGCGCCGACCTTCGACCCGACGAATGGCGACCGCAGCGCCACGCCGGATCTCGTCGCCGCGGCGCGTCGCTACATGGAGATGCGCTTCCCGGCGCTAAAAGGCGCGCCACTCATCGGCTCCAAAGTGTGCCAATACGAGAGCTCGCTCGATGACGATTTCATCGTCGACCAGCATCCGAAAGCGGACCATGTTTGGATCCTGGGCGGTGGCTCGGGCCACGGCTTCAAGCACGGCCCCGCCTTTGGCGAACGGGTTGCCTCCCAAATATTAGGCGAGCGCAACAAGGACGCGCTCTTCTCGTTGAGCCGATTCGCGTAGCGTCGGCGCCGCATCAATTGCGCCCGCTGCTGTAGAATCACTACGAATGCGGTTCGCGATCCTCACTCCGCTCGCCGTCGCCCTGGACCGCTACGCCCGTCGAAACTGGGGTCATCATCTTCGAGAGCCCCGCGGAAGCTTGGTGGACCGGTGAGCGTTCATCCGGGTGCGGGAAAGCCGGCGGACGCGTCGCAGCTCGTCGATGTAGACGCGCTCGTCTCCGCTTATTACGACGCACCTCCGAGTGAGCCTGTTGCGTTCGGCACGTCCGGCCACCGAGGCTCCTCCCTCAAAGGAAGCTTCAACGAAGCGCATATTCTCGCGACCACCCAAGCGATCTGCGAGTTCCGCTCAGCCCAAGGCATCAACGGACCTCTTTTTCTAGGCGTCGATACCCACGCGCTCACCGAGCCCGCCCGCGTGAGCGCCCTCGAAGTGCTCGCCGCGAACGATGTGGATGTGCGGGTCGATTGCGACGGTGGCTTCACACCGACGCCCGTCATCTCGCACGCCATTCTGGCGGCCGACGGGGCCGACGGTATCGTCATCACGCCGTCGCACAACCCGCCGGAAGATGGCGGCTTCAAATACAACCCGCCGCATGGCGGTCCTGCTGACACCGACGTGACGGGATGGGTGGAAAAGCGCGCGAACGAGCTGTTGAACGATGAGATTCGACGGAAGGATATCAGCGCACAGGCCTACGACTACGTTGATGCCTATGTGAGCGAGCTCGGGGCCGTTATCGACATGGACGCGATCCGCGGTGCCGGTATCCGCATCGGTGTCGATCCTCTCGGCGGTGCGGGTGTTGGCTACTGGGCACCGATCGCGGAGAAGTACAAGCTAGACATCGAAGTCGTGAACGATGCCGTCGACCCCACTTTCGGTTTCATGACTCTCGATCGTGACGGCAAGATTCGCATGGACTGCTCGTCGCCTTATGCCATGGCGAATCTCATCGAGCTGCGCGATCGGTTCGACGTCGCCTTCGCGAACGACACCGACACCGACCGTCACGGCATCGTGACGCCGAGCGTCGGGCTCATGAACCCGAATCACTTTCTCGCCGTGAGCATCGACTATTTGTTCGGCCGTCGCGACTGGAAGGACGAGACGGCCATCGGCAAGACGCTCGTCTCGAGCGCCATCATCGATCGGGTGGCATCGCGGCTCGGCCGTCAGCTCGTCGAAGTGCCCGTGGGGTTCAAATGGTTCGTGAGCGGTCTTCTCGATGGCTCGCTCGGCTTCGGAGGCGAGGAGAGCGCGGGGGCGTCGTTCCTGAGACATGACGGCGGCGTATGGACGACGGATAAGGACGGCATCATCATGGGGCTTCTCGCTGCCGAGATGATGGCACGGACGGAGAAGGACCCGGGCGAGCGCTATCGTGCTTTGACGGCGGAGTTCGGCGAGCCCGTGTACGAGCGCATCGACGCCCCGGCGACGCGTGAGCAAAAGTCCAAGCTCAAACGCTTCTCGCCGAAGCAAGTGGACGCGAAGGAGCTTGCGGGTGATCCGATCATCCAGATGCTGAGCGAAGCGCCAGGAAATGGCGCGCCGGTCGGCGGGCTCAAAGTCTCGACGGCGTATGGTTGGTTCGCCGCGCGGCCTTCAGGGACCGAGGACGTGTATAAGCTTTATGCTGAGAGCTTCCGTGACGAGGATCATCTGCACCGCATCCAGAGAGAGGCGCAGCAGTTGGTCTCTTCCGTGATCGCGTAAGCGCCCGAGAGCGAGGTATCGAAATGCGGTGGTTGGCCATGCTTCTTCTCGCGGCGTTCCAGACGCCGCAATATGAACAAACGACCGTGAGCCGCGAGAGACTCGCGCGCTCGCCGAGGCACATGGAATATATCGACGTGCCGGCGGGTGAAGACGATTCCGTAACGTCTTTCGTCGTCCATCCGGAGCAGAGCGACGCTACGGATTCTGTCGTCGTTATTCATACGGGGCTCGAGATGAGCTCGATCGCAGGCCTTGCCAACTACGATGTGTCGAGCGAAGGGCGTTTCCTCATGGTGGAGCCCGACGAAAATGAAGGCCCGGCACAGCTATACGTCGTGCTGAACTGGTTCGACGAGCTCGAGCGACGCGTCCCGAGCGACCCATGAGCATCTATCGGCTCGAGCCCAGGGTGCAATACTACGCTTGGGGTAGCACGGAGTTCATCCCAGAGCTACTGGGTGTCGACAACGCTGACGGGCAACCCTACGCGGAGCTATGGCTCGGGGCGCATCCGGACTTGCCGTCAAGAGTTCTCATCGAAGACGAGAAGCGCCCGCTCGGCGAGATGATCTCGGGCGAGCTTCCTTATCTCATGAAGATCCTTTCGGCGGCCAAGCCGCTCTCGATACAAACGCATCCGAGCGAATCCCGGGCTCGCGAGGGATTCGCGAGGGAGAATGCGGTCGGGATTCCAATCGACGCGCGCCATCGCAGCTATCGCGACCCTCATCACAAACCCGAGCTTCTCTGCGCCCTCACCGATTTCTACGCGCTCCGGGGCTTTCGGTCCGACCCGACGCCGTTCGGTGACGAGCCCCTGAAAACGCTCTACGCGAAGCTGATGACGATGTCTCGAGACGAGGTCGATGCGGAGCTCGCGCCGATCGTGGAGAGCCTGCGCGACGGTCACTACGGGAAGGAGGATCGAGAATATTGGGTCCTCCGCTGTCACGAAGAATATTCCGAAAAAGGCCACTACGATCGTGGTCTCCTTTCGATTTATCTCTTGAATTTGATTCACCTCGAGCCGGGCGAAGCCATTTATCTCGATGCAGGCACGCTCCACGCTTATCTGGAAGGATCGGGCGTCGAGATCATGGCCAATTCGAACAACGTGTTGCGCGGCGGACTGACGAAAAAACACGTCGACATCCCCGAGCTTTTGAACAATGTCGTCTTTCGCGGAGAGGCGACGCAGATCCTGAGGGCGTCAAAGATTGGCCCGAGCGAGTGGGCCTATCGTGCTCCGGCGAAGGAGTTCGAGCTTCGCCGCATCGAAGGCGGTCACGTCGATACCGGCGACCATGGACCCGAGATCCTATTCGTCACCGAAGGCGAAGGGACTGTCGAGGAGCATCTTGTTTCGAGAGGCCAAGCGCTCTTCGTGCCGGAAGGAGAGACCTATCATGTGCGAGGTTCGCTAATGCTCTACAAAGCAACGGTGCCGCGATGATGATGTTTCGGGACCGCACCCCCGCGGTGCTCGCCTTTGGCACGAGCGGTCTGAGAGGTCTCGTCACCGATATCACGGACCTCGAAGCCTACATCAATACGCGAGGCTTTCTCGATTATGTGGGCGCGCGTGACGGCAAAGTTTCCGTGGCGGGGGACCTTCGGCCGAGCACGGACCGCATCCTATGCGCTGTCGCGACGGCGATCGAAGACGCGGGATGCGTCGTGGAATATCTCGGCAAGATCCCGACCCCGGCATTGGCTCTTCATGGCATCGGCCACCGAAGACCGCACGTCATGGTCACAGGAAGCCACATCCCTTTCGACCGCAACGGGATCAAGTTCGGAAAGCCTGCAGGAGAAGTTCTCAAAGATGACGAAGGCGGGATTTTGGATGCGGTCGCGAAAATACGAGAGGCGGAATATGGGCGAAGTGCTGCCGTCTCTCGCTTTACCGACGAGGGCATGCTGAAAGAGCCCGTGGCGCTACCCGCCGTGAACGATCGAGGTGCCGCTGGATATATAGAGCGCTATGTGAATTTTTTTCCGGCGAATGGACTTTCGGGAAAGCGTGTCGTCGTGTTCGAGCACTCCGCTGTAGGTCGAGCGCTGCTCGTAGAGATACTCACCCGGCTAGGCGCCGCGGTCGTGCCGATGCGCCGCAGTGATGCATTCATCCCCATCGACACGGAAGACATCACCGCCGAGCGCCTCGCCGAGCTACAAGAGATGGCGGATGCCGAGCGCGGCGTCGATGCCATCGTCTCCACCGATGGCGATAGCGATCGGCCGCTCGTTGCGGGCATCGACCCCGAAGGACGCGTGCGCTTTTTGTGCGGTGACCTTCTCGGTATCATCGTTGCGAAATATCTAGGCGCCGATACTTTTTGCGTGCCTGTAAGCATGAACGATGCTGTCGACCTCGAGCTCGGAAACGTCACGAAAACCCGCATCGGCTCGCCTTACGTGGTGCAAGCCATAATAGAAGCTCATGGCCAGAACATCGTGGGATGGGAAGCCAATGGCGGATTCCTGACCGGCTCGGAGATAGAGAAGAATGGGCGCCATCTCAGTCCGCTCCCGACGCGCGACGCTGTTTTGCCAATCCTGTGCGCGCTCTATGCCTCGTCCGAGGCCAGCCGTTCGCTCGTCGAGCTTTTTTCGGAGCTTCCACCTCGCTACAGCAAGGCCGGTCTCCTAGACGATTTCGCCCGAGACAAGAGTCTTGAGATCATCCGCCGCTTTGAGCCGGGCGACTTCTCCGCTATCCGAAAAGAGCTCAAGAGCTACTTTACGCGGGAGCTCGGCTTCGACGATATCGTGAACATCGACACCACCGACGGCCTCAGGCTCTACTTTGCCAACGGCGACGTCGCGCATATCCGGCCTTCGGGAAACGCGCCGCAGCTGCGTATTTACGCGGTTGCCAATACAGAAGCTCGGGCGGAGGCAATCGTCAGGCACGCGCTGTCGGAGCCAAACGGGATTTTGCGACGGCTTTCGTGACCCTTTACAGGAATTACAGAGGCTCGAACGTCGCGACCACCCAGGTGTAGTAAACGCTTGCCGTCGCCTCGAAACCTGAATCGGTTCCGACAAAAAGCCAAGTGCTGCTGCGCGAATCGGTCGTGACCCTTACCGACTTGAGTCCGCTCGATAGCTGCTTCAACTTCCACAGAGGCGTTGCGCCGCAGGGAATGGAGATCGTGACATCGCCGAGAAAGACCGCGTTCACGCCGCCTCACGTTTGGTTGCCTTTGTCGACGTTCATATGCCAATCGGCGCCGACGACCACGGCTTCTGGCTCGATCTCCGACGCGCCAGCTTACAGCGTGACGGCTTCGCCAGGTGCGCCGCCCACACCGAAGCATCCGTTGGGAACGTTCGTGGCGATCTCGACATCGAACCGCACACTGTAACGCCGATTGCCATCCAACCCAGCGACCTGTCCTTTGTAATACATCCACAAGTCGTCGCTATGGTTGTTGCCGGTGATGTAAAGCGCGTTTTGCCCGACATTTAGTGGATGCCTGAGCGGCCGGTAGGTCCGCGTCGAGCTCGAAGAAAGCGTCCTGGCCGACCGGATAGTCGGCGAACCCGGTAACCCAGCCTGCTGTCCCGGTAGCGAAATCGATCCGGATCGTTTGGGGATCGTCGGTGGTGCATGCGCTAGACAGCGCGAGGATGAGGAAGCCGATTTGTCGGAGCGGGCCAGGCAAAGTGATGATGGCTACTGTTCGCGATCGTAGGGATGGCGAAGATAGCCGGCCGCGGTTCCGTGCGTGCCGTCGTAATCCGGAAGCTCTTGGACGCGGCGATAATGGGCAGCGGCCTCCTCGCGGCGCCCCATGGTGTCGAGAATCTCGCCCGCGCGCAGATGTGAGAGGGCCCGCTCACGGTCGGGGGTCCCGGGATCTTCCGCAGCGCCCTGAAACTGGTTGAGCGCCTCATCTTGGCTTCCGAGCGCGAGCAGTCGTTGTGCGAGAGGGTAGCGAATCTTGTCGAGCGGGAGATTTTGATAGTTCGGAATCTTGTCGATGGCGCGCCGCGCGACCGCCGCGTAGGTTTTCGCCGCATCGACGCGCCTTCCCATCCGCTCCAATATCTGGGCTTTGTTGATATGCAGCAAGTAGTTTTCTGGATATTTGCCGTGCAGCTGCCCCGCCATCTCCAGGGCGTAGGCGTTCTCGTCTTCCCTCACATACATCACCATCAGCAGTAGCCGGGCATCATCTTTGATAAAATGGCCCTTCGTTGCGGCGCGGGTGAGATACTCGAAGCCCCGAGCTTCACTGCCGTGATAGCCCGCAAGGGTCGCGATCCATTTGATGTACCAGGGAAGATTGCCGACGACATATTCATAGCTCCCGACTGTCATGTAGGCGTCATTGAAGTCGGGATTCTCGTCCACGATCTCGCGCTGGATACGATAGGACTTCTTGCCGTGCTTGAGCGCCTTGCGAAAGCTCCTTTCGATGGTGAAAGCGAAAACGCCGAGCGCGCTCTGGCATGCGCCGAGGTAGTAGCGCGCGTCGATGTCTCCCGGATGTTGCTCCAGGTAGCGCGTCGCCTTCTCCTGGCTACGCTGGATGCCGTCAAAAAAAGCTTCTTTGTCCGCCTCGGTCATGTCCTCGTCGGCCGGCCGGTTGAAATATCCCGGGGAGATGAAGCGATCGAGGTCGAGATCGTCGCGGGCGACGAGCTCACGAAACCAGATGGCGATCGATCGGGCCAGCGGTGGCCCCGGATGATGGGGATATTCCTTTTCGAGCTCGGTGAAGAATGCGACGCTCTTGTCGTGCTCGAGGCTGTAGAGGTGGGTGTTCCCCTTGAGGCTCGCAGCCTTGTATTCGGCACTCCTCAGCCTTTCGGCGCTCGCCGCCGAAGCTAGAGACATCGCCAAAAAGACTCCCAGCAGACTGACGCCAAACCCGAATCGCATCCGGTAAACGGTCTCCAAATTCGTAGGCGCGATAATACAATACTAGCATGAAAGAGGGAACACCGGCATCATGAAATCCGCGTGAACGTCGTGACCGGAGGCACAAGATCAATACTAAGAAAAGCGTAACCAAAGACGATTCTCCGTTCTTATCCCCACATCCCCATTGCCTTTAACAGCTTCAAAAGACAAGGAGAGGTGGGGAGAGGAGGAGAGGTGGGGATAAGAATGTGGAGGATCTAGCCTCCTGTCACCAGTCGAATTCGTTTCAGCGATTCTGGGCTGAGTAGAAGGTATAATCAGCGTCGTTTTGGAACCTATATGAAGGCGCAACGGCTTCCCGAACTGATGTCTTCTCCCGTGATCCGCGTCCAGGACCTGTTCTTCGGCTACGGCGAAGGGAATTTCGAGCTAAGAATTGGGAAGCTCGAAGTCGGCCGGGCATCCTCGGCGGCGTTTATCGGTCCGAGCGGATCGGGTAAGACGACGCTTCTACATCTCATCGCGGGGATCACGTTGCCGCAGTCTGGCAAGATCGAAACGAACGGAGTCGAGCTCACCGCTCTTTCCGAGAATGCGCGCCGCGCTTTCCGCATCAAGAATATCGGTCTCGTCTTTCAGGAGTTCGAGCTTCTAGAATATTTGACGGTGCTCGATAACATGCTCTTGCCCTACCGCATCAACGCCGCGCTCGAGCTCACGGAGGCGGTGCGCGAGAGGGCGGCCAACGTGGCGGTGGAGGTGGGAATCGGAGACAAGCTATCGCGCTATCCGAGCCAGCTATCGCAAGGCGAGCGGCAACGTGTGGCGGTGTGCCGTGCGGTCGTGACCGAGCCTGCCGTGCTCATGGCGGATGAGCCAACGGGCAATCTCGACTCGGTAGAGGACGCCGCTCCCGTGGGAATGTTCGTCGTCTTCGGCCAGCAAAAGGCGAAAGCGAACCTCGTCGAGAAGATCGACAACGCCTCGCGCGGTCTCGAGGCGTCGAAACGCCTCTGGATTCTTCTCGGCCCCCCAGGCGTTGCGAAGTCTCGTTTGATGGACGGCATCAAGACGGCGCTCAATGTTTATTCACGACCGGACGAAGGAAAGACATATACGTTGCTCCTTCCGACGGTGGACTAGCGTCTCAGAGAAAAAGCGATTTTCGAAGAAAACGATATCTACTATTTGCAGGCGCCGATCTTCGAACGTCCGCTTCAGGTGGTTCCCCAGAGCCTCCGGGTCGCCTTCATGGGCAAGCTGAACGGGCTCGTCGAGGGCGACAAGCTGCGCGAGTTCTTCGAGAAACAGCCGCATTACGACGGCACGTTTCGCATCAACGTGGACGGCCTCGTTTCACCTTTCGCCGATCAAGTACTGAACGATTTCATGAGGGCGAAACGTCTCGACTTCGCCGCCACCTTACCGTTCGTCAAAGTGAAGCGGATGATTTACGACGCGCGCACCAAGACTGGTATTGGCTCCTACACGCCGCGCGACGAGAAGAGCCAGGAGGCCGGCTCACTCGTAGGTAATATCGATTACAGCCTCTTGCCGCGCTTCGGTAGCGAATCGCACCCGCTCGTCCACGACTACAAGGCTGAGCTCTGCGCGGGCGCCAACGGGTTCGTCGAGATCCACGAAATCTTGAAGCTGACGGACCGTTTTCTGTACGAGCTTCTCTTTGCGACCCAGGACCGCTTCTTCAAGCCCGAAGGACAGCCGCCCGTGCCCTTCAACGGCGTCATCATCGGCCATACGAACTTCCACGAATACAACATGTTCATGGCCAATGAGACTTTCGAAGCGCTCCGTTCTCGGACAACGTTCATTGAGATGCCGCTCTCCGTGAACTTCAAGGACGAAGAGAAAATCTACGCTTTCACTTATGCCAACGAGCAGAGAGGTTGGTCTTCAGACAAAAAGCATCTCGCTCATGTCGCGCCGCACAGCCTCGAGTTCTTGAGTCTCGTTGCGGCCATGACGCGGCTCTACGAGTCGAAGCAGAACCCGAACCTCACGGTGCTTCAAAAAGCGCTCATCTATGCCGGCCGAGCCGATAGCGGCGTCGATAACAACATGGCGCGTACGATCCTGGAGGAGTTCGAGTTCGTGAAGCCGTCCGAAGGAACGTTCGGCCTCGATCCGCGTTTCATCCAGAACGTAGTCGAGAATACCGAACACTTTCAAATCAACGAATACGCGGCGAATATCAGCCGGCTCCAAGAATCCACTGGCGAGCCCGCGATGATCACTTCGATCGCTCTGTAGAACCCCTGTGTGAGTCCGATGGATCTTTACCTGCGCACGGAGAACTCGCTGAAGGCGCTTTTTGCCACCAACAAAGCGAAGCTCGGCCACTTCGTCGAGAAGATTCTGCCGCAGGCGTAGCAATGGATCCTGAGCCAGGTCGCGACCGACGTCTATGGCTCGGTGCTGCGGGACGAATCGGTCGTCGAGACCACATGGAAGAAGTACACCGATCACGTCCGCGCCTATGTCCATAACACGAAGGTCAAACACGAAGTGACCCATGCAGACGTGCAGCCGGACGAGAAGTTCATGCAGTCGATCGAGCAATATCTCGGCATCGCGGAGAAGGATGTCTTCCGGAAGGAGCTCTCGGACGCCATCGCGAGTGTGAGCTACGCGGTGCTTCTCGCGGACGAGCCGTCCTATGAAAGTGCTATCCGCCGCTACGTGTTCGAGAACGAGTTCAAATCGAGCGAGAACATCAAGCTCCTCGGCTGGATGAAGAGCGGCTTTAGCGCCGCCGGTGTGCACTCGAAGGAGCAGGAGCAGCTGAATGAAACGGTCAAATACTTGATGGAGAACCTGGGCTCTTGAGGCAAGTGTGCGTTTCAGGCGCTCACGATCACCGCGAGCTCGACCAGCATCGTCGACTAGAACACTGGCAGGCTGACAAGGGATTGCGTCTGCAGCCTGCGCGAGCGGAGCGAGCCCGGCCCGAATGGGCCGACGAAACGCCGGGCGAGCGATCGAAGAGAGAGCGAGCACTAAGCAGAAGAAAGAAGGCATCATGTCCGACGTCAAGATCTCCTCTGACGGGTCCGAGGGCATTTTCAACGAGTTCATCCAGGAACAGCTCGATGAAATCGTGGACGACATCATTAACAGAGGAGATCTGGACCGCTTCGACGACCGCGGCAGTGACATCATCATCGAGATGGATGACATCCAGCCGCCGACTTTCATCTATGGCGACAATGAGGGTGGCCGCGGCTCCGGCGGACAGGGGCCTGGTAACGAAAAAGGCAAGCTCCGCTTCCGCGTGCCGTTCCAAGCCTTCATGGAGCTTTTGGGCCAGAGGCTGCGGCTCATGTCTTCTGCCAAAATCCTGTCTCTGACGACTCCGAGAACGACCTGCACCACGCGATGGTAATAGCGGCGGTGAAGCTCGCCAGAGCTATCCAAGCCTACGGAAAGTGTTCTTTCGACTAGCTTTATGTCTGCGTGTGCTTCAGCGAGCTCGGGCATGTTCGTATATGAGGCGGTCCTAGGGCCGCTAACGTTGCACGAAAAACGTGCGGCGCCGAAAAAGACTCAACTATTGCTAGACGTCAATCGCGCCCAGAGCGCGTCACAGGCTTCGACCGCGCCGATCGGCAGCCGCACGTCGACTTCGCCCGACAGCTGTGTGACGTCCGGGTTGATTTCCACGGTGTGCTTGCCATTGTGCTTGGCCTCGAGGACTGGGCGGGCGATGTAGGGAAAGGCGCTCGTCGTCCCAATCGAGAACACGACGTCGAAGCCCTTCTCGAGCTCCGCTTGCATGAGCTCGACTTTGCGAAAGGGAAGAAGCTCTCCGAAGAGCACGACGTCGGGACGCAGATGCGCGCTGCATTCGGGGCAGGAGGGAAGCGGCGAGAGTCCGCTGTAATCCTCGACGGTGGCCCGATAATCGCACGCGGTACAGGAAAGGTTGTGGACGTCGCCGTGGATATCAATGACGTTTCGAGAACCGGCTTTCCGGTGGAAGCCGTCGACGTTCTGCGTCAGGACCCAGCTGCGTTCGTAGCGATGCTCCTCCTCGGCGAGCCTTTCGTGAGCTCGATTGAAGCTTTTGCCGCGACACGCGGCTTCGATCTGATGAATGTGCTTCCAAGTCAGCGCGGGGTTCGTTTCCATCATCGCGCCGGAGAGCGCTTCTTCGATAGTGATGCCTTCTGGCGTATCGGCGTCTTCGTAGAGACCGCCGATGCCGCGATAAGTAGGGAGGCCCGAATCGGCCGAGATCCCGGCCCCAGTAATGAAGAGAACGCTCTTGGCGTCCCTCAAATAAGAAACGACTTTATCGAGCTTGTACTCGAGGCTCGCCACCATAGTCGGAATTATCCTACAATCCGTGATGTGGGTGTTCTGCTGCTCGAAGAAGTCGACGAGGCGAGGATCGGACAGCTGCTCTCGCGATACGGCTTGAAGTTGAACCACGTTCCCGCCTGCCGCGCGATCCCAGGAAGTTATTGGGGCGATCGCGAAGCAGGACTCGTCGAGGATCGGCTCTACGCGCGGCCCGACACCCCGATCCACTCGGTGCTGCACGAAGCGGCGCATTTCGTGTGCATGAGCCCGTCCCGCCGCGCCTGTCTCGAACGCGACGCGGGCGGCGACGACGTCGAAGAAAACGCGGTGTGCTACCTCCAAGTGCTCTTGTCCGACCACGTTGTGCAGATGGGCCGCGATCGAATGTTTCGAGATATGGATAGCTGGGGCTACAGTTTTCGTTTGGGCTCGACAAAGAGCTGGTTCGACGAGGATGCCGAGGACGCGCTATCGTGGCTTCGCGCCGAAGGATTGGTGGACGAGAAGGAGGCCGCTCTTTGGACGAGACGAGGGGAAGAATGAAGTGGGACGTGGACGACAGGCTCGCGCTTTCGGCCGAGTCGATGCGAGAGATGGGCTATCGCGTCGTGGACATCGTGGCGGAGAACTTCGCCACCCTCGCCGAGCGACCGGTCAGCTTGACGGACTCGAGAGCGGCGCTCGAAGCGGCGCTTCGGGAGCCGGCGCCCGCAAGACCGCGAGCTCCGGATGAGGTTCTCGAGATCGTCCGTGACGTCATCCTCGAGAACATGATCCATGTCGACCACCCGAGAAATTTTGGTTTCGTTCCCGGCCCCAGCAACTATGTCGGCGCGCTCGCTGATTTTCTCACCGCGGGCTTCAACGTCTTTGCGGGCACGTGGCTCGAAGCTTCGGGGCCGGCGCAGATCGAGATCGTAACCATTGACTGGCTCAAAGAGCTGTGCGGCCTTCCGGGCTCGGCTCGAGGTTTGTTCGTGAGCGGCGGCTCGGCCGCCAACTTGACGTCGCTCATGATTGCGCGTCAGGAGAAGCTGCCTGATGGGCCGGCGGGCGGCGTGGCCTATTGCTCGGACCAGACGCATTCGTCGATGGAGCGAGCCTTTCGCATCCTCGGTTTCGGCGTTGGGCAAATCCGTCGCATCGAGACCGATAGCCGCTATCGGCTGTCTCTCAATGCACTCGAGAAAGCCATCGACGAAGACCGCGCCGAAGGCAAGAGACCGTTTTGCGTTGTCGCCAATGCGGGAACGACGAATACTGGCGCCGTGGATCCTTTGCCCGAGCTTTCCGAGCTCTGTCGTCGCGAAGACCTTTGGCTGCACGCCGACGGCGCGTACGGAGCCGTAGCCGTGCTGTCACCGACCTACCGACATTTGCTCGAAGGCCTAGGCAACGTCGATTCGCTCTCGCTCGATCCACACAAGTGGCTCTTCCAGCCCTACGAGATCGGCTGCGTGCTCATGCGCGACGGCGAGCTTTTGACGAAGCACCTCGAAGCTCACCCCGAATATCTCCAGGACGTCAAGGCGGGAGAAGAAGAAGTTAATTTTTGCGATCTTGGCTTTCAGCTGACGCGGCAGTTTCGCGCGCTCAAGCTGTGGATGACGATCCAGCTCTTCGGGCTCGACAACATCCGGGCCGCCGTCGAGCGTGGGATTCGCGCAGCGGAGAAGGCGGAGACCTACGTACGAGGCCACGAAGAGCTCGAAGTGGTCTCGGCGGCCAAGCTCGGAGTCATCAGCTTTCGCTACCTCGCCAAATCGAGCGACGACTTGAATGCGTTCAACCTCGAGCTCTCGAAAGCGGTCATCGTCGACAGCTTTTGCCTTGCGAGCTCGACGGAGTTGAACGGCAAGGTGGTGCTCCGCATGTGCACCATCAACCCGCGCACGACCGCCGACGATCTTCTAAACACGGTGGAGCGGATTGTTGCGATTGGGCGGCGTCTCGACGCCCCTTGAGGACGGTTTTCAAAGCGTCATCCTCGTGCGATAATTTTCTAAGTATCCCCGACAATTTGTAGCGCGTCCCAAACGGCCGGCGAGCCTCCCCTGGCCAGCGCGAGGAGCATCATGGACCAGCCCACACCGGGCGGAAGCCCTCTCGATTTCGACAAAGCTCAGTTCGAGGAAGAAACGCCCTCCGAGCTCACCTGCGAATACTGCAAGAAGGCCATCGACGGTGTGTATTTCGATGTGAATGGCGGGCCGCTCCCGAAGATGCGTCGATCGCAGTCTACCTGCTCGCATTGGTCGTCATTGGTGTCATCGCGATGGCCACGCCATTCCTCGCGGGGGTCGAGAACGTGATAGGTATCCTTATTATAGGCTTCGCTTTGTACGAAGCCTGGCGTATGAACGCGTACCAGCCTTTGGTCGTCGAAGGTCCCTTCAAACTAGGGGAAGAGCCGTCTGGCGATGCACTGCCCTGACTGCCGTATCGGCATCGCTTCGAACCGGTTGAGCTGCCCCGGCGTGCCACGCACTGGTCTACTTCAGAATCAGGAGTGGGCTAGCCGGTGAATGTGGCGGCGAGGTCGGTGCGCTCGTCTTCCGAGAGCTCGATTTCGAGAGCGGCTTCGGCCATGTCGAGATGTTCGGGTCGGCGTGGGCCGGTGATGATGGCGGTTGTGAGGGGGTTTGCGAGCGCCCATGCCATGGTGAGTGAGCCCATCGACACACCGCGATCCTCCGCGGTTTTGCGAAAGTGGCGCAGAGCGGAAAAGATCTTCTCGTTTACGAGATGCCAGATCTCGCGCTGTTGCTCGTGGAGCCCCTCGTATCGAAGAAATGCCGGGTCGGCAGCGTAAGGTGCTAAGACCGCGCTCGAATAGGCCGAGTCCCGGTTCGACTCGATCTTCTCGAAGCGCACGACCAGGACGTCCCCCGGCTCAGCGCCCTCGATGTAGAACGGCCCGATCTGCGGGTTCGGGCCGGACGCGACTTGGTTGCCATGCTCGTCGCTGCCGCCTGCGTTAATCGTTTTGGTCACGACGCGGTCGCCCGGGCTGATCCGGAGCGCCGGCGGGTGGGCAAACGAGAAGGTGTTGTAGTGGTCGTCGCCTCGAACTCGTGCGTCGTCTGGGCGAACGATGGCGTCGCGAGCAGCGCGGAAGCGAGAGAGATGACGAGACCGAGGGACAGCCTGGTCGAAGTGATGCGCATGAAGGTTTCTCCTCTAAAAGCCAACTGGGGACATCTTAACGCACCGAGAGTACACCACGCACGAGGCGCCGCCGACGTATTGGGTCCGAAGAACTGAAGCGCCTCGCGCCGGTGGATTGAGCTTCTTGCCAGCGGAAGTGGACGCCGAAGTAGTACCGTTCGCTGCTCTGGACGAGAGCCCTCTGGGTCTCCTGGGGGAACGTCGACGAGGCCGCCCGCTATCGCGCTCTCGAGGGCTGAGGACTGACAAGAACTGTGCGTGGTGAAATCAGCCGCACGACATTCTCTGCTTTATCGGTGAGATCGATACGCTCGAGAATGTCTTCGTCTATAAGACAGCGTGCGAACGCTCGATGGCCGGAGCTCGTGAAATGGCTGTCTTGAACGTAGTAGAGCGTTGCCACAGAACCTGACTTCTGCAGGCAGCTGCTCGCGTCGATCACGGGGACGCCAAACTGCTCGTAAATCTCGACGAGAGCTCGTGTCGGCATGTGCGGATCGATGCGCGTTCCGTCCATCCCGTAATAAGCGGTCTTCGCCTCGAATTGCGCTTGGTCGATCTGATACTTCGCGGGGATCACGACGAAGATCGTGTCGAACGACTTTTCTCGAGCGAGGCGTTCGAGCCGCTCCATTTGCTTGGAATAGATCCGTATGTATTCTTCGAGAAGCGCCCTGTCGCCGATCAAACGGAAAAAGAAGTCCATCCCCGTCTTGCGACTCGGGTCTAGCAAGGTCAGAAGCGATTGGCGCGAGAACTGCAGCAGGTAGCTCTTCCGAAGGAGCGGGTGGCGGTTCACGAGCGCGTTGACGCGGACGTACCACGGTGGGCTCCTCGGCTCGCCGCTGCCCAGCACAGGCTGAGCTCTGCGGCTCCAGGTTTCGTACAGGTCGTTCCCGGCATAAGCGGCGATGACGTAGAGAGGCGGCGAGCCGAGCTCCTCGTGCCTGAGCTCGATGACGTCGAGCTCTTCTTTCAGTGAAAATTCCGGTACTCCAAGATTCACCACATGCCGGCCAGATTCTAGAGCCAAGTGGGAGGCGAAAGTTTCGTCGTCTTCGACGCCGATGCCAAAAGTAAAAGAGTCTCCGAGGACGGGAACAAGTGGTGCACGGCCGCGCTTCTCGCTGGTCACCCTGGTACAGAGCTCATCAAAGTGGGCCGTCTTGCGGTACTCAACATTTTGTATCGTTAACTCGGCGCCCGGCTCGAAACGGAGGATGCGGCCGTCCCGCCTCTCGATCGGCCGAGCCGCGTCCGAGCCAAAGCTCTGAGCGCTACCGGCGGTGAGCTCCCGCATTCTGAGCTCGAGCCAATCCGGTCCCGCCGATCTCAAGTAGAGCTCCTCCGCCATCAGCGCACCTAGCGTGCTCGTAGCGAGAGCCACGAGCCCAAAGACACGATGCCGGCGTCTCGTCCGCTTGGAAAGGTCTTGCAAGATTGTCGCCTCAGGTAGGGCCGCCACCCCGAGCGCGTCCCGTTAGAAATATTCCCGTGTTTCGATTCTACGGACCGTTTCCAAGGCAAGCAACAGGGATGAAGGAACCTAGACCAAATGGCAAGCCGCCTGATGCTTCTGGCCGACTCCGCGGAACTCAGGTACTTCGCTGCGACACTGCGGCTCGACCTCCGGGCAGCGGGTGTGGAAGCGGCATCCCTCCGGGGGTGCGGCGGGCGGCGGAATCTCGCCTCTGAGCACCTGTCTCGCGCGCTTTCGGTTGGGTCTCGGCAGTGAGGCGAGCAAGGCCTTCGTATACGGATGTCGCGGGTTTCGAAAGAGGTCCTGTCCGGATCCGATCTCCGCGATCTTGCCGAGATACATCACTGCGACGCGGTCGCACATGTGGCGGACCATGCCCAGGTCATGTGAGATGAAGAGATAGGCGAGACCAAACCGCTTCTGGATGTCTTTCAGAAGATTCACGATCTGCCCTTGAATCGAGACGTCCAGCGCCGAGATCGGCTCGTCGCAGACGATCAGGTTCGGGTTGAGCGCGAGCGCTCGTGCGATACCGATCCGCTGCCGCTGTCCGCCGGAAAATTCGTGGGGGTAGCGATCGCTGAAAGACGGATTGAGGCCGACGATTTCCATGAGCTCGCGGATCCGCTCCTGCCGCTCTGTCCGGCTGGAGCTCGTGTGCTCGGCGAGGGGCTCGCCGATCGAGGCGCCGATCTTCATCCGCGGGTTGAGCGAGGAGTAAGGGTCTTGGAAGATCATCTGCATCTTCGAGCGGAGCTTCCGAAGGGTTTGGCGCTCGAGGCCGTGCACGTCCATCCCGTTGAAAAGCACGTGCCCCGCGGTCGGCGTCGTCAGTCTTACGATCGTTCGCGCGAGCGTGGTCTTGCCGCACCCGCTTTCTCCAACGAGGCCGAGCGTCTCGCCTTGCTCGAGCTCGAACGAAACTCCGTCGACTGCGCGCACGGTACCGACCCTCCGCTGCCAGATGCCGCGCTGAATCGGGTAGTGCTTCTCGAGCCCGACGACCTGAAGCAGCTTTGCCATCGCTATACTCTGCGCTCGCGCCCGGCTTCGATGTCCCACCAGCACGCGACGCTTCGGCCATCGTCGAGCTCCATGAGCGGCGGGTTCTCCTCTCGGCATTTGTCGAGTACGAGCTCACAGCGCTCCGCGAAAGGACATCCACGAGGAAGCGTCGTCATACTGGGCGGCTGTCCCGGGACCGTCGAGAGATGCTCTTGGCGGTCCCCGTCGATTTGCGGAATCGAAGCAAGTAGCCCGCGCGTGTAGGGATGTTGGGGAGATGCAAATAGCGGTCCGACGCGGGCATATTCCACGATGTAGCCGCCATACATGACGGCGACCCAATCGGCGAGATCGGCGACGACACGAAGGTCGTGCGTGATCCAAATCATCGCCATATCGCGCGAGGCTCGGAGCTCGGCGACCATTTCGAGAATCTGTGCCTGGATGGTGACGTCGAGCGCCGTTGTCGGCTCGTCCGCGATGAGAAGTCCCGGGTCGCAAGAAAGCGCCATCGCGATCATCACGCGCTGGCACATGCCGCCCGAGAACTGATGCGGATAGTCGTCGAGGCTGTCTTCCGGCCGCGGGATGCCCACCGCTAGCAAAAGCTCTGCCCCGGTATACAAAGACGATGCAGACGAGGATCGGCGATGCCTTCGAGCGAGCGACTGCCTTCGCGACCCAGCTGCAAAGCTCGAGGCCGCGAGACATCGTCGCCTTCTCGCGGTCGAGCGGCTTGAAATCGACTATCCTTCGGAAGCGAGGCACCCGTCGGAGACCGACGCGCATCGCGACTGACCCGCGCAACCGCGGCTACTACTGGCTTACCGAGTACTTGGTGAACGCGCCACCGGCCTGGCTCAGCGAGTTCGGCCCTTCTGCGGCATACACATTACCGTCCGCGTCGACCGCGACGCCCTCGCCCGCCGTGCCCTGATAGAGCCTGCTCTCCCGCTCGAACGGTGGAATGAAGGCCGTGATGTAGTCCCCGTCGACCGGTCCGATGCGGACACCGTTGCGCCAGTTCGGGTGGTTGGTCGGGCTCGACTCGGAGTCGATCGCGTACACCATCTCGTCTACGATGAAGATGCCGCTGATGCGCCCGTATGAGTAGCGCGACTCGAGATAGTGGCCATCCTGGTCGAAAATCTCGATGCGGTGATTGCCGCGGTCCGCGACCCAGAGGCGGCCTTGCGAATCGAAGACCAGCGCGTGCGGAGTCCGGAACTCACCGTGCTCGACGCCGATCTGGCCCCACTCTTTGATGAAGGTCCCGTCGGCCGAGAACTTCAGGATGCGGCCGGTGTTCCCTGCCTCGCGGCCTTCCTCCATCCTCTGGTTGGTCGTCATCCCCTGACCGCTGTGGCCGTCGGCGACGAAGATGCTCCCGTCTGGTGCGGTGATGACGTCGTTCGGCTGATTGAACTGGTTTGGGCCGCTGCCCGGCTGCCCCGCCGTGCCGAGGCTCATCAGGAGCTCGCCATCGGGGCTGAACTTGTGCACCTGATGCCCCTTCGTTCCCTCGGCGTTCCCGGCGAAGTCCGTCACCCAAACGTTGCCTTCGGCGTCGACGTGGATGCCGTGGGGGGTGACCATGACGCCACCGCCAAAATTGGCGAGCGCCTCGCCGGTGTTTCGGTCGAACTTGAAGATCGGGTCCACGGGGTTGTTGTCGCAGTTGACGGGTTCCCCGTCACCAAAGTTGCCCGCCCCGCAGCGCTCATACGCCCAGATATGCCCGTCGAGCGGATCGATGTCGATACCGGCGGTCGAGCCCCACTCTCGTCCCTCTGGAAGCGTGCCCCAGTTCACAGCAACGTTCGGGGCCGGATTTGGCAGACCTTCTCCAGTGATTAGGTTGCCGGTGGGCATTTCCGGCCCCTCAGCCATCGCCTCCGGAACGTTCGATTCGGAGACACAGCCGGCCAGCAGACACAGGACGGCGACAAACAACACGGACTTCGCGGTTCGCAACGACGACATTGGTTAGCTCCTTTTCCCTACGACGACGCGTTCGGTCGATCCCGATCGATTCCGTATGACAAGCGCCAGCTGGAACTTTCGGGTCGAACCCGGAAACCTCCGGGATCCCAGGTCGTATGGTCCTAGATTCTATACGCTCTGCCCGGTCAGAGAAAAATTTCAGGATGAGTCGCTGCCGCTTTTTGTCCGTGAAAGCAACGAGGACGTGCTCGACATTTTGACGAGCCACGTGTCGATGACGCGCGCGATCGCCGCCAAGAATTTGACCGAACTTACCGGGGGGACGGTCGGTTTCAGCCGAGACGGTGCGCTCAGCATGGAAGGTGTTTCGACGGTATTGGCACTCAGGCACGCCTACGGGACACCCGCTCACGACTTCATCGACATCGAAGCGTTCGTCGACCTCAGCTACTACGAGGCCGCGCTCGCGTCGCTACGATAGCTCACCTGAGAAAACGCAACGAGATCAACATCGGAATGTTCCAAAACGGCTACGGACAATCGCTCGGGCAGTGGGGCGACCTGACCTATATTCCGAATCTCTACAATATTTTCTACACCTTCACCGTCAACGAAGATGTGTGGAACGGCTTGACGTTTGGGCAAAGGGCCGGCATCGAACGCGCGATGGAGGAGGTCGAGAAATCGGCCTTCGGCTATCAAATCGACGGCTTGCTCGTGAAGCAAGGGCTCATGCAGGAACAAGACGCGCAGGTGCACTATCAGACCAAGGCGGAAAAAGCTGCGTGGAAAGCGTTCTTCGCGCCTTCGATCGAAGCGTGGCACGACTTTCAGATATTGCTTACTTTTCTTCATCACCAACCAGCTCCAAAGCCCGCTTCACGTCGTTCATATGGTACCGCTTCGCGTCCTGGCGGGTGTGGGCTCAGAGGGCCCAGACTCCACGGGCGGCCTACCGCGTCCTGGTCTGGCGTACTGGTAGGGGAGAGATTTCCGTTCTGACGACCCGAGAGATACAATGCGCGTGTTTTGGGGTACTGGAATTTGTTACGAATCTGTGGGAGCCTCTGGAGTTTTATTGGGCTGGATCGCTGCACGGTGGCGCGACTCCCGCATCGTCGAGGGCTAGATCCATCAACCGGCCAAACTCGTCAGGGAAAGGGAAGAGCAAAATGAGTAACCACCACCAGCGCGAGCCGTCTTTTCGCCTGCCAACCTTGCTTCGGCTCACGCTAGCACTCGGCGGGCTGCTTTGCGCGTCCAGTGCGTCCATGGCTCAGGGCCCGGGCACCGAAGAGGGTCGCTGGGCCTTCCTGGGTGGAGATGCGTGGCATACGCGGTATACGCCCGCCGATCAAATCAACGCGTCCAACTTTGGAGAGCTCGAAGTCGTCTGGCGATTCGATGCCTCGAGCTTCGGCCCCAGCACCTCCCGGGCAACGGCCAGCTACATGGATGGCAAGCTGATCACGGTCACGGGCGAACGCCGGCACGTCATCGCCCTCGACCCAGCTACGGGAGAGCTACTCTGGAGTTTCACGGAGCCCAACACGTTCCGCTACGAGTACTCGATGCGGAAGGGATACGGGAAGGGCATCGCCTACGGCGAGATCGACGGTCGCGGTGTGGTGTACATCACCACGCCGGCCTTTTTCCTCCACGCCTTGGACGCTGAGACTGGGCGGCCCCTCGAGAATTGGGGCAAACCCGTGGATGTGCCCGGGTTTCCGAAGTCGGGCACCGTCGACCTGGTCGCGGATCTGATCCAGGACTGGGGTCCGTGGCAGGCATGGAAAAAGCCCTATGACGCCTATCAGGGAATTCCTCTCGAGCTCGGCTACATCACCAGCTCCTCGCCGCCGATCGTGGTCAACGACGTGGTGGTGGTGGGGAACTCCGCCGAGCAAGGCTACAACCAGACGCGGAAGGAAATGGTCCCCGGAGACATTCTCGCCTACGACGCCCGCACCGGGGCCTTCAAGTGGAAATTCCACGTCATCCCGCGTTCCGGAGAAGTAGGGCACGACACGTGGGAGAATGACGCGTGGAAGTGGACGGGGGACATCTCCTCCTGGGCGCCGATGTCGGCAGATCCGGAGCTTGGTCTCGTCTATATTCCAACTAACGGGGCCACCATCGACTACTACGGAGGCTTCCATCCGGGCGACAATCTCTACGGCACGAGCTTGATCGCGCTGGACGTCAAAACGGGCGAGCGAAAGTGGCACTTCCAGATGGTCCATCACGACATCTGGAACTACGACACGCCCACGGCTCCGCTGCTGATGGACGTCACCGTCGATGGTAAGGTGATAAAGGGTATCTTCCAGGCCACCAAGCAATCTTTTGTGTACGCGCTGAACCGAGAGACGGGCGAGCCGATCTGGCCCATTGAAGAGCGCCCCGTTCCGGCGTCGACCGTCCCCGGCGAGAAGCTGTCGCCTACGCAACCCTTTCCCACCAAGCCGGCAGCGTTCGACTTACAGGGACGGACGGAGGAAGATCTCATCGACTACACGCCCGATATTCGGCAGAAGGTGCTCGAGTACGCGCGTGAGAAGAACCTCTTCTTCCCGTTGTTCAATCCGCCCGTGGTCGCGGATAGCCCGGACGCCAACTGGCCGGGTGCGGGCCTCGCCTGCCCCGGGGCGGGAGGCGGCGTCAATATTTACAGCCCCGCCGTGGCGGACCCGCTAGCGGGCATTATGTACGTTGCATCGAGCAGCGGTTGCTCCGCGTACACCCTCATGCCCGGAAAAGAATCCCCGCTCGAGACGTCTACCGTGCCGACGGGCGTGAGCCACTCCGAGTGGTCGCGCGCGGCGGGAGGCGGACGCGGCCGACGTGGTGGCGCACCGGGTCGCCCAGACCGGGCAAGCATCGACGGGCTTTCCATTTGGAAGGGGCCCGCGGGGCGCATTACCGCCATTGACATGAACACGGGCGAGAATCTTTGGGTGATCCCCAATGGCGATGTGGAGGAGGACCAGCAGGAGGCCATCCGGAATCACCCCATGCTTCAGGGTGTGGAGAACGTCCCGACCAACCCCGGCCGCCGCGGATTCTCGGTAATGGTCGCAACGCCAAACATGCTCATGATTTCCGGCCAGACCAGCGACGGAACCTGGAACCTGTTCGCGATCGACAAGCTCACTGGCGAACGCGTGGGATCCGTCGAGATTCCTGGATCGACGCGGTATGGCATGTCGAGCTGGATGCATAACGGTCACCAGTATGTGATGGTCCAGCTCGGGGACGGCCTCGCGGCGATGGCATTGCCCGGAGCCAAGGTAGAAAGCCAGGCGCACTGAGTCGTCGCGAAGCCGGCGAGGGGGTTTGAGCTAACCGAGCTGCTGATTACGAAGGAACGAAGAAGGGCCACCAAGGGGCACAAAAGGGTTCAAACCCTTCCCTTCGTGGTCCTGCCCAAATGCCACTGAGGTGGCGAACCTCAATGAATGGTGTGGCGGGTGTCTCGGACCGAACCGCTCGCAGGTCTTGCGGATTACGATCTCAGCAGGCGCCGTAGGTGAACCTCTTTCCCCCGTAAATAACTTCAAAACAACGACTTGCTGCTTGACATCGGTCTATATATATACTATAGTTTCACTTGATCGGCAGCGAGAAAATGTACTTGGACACGCGTTCGCTGTCCTCCCAAATCCACATTCCAGGAGGAATTCATGAGCGCGCCCCAACTACGTGTTGAGTCCTTCGGGCTCGCTGGTTTACGTCCCAGCACGCACCGCCGCTTCCGTACAACAGCTCGTTTGGGTGGAACGTAACGGTGAAGAGGAGCCGCTGCCCTTCGAGCCAGGCTCGTATCGGATCCCTCGACTCGCGCCCGATGGGTCTCGCCTCGTCTATGACGATTGTTGCCATCAAGCCGAACCTCCCGTCGGTGATCTCTGGATCTATGACTTGGCCAGCCGAAACGCGAACCCGCGCCGATAGATTCGACGACTTCGTACTGGCCGAGTCCCTTTGTCCGCCGCGCTTCAGAGTTCGCCGATGCCATGGCGCGAGGCGACGTCGGCCACATCATGCGGGTGCTTTCACCTCCCGGGCAGTCGCCGACCCAGGAGCAGATTGACGCGATGAACCGGGACATCGGCTCGCGAAATGATGCGCAGGCGCTGGCCGCCGTCCTCCGCGCCCAGGATTTTGTCGACTCGGTCGACGAGCTTCGAGCCAACAAGGTGCCAACGCTCGCGCTGATCGGAGAAATCGACCCCAACAGGAAGTACGTCGATGCAATGGTCGGGGTTATGGCAAACCTCACGGTCGTCGTCATACCGGGAGCGAACCATGGGGCCGCGATCCGAGATCCTTTATTCCTGGAAGAGCTACTAAAATTTCTAGCGAACCATCGCCAGTCGACAACCGACGACTAGTGCTCGTCTTCGCCGACTCAACTGAACCGGCCTCCCGGTGGTACCATCGAATGTGGTGGGAGATCGATGATCGTCGATTGCGCAGTATATAAAGAAGGACGGCGGTTGCCGGGGGACTTCACGCCGGAGGCAGCTTTCCGGAAAAGTCGCGACGACGACGCCTTCGTGTGGATTGGGCTCTACGAGCCGACGGGCGAAGAATTCGAAGAAGTCCGTCGAGAGTTCGACCTCCATGAGTTGGCAGTGGAGGATGCGATCACGGCGCATCAGCGGCCGAAACTCGAGAGCTACGACGATTCGTTGCTGATCGTTTTGAAGCCTGGCCGTTACGTCGACTCCAAAGAGGTCGTCGAGCTCGGAGAGATACTGGTCTTCCTAGGAGCCGGCTTCATCGTGGTGGTGCGCCACGGGGAAACGGCCGGGCTTCAAGAAGCGCGTCGATCGCTCGAGGCCCGACCGGATTTTCTTGCTCTCGGGCCCAGTGCTGTCCTCCATGCCATCGTGGATCGTGTCGTGGACGACTACGGGCCGGTCGTGGACGGTCTCGAGCAAGACGTCGACCAAGTAGAGGAAACCGTTTTTTCGGGCAAGCGAGCCAACCCGACAGAGCGCATCTATTATCTGAAACGGGAGGTGATCGAGTTCCGCCGAGCGACCGCACCCCTATTGAACCCGCTCAACCATTTGGCGACACGGACCATGCCTCATGTGGACGAGGATGTGCAAGAGTACTTCCGTGACGTCTACGATCATTTGTTGCGGGTCAACGAGCAGGTCGAAGGCTTCCGCGATCTCTTGACGAGCGTTCTCGAAGCGAACCTGACACAGGTGAGCGTGCGGCAAAACGAGGACATGCGCAAGATCTCGGCCTGGGTGGCGATCGCGGTGGTGCCAACCATGATCGCCGGTATTTACGGCATGAACTTCGAGTACATGCCGGAGCTTCAGTCCACGTTTGGATATCCCGCGGTGTTGGGGTTTATGGCTCTGGCGTGCTCAGCGCTGTACCTCTTCTTCAAACGTCGCACTTGGCTGTGAGGCCGTCCGGGTCAGCAACCGCGTGCTGGCTTGCGCATGAAGCCTTCGCACATGGATCCATTCGCCGCTAATTGTCGTTCAGGCGAAGTTCGGTGGGGAGGCCGATGCCTTCGAAGTCGAAATAACCTCGATTCAATGCTTCGACTTCGCGTCGTCGCGCTTCTCGGAAAAGCGGATACCTTTCTTCGTCGTAGCGACAGGCTTCACAAATTTGCTCTGCGTTGAATGTGCTTCCGAAGGTTTTCACGCACGGATGCTGGCAGCGTTCGCACTTTGGAGTGAATGTCATCCCTACCCCTAGCTCCGCATTATTCATGAAAACCGGACGCTCGTCAATAGAGGGCGCTGGCTGTAGTAGACGCCGAGCTCAAACAGGCCGTCTTCTGGTACGTTACGGGCACGCGCGTAAGCAGTTAGAGCCTCGTATAATAATTGTAGGAGTCCTATCAGATGCTGACTAGCTGAGGAGCTCCTGGGTATCTGACAGGGAACTCATCCTCATAGACAGTCTGATCTGGCACCAGCGCCGGCCGGCGCATTCCAGCCTCAAAAGGTTGTCATACGCAAGGCCTGTACTGCCAGCTGTGTCTATCGAGGCGAAGACTGACCAGAGTGGGAGCAACCTAATGGAACGAAAGATAGGACGATTGGTCTTGGAAGTCTTTGTCGTCGCCAGTTCATGTCTGCTGGCTGCTGGTTGTGGCGGCAATAACGATGCTGCTTCGCCGCTTGCGCCGAGCAGCACGTCCCCCGAAACCGCTGGCGCTAGTGCGAGCCCGGGAATCGAACCTGGCGCGCGGTTCGTTGTCGATATCGTGTCGGCGCGTGGGGCGACCTTGAAGACGGTCATCATCGCACCGAACGGAGTTGCACGGGCTGCGGTGATACTGCTCGAAGGTGACGACGGCACCATCGACCTCGGCGGGACGTCAGACGATCCCGACATTCAGAGCGAAGGCTTTCTCGCACGCAACGCCGACGCCTTCGCGGCCGAGGGGTTATTGGTGGCCCTCGTCGGAGCTCCCTCGGATTACCCAGACGGTGTCGAGCCCAGCTACCGGATAAGCGCGCAGCAGAGCGACGACGTGGCCGCCGTCGTCGCATGGGTCGACGCCAGGGCGTCACTGCGTGTCTGGGTGCTCGGGATGAGCCTTGGAACCTTCTCCGCGACCAACTCGGCGATCCGCCTAAACGGAGTGCTCGACGGCTTTGCGGTTTGCTCGGCTTCCACGGCTCCAACCGGCGGTCCCATGCCTAACGGGATCCTCGACATGGATCTCGTCCAGATAACCATGCCGGCGCTGGTCGTTGGCCATCAAGACGACGCCTGTCCCGGCACGCCAGCGAGCGGCGTCGCCGCCGTCGCCGCCGGCCTGACCTCGGCTGCGCCCGTTACCCAAAGGGTTTTTACCGGCGGCTCTCCCCCGATGTCCCAGGAGTGCGGGCCCAAGTCGCCCCACGGCTATTTCGGCATCGACGATCAGGTAGTGACCTACATGGCGGGTGTCATGCGATAGTCCCATTGTCACACCCGCTTAGAATGGAGACGATCGAAGTCGCGCCAACCATTGCGTAATGCCTTGGCCGTTCGAGAGCCTCGTGTCGCTTTATCTATGGAGTCGACGGGGCTGAACTGTAGTCCTGGGAGTTCTTGATGCGTTCGAGCGTCTCCAACAAGTTCCCTGTTGACTCGAATGGCCAGTCGTGGCCCCGCCCCATTTCGCGTGCCCGCGCGCCGAGAGCACCCATGAAGCGGTGGAACTTGCGAACGGCTGACAGCGTATCGAGTCCCGTGAATCGACATTGCTGCTCCTCGAGAAGGACGTCGATGGCATGGAGAAAGCGGATATCGTCTGGGGGGGAAAGGCCTGCGGGGTCGTTCAAGCGTTGTCGTTCGCCTTCGATGGGGGGGCCATCCGTGCGGGCACAGTTAATGAAGATCCGGACGACGTCACGACCCGGAGTTACGTTTCGGCGGGCTGCGTATCCGATAAATCCCAAGCGTTCTACCTCGCAGGACTCTCTAAGACTACCCACGGCGCTCCATTCGCCTTCTCACGGTTCGGAGTCCGCTCCGAGACGGGTCAGGAAAACCTTCATTTCTTTCACGGTCTGCAAATCTCCGGCCTCGAGACCCAAAGCGATACCATCTTCATAGGCACGTCGGGCCTCGTCCTTACGGCCCAACTCCTCCAAGGATTTGCCCAACTGACGATATGCCGCCGTGTAGTTGTGCTTGACGCGGATGGCCGCTTCAAAGCTCTCAACGGCGTCCGCGAAGCGGCCGCTTTTCGAGAGCTCGTTTCCAAGCCCGTAATGAAGCATCGGATCTCCTGGATCCTTGGCAAGGAACTCCTGGAACTTTTGAATTCGGCTGTCGTCGGCCATGCTTTTTTCCCGGAAGGCGATTGGGCGTCTCGGCCAAAGTGGACGGGACCCGTATAAGCGTACTGCCCAACCGCGTTATCGGCTGCACAGGTGTCTCTAGGCTTCTTCAGCAGCTCACGGAAGGCGCGACTCAATATATACTAAAATTTGCATTCACGATACATGAGCGGTCAACGCTGCGCGTCGAGTTTTCTCGGCGTCGGCCGTTACAATCGTCGTTTTCACATCCTACAACTTGCGAGTCGAGGGGGACGACGTCGAAGTCGAGATACCCTAGGAATTCATGAGTAAGTTGATTCAGGAAAAGTGCGTCGCTTGCCGACGCGCCAAAGCTCAACGACGCAGAGATCGCGCAACTGAAGCCCGAAGCCCCGGAGTGGCAGGTCCTGGCTGAGGAGGCCACCCGCGCCTCAACCGCGTCTTCAGCTTCAAGAATTTCGCCGAAGCGCTGGCGTTTACCCAGAGGGTCGGCGAGCTGGCTGAAAGCGAGGGGCACCATCCAGCGATCCTCACCGAGTGGGGTCGCGTAACGGTCTCGTGGTGGACCCACAAGATTCGGGGCCTACACCGCAACGATTTCATCATGGCCGCCAAGACCGATGCCTTTTACGGGGTGCACTGATGATCGGCGAGGCGTGTACACGCCATGCGGCTCAGAGCTCCGGCGGCCATCGATTAACCGTAATGGCTTTGATGTCTCTTGCAGGATCAAATCCACCATCCGCCAGCATCGCGCCAAGCTGGCTTCGAATGTTTCGCTCGAACGTCTCGAACGATGTGCCAAGCAGCTCGTAGCGCCCAGCCCGGAACTGCTCGGCGCCCGAGCCCTTGCCGGGCAGCGGAATGCGGTACATATGAACCGTGATTGGCTCTTCAGGCGATCGTGCCGACACGTAGTCTTTGAAGCGAAGCGGGTAAGTTAGCCGGATATCCGAGAAATAACTGCCCGGGCAGTAAGCGGCAAATATCCCGGTTTTCTCGAACGCCGTCCAGTTGCGGATGAGCACATTGGTCGATACCAGCGGCATCCGGATCGTGCCTCGCAACGCCTCTTGTTGTACCGCCGGTATTTCCGGGCACATGTAGGGTATGACCGAGTGGTAAGAAGCCATGACGCAATAACGTGAGCGCATGCGTTTGCTCGTGTCGCCTTCGACATAAGTGAGCTCGACTTGTTTGGCCGTATCCGGATCGCCTAAGTGCCGTGCATGAACCGCGGTTGCATGCAGGCGTATGCGAACCGGCGCGTCCTTACGATCGAGCTCGGCATAGTCGAACTTCGCCGAGATAATGTCGTGCATCGAATTGCCGGGCGCGACACCGGGAATCATTTTTCGCACGAGCATTCGGGCAACGGATGCATTGCCATCCGGGAAATGAAAGTCCTCTTTGTAACTGTGTTCCTGCCCGTCGTCGGAGCGTTCGAGCTCCTCGGAAAGCCCCAGGCCCGCCGTTCCCGGCAAGCCATAACGAAACGCCGCGATCGATGGTGTCAGGTCTGTGCCGTTGCCCATGTAACTGCCACGCCACATCCATAAAAAATCGAGGACCTCCCGGCTAACGCCGACGATGTTCGTCGGGAAATCCATGTAGTCGATCGCCGGCAGCGTGGAGAGTTGTTCTTCTTTCGACTTACCCGGCAAGTATTCACGACCACCACAAAATAGCTCGAGAATTTCCTCACGCGCACCGGTGGAGAGCGGTGTCCTGGCCAGGAAAGCCGTCACGGCGTCTTTGTCACCTACCGACATTTCAAGCTCGGCGGGCAACGTCACATAAGCCGGTTGCTGCGCGCTCTGTGGGATGCCGGCCTCGTCGACAACGAGTTTGTCTGCACCGAAGGTTTCCTTGTCGAAGAATATTCCGCAGCGCAGGTTCTGTGAGGGGTACAGGTCATGGTCGAACACATCGCGCGCGAGGCTGGCATCAATGCCCAGCTCGTCGAGCAGCGCCTTTGCCGCGTTCGGATATCTCCAAGGCGCCTCGATATATTCGGTGCCTCCAAGATCGACCAGTGTGCGGCCCCCGAAGTGGAATTGGTTGCGCGTGGCGTGACCGCCGAAGTCATCGTTGTTCTCGATGATCAAAACGCGCGCATCGGGTCCTGCTTCTTTTCGAAAAAACCAGGCTGCCGCAAGCCCACTAATGCCGCCACCGACCACCACCAGGTCGTACTCCTCACCGGTATCGGTCGAATCCGCAGGATCGTCAAATGTTTCACCGTCCCGCATCCGATGTGCCACCTCGAAGGAGCCCGGATGACTGCCGCGCATGCCGTCCCGTGTCGGTGGGTAGTAACCTGGCGCGATGGCAGACGGTTTCGACCCACAAATTCTGAGGAACACCCGAAAAAACAGAGACTCTTTCTCCTGCCGTTTCCTGAGTTTCCTGCGATTCCTGCCTTCTTCTTTGCGCGTCGGGTTCGAGCACCGAAACTACCTAGAGAACCCAATTTTCTCTCACGTCCAGTGTTCTGATTTCGCCGACGTCGCACACATCGAGTCACCTACTTCTCGAGCGCGGTCCGATGTTGCGCCCGAATCAGGGCTCGAACCGTTCCCAACAGTCCCGGATCTTGCTCATGAGCTCTTGGAACTTGGCGCTCTCGCGTATCAGTCCGAGATTGGGGTCGTGCTCGCTCAGAAACGGATAGTTGATGAAGCCGCGTCGCAGAGAAGCATTCTCGAGGCACTCGACCGCCGGCTCGTCCTGCCCGAGCAGGGCGTAGCCCACGGCGACGCTCCAGGATATATGCTCGTCCGTGTTAAAATGCCCCCAACTGGCGTTTGTCAAGACCACGCCCCTTCAACTCGTCACTATCTTGAAAAAGAATCTGGCAGGTCAACACCCACGATACAAGTACGCTCGCGGTCACTTCACGGTCACGATACGAAAGCCCGGCGTCCCGTATCGTGCCTCGCCCGTGATGGTGAGAAGATTCGCCGAGATTCGAGCCTCGCCGCTTCCATGTGTATGTCCACACAAAACCGTGACTTCAGTATCCGGAAAGTCCCGCGCCCCCTCGCTCAACATCTCTCCCATCGCCTTGCACGTGAAACCCGGAAGCCACGCATCGTCCGAGATACGGCCTTCATGCCAGCAAGCTTCCCGAAACGGCGGGACATGTGTCAGCACGAGGACCTCGTCGAATCGCTCGAGAGCCTCTCGATAGAAGGGCAAGAGCGTCTGCGCCGCTTCATCTCCGAGCTCCCCGAGCTTGCGCTGAAGCGCCGGCAGGTTGTTCATGACGGCGAGAGGGTGGCCGTCACCCGTGGACTCACGAAGTTCCTTGATCACGAAGTAGTCATTCAAGAGTGCAGGCTCTTCGAAGTTCCCAAAGCGCGCGTCACCCCACCCTCCATGCCCAACCAGAGCGGTGTGCTCGCTGAGCTCGACGACCCCGGCACGGGGAAGCCACATGGCGCAGGACGTGTCGAGAGTCCGCATCCGCTCCCGCACGCTCGCGATGTCACCGCCGTAGTAGTCGTGATTTCCAAGGACGAAATAGACCGGCCGGCGCACGCGCTCGGAAACGAAATGCAGCCACGTCTCGATGTTGTTGGCTTCGGCGATATCGCCTCCGAGCAACAACACTTCCGCTTCCGAATCGCCAATGTCGGCACAGAACGCCTCGTCGACCGCCTCGCTCGCGTGGCTGAGGTGAACGTCGGTGGCCCAAGCAAGCTTCATAGGGAGCCCGCGCTTTGCCGGTCGGTCAGCGATGGCGTTACTTCGCCGCTTGGATCCGCTCGAGAAAAAGCCGCGCCTGCCCCGTTCGGAAGCGGAGCTCGACCTTTTCCGTCGTGTTGTCGTCGAAGTCGGCGGCATCGTAGGCGACTTTGAGCTTTGTCCCTTTTTCGATGGAGCAGTCGAGCAGACGCAGCCGTGCGACGTCGAGCGGGACGTTGATGAGCGGTCGGCTGATCGAGAACGCGGCGAAGCGGAGTCCGGTCACGACGAGGGAGCCCGTGAACCAGTTGTAGCGATAGCCCGAGCGCCTCGTCGGCGAGCGATAGTTGCGAAGCGTGATGGTTCCGCCGAGGCCCTCGTCGAAGAGCACGATCCCTTCGCTCTCCAGTATCGGGCGCATCGCTTTGGGGAGCTGTCCCCACCCGAAAAGCCGGTAGAAAAGCGTTTTCTTCATCCATAAACGGGTTACCAACCTGGCGCCGCTCGTGACAGCGACACTGTTCTACGTTCGGGGGCTCAATACAAGACACGGAAGTAGATCGTACGGGGCACTTTCTTGAGCTCTTCGATCACCCGCGCCTGGTATTTCTTGCTGACGTCGGTGATGACGTAGCCCATGCGCTCGTTGGTCTTCAAGTACTGTCCCAGAATGTTGATCTTGTGCTCCGCCATGACTTGGTTGATGGCGGCGAGGACGCCGGGCTCGTTTCGGTGAATGTGGATGAAGCGATGAGCACGCCGCAAATCGGGTAGCTGCACGCCGGGAAAGTTGACGCTTCCGAAAGAATTTCCCGAATTAACAAAAGAGATGAGCTCGTCGGAGACGAACGCGGCGATGTTCTCTTGGGCTTCGCGGGTGCTTCCGGCGATATGGGGCGTCAAGATCACGTTCTCGAGCCCTTGAAGCGGCGAGGAGAACGGACGGTCTTTCCCGGCAGGCTCTTCCGGAAACACGTCCAAGCCGGCGCCAGCGAGGTGTCCGCTCCGGAGCGCCTTGGCGAGGGCGCTGACGTCGACGACGAAGCCGCGGGACAGATTCAGAAAGAGAGCGCCCTTTTTCATCATGCGAAGCTCGCGCTCGCCGAAGAGCTCGTGGTTGTATGCGCGGCCATCGACGTGGATAGTGATGATGTCGGCCCGCTTCAAGAGATCCTTGAGCGAACGGCATTTAGTCGCGTTTCCAAGAGGGAGCCGTTCGACGATGTCGTAGTAATAGACATCGAGACCCATGGCTTCCGCAAGAACGGAGAGCTGGGAGCCGATATTGCCGTATCCCACGATCCCGAGCTTCTTGCCGCGGATCTCGAACGCGCCCGCCGCACTCTTGTTCCAAACACCGCGATGCGTGGCGGACGACTTCTCGAGAACTTTCCGCGCGAGCATGATGATCTCGCCGATGGCGAGCTCCACGACGCTCCGCGTGTTCGCGTAGGGAGCGTTGAACACGATGACGCCGTGCTCCGAGCAGGCGTCGAGGTCGATTTGATTCGTTCCGATGCAAAAAGCGCCGATGCCTTTGAGCTTGGCAGTGGATTCGAGAACGCGCCGTGTGATGCGCGTGCCTGACCGGATGCCAAGCAGCGTGACGCCGTCGAGCTCCTGAATGAGCTCGTCTTCGCTCAACCCAGCGGGTAACTTGCGCACCTCGTAGCCTTCTTTGTCGAAATGCTTCTGTGCGGCGCCGTGGATGTCCTCCACCAACAAGACGCGGATCCGCGTTTTGGGGTAAGAGATCGACATCGGGAAGTCATGGATGTAGAGAAACTCGTCGAGGCTCGGCAACACGTGGTCGGCGATCTTGACGACGGGCTCGCGCCGCGCGCTCTCGGTAAAGGCGTAAAAGCGCGTGGCGAGCCCGGCCTCGCGCATCTTGACGTCGCTGTAACCATCCCCGATCACATAAATCTCGCCATCGAGCTGCAGTTGACGGAGTACGCGTGCTTTGCCGTCTTGATGGATCAACGGGCTCCGGGAGTCGAAGCCGACGATGTTGTCCTTGGCGTCGAAGAGAAACTCATTCGCGAAGACATGCGCCTCGGAGATACCCAGGCTCTCGACGACCGGGATGAGGAGCTCGCGAAATCCGTTCGAGAGCACGTAGATTTGATTCTTGTACTTCTTGAAGAAAGCTTTGTTGCGCTTCACCGAAGGAGAGATCGCGCGCTTCAAGACACGGACGAGCGCGTCGATATGCTTTCGGTGCGCGTCGAGAAGCTCGATGCGAAGCGCAATCCCCTCCGCCATCGACATGCCGCCCGTGGCGGTGAGCTCGGTGATGCGCTCGACTTCGTGAAGACGCTCCGTGCGCTCGGGATGCGATTTGAGAGAAAGACGCGCGAGCTCGGGAAGGGTTTCCACCGAGACGAGCGTGCTATCGAAATCGAAAACGTAATGTCGCCGGTCGCGCGTCACAAGTAGATGTCCAGAAACTCGAGGATTTTCTCGACATAGGCCCAGGCCGCTTCCGGATGAAGATCGTGGCGATAGGTCCCTCGCACCTCGTCGCCGCGAAAGATGTACTCGAGCAGCGGATATTTCGGCCGCGCGCGGAGCGCATCGAAGAACGGCCGCTTCGTTTCGTAGGGTACGAGCGGGTAAACCTGTCCGTGGAACGAAAGCAGGGGCGTCTCGATGGCGGCGACATCGCCGAGCGACGACAGTTGGCGATAGAGCTCGAGATTGCCCCGGAGCGGTCCGAGCTCGCGATCCAGGTAGCTCTGGCCTTCGCTATTCGTCTGGCGGTACAGTGCTTCGAGGTCCGGCATCCCGATCGCTTCGACAGCGCAGGTAAAAAAGTCCGGGTAACGGGTGATGGCGGCGAGCGTCAGAAAGCCGCCATAGCTCACGCCCCAAATGCCGATGCGATCGTTGCGCACTTCGGGCCGCGCGGTCACCGCGCGCGTGCCCGCGATCAAGTCTTCCAGGTCGCCTTGACCCCAAGCGCCGTCGTTCAAGTTCTCGAACAGAGCGCCGTAGCCCGTGCTCCCGCGGACATTGGGCGCGAAGACGGCGTAGCCGCGCTGCGTGAGAAGTTGCGCGAACGGATGCCAGCGATTCGTCCATTGCGAGGTCGGACCGCCATGGGGTCGCACGAGAACGGGAACGGGGCTCTCGGGCGTGGCACTCTCTGGAAGATAGAGAAAGCCCGTGATCTCATGATCATCGAAGCTCTTGAAACGAACGAGCTCCGGCCGCGCCATCCTCCGCACGTCGAGATCGGGAGGCAAGGTATCGCTCAGGCGCTCGCGCCCGCCTTCGATGGGATAGGCCCAGACGTCTCGCGGGTAGTTATAGGCTTCGAAGAGACAGAGCACGGCCTTTCCGTCGGGGCGCCAAACCGGCTGCGAATGTACGCCGGCCCGTAGCGTGAGCGTTCTCTCCCTGTCCTTCTCGAAATCGTGCAGCTTGAGCCGAAGGTTCCCGTCGCGGTTCTCGATATAAGCGAGATAGTTTCCGTCCGGGCTAAACGCAGGCTCGGTGAGCTCGAATGCAGAATCGACGAGGAGCTCGGGTGTACCTCCGTCCTGTTTATTCGCAGAAATGACGTAGATGGCTTTTCGTCCGGACGCGTCCGAAACGAACGCAATCCGAGCACGGTCGGGCGACCAACGCGGGCCGAAGCTGTCGCCTTGCCAATCGTCGGGAAGCAGCTCGATGAGCTCGCCGTCTTCGAGAGCCACGACGCCGACGGTGCGCTCGACGTGACGACCCGCGCGGAACGTCAACGCGAGGCGCGTACCGTCGGGAGACCATCGGTGATCGGCCTCGTCGAAAGGATGCTCCGTCAGCTGGCGCGCACGGCCTTCAGCCACGGTCGTCACCCACAGATCCCATCCCGTCTCGCTCGCCACCCGTTCACTCAAAAACGCGATCTGCGACCCGTCAGGAGACCACCGCGGCTTTCGGTCCTGTCCGCGATGCCTCGTTATCTGCCGTGCGTTCTCGCCTTTTGGATCCGAGATGAAGATGTGCCATTGGTCGGCGCGGCTTCCGATGAACGCGATGCGCTCGCCGTCCGGAGACCAATCGATGTCGCGTTCTCCCATGCCTCGGCTCGTTGCGATGGGCGACCCCGCCGGGTCGCCTATCGTCATCATCCAAAGCGTTTGCTTGCCGGTGGCGGACAAGCTGAGCGCCACGGTCCCGCCATCAGGCGCTACGGCGAAATCCGAGGTCACCGGCGTCTTGAGGATATGAGGGATCGTCAGAAGCTCTTCGGGATAGATCAGTTCCACTGGACCTTGAGCGAGTGCTACGCCGCTCGCGAGGCAGAGCGCAAGAACCAAACGCGTCATGCGCCGATTGTACTTCTTTCGAGTTTCTCGATGACTTTCTTTACCGCGTCTTCGGGTGAAAGGGCGCTCGTCTCGACCGTGACGTCCGCCTCCGCGTAGAGCGGCTCACGCTCGAGCAGGAGCGTGCGCAGTTCGGCGAGTGGATCCGAGCGCCCGGCCATGGGCCGCTGGTCGCCCTGGGCGGCGACGCGCTCGAGGTGTTGCTCCGGTCGTGCTTTCAGCCAAACGGTTCGAGCATGGGCTTTCAGAAGCTCGTAGGTGGCGCGGCCGTGGACGAGGCTACCGCCGGTCGCGAGCACGCTGTCCTTGTCGGTCGTGACGAATCGTGACAGCACGTCGTGCTCGAGACGGCGATAGTAGCTTTCGCCGTGGAGCGCGAAGATCTCGGCGAGCCTGAGGCCTGCCTCCTCCTCGATGAGCTGGTCGAGCTCGACGAAAGTCGTGCCGAGCTCAGCGGCGAGCTGGGCACCAACAACGCTCTTGCCGGCGCCCCGCAGGCCGACGATCGCTATGATATGACGATGGTCTCCGAGCCGTACGAGCTCGTGAAGAGGCGCTCCGAGCACCCGACCGAGCTCGTACAGCCTGAGGATAGAGATGTTGCCTTGGCCTGATTCGAGCTGCGAGATGTATCGCGGCGAGAGTCCGGCGAGCTCTGCAAGTCGTTGCTGGCTAAACCCTTTTCGAACACGACGCCCGCGAATCTGTTTCCCGAGCTCCTGCAGGATATGTCCAGCGTTCATATGTGTATTATAATACATGTAATTGTAACTAAACAAGTAGTATAATACTTATTTGCGGAGGGATTAATGGAACGTATTCAGTTCGAGACGGATCCGGGACGCTACAAGCACTTCAAGTTGTCCTTCGATGGTCCTATCGCGACATTGATGCTCGACGTTCAGGAAGATGGTGGTTTGAAGCCGGGCTATCAGCTGAAGCTGAACAGCTACGACTTGAGCGTCGATATCGAGCTCGCGGACGCGCTCGAGCGGCTTCGCTTCGAGCACCCAGAGGTGAAGTGCTGCGTCATCACGAGCGGCAAGGATCGGGTCTTTTCCGCCGGCGCCAACATCTATATGCTCGCGAGCTCGGCGCATAGTTTCAAAGTTAACTTCTGCAAGTACACCAACGAGACGCGTCTCGGGATGGAAGAATCGAGCCGCGATGGCGGGCAGAAATTTCTCGCTGCGCTCAACGGCATCACATCAGGGGGCGGCTATGAGCTCGCGCTCGCCGCGGATGAGATTCTTCTCGTCGACGACGGCAACGCGGCGGTCGCGCTTCCGGAAGCGCCGCTTCTCGCGGTCCTGCCAGGTACGGGTGGGCTTACGCGGCTCGTCGACAAGCGTGGGGTACGCCGTGATCGTGCGGACGTTTTCTCGACGCTCGTCGAAGGCATCAAAGGCAAGCGTGCCGTAGAGTGGAGGTTGGTCGACGGTCTCGCCGCTCGCAGCAAATTCGACGAGGCCAAACGCGTCCGCGCGGAAGCACTCGCGGCGACCTCTACGAGAAATGCGAGTGGTCCCGGCATCGAGCTGAAGCCGCTCGACGCCAAGCGCTCGGAGAGTGTTCTCGAATATAGCACCGTCAGCGTGAGCATCGACCAGGCGTCACGGCACGTCGAGATCCTCGTCCGCGGCCCCGAAGGCGACCAGCCGCAGACGACCGAAGCGTTCAAAGCACTAGGTGTCGATTACTGGCCGCTCGCGATGGCGCGTGAGCTCGATGACGCGATCTGCCAGCTTCGCTTCAACTACGCGACTTGCGGTCTCCTAATTTTGAAGACCCAGGGCGACGCGGACGCGGTGCTCGCTGTCGACAAGACGCTCAGCGACAACGCGGACGATTGGCTCGTGAAGGAAATTCTTTTGAAGATGCGCCGCACTTTCAAACGTCTCGACCAGACGGCGCGGAGCCTTTTTGCGCTCATCGAGCCCGGCTCGTGCTTCGTGGGAAGCCTTCTCGAAATCGCCCTCGCCGCCGATCGCAGCTACATGTTGGCCGACCCCACGAAACCCGTACATATTGGACTCGGGCCTCTAAATAAAGAATGGTTTCCCAAGGCCAACGGGCTTTCCCGCCTCGAGACACGGTTTCTCGGGGAGCCGGAAACGCCCGCAAAGGCACTTGCGCATGACGGGCTCATCGATCCAACCGCGGCGATGGAGCTCGGTCTCGTGACTTTCGCGCCGGACGATCTCGATTGGGAAGACGAAGTACGCATCGCGATCGAGGAGCGCTGCGGTTTCTCGCCGGACGCGATGACCGGCATGGAAGCCTCTTTGCGTTTCGCCGGTAGGGAGACGATGGAGACAAAAATTTTTGGTCGCCTGACGGCTTGGCAGAATTGGATTTTCCAGCGCCCCAATGCCGTAGGCGAAAAAGGGGCGCTCACGCTCTACGGCAAGCCGAGCATGCCCGAGTTCGACTGGAGGAGAACCTGAGATGGAGCTTCATGAGAAAATCCCGAACAACGTAAACCTGTCGAGCGATCCCAAGCTCAAGCGTGCGCTCGAGAATTGGCAGCCCAACTATGTCGACTGGTGGATGGAGATGGGCCCCGAAGGTTTCCAAAGCGATGATGTTTATCTTCGGACGGCCATCTCGGTCGATCCGGGCGGTTGGGCGCATTACGACTACGTGAAGATGCCCGACTATCGTTGGGGGCTCTTCCTGACGCCTCCGGAAGAGGATCGCAAGATCGGCTTCGGGGATCACGAGGGCGAGCCCGTTTGGCAGGAAGTTCCTGGTGAGTTACGTACCCAGCTGCGCCGACTCATCGTGACTCAAGGCGATACCGAGCCCGCGAGCGTCGAGCAGCAGCGCCTGCTCGGCAAGACAGCGCCGAGTCTCTACGACCTGCGCAATCTCTTTCAAGTCAACGTCGAGGAAGGCCGCCACCTTTGGGCGATGGTCTACCTCCTCCACTCCTATTTCGGGAGGGATGGTCGCGAAGAGGCGGAGGGCCTGCTCGCGCGCCGGAGCGGCAACGAGGACAAACCTCGCATTCTCGGTGCCTTCAACGAGCCGTGTGACGACTGGCTCAATTTTTTCATGTTCACCATGTTCACCGATCGCGACGGAAAATATCAGCTTCTCGCCCTCGCGGAGAGCGGGTTCGACCCGCTCTCTCGCACGACCAAGTTCATGCTGACGGAAGAGGCGTTTCATATGTCGGTGGGGGAGACGGGAGTCGGCCGCATCGTCGAGCGAACGGCGCAGCTCATGCGCGGGCACGGCGACGACGTGCGCGCCCATGGCGGAATCGATCTTCCGACCATCCAGAAATATTTGAACTTCTGGGTGAGCGCTTCGACGGATCTCTTCGGCGGTGAAGTCTCGACGAACGCGGCGCAGTACTTTGCCACGGGAGTCAAAGGCCGCCATCGCGAAGACCGCTATGACGAGCACAAATGTCTCGACAGCTTCTACCAGATGGAGCTCGTGAAAGACGGGAAGATCGTTCAGGAAGAGATCCCGATGCGCAACGCCATGAACGAAGTGTTGCGCGACGACTATGTCGAAGATTGCGAGCGCGGGGTCAAGCGTTGGAACAAAACCCTCGAAGATGCCGGCATCTCCGATCGACTGACCATGCCTCACCGGCGCTTCAACCGTCAAATCGGCGCCTATTCGGACCATTTCTTCAATCTGAAGGGCGAGCTCATCTCGGCGGAGGCTTTTCAGGACAGCAAAGAGCTGTGGCTTCCCGCAGATGACGATCGCGCCTATATCGAGACCCTGATGGTCGCGGTGGACGAGCCGGGGCAGATTGCCAATTGGATAGCGCCCCCGAAATCGGGCGTGAAGGGTCAACTGTTCGAGTTCGAATATGTGAGAAAAGCGTGATGGCGCTCGTGAACGATTCACGACAGGACGGCGTGGCTCTCCTCGAGCTCGACGCCCCGCCCGCCAATACTTACAGCTACGAGATGATGCAGGAGCTCGACCGCGCGCTTCTCGCCGCGCGCATGGATGACAGCGTGCACGTTATCGTGCTGACCGGCGCAGGGGAGAAGTTTTTCTGCGCCGGTGCGGACATCAAGATGCTCAACGAAGCGGCGCCGAGCTTCAAGTATTATTTTTGCCTCCACGCGAACGAAACGCTGAACCGCTTCGAGCAAACGCCCAAGCTCGTCATCGCGGCCTTGAACGGCCACACGGTAGGCGGCGGGCTCGAGTTAGCGCTCGCGGCCAATTTGCGGGTCACGAAGAAAGACGGCGGAAAAATTGGACTTCCGGAAGTGCAGCTCGGTGTGCTGCCAGGCACGGGCGGCACTCAGCGCCTCGCACGTCTTCTCGGGCGCTCCCGCGCTATCGAGCTCATGGCGACAGGGAAGCTCATGAGCTTCGACGAAGCGAAGACGATCGGCATGGTGAACGAGGTCTTCGACGGAGACGGTTTCCGCGCACAGGTCAAGGATTACGCGGCGCAGTTCGTGCCGCCCGGCCGGGCCTCGAAAGCCGTGGGCCACATCAAGCGCGCCGTCTGTTCGGGACTCGAGATGCCCTTTTCAGAAGGTCTTGCGCTCGAGCGTGAGCTGCAGCAACACCTGTTCGCCTCGAACGATGCCAAAGAGGGGATCGCCGCGCATCTCGAGAAACGCAAGCCAGAATTCAAGGGTAACTAACGAGGAGAGGTCGTGAACAAAAGTATCGTTATTGCGGGCGCTGCTAGAACCCCCATCGGAAAGTTCGGCGGTAGTATGAAGTCTCTCCAAGCTTCTGACCTCGGCGTCGCCGCAGTCAAGGGGGTGCTCGAAAAAAGCGGCGTCCCCGGAGATGCTGTCGACGAAGTGATTTTCGGAAACGGTCGTCAGGCAGGGGTCCGCCCAAACGTCGCGCGCCAAGTCGCTTACCGCGCGGGCCTCGGAGAAGGAACCCCCGCCTACACCATCAACAAAGCGTGCGGCTCGAGCCTCAAAGCTGTCATCAACGCTTATGGCGCCATAGCACTCGGCGACGCGGAGGTCGTGCTGGCGGGCGGCACCGAGAGCATGAGCAATACGCCCTACATGCTTCTCGACGCTCGTTGGGGCCATAAGCTCGACCATTCGGAGATTACCGATGGGATGTACCGCGACGGCTTCCTCTGCCCTCTTTGTGAGGAGCTCATGGGCGAGACCGCGGAAAAATTGGTCGACAAGTACGGCATCACGCGTGAAGAGACGGACCGTTACGCGATGGAGACGCAGCGCCGCTGTCAGGCGGCGCGCGAAGCCGGTCGCTTCGCCGACGAGATCGTGCCCATCGAAGTGCCCGCGCGCAAAGGAGCGGTCCGAGTGCTCGAAACGGACGAGCACCCGAGAGACGGCGTCACGATGGAAAGCCTCGCAAAGCTGAAGCCGGTCTTTCGGAAGGACGGAACGGTTCATGCCGGCAACGCCTCCGGCATTACCGACGGCGCCGCCGCGATGATGGTGCTGAGCGAGGACAAAGCCGAGGCGCTCGGTGTCGAGCCGATGGCGCGCATCGTTGCCTACAGCTCGGCCGGCGTCGACCCTGCCATCATGGGCATCGGCCCCGTTCCCGCGATCCGAAAACTTCTGAAAAAGACGGAGCTCACGCTCGACGACATCGATCTCATCGAGCTCAACGAGGCTTTCGCCGCGCAAGTGCTCGCGTGCCAGCGCGTCCTCGACCTCGACCTCAATCGACTGAACGTGAACGGCGGCGCCATCGCACTCGGGCATCCTATCGGGGCCACGGGAGCGCGCGTCCTCGTCACCCTCATGCACGAGATGCGGCGGCGTAAGGCCAAGCGCGGGATCGCGACCCTTTGCATCAGCGGCGGCATGGGCCTCGCCTTGCTCGTGGAGGCGTTGTAGTCTCGGCTTCGACATGAGCTGGGATCACATCGAGCTCGCGATTCAGGACACCGACACCGGCATCGGCGCGGGCCGTATCGCCACCATTACTCTGAATCGACCCGAGGCGTTGAACGCTTTGTCCGGCTCGATGCGCGAGGATCTGCTCGCGGCTATCGACGAAGCCGCGACCAAAGCGCGTGTCTTGCTCCTCACCGGTCGCGGCAAAGCTTTTTGTAGCGGCGGTGACGTGCGATTCATGGCGAAGCTACGACGCGAGAGCCGGCCGGAAGTGCTCGCGCCTCTCATCGAGCAAGGAAAGCGCGTCGTACGGCGGTTGCGCGATCTGCCCATCCCAAGCGTCGCCTGCGTGAACGGTGTGGCGGCCGGCGCGGGGTTTGGCCTCGCGCTCGCCCGCGACCTTCGCATCGCGTCGGCCACCGCGCGATTCGCGGCCAGTTTTTCACGGATAGGACTTCACCCCGACTGGGGAACGTCCTATTTTTTGACGCGGCTCGCCGGCGCCGCCGTTGCGCGTGAGCTCATCTTTACGGGCCGGCTCATCGATGCCGCGGAAGCGTCGCGTCTCGGTCTCGTGAACCGCGTCGTCGAACCGGAGGCCCTCGCGAAGGAGAGCCGGGAGCTCGCGGAGGAGCTTGCCGCCGCGGCCCCTCTTTCCATCCAATACGCCAAGAAAGCCGTAGCACTCGCCGAAGGAGGATCTCTCGACGAGGTTCTCGACTTCGAGTCCGAGGCTCAGCTTGCTTGCTTTCGATCGGACGACGCCCTCGAAGGAATCCAGGCCTTCGAGGAGAAGAGGCGTCCGCGATTCAAGGGGAACGCGTCATGATTGATTTCGGTTTGAGTGAAGAGCAACAGCAATTTCGCGACCTCGCGCACGAGTTCGCCGAGAAGGAAATTGCGCCGCACGCCGCGCATCACGACGAGACCGGAGAATATCCGACAGAGATTTGCCGGAAGGCGTGGGAGCTCGGCCTCATGAACACCCATATTCCCGAAGAATATGGGGGCTTGGGGCTCGGCGTTCTCGAAGGCTGCCTCATCTCCGAGCAAGTGGCTTGGGGGTGCAGCGGGATCGGCACGGCGATGGAGGCCAATACGCTCGCCGAAGGACCCATCATCGTCGCGGGAACCGATGAGCAGAAAAGGAAATGGCTCACCCCGTTGACGAAAGAGTTCCTGCTCTCGGCCTATTGCGTGACCGAGCCGGATGCCGGGAGCGACGTTCAGGGTATCAAGACGACGGCGAAACGCCACGGCAACGACGACGTCTACATCCTCAATGGCAGCAAGATGTGGATCACGAATGGCGGCGTCGCGAGCTGGTACTTCGTCGTCGCCTATACGGATCCCGAGAAGCGCTATCGTGGCATGAGCGCTTTCATCGTACCCAGAGACTCGGAAGGTGTTTCTGTCGGAAAGAAAGAGAACAATCTAGGCCAACGTGCCTCGGACACGCGCGCCGTGAGCTTTCAAGACGTGAAGGTCCCCGCCGCGAACCGCATCGGCGAAGAAGGGGATGGTTGGCGCGCCGCGATGGCGGCCTTCGACCACTCGCGCCCCGTCGTTGCCTCCGCCGCGGTCGGTCTCGCGCAATCCGCCTACGATCACGCGGTCGCCTACGCGAGAGAACGCAAGACTTTCGGCGTGCCGATCTATCAGCACCAATCGATCGGCTTCATGATTGCCGACATGGCCGTCGCGATTCAGGCGGCCCGCCTACTCGTGTGGGAATCAGCGTGGGCGATCGACCAGGGAAAGCGGAACACGAAGCAGGCCGCCTTCGCGAAGCTCTTCGCCGCCGATACGGCGGTAAAGGTGGCGACCGATGCCGTTCAAGTTTTTGGCGGCAACGGGTTCAGCAAAGAATATCCCGTCGAAAAACTCTATCGCGACGCGAAGATCTACCAAATCTACGAAGGCACGAGCCAAATCCAGCGCCTCATCGTCCAAAAAGAAATCTTCGACCGCTAGTCGCGGATTAGACGCGAGAGGTCTACGCCGTCGACGTCGTCAGGGAAGTTGATGCCGAGCAGGGACGCGATCGTGACGGGTAGGTCGACCGTGTTGATGCGCTCGTCGACGGTGCCTTGCCGGGCTCCCGGCCAATGCACGAGTGCTATGACGTGCGTGTCGTAACGATAGGGCGAGCCGTGTGTCGTCCCGCGGACACGGCCGATGAGACCCTCCTTGTGTTGCACGTAGAGGTCCGGGCTGCGCTCGGGATGAAACGAATGGACGTAGAGCTCGAGCGTTTTGTCCAACCATCCTCCCGCCGAAGCGCTCTCGATCTCGGTCCTTGTCCAGACCCGCTCGACGCTCGGACAGCGAGCGAGCTCTTTGACGATCATGGATTCGAGGCTCGAGCGCTCGACATCCCGTCGCTTCAAGGTTTCATCATTGAAGTAGAAACCCTCGTGGAACCAATCGTCTTTCCCTAATTTCTCCTGAAACGCGCGCCCCGCTGACTGGAAGCAAGCGTAGTCTCGAGCCGTAAGAAATCCTCCCGGGAGGCTGTGCGAGCGCTGATATTCCGGAAGGGACGCGACCCCGTGATCGGCTGAGAGCGAGATCGCGACGTTGGCGAGGCCTATCCTCTCGTCGAGAAAATCGAAGAGCTCTCCGAGCTCGCGATCGAGGCGAAGCATGGTGTCGAGAACCTCGGGACTGTTTGGCCCATATGTGTGGCCGACGGTGTCGACGCTGGCAAAGCTCAGCGCGAGCACGTCGACACTCTCATCCGCTCCAAGCTCGTGCGCGACAACGAGCTTCTTCGCGAAATCGAGCAAATAGGGCTCGATGAACGGCGAGTTATAGAGCGCGCTGTAGAAACGCGTTGTCGGGTAGAAATCAGCGCGCCCGATCGCGTGGGTGAAGTCTGGAGTCCCAACGATCTCCATCTCGCCGAACAGCCTTTGGGGAACCGCAACAGGCGTCCAAGTGTGCCCGAAAAAACGATCGGCGAAACGCTCTCGATGAAACTCTCGAACCCACGCGGAATATTCGGAAGCGTAATGGGTGCTCGTCACCCATTGGCCGCTCCGCGTGTCGAACCAGAAAGCGCCGTGGGCGTTCTTGCCTCCCATGAGAACAGCCGAACGATCTTTGGCGCCGATCGAAAAAATATTGGAGTTCGGGTCCTTTGCCTGAATCCAGTCGCCAAGCCCAGTCGCGAGAAGCCGCGCCGGTGAGCGCCCGCCTCCGGATCTCGGTTTGCCGCCTGCGGGCGTCAGGATTTTGGTCGTCCCGTCTTCGACACAATAGACGTGCTTGCCGTCGGTGCGGTCGTACCATCCGTTTCCAACCATCCCCGAATGTGCTGGATAGCGCCCGGTCGAAAGCGAGGCGTGGCCGGCGGCGGTCACCGTGCCGGCGTGAAAATGATGGGCGTCGGTAAACAGCACGCCGCGGTCGAGCAGCCTCTTGAAGCCGCCGACGAAGCTTGGCCGAAACCTCTCGAGATAGTCTCCTCGGCCTTGATCGACCGTGAGGAGCAAGACGAGGCGAGGCGACGCCTCCTGGGAACGAGCGTTTTGCCCCGTAAAAGACAGAGCGGTGAGAGCTAAGATTAGCCAGCGCAGGTGCATGATTTTTTGGAACTTACCCCAATCGCTGGGCAGGATGTAATCCCGCGCGCCCGGCTAAACTACGAGGTTGCTTGTCCCGTTTCTATCCTTTAACCTGTTAGTACAGCAAAAAATGGGACCCATATCGTCCCGCTGCTCCTAGGGGCAGCGGGCGGTATTCTTGCGTGGGAGACCGCCGTCAGCCAGCCGGTCACCTGTGTCGCAAATGCGTCCATGGGATCTACCTAGCGCAATAAGCCACGAGAAACATGGCGACGATCAGGGCGACTGGAGGCAGCCAGAGATAAGGAAGCCACTTCCTGAGGCGCTCCTGCTTCTCTGAGTTCTCGAGCTCTTCCATCGTCCTTGCCTCTCGGGTCTGCGCGGTTCATAGTATCGCAGTCGTCACTGCTCGGCGCGCTCTCGCAGCTCTTCCGCCACAAGGACCTGCTCGAGCTTGAACTCTTTTGTGATCTCGTCGATGCGCTCGGCTAGCTCCTCGGAGCTCTTGCGTTCCGCCCGCCGATAGGCGAGCTCCCACCCCGAGTCGACCCCTGCGTCAGCGCCGTCGCATCGGGATCCATAACATGAGCTTCGAGGTAGATCCCGTCATCCTCTTCCACCGAGAACGTGGAGTCTGTGGTCAGCTGTCCGAGGATGTCGGCCTCGAGGACGAGCTTGGCCCGGATGCGTGGCTCGGCGATGTCCACGCCTTCGACAAAGCCGATCTCGAACCCGTGCATGCGTATCGGCTCACCGCCTTCGAGACCGTGGCGCTCGTCGAAAAGAACATAGACGAAAGGCTCGTTCACCGGCACGCGCGAGTGTCTCCGCCGCAAGCGCCGATCAAGAGCGCGAGAACGAGCACGCGTTTCAAGGAACCACCTCGAGGACACGCCCGATGACTTCATTGATGTAATCCGAGAATCCCTCCGGGCTCGGCCCCAGACGCACGACCACCATGTCGCGCGACGGGATGATCGTGGTGCGCTGCCCCATGAAGCCCGACGCCCAATAAGCATCCTCAGGCACGCGGTCGAGAGCGCCGCCGCGGTTGAGCCAGAACAGACCGCCATAACCTTTGCTGGGATCGCCGGGCGCCGGCTCGGTGATGAAGTCGATCCAATCTTCAGGCAACAGCCGCTCGCCTTCCCATACCCCGTCCCACAAATGAAGAAGCCCGAACCGCGTCCAGTCCATCGCGGAACCATAGTCGTAGCCCGTCATGATGAAGTTACCATAAGCGTCCGTCTCGAGCACATAGTCGCGCGCGCCGATCTTGTCGAATAGCGCCTCGCGCGGAAAGGCAAGGTAGCTCTCGCCGCGGGCTTCGACAATTTGGCGAATGATGCGACCGAGCGTGAGCGGGTCGGAGTTGCGGTAGCGAAACTGGCTGTCTGGAGGGATCTCGAGCGGTTGACCCACCGCGTGCTCGAAGATGTTGATGGCATCGTGATAAATGCGAAAGTGCTCGTTCTCCGTGGTCCACGAATTCGAGTTGTCGATTCCGTAATTCTTGAAGTCGAGCCCGCTCGACATGCGCAAGAGATGCTTCACTTGGATCGCGCGGCGCGGGTCGCCTTCGCCGTGCCATTCCGACACGGGCGCGCGGTCATCGACGCTCAGCTCTCCTTGGTGCACGAGGATGCCGATGAGCGCCGAAGTGATGCTCTTGCCTTGCGACCAGCTAATCTGCGGCGTGTTCTTGGAGAAGCCTTCGGCGTAACGTTCGCCGATGATCTTCCCTTTGTGAACGACGACGAGCGCTCTCGTGTACTGCGTTTTCTGTGCCATCGCCCAATCGAGCGCGTCGTCGATCTCGGGTACGAGAGCGTAAGCGCCGGCATCCCCAGTGGGCCAATCTTGTGAATCGGCGTCGGGAAGCTTCGACTGGAGCTTCATGGGCTCGAAGAAAACGTCGTTCGCGCCTTGGGGAAGAATGGTGCAGCCCTGGTCGCCGTTATATTGCGCCGTCCACGAGGGGCCAGAAGCCATCCAAACCCGCGCGGTCTTTTTGTCCATGTCGACGGCGTACTCGAAGTCATCCCCCCACTGGAAAAAGTCGAAGCGTTTTATGTCGTGGTCAATGACCACTTCCGGACTTCGGACCAAGTCACGTCCGACGACGAAAACTCCCGAGCAAAGATGGTGCGCCGACATGGCAAGCTGATGGTTGGGCGCGGTGACGAGGGCGAGGGCAGCGAGTATGAGGTGCATAACGATAACTATAATCGCTGTTCCCTTTTTGGGATACCGTCTGCGGTCGCGTGTTTCTCAGAGGTAGGCTTTGCGGTTGAGCCTGGCGCGGATTAACCTCGAAATGCCACGATCGCGGAAGGTCTGAGATGGTACTTGGAGAAGGAACGCTTACGTTCAGGGAGTTCGCCGCGAAAGAGAAGCTGCCTCTCTCCGGCATACACAACGCTGTAGTGGAATTCCTTCAGGGCCGTGACGATGCTGTCATGAATGGTGCGCAAGCAGAGAACGCCTATGTCGACGAGCCTCGAATGACTTAGGATGTTGACATTCTCTCAGATCGCGCATCCGCTGGCCGCGGAACTGAGCGGCCCTCTTCATGCGCTCTTCCGAATATCGATACGCGTTCGGACGATCGAAGACGGATTGGCATTTCGCGTCTATCAGGTCCGTAAGCCGAAGAATCGCCATTTCGTCGATATTCGTATGGTCGAGGAGCTCCCCCCGCTCGACGAATCTCCAAAATCTTGGTCATGACGCCGGACGCGCTCATCGCGTCGAAAGTCATTGCGTTTCATCAGCGGCGTGGAAAACCGAAATCTGGTACCGACTGGCGCGACATCGCGATGCTATTGCTCGCTTTTCCCGAGCTGAAATCGGATCCTGGCCCGGTTACCGACAGCCTTGTAGGCGCCGGCGTTGAGCACGCAATTCTGAGCAAGTGGAAAGAGTTGTCGTCCCAGGAAATGCTCCCGGAAGAAGAAGACGCCGGGTACTGAGCTCGGCCGCGTAGCTAGGGCTTGTCGTCGTTCATCCAATCGAGGACCACTTGAACGGGAGTGGTCGCGGCGTCCTCGACGGGAACGATAGCGATGAATCGCTCACCGTTTGCACTGACGTTATAGTGATAGTGCGAGCCGCCTCTGCCGATGATGGACTGGTAGAACACGTTGAACGGGTCCAATTGCATCGCTCGGTCGAGCTCCGCCATGGCTGCATCGGAACGGTTCAAAGAGATCAAGAAGTCCGAGTAGAAGAAGTGGCCGTCCGCGTAATTCGGGTTGAGCTCGATGGCACGTCGGAACGCCTTCTCCGCGCTTGCAATGTCCCAATCGTGGACGAATCGGACGTTGCCGAGAGTTCCATGAGCTTCCGCGAGCGTATCTCCCAGAGCCATCGCGTCGAGCACGGAGACCTTCATTTGGGCAAACGCCTCGGGTGGGGGAGTCAAGCCGAATTCGCCACGGGAAAAACCAAATATCGGCGATGCCCACGTGCGCGAGCGCGTAGTGGCGGTCTTTTAAAAGGGCGAGCTGAAAGTACTCCAGCGCGGTGTCGAGATGGTCTTTCGAGAGCTTGTACCAGTGAAAACGGCCCTTTAGATATGCCTCGTAGGCTTCGAGGTTCACTGTGCGGGCTGAAGCGAGTCTCTGCGTATCTTCCGGCGTCAACGCCACGTGGATCTCGGACGCGATGGTACGGGCAAGCTCGGTTTGTAGCGCGAGGACATCCCGCAGATCGCGGTCGTAACTCTCGGCCCAAAGGTGTTCATCCGATTTGCCGTCGATGAGCTGAACGGTGATGCGAACCCGATCGGCCACACGCATCACGGAGCCCTCGATGACGGCGTCCACACCGAGCTCCCGTGCAATCTGCGGAATCGATTGCTCCGCTCCCTTGTAACGCAATACGGACCGACGCGATATCACCTTCAAGGCGCCGATTTTGGATAGTCCTTGAGGAGCGCGTCGTGCATGCCGTGGACGAAATATTCCTGCGCTGGATCGCGCGTAAGGTTGTCGAGAGGCAGGACGGCAAGCCAAAACTCGCTCCTGCTGTTGGGGTCCGAAGGTGCGTGATGCAAGCTCTCTCTCGGACGACGGCTTTTCCTTCAGGCGTCGAGCTCGGAATGATAGGCATACACTGTTGCCTGCTTGTCGTGCACGTGATGGTGGAGAGGCAGTCCTTCCTTCTTCTCCCATCGTCGCACGGTGCTCGTGTCGCGATCCAGGTAAACGGCGATCTCTTCCAGGATTCGAGCCGTCCGCCGGAAGGGGAGCTGGGCTTCATGCTGCGCAGTCTAATGGTGTGCACCTTTGCGCGCAAAGGTGCTCAAAGACAAGCCTTTGCCGTCGCGGCTATTGACGGGATGGCACGTCCCTAGTAGCGTGCCTATCAGATAAGGAGGACGCAATGGAGACTAAGTTGGATTCCAAATTCACGGCTGGTAGCGAGCTCTTGGAAGAGTACGGGGCTGCCTTGACCTCGGGCGATTTTGAACGCTGGATTTCGCTATGGACCGAGTCGGGCACGCAAATGGCGCCCGACTCTCCGACACGCACGAGCAGGGAAGAGATTCGAGCCGCCATGGAACCCGTTTTCGATCTCTACGACCACAAAATGTCCGTCCATCCCCGAGACGCTCGGCTCGCGGCCGACTGGGGCTTCGTTCGGGGAGAGTTCACACATGAGTTGAGCTCGAAAGAGAACGGGGCAGGTTCGCGTCGCGTCGGCAAGTTCTTGACGATCGTGGAGAAGCAAAGCGACGGAACCTGGAAGATCGCTTGCGATTGCTTCAACTACGGCGCCCCGGCTGAATAGGCGACCGCGACAAGCGCTCGTCACCGGGCAGATCTTGGGTTGAAAGAATAAAGACAAACTTCGAGGACGATAAATTGAGTCGAGAAGAGATCGACCGGGCATGCGCGGAGATCACGGCTGGCTGGCTGAACAGTGATCCCGATGCAATCATGGGTCATGTGACGGATGACGCTATGTTCCTCGGTCCGCATGAGCCACGGGTAAATGGCGGGCCCGCCATCCGCGCCTGGCTCGAGAGTTTTTTCTCACAGGTGAAGATGACCAAAGTCGACAGGGTCGATGACCGCGACCTCGTGATCTCTGGTGATCTGGCGGTCGAACGGAGCTCCTACGATTGGAGATCGGATTGGTGTTCGGTGGTGGCTTCCTTTTGATCTCTGCGCACACGTGTGCGCCCGTTCGTCGATTGTACCTCCGCCCCAACCGTCCTAATACCGTGGACGGCGGTACCGAGCCCGTTTGGGTGCGAAACGGCGCCGAGCTGTTCTACCGCGACGAGGTCTCTTGGTGGACTCACAAGATTCGAGGCCTACACTGCAACAATTTCATCATGGCCCAAAAGACCAACGCCTTTTACGGCGCACACTCGCCGGCGCGACCATCCTGGAAAATCGCTTCCTCGGACCCGTTCTCCCGTCGGCGAATCGGGACGAGGCGAAAGCCGCCGGTAACAACTCCCCTTACCCACCGCATCAGCCCGCGACCCTGCCCGGACGGATCGGCGCTATTCGATGTGGATCCCCCGGCCTGACGCCGGGGAATCGCCTAAAAAGCTCCGTGCAGCGCGGGCTTACGCGTCGCGATTCGGCTGCGGGGTAATGCGCAAGTAGGGTTTCACTTCTTTGAAACCCTTGGGAAACTTCTTTTCCGCCTCTTCGTTGCTCACCGAAGGTACGATGATGACGTCATCGCCGTCCTTCCAGTTCACGGGTGTCGCCACCTGATAATTCGCGGTCAGCTGTAGCGAGTCGATCACGCGCAGGATCTCGTCGAAGTTGCGTCCAGTGCTCGCCGGGTACGTAATGGTGAGCTTTACTTTCTTGTCCGGACCTATCACGAAAACCGATCGCACTGTCATCGTGTCGTTGGCTTCCGGATGGATCATGTCGTAGAGGTCCGACACCTTCCGACTGGCGTCGTCGATGAGGGGGAAGTTGACGGCCACCCCCTGGGTCTCTTCGATGTCTTTGGACCACTTCTCGTGATCACCGACTTTGTCCACGCTGAGCCCCACGACTTTGACGTTCCTCTTGTCGAACTCGCTCTTGAGCTTTGCTACTTCACCCAGCTCGGTGGTGCAGACTGGCGTGAAGTCCTTGGGGTGCGAGAACAACACGGCCCAACCATCCCCAATCCAGTCGTGAAACTGAATGGAACCCTCCGTCGTATCGGCTTTGAAATCGGGAGCCGTATCTCCCAAACGAGTTGCCATGGCACCTCTCCTTTAAAAAGCGATCATAGTTTAATGAGTGAATCGGTGCATTCCGCTTCCACAGACTCAACTTATGAGTTGCAGACTACAGCGAGACTGTGCGTTTTTCCAACTATTTTTACGACTGCGCGGTCCCGCAGTGTCGGTCGCCCGGCCTGCCCTCAATATCTCGTGGGTCAGGCTGTGTCAGCCACTAGACGCGGAGCTTCACTGGCGCGGTTTCGTAGTTGAGTCACAGCGACTGGGGTAGATGGCTTCGAGGATCTCGTAACGGCCGAGACGATGTCAGGGTTGAAGTGCCATCAGACGGCTTGCTATAGGGTGGGTTGGCCGACCATGCTGAGGACACGTTGCTCTTCGAGTTGACGATTTCAACAGGGACGAACCGAAGGTTCAAACCTTCCAGATCTGACTCAAGTGTAAATATTTGCATTCTTCTGTTTAGGCTTCTTTTTAGGAGGCGATTGTCATGGACGTGCGGTTTTCCCAACTTCTCTCCACGAGCATCCTCGGGTTCTCCGTGATCATCGCGACCGCTTGCGGTGATCGAACACCGCCGGTCATCCAAGAGCTCGCGATCGCTTCTAACCCCAACCCGGCGGCACCACTCGCGGCGATACTCTCGCTGCGAACAGACGCGCCGGTGAGGGTTCGGTTGCGCATAGAAGACGGCTCTGACGAGTGGGACTCCTCGAGAAGCGACCGCTTGGAGTCTGAGCAGAGCATTACCGTTTTGAAACTGCGCGCGGGGACGAGCCACCGCATCCGTGCCGTCGTTTCCGACGCGGCTGGACGACGTGTGGCTTCTCGGCTCGACACGAGGCACATTGGCGCGGCAAACATTGGAGAACGAAAATCTTTTCCCTCTTTGGAGCGCGGACGAGTCTCACGCCGTGATGAGTTACCAGGCGACGGGGCCGCCGAACCTTCACATCCTTACTCTGAACGGAAACGGGGAAACCACGCGGCTTCTCGAGAGCGAGCACGAACAGTTCCCAACATCGTGGTCCGCCAATGGGAGGTTTATCGCGTACACCGACTATAACCCTGAGACGGGCCCCGATATTTGGATCGTCGACATGGAAGGGGAGGCGCTAGGGACGCCGTTTCAGGCGACTGCGTTTCAGGAGACCCACGGGGTTTTCTCGCCCGACGGGAAATGGTTGGCGTACGTGTCCAATGAGACCGGACGTAAGGAGGTTTACGTTAGATCTACGTCGGGGCCAGGAAAGCATCTCCTTTCTGTGGACGGCGGCAACGAGCCCGTTTGGACGCGCAACGGAGCCGAGCTGTTCTATCGAAACCAGAACAAGATGATGGTGGTTGCGGTGGAGACCGAGCCGATCTTTCGTCCGCAGACTCCGCAATTGCTGTTCGAGAAGGCAGCCACGCGAAACTTGAATGAAACGCTCGTTGCTCAGTACGACGTCTCACTCGATAGACAGCGTTTCCTGATGCTCGAGCCAGTGGAGCCCGTCGACGCCACCGAAATTACGCTGGTACAAAATTGGTTTCAGGAACTGAAACGGCTCGCCCCACCGCCAATTAGGCCTGGAAAGCGCGCCCTCACTTTGACAACCACCGACCGGCCGTGATACCAAACCAATTGGGAGGGTACCCATGGCTCTATCCCGGCGACAATTCTTTCAATCGAGCGCGATCGCGCTCGCGACGACCGCTTTCGGCTTCGACTTGAGCGCGGCGGCGTCGCGCGCGAAAGAGCTCAGGATTGCCCGCACGACCCAGACCCAGAGCGTCTGTCCTTACTGTGCCGTCGGCTGCGGCGTCATCATCCACACCCTCGGTGACCGCGCGAGCAACGTGAAGCCGACCGTCGTTCACATCGAAGGCGACACCGACAGCCCCATCAACCAGGGCACGCTCTGCTCCAAAGGCATTTCGCTTAAACAATATGTCGTCAATGACCGCCGTTTGACCAAGCCTCTTTATCGCGCGCCCGGCGCCTCGGGGTGGACGGCCATTTCGTGGGACGACGTCATCGAGCGCATGGCGCGCAGGATCAAAGACAGCCGCGACGTGGGCTTCGAAGCCGAAGACCGCAACGGGCGAACCGTCAATCGCCTCGAGAACATCGCACTCATCGGCGGCTGCACCGACACGAACGAGATCAACTACCTTCTCGGAAAATTCCGCTTCGGCCTGGGTATCGTTACCTACGAGAACCAGGCCCGGCTCTGACACGGCCCCACGGTGGCCAGTTTGGCCGCCACCTTCGGACGGGGCGCGATGACGAACGGCTGGACCGACGTTGCCAACACGGACGTCGTCCTCGTCATGGGCGGAAACCCTGCGGAGAACCATCCGGTTGGTTTCCGCTTCGCCATGGAGGCCAAAAAGAAACGCCAGGCGAAGATCGTGTGCGTTGATCCGCGGTTCACCCGCACCGCGGCCGTCTCTGATGTCTACGTGCCGCTGCGCTCGGGTAGCGATATCGCTTTTCTCGCTGGGCTCATCCACTACGCCCTCAGTAACGACCTCTATCACAGGGACTATGTCAAGGCGCACACGAACGCACCGTTTCTCGTGAGCGAAGGCTTCGGTTTCGAGAACGGCTACTTTACGGGATGGGATGGTGCGTCGAAGAAATACGACAAGTCGAGCTGGCAGTATGAGCTCGGCAACCAAGGCTATGCGCGCGTCGACACCTCGCTCGATCACCCGCGGTCTGTGTTTCAGCTCTTGAAGCAGCATTATGCCCGCTACACCGCGGAGCGCGTCGCCGAGATCTGCGGTTGCACTGTGGAAGAGTTCAACCGTGTCGCTGAAGTCGTTTGCTCCACCGGCCGCGCGGGCCGCGCGGGGACGATCCTCTACGCGCTCGGCTGGACGCAGCACAGCCATTCGGTGCAACTCATCCACGCGGCGGCAATACTGCAGCTTCTTCTCGGCAATATCGGGATGCCCGGCGGAGGTGTGAACGCCCAGCGCGGCCACTCGAATATCCAGGGTGCGACCGACATGGGTGCGTGGAACATGCTCCCGGGCTACATCAAAGTGCCTCGCGCTGACTGGCAGAGCCTCGACGACTATGTCGACGCCAACTCACCGCGGCCGCTTCGTCCCAACGCGCTCAACTATTGGAGCAACACGTCGAAATTTATCGTGAGCCTCCTCAAGGCCTATTACGGCGACAAAGCGACGCCCGCGAACGATTTCGCCTACGCAAATCTTCCGAAGGTCGGCGAGAACGACAACTTTGGCTGGGGTTTCTTTTTCGATCGCATGTACAAGGGCGAGGTCGAGGGGTTGATCTCGTTCGGGATGAATCCGGTGGCGAACGGTCCCAACTCGCCGAAGATGCTCGCAGCGCTCCGCAAGTTGAAGTGGATGATCGTCGTCGAGAATTTCGAGACCGAGACCGCCGCGTTCTGGAACGCGAAGAAGCTGGCCGAGGAATATTACGGCGACGCGCCGGACGCTTCCGAAGTCGACACCGAAGTGTTCTTGCTCCCGGCAGCGTGTTTCGCCGAGAAGGACGGCGCTTTTGTCAACTCGTCCCGCTGGCTTCAGTGGAAGCGCGCGGCGCTCCCGCCTCCAGGCGACGCGAAGCCGGACCAAGAGATTATCGCCCGCCTCTTCCTCAAGATCCGGGAGTTCTACGAGCAAGAAGGGGGTGCTTCGCCCGAGCCGCTGATGGACATTGCGTGGAACTACGGCAATGCTGTGTCTCCCGATCTCGAGGAAGTTGCCAAGGAAGTCAACGGCCAAGAGGTCGCGAGCGGCCAGCAAATTCCGGGCTTCGGCGCGCTCCGGGATGACGGCTCGACCCTTTGCGGCAACTGGCTCTACGCGGGCTCTTTTACCGAGGACGGCAACCAAATGGCGCGGCGCGGTCAGGAAGATCCGACCGGGCTCGGCGTCCACGCGAACTGGGCGTGGAGCTGGCCGGCCAATCGGCGCGTTCTCTACAACCGCGCTTCCGCGGATGCGAACGGGAAACCTTGGGATGAAACGCGTGCGGCGATTCGCTGGCAAGGGAATCGCTATGTTGGCGATGTTCCCGATTTCAAAGCCGACGCGCCGCCCGATGCGTTGGGCTCGTTCATCATGCTGCCCGAGGGGGTCGCGAAGCTCTTTGCGACGGATTTCGTCGAAGGTCCTTTCCCCGAGCATTACGAGCCAGTGGAGTCTCCCGTCGACAACGCCATGCACCCGGCGGTGGGGGCGAATCCGATGGCGACGATATTCGAAGGCGAGCTCGATCGGCTCGGAACTGTCGAGGACTACCCTTATGTCGCGCTTACCTATCGACTGACCGAGCATTTTCATTATTGGACCAAACACGTTACGACCAACTCGCTCTTGCAGTCGAGCTTCTTTGTCGAGATCCCCGAACCGCTCGCGAAGGAAAAAGGCATTTGTAGTGGCGACCGGGTTCGGGTGACGTCGGCACGCGGCGCAGCCGAGGGTCCGGCGATGGTGACGAAACGCATCCGTCCACTAAAAGCCGGAGGGCGCACGATTTACCAAGTAGGGCTTCCGATCCATTGGGGCTATCTCGGCCGGACGAAAGGTCCTCTCGTCAATAACCTGACGCCGTCGGTCTTGGACCCCAACTCAGGAACGCCGGAGTACAAAGGATTTCTCGTCAACCTTGAGAAAGCGAAGGTCTAATGGTCACCGTCGCCAAGCTGATCGACACCACGACCTGCATCGGCTGCAAGGCGTGTGAAGCGGCCTGCCAGGAGTGGAACGAGCAAGGCCTCACCGCCGGAAGCTTCGAGGGCTCTTATCAGACCTTTCCCACGACGCGTCACGATTTCTGGAACGTGATCCAGTTCAACGAGATCGAGCACGAGGACGGAACTCTGTCTTGGCTCATGGCGAAGTTCCAGTGCTTGCATTGCGTCGATGCTGGTTGTCTCACCGCTTGTCCCGCGCCGGGTGCTATCTTCCGCCACGAGAACGGCACCGTCGATATCGACGAGGATAAGTGCATCGGCTGCGGCTACTGCATCACCGGCTGTCCTTTCGACGTACCCAAGCTGAATCCGGTGACGCGCAAGGCATACAAGTGCAACTTGTGCTCCGACCGGACGGCCGTTGGCCTCGAGCCTGCCTGCATCAAAGCTTGCCCGACGAATTGTTTGACCTTCGGCGAGCGCAGTGATCTGGTTCAAATCGCGAACGATCGCGCCGAGGAGCTGCGCGCGCGCGGGAGCGAAAAAGCCGGTGTCTACAATCCCGCGGGGGTGGGGGGGACGAACGTCATCTATGTGCTCGGCGACGCCTCGAACCCCGAAGATTATGGCCTCCCGAACGATCCGGTCGTGCCCTTGACGGTGCGCCTCTGGAAAGGCCCGCTCAAGTGGCTCGGCAACACGTTGTTGGTGGGCGGCGTGCTGGGAGCCTTTCTGCACTACGTTCGCTTCGGCCCGAAGACCTATGAAGAGAAAGCGCCATGAGCGACGCGAGCCAAAAGCTGGTGCGCTTCTCCTTCGCGGAACGGGCGAGGCACTGGATGGCGGCGCTCAGCTTTGTTTATGCCGCGCTCTCGGGTCTCGCTCTTTGGTCGCCCCATCTCTTCTGGCTTTCGAGTGTTCTGGGCGGCGGCGAGACCGTGCGGCGCTGGCATCCGTGGGGCGGGGTCCTATTTGGTGTAGCGCTCGGGCTCATGTTCAGAAACTGGGCCCGCGAAATGAAGCTGGATGCCGACGACAAGGTGTGGCTGAAGAGCGCGCACAAATATGCCGTCCACGACGAGGAGGGTCTTCCCGAGCCTGGGAGGTTCAACGCTGGGCAGAAGATGCTCTTTTGGTTGCAGTCCCTGGCCGTTACCGTGCTCATCGCCACCGGGGTCGTCCTCTGGTTCCCCGAGGCGATGCCGCGCGCCCTCCCGCTCACCGCGATCCTCGTCCATCCGGCGGTCGCCGTACTGTCCATCGGCGGAATCATCGTCCACATCTATATGGGGACGGCTGCCGTCCCCGGAGCGTTGCGTGGCATGATTCAAGGCTGGGTGCGGCCCGGTTGGGCGGCGTCGCACCATCCCAAGTGGTATCGGGATATCTCGAAATGATGGCTCTATGAAAGCCTCGCTCATTTCAGGCGTTTCGACAACGCAAAAGATTACCGTCGACGAGCCTCGCACGATCGCATTTCTCGGGAAAGAAGGTCGCATCTACTCGACGCCTTCGATGGTGCGCGACGTGGAATACACCGCCCTGCAGCTCGTGGGCGAGCATCTCGACGAAGGCGAGAGCTCGGTTGGGACGCATGTCTCGATGGACCATCTCGGCGCGACACCTCTCGGCGCGTGGGTCGAAGTTCAGCTCACGGTGACCGATGTCGACTGCCGGAAGGTCACGCTCGAGGCCGAAGTGCGAGACAGCGTGGAAGTCGTTGGCCGTGGCCGGCATATCCGCTTCGTGATCGACGTCGAGCGGCACAAAAAACGGCTCCAGGCGAAGCTCCAGGAGCTGTCGGGTTGGCGTTAGCGAAACGGAGGCGTCTGTTCTATGATACCGGCTTCTTAGCGATCTACCCCGCCAGATGGAGGATGACTACTTTGCGATTTCGAAAATATCTCATTTCCGCAGCAGCGAGCCTGCTCGTGCCTTGTTTAGCACTTGCCCAGGACGAGGACACCAGCTCCGAGGACGCGACCTACGCCCTCATTGATGCCGTCATCGACGCCGATACCCGTGAGGTCCGGAACCAACTGGGCGAAGGTGCCGACGCCAGCGTGAAGACGGATGAGGGACTCCCGGTCGTGGGCTATGCCGCCATGAAGGGTGAGGCCGACATCGTCGCCGCGCTCGGCGAGGCAGGAGCGGATCTCGAAGGTCAGGACAAGACTGGGGCCACAGCGCTGATGTATGCCGCCCAGTTCAATCATAACGAGATCGTCACCGCCCTCATCGAGGCTAGCGCCAGCGTGAACGCGGCCGACAATCTTGGTTGGACGCCGCTCATGCGTGCGGTCATCGGCGGGAATCTCGACGCCGTTACCGCGCTCATGGAAGCCGGCGCGGACGTGAACGCGACCGACTTTTTCGGCCGTTCTGCCGTTCGCATCGCGGAAGGCCGCGATCTCGACGAGATCGTCGGCGCGCTCAACGGCACACCCGACTCCTGAGCGACGACGATTTGTAGCTAGCTTGCGACGGGTGGCCCGAAGTCCGGCGCGAGCTTGTCTGGGCGTATTCTGGAGTCTTGACGCCAAAAGCGTTGGGAGCTTCTTTGTGCTGTGGCCGCCGTGAGCATGAACGGAGGGTTCTCGAGTCTTGACTCCGGAAGCGTTTGAGCTTCTTTGTGCAAGGCGAGCCCAACGTGCGCTGATGCTCGCCGAGCGCTATCTCGAATCCCGCCAGGCTCTGACGTTCTACGGAGCCGTCGCCTCATTTCAACGCGCGACAGGCAGTTTCGAGGACCTCAGAACGCTTGCCGTAGAGCAAGGCCCAGCCGTGCTCGCGCGCGCCTCTTGGGAGCTCGACGAGACGACTTGCGAGGAGGCGATGGACGCCTATCTATCCGGCGCCGACCGCACTTCCCCCCGTGCTTTTTTCGCCCGGGTACTTCTGCAACGTGACCAGAGGTGCATGCAGGGTTCTCACCTGGCTCAGCTGGGTGTCATCGTCGCTCAAGGAGACGGCACGGCCCTCGAGCTGCAATGTGCGCTCTGTTTCGAAGTGTGGCGCCATGGAAAAGACCTCTGCCACGCCTGTGGTGAAAGAGGGCTTGGACACTACGCCGCCCCGGAGCTCGCGCACCTGGAAGTCCAGGCATGCGAATCCTGCGGGATCTATTTGAATCTCGTCCACCAGGAAAAGGACCCCGAAGCGGTTCCGGATGTCGACGAAATCGCTGCATTGCCACTTGATATTTGGGCGAAAGAGAAAGGCTTTCGTAAGCCCATCCCGAATCTCATCGGGATGTAGACTAGCTTTTGGTCTGGAGTTTGAAGTCGACTTCAACGTCCGCGAGCACGTTGATGGGGGCGCCGTCTACACTAGCGGCCTTGAACTTCCACGTCCTCACGGCGGCGATCGCGGCGCCGTCGAGCCCCTTGTCAAGTCTCTGGTGAAGGCGTATGGCCCCGATTGAGCCGTCCTTGCGAATGATGACCCTCAAAATGACGCGTCCCTCGATGCCGCGGTTGAACGCGCTCTGCGTGTAGAGAGGCGGTGTGTCTTTGACGACCTCTGGCAGGATGAGAAGCTCTGTCTCGAGGGTGACGGGTCTCTCGGTGATAAAAATTCGAGCTCCACTCGGCTGGCTCGCAATGAGAAGGATCTGTGCGAGATAGGTCCGCCGGCGCTCTTTCGCCCAGTCGAGAGCCGTTTGCCCACGCCGGTCCACGATTGTGGTGTCCGCACCCGCCATCAACATCAGCCGGGCCGCATCCACGCGACCTCTTTTGACCGCTATGATGAGCGCCGTCTCGCCGCCGTTGTTCTGAAGGTCGAGGTTCGCTTGTGCCTTCGTGAGCAACGTTATGAGCTCAGGCTTGTTTCTACGGGCCGCATACATGAGCGCCGTGTACCCGTCTCGATCCGCCGCATCAGGGTCCACAATCGGGTTTCCAAGCAGAAGCCGAGCTTCTTCATAGTCGCCGTCGCGAACCTCTTTCCGAAGCGCCTCGTCAAGGTCCTGCCCCTGCCCAAGCCCCACAAACCCCAGCAAAAGAAGCCCGACCCAAATCTTGTGAACCATCCCCCCGAGTCTAGCACGAAGCCCAAACCCGCCTTTGCAGCGGTGTAGGGATCTTAAGAGCTACGGGATGTGGGGGTATGGGCATAAGGGGTGTTTTGTTTTTATCCCCACCTCCCCACCTCCCCTTGCTTTTCTTGTGGGTTGTCAAAAGTTGAGGGATATGGGGATAGGACGGGTTTTTTGCTCTTGTCTTCACTCGGCTCGTCCCCGCCTCTCTTTGGCGCTGCCGCGGTCTGCTTTGGCGCTTTAGTTGAAGTGGATGGCTCGTACTCGGGCTGCGAGACGCCGCGGATCGTGCTCGGAGGCCCGCCTGAGCTCGGACCACCGGAGGCTCAGGCGCTCTACACCAACGCTCTCCGGAGGGAGGTCGATGCGGAGCTCTTGCCAGCCGGGCATGAGCGTAAGACGGGCGAGCGCTTTCCCGTCGAGCGACATCGAGACCGTTTGAGCTGTCCCTTGAAGAGGGGCTATTGAGAGCACCAAGGTTCGCGTCGACGGCGGGCGGCGGAACAATAGCGTGGAGCGCGTGCGGTGCGCCCACCGGAACCAGTATGAGTCTTCCCGCTCGGAGAGCATCCAGCCGCTCTCAAAGTGCTGGCGTGAGCTCGGGGCGCCTGCCTCGATGTGCACGGGGTCGGGCGGGAGCGCCTCGCGCCGGGTCTTTAAGACGATAATCCCGGAATCCTCGTAGAAGGTATCGACAGGAAGCACGTCTTCGACGAAAGACACGACGCCGCGTTTCGCGTAGGCCTTGTCGATCACGAAATAGCCCAGACCCAAAAAGCGAGCGACATGGGGCGCCGCGTCACGCTCCCGCTCGAGGAGCTCCTCGGTGAGCGCGATACGTCCTTTCCGCAGATCGATGAGCGGGCGCACGAGCGGAAGCCCGAGATAGTACTCGCTCTTCTCCCGTGGCACGCGCGCCGCCGTGCCGACAAAAATAGGCTTTCCGTGGGTGCGCTGGTGGTCCATGATCTCGGGCGGGGACTGTTCGATGCCGGGAATCTCCACGACGGTGGCGTCGCTCGCGTCTCGCGCTAGCTCGGCGTACACCTCATGGGTCTCGGCGCGAAAAAGAGGCGTTGGGATTGCCAAATATTCCGCCACAAGAACGAGGGCAGCGAGCGCGGTCGGCCATCGTTTCTTGGGTGACCAGCGAAGCGCCATCATCATCGCCAGCGAAAGCATCATCATGATGGTGAAGCGCGAAGGTGCGCGCAGGTTCTCGAGGAGCGGTGTTTTGCTGATGAGCCAAAACGGCAGCGGTAGGCCGGTATCGGCCCCGGCGATATGAAGCGAGCTTCCTAGGCTCAGGACGAAGAAGAAAAGCGCCGCCAAAGCCCAGAAGCGATGCCTCCACCCGAGCGCGGCGAGGACGAGCAGCAAGAAGCCTGGAAAGACGGTCGTCTCCGTCAAGTTGTCGGCAAAAGCCCGCGCGCCAAAAATCGTCTGCTGCGGCGGCGGGACGACGAAGGCGGCGATGTCGGCGACGTAGCGATCCGCGCCGGGATAGGGTGGGTAGCTCCAATCGGACAAGTCAGAGAAAGCTTGCAAGAGAAGAGGTGCCATGAGTGCCAGGACGACGAGACCCACGACGAGAACACGAGCCAGGAGTGCCTGTTCGCGACGATAGCCGAGCCATAGCAGCGTGAAGAGGCCGAGGAAGACGAGATAGGAGAGCGCCGTATAACCGCACAGAGCCGCCACCAATCCCGTGAGCGCGGCGAGCGGCCAGTATTGGCGCGGTCTTTCGCATAGCTCGATTAGCAGCAAGACATAAAGCGGGATCCACTCTGTTCCAAGGAGGTCGTAATGTCCCGCGAGGCGCGCGAGCCGGTACGGACAAAACGCGAACGCGATGCCGGCGAGAAAGGCACCTCCCTGGGTGGCTCCGACCCGACGCGCCAGCGCGTAGGTCGCGAGCGCGGAAGCGACGAACGTCCAGAGGATGAGGAGGTTCGGGGCTCTGACCGGTCCCACGAGCTTCTCGAGCGGCGCCACGAGCAGACCTTGCAACGACGCAAGCGTGTGGAGCGAGAGGCCGATACCCACGGGATAAAAAATCTGCTTGGTCTCGAAAGGACTCGTGCCGAGCTCGAAGAGGGCTTTTTCGACCCACCAATAGTTCCAGAGATAGGCTTTGGCGTCCCCGCCGACTTCGCCGACGTGATGGGTTCCGAAATGAGAGGCGAGCGGATAGGTGAAGACGAGGGCTAGAGCGAGGTAGGCGAGAGCCAGAAGACAAGCCCGGAGGGCTCGCCTCGACGTCACGAAGAACCTTCTCCGTTTTTCTGGCGCCGCCTCCGTCGAAAATACTCCACTTGATATTTGCGCACGGCGTTTGAATGTTCGCGAAAGCTCCTCGAAAAATGATGGGTCCCGTCGTTTTTCGAAACGAAGTAGAGATAGGAGGAGTCTGCGGGCTCGAGCACGGCATCGATGGCCGCTTCGCCCGGCGAGGCGATGGGGCCGGGCGGGATGCCAGCGACGCGATAGGTGTTGTAGGGGCTCGCGAGCTCGAGGTCGACGCGGCGAATATTGCCGTCATACGTACCTTGGAGCTTCAGCGCGTAAATGATCGTGGTATCCATGCCGAGCGTCATCCCCCGCTCGAGGCGATTCCACACGACAGAGCCGATGAGCGGCCTCTCGTCGGCGCTCCCCGTTTCTTTTTCGATGATGGAGGCCAGGGCCATGACTTCACGCACCGTCAATCCCAGCTCTTTGGCTTTGCTCCTTTTGCCGTCGTCGAAAACGGCTTTGAATTGTCCCACCATCGCCAGGGCCACTTCGGCGGCCGTCGGGTTGCGCGTGAAATGGTACCGGGTGGGGAACAAGTAACCTTCGAGATTCGGCGCGTCTTGGTCGAGCTTTGCAATCAGAGCCCCGTTCTGGAATGCGTCTTCGAGCTCTTCCGCATTTCCGACATCGTGGCTCGCCAGGTGCTCGGCGATCTCGACGAGGGTCAAGCCTTCGGGAACGGTGACGCCGAACGTGTAGATGTCACCCGTGACGAGCCGATCCAACACCTCCATGGTGGAAAGCGGCTCAGAGAAGCGATACTCGCCCGCCTGAATGCGTGTGGTGTCGCCTCGCAGCCTGAGCGCCGCCTTGAAGATCCTCTCATCCTCGACGATACCTGCTTCGTCGAGAGCGCGTGCGATGGATGCTCCGGCGGCCCCGCGCTCGACCGTGAAGAAAATCTCGTCGCCGAAACCCTTGTATGGCGTTTGCGCTGTCTCGTAAGCGCGGTAAGCGACGTAGCCGGAGGCAGCCGCGCCGATGAGCAGAATAAATACGAGCGTCTTGAGGGTGCGTACGCGCATATCGGGAGTCCTACCTGCTCCTCGAATCCAGGTAGCCCTGGAGGATGAGCGCCGCGGCGACTTTGTCGATCGTCTGTTTGCGTTTTGCGCGCGACATGTCGGCCTCGAGAAGGGCGCGCTCTGCGCCTACGGTGGTGAACCGCTCGTCCCAGGTCGTCACCGTGAGCCCGGTCGCCTCGCGGAGCGCCTCGATGAAGCGACCGATTTTCTTTGCTTGAGGCCCTTCGGAGCCGTCGAGCGACAAAGGCATCCCGACAAGAATCTCGGCAACGTCTTCGATGCGCGCGAGCTCCAAGAGGTGTGCGATGTCTTTGCGGTTCCCGCGGCGCTCGAGCGTTTCCTTGGGCGTCGCGATTACCGCACCTTCGTCGGAAAGAGCGACACCTATACGCTTGTCGCCGACGTCGAGTCCCATTAAACGCATCGTTATATTTAAGGTTAAAGAGAGTATAGACTTCGCTCGGAAAAGCGGTCAAACAAGATGATTCTACTCGGCGCGTCCGGACTTGCGCTCGAAAGCGACGATCGCACCCTTCTCTTCGCGCTGGCGCTTTCCGCGGCCACCGGGCGCCCATTCCGCTGGGAAGGCTTCCGCAACGAGACTAGCGGGCTCACGGCGAGCGAGGCGCACTGGGTCCAGTTCTTCGCCTCATTGTGCGATGCCCGAGCTTTTGCTGGCGAGTCCGGGGGCAGCGTTGTGGAGCTCGAGCCCGCCGTTATCGTACCGGGCGAGCACGAGATAGCCATTCCAGGGGACGAGCCTGCACTCCCGTTTCTGCGTGCCGCCCTTCTCTCGCTCGCGCGGACCAACGGCGAATCGCGCCTGGCGGTGAAAGGGAGCACCCACGCGCCGGGGAACGAGACGTTCGAAGTGACGAGCTCGACCTGGACAGACCTACTGAAGCCGCTCGGTGTCGAGCTCGCGGTGCAGCTGCACTCTGCTGGATTTCTGCCGCGAGGCGGCGGCGAGATGACGGCGCACGTGACGGGCGGTGCGTGCTGGAAAGGGGCTGATTGGTCGAAGCGTGCCGAGCTCGACGCCATTCAAATCGTTTCCGCCGGGGCGTCGCTTCCCGCTCACGTACAGCAGCGTCAGGCTGCTCGCGCTCGCTCGGGCGTCGCGATCTTGGGCATCGAGCCAGCCGTACAGCTTTTGAAGCTTCGTCCTGGAAGCTCTGGAAGTGTCGTGGCTCTCACGGGATCCTTCGGAGGGCTCCGCGTCACGATGGCTTCGGTGAGCGAGCGGGGGAAATCGGCCGAGACCGCCGGGGAAGAGGTCTCGGCCGCGTTTCGGCGCTACGCGCGACAGCCCTACGTCGTGCCCGAGCGCCTCGTGGACTCGCTCCTGCCTTTTCTCGCTTTCGCGGAAGGGCCGTCCAAGCTCACCACGCCGCGTCTTCTGCCCCGCGCACTCGCCTCCACGCAACTCATCGAGGCGTTCACAGGGCGGAAAGTCGAGATAGACGGCAAGCCGAACGGCCCCGCGACAATTACGATCGGGTCGAGCTCTGAGCAGTAGTCGCGACAAAATCATTCGCGGAAAACTGGAAGAAAGAACAGCCACAGAGCCACAGAGGTCAAGAGGCGTTTCGTGAAAGCGGCTCCGGGAGAGGATGCAGAGGGAACTGAGAGAGAGCAACGATGCGCTCGGTACCCTCGGTTTTTCCTCTGTGTTCGACGTGGCCTAGTAGCACGCAAGTCTAAATATCGTCGCAAGCGCGATCGCATGGCTTGCCGCGAGGTTTTTTACGACCCGCACAAGCAAAAAGCGCCCTCTCGAACCTCTTTGGCTCTGTGCCTCTGTGGCAAGAGTAGGAGGTTTTCGCGGGCTAGTTCCGAGCTTCGGAGCACTGGAGTTGCAAACTGCAGCACGTGCTTGCATACTGAAACGCTTGGCTGATAAGCAACTGAGGGGCAACCTGCGTTGAGGCACCCTAACCTCGCTCTATTGCTGGCTCTTTCCGTGTCCATCGCTCTGTCTGCGGGGGCCGGGTCGCCGGCTCCCGATGTCGACCTTCGCCTCGAAGACGAAGAAGCGAAGCTGGCGCTTTTGAACGATAGGCTAGGCCTCCTAAACGACGAGCTCTCGCAGCTGGATTTGAAACAAACGACGCTTCTTGGTGAGTTGCACCGCTTCGATATCCAGATTCGCCTCGCCAACAAACAGCTCGAGCTTCTAGGTCTTGAGCTCAAACGCGGCTATCGGGAGATCGACGCAAACCTGAAGCTTATCCAGGCGCTCGAAGCATCCATCGCCGAGCTGATCCCTTACCTAAAAAGCAGGTCGGTGAGCCTATACAAGCAAGGGCGGTTGAGCTATCTGCGGCTGCTTCTTTCCGTGGAAAAGCCTTCCGAGCTGACGCGGGCCTACCGCTATGTTTCTCGGCTCGCGCGTGAGGACGGCAGGAAGATGTCGCGCTTTCTCAACGATCAGAAAGCATTGGAAGAGACGAAAGCGCGGCTCCTGCAACAGACCGAAGCCACCCTTGCCACACGTAAAGAGGTTCAAGGTGCAACCCGTACGCTCGCGAGCCGGCGGGAGAGCCGGGCGACGCTTCTCGGCGAAATCGAGAATCGTCGTGAGATGGCGGGAACTCTCGTGTACGAGCTCGAGCAGGCTCGCGAAAAGCTCAGCGCCCTCCTTGAAACTTTGTCCGCGGGCGAGCCGCTGCCTGAAACTGCGACGGTCCACATTCCCATGCGGGTCTTCCAGGGCGAGCTCGGCTGGCCGCTCGACGGCAAGCTCGAAGGCCGCTTCGGGACAGAACTGCACCCGCGCTTCAAGACCGTGACGGTGCGCAACGGCATCGAGCTCGAGGCCCCGCTCGGGACACCGGTGGGCGCTGTTTACGTTGGTGAGGTCGCCTTCGCCGCCTGGTTCGAAGGCTACGGGAAGCTCCTCATCCTTCGCCATCCGGGAAACGTCCACAGCCTTTACGGTTATCTCGAAGAATTCACTGTCTCGCCGGGCGATTGGGTGGAGCAAGGCCAGCCGGTTGCCTCGGTCGGCGAGACGGGGTCGCTTGCGGGCGCACGGCTCTACTTCGAGCTTCGGTTCCAGGGCGCGCCGGTCGACCCCGAAACTTGGCTTGACCTGTCGCGAAAGGTCGTACTTCTAATAAGCGACGCGAATTGACCCGCGCCGCCTGGCACGGCAAAATAGGCAGAGAGCCTTATCAACGGAGGATTTGCTCGCCCATGAAGAAGGTACGCGCCAAGCATCTCATTCTCACTTTCTCTATCCCGTTCGTTCTCTACGCCATTCTCGGCGGATTTCTCGGCCGTGCCCTGGCGCGCGACAGCGCCTACCGCTACCTCTCCGTTTTTCAGGATGTCGTCAGCCTCCTCATGAACAACTATCTGGAGGCACCGGAGATGGATGAGGTCATGAATGGCGCCATCCGGGGGATGATGGAGGCTCTCGACACCGACAGCGTGTATCTTACGCCCGAGGAGTACCAAGCTTTTCGTGACCCGGATGCGCAGCCGCAGGCGGGCATCGGCATTGAAGTCACGAAGCGATATTATATTCAGGTCGTGGCCGTGCTGCCCGGCTCACCCGCGGCCGCAGCCGGGCTTCTGCCTGGCGACCGACTGAAATCCATCGACGGCAAGAACACACGCGAGACCAACGTCGTGGTCGGCGATGCCAAGCTGAGAGGACCGGCAGGATCCAAGCTCGAGCTCGAAGTGATTCGAGGCCGACAGCCGGAGCCCATCAAGATGACGGTGGATCGCCTTGACGTCGTCTCGTCACCCGTAGAGTTCGAGCTTCTCGAGGACGGAACCGGCTACATTCACGTAACATCCTTTCGCAGCGGGACCGCCACGGACGTCAAACGCAGCCTCGGGATGCTGAAAGGCCAAGGTGCTTTGCGCATCGTTCTTGACGTGCGGAACAGTTTCGGGCGCCTGGCCGAAGATGGTGCCCATGTTGCCGAGCTCTTTGTGCGCGGCGGTATAGCAGCTCGTCTGCAGTCGCGCGCCGGCGAGACGACCGACCTGACGTTAGCGTTGGACCAGGTCGCCTTCGATGGTCCGGCGGCTGTTCTCATCAATCGAGGCAGCTCGGGCGCCGCCGAGATCGTCGCGAGTGCCTTCCGAACCGCCAAGCGCGGGGAGCTCATCGGCATCCAAACGTCCGGCCGCAGCGCGGTGCAGAAAGCCATTGCGCTCGGAGATGGCGCTGGAATCATACTTTCCGTAGCCCAGTATTGGACCCCGGACGGGAAAGCCATGCTGGGTGAAGGCCTCGAGCCGACGATCGAAGTGAGCCGCCCCCCTGACACGCCCGAAGAAGACCCGGTGCTGGAAAAGGCGCTCGAGGTATTAGCCGAAGCGAGCGCGGCCAAGAAGGCAGCTTAGCAAGGAAAAGCCGGCAGCCGCGAAGGGGACCACCGGCTTTTTCTAGAAACTAGCCTTCGATGACGAGCTGGAACTCTTCTTTGAGCCTCTCGCCTTTGATTTTGTCTATCACGTGGACTTCGATCCTATAGACGCCGGGATCCTTGAAGTTCGGAATGCTTAGTGGGATGTCGAAGATCGTGAGAGCGACCTCCGCACTCTGCAACATGAACGGTTCTTCCTTGGTCTGCCCCCTGGGTTTTCCGTCTTTGAAGAACCGGACCTGGACCGTCAGATCGGGCTTGTCACCTTCGACTCCAAAGTTATAGGCGTTGAAGACACCCGAGAACTGATCTTTGGTGGTGTAGAGCCTGAGACTTGCCTCTGGCAGGTTCTGACGTTGAACCAGAACCATCTCGCGCTTGGGAGTGAAGTGATAGCCGCCCAATACAAAGGCATTGCCGAACATGCCAGATGTTTCGCCGCTTCGCTCCGCTTCCGAGAACAACAACATGGAGGAGATCTTTAGCTCGCCCGAGTCGAAGTCGGGGACTTCGAGGTCCATGATCTGCGTTCCGTGGACTTGCGATTCGTCGAGCAACCCGACATAAAGCGTGTAGAGGCCGGGAGGAAATTGCAGCGGCAACTCGTAGGCGTGCCTGCCTCCCTTGGTTTTCGAGACCGTTGCGGGCTCCTCGAACTGGTAAATCTCGAAACCGTCAGCATTCTCGACCGATCCGAAGATGGTGACATCCTCCCCGTTCAGTCCTTCCGAAATCACGACGTCAATCGGGATGAAGATTTGCCCGGCACTGGATCGAAAGAAAACGGGGCTCAGGGTAAAATCGATATCCGTGCTGATCTCTCCCGTTTCACGAAGCGAGGCGAGGAGCAACTTGGCCGGGCTGTTGGGATCGAATTTGTTGTCCGGCTTTTTGAGACGGCCCTTTTCGTCCCGCGCATAGTTGATGCCCGGATTTGTGATGAGACGCTCTTTGACGCGCTCGAGCCGCTCGGCGATGTCGTCGCCGTTCGCGAGGCGCATTCCGAACTGCCCTTGGTTGCGGAACTCGACCGCGAGACCGTCTGGAATACCCATTTGCGGGTTTGGGTCGTAGACCCACGTCGTGCCCGAGGTTCCGCCGCCACGATTCAGCCGTGCGGCATCTACACCGGCCCCGTCGCCAGCTGGATTCGCGCCACCGGGACCACCGCCACCGCCACCGCCACCACCCGGTAGCCCGGCTGCGTCCGCCGAGCGGCCGCGCTGCTGCTGCGACGGGTTTCCGAGAAGTAAGAAAATCTTGCCCATGTCGCTCTCGGAGCCCTTAGTGCCCCGGATTTTGAAATTCTTGTCGGCGACGTCGACCCGCGCTTCGTAACTTTTCTTGAACTCGTTCCCTTTGGTTGGCCGCCGCGGACTGCGAGGCATCGTGCTCGTCGAGATGCTCAATATCCTCGAACGGTCATAATCGCGGCGCATCCAGAAAAGATCTTTGAAGAGCTTTCTGTCATTCTTGCTGACTTGCTGGAACATCGCTATTTCTTGTTTAGTAATGATGGGGCCGACTTCTTTCTCCATCCACTTCTTGTCGCGTCCGTTCAGTTTGTCCTGGGCGAGGCCGGTGGCAGCGAAGCCGATTAGGCTAAAGAAGGCAAGAGCTCGCAATCGCTTGTTAAACATCAAGTTCTCCCTTTTTTCGTCGAGGTCCTTGCGTTCCGGACACACAGATACGTGGCCGAAGAACGCCTACCGAAGGATACGCTGCTTCGAATCCGAGCGCAAATCGCTCCGGCGCAGCGCGGCGCCCGCCTGAAGGTCGCGTGCTATACTGCGAAAAGGGGCATGTCATGAAAGCAAACCGCTCTCCGTTTTCAGTGTCAGTAGCTTTCGTAGGCCTTCTGGGGCTTGTCGTTGGCTGTGGCTCCATCAAGAGGGCATCGTACACGCCAGAGGAGGTCATCGCGGACCTCCGTACCCGGGTTCCACACGAGGACGTCCAGAAGATCGTCGTTCCGTATGACATCAACGACGAGATCCGGCAGCTCGCCATTGAGTCCGTCGACGGCATTCGCACCGATCACAACAGGACACGAGCCATCGTCCACGCCATCATCGGCCGTACCGGCATGTCGATTTCCTACGATTGGCTGTCGAACAAAACGGCCCAGCAGGTTTTCTACGAAGGCAAAGGCAACTGTCTCGCTTACACCAACCTCTTTATAGGTATGGCTCGGGAAGTAGGGATCGACGCCGTTTACGTGGATGTCACCACCATCGAGACCGTCACGAAAGAAGCGGAAGTCATTGTCAATAACGGCCACATCACCGCGGGCGTGCGTTATGGGCCGGAGCTCCGGATGATCGACTTTACCCGCACGCCCGAGCGGGAATATATGGGCGCGAAAGTCATCGACGACTTCGAGGCGATCGCGAACTACTACAACAATCAAGGTTTTCTCTACGGCTATTTCGCCGAGACTGCCGGTGACCTCGGTGACAACTTCGATCCGAAAGCCGCCGAGCTCGAAATGTACGAGATGGCGCTCGACGTCTATCCAAATTTTTATCGCGCCCTCAACAATCTCGGCGTCGCGCTCCGCCGTCGCGGGTTCGTCGACCGAGCCATCGAGAATTACAACCTCGCGCTGCAAGCCGACCCAAAATTCGCCGATGCGCGCTCGAACTTAGGTGCCGCTTATTACTCGTTAGGCCGCGTGGACGACGCGATCCGCGAGTTCGAATTGGCGGCCAAATCGAGTGGATCGAACGCTTATTACTACCATCACCTTGGGATTATCCAGTTCCAGCAGGGAAACTACAAGAAGGCGCTCGATCACTTCAAGAAGGCCGTGTCGCGTAACGGAAGCCTGGCCGATGCCTGCTACTACGTGGGCGAGTCCTACATGAAGCTTGGCAATCGAAGAAAAGCGCTCGAGGCCTATCGCAAGACTCTCAAAAGCGATCCAAACCATCTTTCGGCGCGCGCCAAGCTCGACAGGCTCGTCGTGTCCGGTAACGAGTCAGAGTAGGACGCCCGCCTTCGCCCTTCTTCGCCCTTCGGGCTACGGCGGGTAAACCCGCTACCGTATTTCGAGGGGATCCTCTGGTCCTGGTATAATTGTGTGGCGGGAGGTTGCTGCTGATTCATAAACTCGAAGGGAATGTTGCGGGGTTGAAGGCCCGGCAGAGAAAGCAGCTCGAGAAGCTGTACAAGCGTCGGTTGCCGCCGCGAGAGCTTGTTACGCAGGACTACGCGCGCCGACTCACGGAAATATCGCGGGAGATCCGGCGCCAGGTCGGTGTTCTTGTGAATCGCAAGGGTGAGGTCGAGTGGGTTATTGTCGGTAGCGCCAAGCAGATTGTTCTCCCCGATTTGAAACGCCTCCGCGTCGCCGAGCGTCGCTTTCGCGGCCTTCGCTGTCTGCACACACATCTTTCACAAGAGCCCCTGACTCGGGACGATCTTACGGATCTAGCACTCCTTCGGCTCGACGTGATGTCCTCCATCGAAGCACGCGAGGACGGGCTTCCCGGAATCGTGCGGACCGCCTATCTTACGCCAGCATCTGCAGGCGGCGATGGGTCCGAGCCGTGGGAGCTCATGCCGGAAGCGCTCCCGAGTCAGATCGACTTCGACTTCGTCGAGTTCATCACGCATCTCGAGGAGGAGTTCGCGGAGAAACGTGGCGAGCACCATCGATTCGACCGACGTGAGCGCGCGATTCTCGTCGGTGTCACGACGGGGAGCGTCGAAGAAGAGCGTGAGCACCTCTCCGAGCTCGCGGAGCTCGCGCGCTTTTCAGGTGTCGTCGTTCTCGACACGCTGGTACAAAAACGTGCCAAGCTCGATCGTCGCTACCTGGTCGGCAAAGGCAAAAGCGAAGAGCTCGTCATCCAGTCGCTTCAAAAAGGCGCGGACCTCATCATCTTCGACCGAAATCTCACGCCGGCTCAAGTGCGCTCGATCGCGGCGGCGACTGACTTGAAGATTCTCGACCGGACTCAGCTCATTCTCGACATCTTCGCACAACGCGCGCAGAGCCGGGAAGGCAAGCTCCAAGTCGAGCTCGCGCAGCTGCGCTACATGCTCCCACGTCTCACTGAGATGGACACCGCACTCTCGCGTCTGACGGGAGGCATTGGAGGCCGCGGCCCCGGTGAAACGAAGCTCGAGATCGATCGACGACGCGCGCGTGACCGCATCGCCAGGCTCCAAAAGTCGATCCAGGACATTCGGCGAAAAAGGGGCGAGCGGCGCAAGAGACGTGTGGGTAGAGGTCTCCCAATCGTGACGCTCGTTGGTTACACGAATGCGGGCAAGTCCAGCCTTCTCAACCGGCTCACAAAAAGCACTGTGGCTGCCGGAAGCCGCATGTTCGAAACGCTCGATCCGACAACTCGGCGTTTGCGCGTACCGGTCGAGAAGGAAGTCCTTCTCGCCGATACGGTCGGGTTCATTCGAGACTTGCCGCCGGAGCTCATCGAGGCCTTTCGGGCGACGCTCGAAGAGATTGAGACTTCGGCTTTGATCCTACACGTTGTCGATGCCTCGTCGCCGGAGTCTCGCGAGCGCATGGACGCCGTCGCCAAGATTCTCTCGGATCTCGAGCTCAATGACATACCCCAGCTCGTCGTGTTCAACAAGAGCGATCTCTTGTCTCCCGACGAACGTGCCGCGCTCGGATGGGTGCCCGATTCCATCGTCGTCTCGGCGCTGACCGGTGACGGTACGGAAGCGGTCGTCGAGTGCGTCGGCAGTTTCGTGAAGACGCCTAATCCCGTCAGCTATCCCAGCTCTTCGTAGAGCCGGCAGTAGCTGTCGTAGCGCTTGCGAGCGATCCTCCCGTCCTCGACCGCTCCTTTAACCACGCAGTGAGGCTCGGGAATGTGGCTGCAGGAAGCGAAATGGCACTGGTGGAGCAGTGGACGGAATTCGATGAAGCCTTCGGCGAGCTTGCGGCGCTCGATGTGGCCCACGGAAAGCTCGCGGATACCGGGCGTGTCGACGAGCTCTCCACCAAAGTCTAGACTGAAGAGGATCGAGGCCGTGGTCGTATGCCGGCCCTTTCCGTGACGATCGACCCGTGCGCTCGAGAGTTGGAGCCCGGGCTGTATCGCGGCCGCGAGCTTCGACTTGCCAACGCCCGAATGTCCCGTCAGCACCGATCGTTTGTCTTTCAAGAGCGCTCGGAGCTCGTCGTGCCCCGCTTCTGTCTTGGCGCTCGTGAAGATGACGGGATAGCCTAGCTTGCGGTAAAGCTCGAGCTCGGCGCGGGCTTCGACGAGAGCTTGGTCGTCTCCGAGATCGATCTTGTTGAGACACAAAGCGGGTGCGATAGAGGCGTCATGCGCAATGACAAGAAAGCGGTCGATGAGCCCCACCTTGAAGCCTGGGCGCTCGAGAGCGGAGACGATGACGACCTGATCGACGTTCGCCGCGAGCACCTGAAGCGATGGTTTGCGCTTGCCGACTTGCCGCACGATTGCCGTGCTGCGTGGGAGCACGGCGTGGATGACGCCTTTCGACGAGCTGAGAGGCGTGAGCTCGACGCGGTCTCCGACCGCTAGTTGGTTGCGCTCGTCCGAGCCGTCGCCCGTGAAGAGCCTGCCACGCAGATAGCAAGCGAAGGTCTTCGAATCCGTGCGGACGGACACTTCTTTCCCCAGGATTCTGTAGACAGTTCCGACCTCGACGTCGGTGGGCTCGATCATGGCTAGTTCGGGTGAAGCCAGGCGAGCCGCCATGCTATATTCGTTGCCGAACCGCTGTCAAAAACAAAGCCGGCCCATCCACGTGAAACCACCCACGATCCTCATCAGTTGCGGCGAAGCGTCAGGAGACCTCTACGCCTCTGAGCTTTTGAAAGAGCTGAAGAGACTCGAGCCCACCTGCGAGGCCTTCGGCCTTTTCGGCGAGCGTACGGAGTCCGCCGGTGCTACGGCTACCGTCCGGCTCGAGGAGATCTCGGTCATCGGCCTCGTCGAGGTCGTGAGCAAGCTCCCCGCTCTTTTGAGCGCGATGCGCCGCCTTTCGGCCGCGGCGCTTTCGAGACGCCCGGACGTCGCTGTCCTCATCGACTTCTCTGGGTTCAATCTCAGACTGGCAAAGCGGCTCGACGCGCTCGGGATCCCGATCGTCTATTACGTCAGTCCTCAAGTCTGGGCTTGGCGCCGGGGGAGGGTCCGGACGATTCGAAAGCTCGTGAGCGAGATGCTCGTGATCCTTCCCTTCGAGAAGAGCTTCTATGAGAAAGAAGGTGTGAACGTCCGCTATGTCGGCCATCCACTCGTCGATCGCGTTTCTGCATCAGAAACGCGTGAGGCTTTTTGCCGGCGTCTATCTCTCGATCCTGAGCGGCCGATCGTGGCGGTCCTGCCCGGGAGTCGCCGGAGCGAGATCGAATTTCACGTTCCGGTCCTCGGCGACAGCATCGAAGCGTTGTCGCGAAAACAGCCGTCGCTTCAGTTTGTCGTCAGCCGCGCACCGACCGTGCCAACGGAGATGCTCGTCGATCGACTGGGACCGTCGATCGATCTCGTGCGACTCATGAACGGGAGCGTCCATGACGGCCTCGCCCATGCCGCCGTCGCGATCGTGGCCTCCGGAACCGCCTCGGTAGAGGCCGCGCTTCTCGGCACACCGATGGTGGTCATCTATCGCGTGAGCCGCGCGAGCTACCTTCTCGGCAATCCTTTCGTCGATGTGCCGTTTTATTCCATGGTCAACCTCATCGCGGAGCGCGAGCTCGTGCCCGAGCTGATTCAAGACGCGATGACACCGGCCAATATCGTCGAGCAAGTGTGGCGCTTGATGCAGGACGATCGCGCCTTGTCGATGCGCACCGGGCTAGACGATTTGAAACAGAAGCTTGGCGGAGGGGGCGCGTCGCGTCGCGCGGCCGAAGCTGTCCTCTCACACGTCGAGCGATGAAAGAAATTCTCTGATTTCAAGGAGGCATGTTCATGCGACGCATCTGGACGCGGCTTTCGTTGTTGCTTGCCGCAATGTCTTTCTTCGCGGCCGGCCCCGGCTCCATCGAAGCGGGATCGGTCGTGGCCTACAACCTCGAGCAAATGACGGACCGCGCCGATTTGATCTTTATCGGCCATGTGGTGGGCAAGCGCGCAGAGTGGAACGCCGACAGAACCCGCATTTACACGTTGGTGACTTTCGAAGTTGACGACTACTTGAAAGGCGGTAACGAAGCGCGGGTAACCACCGTGCGTCTTCTTGGAGGACAGGTCGGGCCTTATCTGGCTATGGTGCCCGGAACGCCTCAATTCGGAATAGGCGAAGAGGTGCTTCTTTTTTGCGCGGGGAGCGCCGCCAGAATTCCGTCGGTACTCGGTCTCTCGCTCGGCAAGTTCTCTATCACGACCGACCGCAGCGGCGAGCGCGTCGTGAAACGCGACATTTCGACGTTGATGGTCGCGAACCACAATACTCGAGCGCGAAAGCCGGACGATCCGATCACACGCTATCGCCTCGCGGATATCCGATCACGGATCGAGGGGTATCAATGACAAATGCGCGCACCTTGTCCGTCGGTCTCGTCGCTCTGGCGTTGCTCGTTTTCGTCCCAGGCACGGGTGCTTATCACATCATCCAGCATGTCTCGCCGGACGGAAACGACGTCGAGCTCGAATGGGACACGAGCTTCGGCCCTGTCCCGTTCTTCGTGAACAATACGACGCCACTCGACTTCAGTCTTGAGGAAGCTGTGCAGGCCTTCGAACAGTCGTATCAGGCGTGGGAGGATGTGGAGACGGCGACGATCACGTTCGAGCTGGCCGGCCTCACCAGCGCGAAACCGTTCGAGTTCTTTGACGGCAAGAGCACGCTTGGGTTCACCTCGGATCCGGATCTCGCATCTCCCGGCGTGCTCGGAGCCACACTACAAGTCATCGATATCCGCTCTGGCGAGATCGTCGAAGCCGATATTGTTTTCAGCAACAGCTTCTTCTGGTCGGTCGACCCGAACGGAGCTCCCGGCACCTTCGATTTGGTTTCGGTGGCAACGCATGAGATCGGCCATTTCTTTGGGCTCGACCACTCGCATGTTGGCTTCATGGAGAACGAAGGCTTCGATCGTCAACTCGTTTCTGGGGCGGCGATCATGTTTCCCTTTTCTTTCGGTCCCAGCAACGTCGAGGGCCGAACGCTCACCGACGACGACATCACGGGCATTTCCGTCATGTATCCGATGGGCGGTTTCGCTACGCTGAGGGGGCGGCTCGCGGGCCGGGTGACGAAAGGAGGCCAAGGAGTGGCGTTCGCCCATCTCGTGGTGTTCAACCCGTTCACGGGACAGACTATTGGCGGCTTCGCCGACGATACGGGGAGGTACGCCATCCGAGGCCTGCCCGCGGGCCCCGTGACCGTGCGCGTGAACCCGATAGCCGACCCCACCTCGCCCGGAGATTTCGGATTTCCCTCACACATCGCGGATATCGACTTTCGCGACGCGCTCTTTCACGGCGGCGCGGCCGTGGTTGTTCCTTCGAACACCACGACGGGTATCGACATCGAGGTGCAGCCGTGAGGCGCGTCGTGGCAAAGGGAGCCTTCTTGTGTGCCCTCTTGATAGCCACAACGGCGAGCGCCCAATTCGAGGTCAATCCCACGGTTCGAGGCCAAGTCAAGCCCAAACGGCTCGAGGTGTCCGGATTCATCGGCATGCTGTCGGTAAACCATAGTCTCGGGACGGCCGCGAACATCTATCAGACGGTGACGGGCGAGGCGGAGAATCTCGGTTTCGGGAAACTCCTGGGATTCAGAGCGAGCTGGGCATTCACACCTATGCTCACCGCGGAGTTCAACGTGTCCCGTGGCAACAACGCTCATTCACTCACCATCGACGACGAAACGGCCGGCACCGAAACTCTTGCCGACCAGTTCGAGACCGCTCAGCTCTTTCTGGGCGGCAACCTCATCCTCCAGTTTCCACGGGGCCGCTTCGTGCCCCACGTCAGCGTTGGCGGCGGACTTCACCGAATGACGCCGACGAGCCCAATTGCCGAAATCGAGCGCGTCTCTGCGATCGACTTCAGCGTTGGCGGCGGCCTCAAAGTTTGGTTTTCGAATCCGGATTTTATCGCCCTGCGCGTCGACGTGCGCTATCACACGGCGACAGCTGGCATCACATTTCCTGGCGGCTCGTCGACCCCAAAAGGACTCGAGCTCACCATCGGCGCTTCCTTCGCCGTTTTCTAGCCGTAGCGCCTACGGCCTTCCGGACGCGTGCGACGCGACACGACACGACGCGACGCGACGCGAAGCGACGCGACGCGACTCCGAGCCGTGAGGATCAGCGGATAAGCCGTCTTGACAGCGTCGGCCCAGTGGTCTAACCTCTTGAGTTCGCCCTTCTCTCAGGCGGGTGCCCCACCTAAAATAAGCCGGCGTAGCTCAGTGGTAGAGCAGCTGATTCGTAATCAGCAGGTCGGAAGTTCAAATCTTCTCGCCGGCTCCATTTCGATCCAACAACTTGCGAGGATCGGTCTTCCTCCAAATTGCTTTTGGTCACCATTTGGTCACCATCAGTGAATCCGGGGTCATCGAGCGTGTCCATCAATCTGCTGTCGCCCGAAGGTAACCAGCGACCGTAAGTATCCACGGTAACCTTGATGCTTGAGTGCCCGAGCTGCTCTTTGATGTAAGCAAGTGGCACGCCTCGCTGAATCATCAGCATCGCAAAAGTGTTGTCCCTTCTATTTATTCATCCGCGTGCTTTGCTATTGATCTTTCTCGCCCGCGCGCGTCAGTATCCCCGTCATGATCTGGTTGCTTCTGCGCTCCCTCGTCTCGACGTTCAAAACGCACCGCTCACTGGCGCTCGAGAATCTCGCTCTTCGGCAGCAGCTCGCCGTGCTCCAACGTTCGGTGAAACGGCCACAGCTCTCGAATCTGGACCGCGGCCTTTGGGTGCTCTTGCGCAGGTTCTGGACCGACTGGGCAAAGGTCCTCGTGATCGTTAAACCCGACACCGTAGTGCGTTGGCACCGTGCCGGCTTCCGACGCTACTGGACGTGGAGGAGTCGGCGACTGCGGCTGGGTCGCCCATGCGTTGCGCCGGAGATTCACGAGCTGATCCGCGACATGTGCCGGGCCAACCCACTTTGGGGAGCGCCGCGCGTGCACGGCGAGCTAGTGAAGCTCGGAATCTCCATTTCCCAGACCGCGGTTTCCAAGTACATGATTCGCCGTCGCAAGCCACCGTCCCAGACATGGCGGAGCTTTCTCGACAATCATGTCGAGGACTTGGTGTCCATCGACTTCTTCACGTTGCCGACCGCCACCTTCCGGATTCTGTTCGTTTTCATCATTCTCCGTCACGACCGCCGGCGCATCGTCCATTTCAATATCACGGAGCATCCTTCGGCAGAGTGGACCGCGCAGCAGATCGTCGATGCCTTTCCGTGGGATACGGCGCCGCGTTACATGCTGCGAGACCGGGATGGAATCTACGGGCCGTACTTCAAACGGCGCGTTGCGGGACTCGACATCGAGCAGGTTCGGACGGCGCCGCGCTCCCCGTGACAGAGCCCGTAGGGTCAAAATATTCGAACGACAATCAGGTCAGCAAGTTCGGCGGACCCCGCGGGCCGGTTGAACCCGCCCTTCCTGTCGGATAGGTATTCCAGTTCTTCGGGGAGTCGCGATGGACTGGAAG